>Ga0307510_10009150_pt1 | contig 11791 bp, 10 predicted proteins | sample 12_EM_MG_FD_207224 | JGI IMG/M metagenome (GOLD analysis project Ga0307510, IMG submission 207224) | Populus trichocarpa ectomycorrhiza microbial communities from riparian zone in the Pacific Northwest, United States - 12_EM | ecosystem: Host-associated > Plants > Roots > Unclassified | place... | reverse complement strand
CCTCGCCGAGATTCCCGCGAACATCCGTGAGGGGCTGACGATCATCCCGGTGAGCCATGTCGACGAGGTGCTGCGCCTGGCGCTGACCGCGCCGCTCGAGGCGATCGACTGGAGCGAGGCGGACGATCTCGCGGCCCAGCCGCCGGCCGGCGTGGCCCCGATCGGGGCCGGCGTTCACCATTAATCGCCATTGATCGAAGTTGGATTCGAGTCGGTAACGGCTCGAATCCGGACATTTTACTTTGACACCGGGTTCTTGACCGGCCTTATTGCGCGTTCGGCGGTGCGCCGCGACTCAGTCGAACAGCATTGAAGAACACGGGGGCCTGACGGCATGAACAAGCAGGAATTGATCGCATCGGTCGCGGACGTCTCCGGGCTGGGCAAGGGCGACACCAGCAAGGCGGTCGAGGCGGTTTTCGATGTGATCTCCGCTGCGCTCAAAAAGGGCGACGAGGTTCGCCTCGTCGGTTTCGGCACTTTCTCGGTCTCCAAACGCAAGGCGTCGACCGGCCGCAACCCGCGCACCGGCGAGCCGATGACGATCAAGGCATCGTCCCAGCCGAAGTTCAAGGCCGGCAAGGGCCTGAAGGACGCGGTGAACTGATCAACGTCGCCACGGCGACGGGGGCTGGACAAGCCTTTGCCGCCTGGCCTAAGGCGACGACATACGGGGCGGCGGCGACGCCGCCCTGTTCCGTTGGCGATAGTCGACGGTGACATTGCGGCAGGCTTCGCTGGCGAAGCTGCACGGCAATGGGCGCGTAGCTCAGCGGTAGAGCACACCCTTCACACGGGTGGGGTCACAGGTTCAATCCCTGTCGCGCCCACCATGTTTTCAAGCACTTAGCTGGAAACGTGGCTTAGCGCATGAAAAACACATGAAATAAGGGGGCTGCGATTATCGCCCGCTCCTGCCGGCGCAAACGGACGAGATTCGGCCGCGCGATGAACGCGTCGAGCGTGATGGTCATGCTCATGTTCTTCGATTCGTGGGTGCCGATGTGAGTGAACCCGTTTCCTCGATCAGCTTGGTCGGTCATCAGTGTCGCAAGGGTCGCCCATCGCTCGCACGACAAGTGCGCGCCTGTCGGGTTGTGGCGGCGACGGTGGAGGACAGCCAGCGGCCTCGCCTTGCCGATCCGGGCTTCTTCCTCGAGCCGGTTCACACTGGACAGTGGGCGGCAATTGCTCCCAGATCGGATAGGCCTATGGATGTGGAACAGCCAGAACGATGAGTGATCCGATAGTGAGGCGGCGCAGGGGCGTGGCGTTGGAGGACGCGATCCTCGAGGCGACCTGGGCTGAACTCGCGATGTCGGGATATGCCAATTTCACGTTCGAGGCAGTGGCGAAGCGTGCCGGGACGAGCCGTGCAGTTCTCTATCGGCGATGGCCGACTCGCGCCCGCCTCGCCTCGGCGGCGATCATCCTGCACACCCGGCAGCATCCACTCGTCGTTCCTGACCTCGGCAACGTGCGCGATGAACTGTGCTTGTTGATACGAAGATTCGCCGATCGGTCACCGCCAAAGCTGCTCAGGCTCATCTTCGAGATGAGCGAGGACATGGCCGCCGAGAATGCCAGCTTCGGCGATCAGCGTTTCCAGGAGAATCCACTCATGGAGTTGATCGAGCGCGGGGTTCGACGAGGGGAAATTGATCCAAACCGGCTGACGCCGCGCGTGCTGCGCGTGCCGCTTAGTCTCGCCCTGCATGAGATGGTGGTCACGGCGAGACAAATCCCGGACGACGCGATCACGGAAATTGTGGATCAAGTCTTTCTGCCGCTCGTCGTTTTTGTCGATGCCTTGCAGCACTCCAGGGAAGCTGCCGCCAGCGGTGGGCGAGGGCCATAGCGGATGATTCTGCAGCGCGCTCGCGCGCCGGGGCGGCGCAAAAGGCATTCCCGGCGCCCCAAACCTCAAATAAGATACGCATCGTTCCCTATTGACAGTCACTGATGGTTTTAAGATACGCCATGCCTCCTAATGGAGGCTGTGCCGTTTCAACCATGACCAGGAACCGATCCTCTCGATCAGGCGCACAATTGCCGAAGACAAGTGGCTTAGTCGGGGCGTTGCTTGGATTGGCGGCGTGCCAGACTGCACCCGTAGCGCGATCGGGATTCCTCACAAACTATGATCGGCTTCCGGCGCCTAAAAACAGCAAACTCCAGTGGCGCGACGACGGCGCGTCGGACGCCATTCAACGCGTCTATATAGCGCCTGCCGTGCTTGCGCCGAATGTGACGACCAGGCTGTCCGAAAAAGAAAAGGCCATGGTTCTGCACGAGCTGGATCGGCAGATTTGCTTCGAGGTCAGCGAGCGTTTCGCGATCGTTCCAGCCCCCGCGCCGGACGCGGGGACGGTCAGGACGGTGATCACCCGGCTTCGCTCAGCCAGTCGCGCCGGCTCGGCTGCCTCCGCCGTCGGTGGTTTCTTTGTTCCCATTCCCGTGGCGAAGTTTCGCGTGCCGTTCACCACTGGTGGGCTTGCGATCGAATCCGAATTGCTGGCGCCCGGTGGCAAACAGGCTTCCGCACTCATCTGGACGTCGGTGCGATCGGGCGCATGAAGCCGTCGCTCTCGCGCGCTGGCGACACCATCCAACTCAGTGAGCCGCTTGGTGACGCGGTCGGGAAGACCTTCGCCAGCAAGAGCAGATCCAAGATCGAGATCGGTGAAGCAGACCCCTGCGCGCGCTTCGGGCCGCGCACGAATATCGCGCGGACGCTGGCCATCGGCGCGGTCGGCTTTGGCACCGATCTCTACATGCCACAAGTCGCCGGAACCAGCGTGAAGAAGGAGGAGCAAGACGACTGACCCGCCCCCCGGTCATTCGTAATCCCCGCCTCCAATTCTGCTGCGGCGATCGACGCGGGGCGTGCCTGGAAAGAGGCACGCCCCGCAGCACGGCGGCGCGCCCGACCCGATTTCCCACCCGCCCTACGCTTTCGCCCGGGGCCCAACAAACGAGCCAGACACGATGATCAACTTCGCGAAAATTCGCATGTGCCACGGCGCCCTGCTGGGCGTCCCGCTATTGGTGGGATGGGCAAGCCCGGCCCATGCGCAGCAGAAGGACGAAAATCCCGCGCCCAACGCTGATCGCATCGTCGTCGGCATCGGCGCCGGGGCAACCCCGACCTACCAAGGGGCAGGCGACTATCGCATCCTCCCCATCCCGGCGATCGACATCAAGCAAGGTTGGTTCTTCGCCAATTTGCGGAACGGCATCGGTATAGCGCCGATCGACAATGCCCAGGTGACGATCGGCGCCAGCGCCGTTTTCCTCCAGGGGTATCGCAAGCGCGACGTTCCCCAAGGCATCGACAAGCTTTCGGACGGCGTGGGTGCGCGGCTGTTCGCCACCATTCGCGCGGGCGGTTTCGTCGCGACCGTCGGCGGGACCAAGAGCGTTTCAGGCGGAACCAAGGGTTTGATCGCCGATGCGAGCGTGTCTTACCCCGTTCGGGTTTCGTCGCGTTTGACGCTGACCCCGACGGTCGGCACGACCTGGGCGAACGGCAAGTACAATGACGGTTATTTCGGAATCACGGCCGCGGAGTCGCTGGCATCGGGCCTGCCACGGTTTACCGCTGGCTCCGGCTTCAGGGACGTCTCGGGGTCACTCACTGCGTCCTACCGTCTGACCGACCGCCTCACCATGAGCGTGACGGGCAGCGCGACGTCGTTGTTGGGCGTCGTCAAGGACAGCTCATTGGTCGTCCACCAGACGCAACCGTCCGGCTTTCTCACGCTGAGTTACCGCTTCCGATGACCGAATGGCTTAATGCGGCCGACTGAGGTTGCGGCAGCTAGCGGATCGAGCCCATCTCCTGCGATCGGCCGAAACGCGGTAGCGCTCGGTCCGATCGTATCAACTCGCATGCGCCCGTGTCGCTTGGAGGGTTGACGTCGGCGGCGTAGGCCTCGCGGTTGAGCCCAAGATTGGGCATAGGGACCCTGCACGCGCCGACCCGGGCAACGGTCGGGGTCGATTTCGTGCTGGTCGAGATAGACCGGCAAGCGCTGGCTGCAGCGACTCCCGATGTTTCGGCCTTCCGGTCGGTGGCTGCCCGCCATCCGGAACTGGACGGTCGTTTGTCGATCTTCGCCTATACGTCGGAAGGCGATGTCATCCGCTCACGCATGTTCGCGCCCCTTGCCGGTACCTGGGAGGACCCTGCCACCGGCAGTGCCAATGCCGCGCTTGCAGCGCTGAGGCTGTCGCTCGGATCCTTGGACGAACTTTCCTACACGGCATTGCAAGGCGTCGAGATGAAACGCCCGAGCATCCTTTCGCTTGCAGCGTGGCGATCCGGTGGCGCTTGCCACGCCAGCGTCGGCGGGCCCTGCGTCCCGGTCTTTTCCGGCACGATCGACATATGAGCCGTGAAATGTCGGGTGACGCGGCCTCCGGCCCGCCGGTCCGCTTCACCCGGGATCAGGGCCTGGCCATCATCACCCTCGACGCCCCTTCGCGGGGCAACGCTGTAAGCCTGGCAATGGCGGAGCAACTGGGCGACGCTGTTCGCCTATGTCACGATGATCGCGACGTACGTGCCGTGTTGATTCAGGCGACCGGCAAGACCTTCTGCGCTGGCGGCGATCTCGACGAGTTCCGGCGTGAACGCGGTGATCGAGGGCGGGCCATAGAGGCGATCGCCAACCGGTTTCATGAGGTCGAGAGCCTGCTGCTGAAGCTCGATGTGCCTGTCGTGACGGCCGTCCAGGGAGCGGCGGCCGGGGCCGGCCTGATGCTGGCGCTGCTCGGTGACGTGATTCTGTCCTCGGATCGGGCGACATTCGTCCCGGCATTCGCGCGATTGGGATTGTCGGCAGATGGCGGTTCGACCTGGGTGCTTCCACGATTGATCGGCACCAGGCGGGCGACCGAGTGGTTGCTCACCGGCAGAACCCTCGATGCCGACCAGGCCTTGGCCTGGGGGCTCGTCAGCGAGGTGTGCAGCGTGGAGGATCTTGCGGAGCGTGCGGCGATGATCGCGCAAAAACTGGCGATGGGGCCGACGCCCGCATTCCGCTCGATCAAGCGACTGATCGGCCGCAGCCTCGGCGGTGATTTCGACAGCCAGGCCGTCCGTGAGACCCGGGCCATCGCTCATCACGCGGAAACGCCCAATGGCGAAGAGGGGATTTCGGCTCTTCTGGAACGGAGGGGGCCTCGGTTCGCAAGCGCAACGGTGGAGCTTTCCGACGGCGATTGACCTCGCAGAAACGCTTTCGCCCGCCGATCCATCCGCTCATCAAAGGAAGGCAGGTCTTTAATCAGGCGTCGTCGCTCGGCCCACGCGGCCAATCGCCGCAGTCGTGGACAATTGTCGCGGCAATGATTCCAAAGACCCCAGAGCAGCTGCAACATTTCTGCCTTATCCGTGCGCTACAAGCTGCTGTCGGGTGCCTCAGGCAGACGCCTTTGGTGCGCTGCACAAAAATCGCTTTATGACAATAATATGACAGAAAATGTAACGTCAGTGACATAAACTGTCCCTAGCGGCCCTCTTCAAGGACTCGAGTCCTTTCCGAAGGGGAAATTACATCATGCGTTCCACGATTCGTTTTCGCGCTCAGCTGCTGCTGGGGGGCGCCATGCTCGCCATCACCGCCGTCCCGGCGATCGCCGCGACCGCGCCAGGCGATGACGCCGCCAAGCCGGCGGTCGATGCACCCGCCGCCGCCGCGCCCGACGCGGCACCGGCCGACTCGGCTGACCAGGGGCAGATCCAGGATGTCGTCGTCACCGCATTGCGGCGCGAGACCAACCTGCAAAGCACGCCGATCTCGATCAGCGTCCTGAACGCCGAGGCGATCAAGGATCGTCACGTGCTGAGCCTGTTCAACCTCGCCGACGGCTCGATCCCGTCGCTGCGCATCGCCACCTTTGAGGCGCGCCAGTCGGCGCTGACCATCGGTATCCGTGGCATCGTCCCCTATGACCAGAACCAGACCGCGCGTGATGGCGGCGTCAGCGTTTACATCGATGGCGTCGCGCTCGGCAAAACCCAGGGTCTGAACTCGGCGCTGTTCGACATTGAGCGCATCGAAGTGTTGAAAGGTCCGCAGGGCACGCTGTTCGGCCGCAACACCGAAGGCGGCGCACTGTCGCTGGTGACCAAGGCCCCGACGGGCGAATTCGGTGGCCGCGTCGCCGGTGGTGTGGGCAACTATGGAAGCCGCAACGCTGAAATCCACCTCGACTTGCCGTCCTTCATGAACGTCGCGCTGAAGTTCGACGGCGTGTACCAGCATCAGGATCCGACCGTGAAGGATCCGCTCTCGGGTTCGACCGGCTGGAACTTCTACAATCGCATCGGTGGCCGCGCCGCGGCACGCTGGAAGCCGGTCGATGGTTTCACCGCCGACTTCGCCTATGATTATGCGAGGGACGAAAACACGCCGAATTACAGCCAGCTGGTTAGCTATAACCCGAACGGCTACACTGTCGGCACCTACACCAACCCGCTGACCAGCACCGTTGGCACGCAGCTCTACCTGCCAGGCACGCCTGCCGGCACTGCCGGAACGGCCTGCGGCGGGACCATCGCGGCCGGCAGCGCCACGCCGATCTGTATTGCTCCCAAGGCGCCGATCGTCGGCGTGCACCCGGGGCGTCAGTCGGTCGCCGATGTCGGCGTGCCGCAGCAGCCGAGCGTGGACATCACGCACGGCTTTTCGGCCAACCTGAAATACAAGGTCGCTTCGTGGCTCGAACTGCGCTCGATCACCGCCTGGCGCGCCGTCAGCACCGACCAGTGGGACAATTCCGGCGGCCCGGAGCGCAGCTCCTTCTCGCCGAACACCAATGGTACGAACGGCTTCTTCAGCCGCTACAGCCTCTCGTTCCTGCGCCAGCACCAGTTCAGCCAGGAATTCCAGGCGGTCGGTAGCGTCCCGCAGTTCGACTATGTTGTCGGTGCCTATTATTTCACCGAACACGCCACGGAATACGCCGCGACCCCGCTGACCAACCAGTGGAACAGCGACGGCACTGCCTATACGATCCGCAGCCCGATCTTCGTCGGCAATGTTAACTCGGGGAATAACTCGGGATATCAGCAGACCGATCCGGCTTGCATAAACGCTCTGACCACCTTGTTTCCGAACAGCTGCCAGTTCATCACCCGCGACAGCGAGGCGTCCGACCACAATTACTCGGTGTTCGGTAACCTGACCTATACGCCGGATTGGGCGGACATCGTCCACATCACCGCCGGCGGTCGCTGGACCAAGGACAAGCGTCGCGGGCGGTTGTTGGTCGTGAACAACACGCTTCAGCCGTTCGCCTTCTCGAACAGCATCAGCCGCTTCGATCCGATGTTCAACCTCGCGGTCGACGTGACGCCCGACGTGCACGTCTACGCCAAATATGCGACCGGTTTCCGCGCAGGCGGTGCGAACGATCGTTCGCAGACCTTCAACGCCTTCGGCCCGGAATCGGTCAAGTCGTACGAGATCGGCGCCAAGATGGACTTCCTGGATCACAAGGTTCGCCTGAACCTTGCCGGGTATATCATGGACCGCAGCAACACCCAGTTCGACTTCGACCTGTTCGACACGGCCGGCGGCAGCCCGACGAACGGCGCGCATATCGAGCAGACCCAGAATGCTGGCAACAGCAAGATCCGCGGTATCGAAGCTGACCTGACGGTTAAGCCGATGCGCGATCTGACGCTGACGGCGTCCTATGCCTATACCTACTGGAAGGCGCCATCGGCGGTGAATTCCATCACCGGCGGCCTGCCGCAGCAGCTCTACATTGTCTACACGCCGAACAACGCCGCATCGGGTGCGATCGATTATGCGATCCCGGTTGGCGGAGCAGGCACGACGGTCCGTCTTCACCTCGATGCCAACTATGCGAGCAGCCAGTACAGCTTCCAGCTCGAGCCGACCAAGACCGATGCCAGCTTCGTCGTCAACGGCCGCCTCGCCCTGGCGGACATTGCGGTGAACGATCACAACAAGGTCACCGTCTCGGTGTGGGCGCGCAACCTGCTCGACAAGACCTATATCTACCGTCGCTCGGCGGCGAACTCGTCGCCGGTGCAGAATTATAACGGCACGACGTTGGTCTCGACCAGCTACGGCGGTATCCTCGGCGACTATGCCAACTTCAATGCGCCCCGGACCTGGGGCCTGGAGATTGCGGCGAAGTTCTGATCGGACAAAAGGGGGAATCGGGCTCCGGTGCTTCGGCACCGGGGCCCTTTTCTTTGGGCGATGCCGCCGCGTCTGGGCGGGACCGCGGGTTTGACGCACGGCGCGATTCAACATCTACGCGATGGGTCCATGTTCGCCATCGATCCGTGTTCTGCCAGGCTCGGGTCGCGCTCATTCTCATCGTCGGTACAACGATACGCATGGTGTTGGATTGCCGCGATCCGCGCGCGCATTTGCGTTAGGTGAGGTCAGGAAAAACGGCAACTATTCGCATAATTGGTCAAGAAGAGATCCAGTCTTCGTTGCCGTGTCTCCGGCCGGCCCGTCGATAGCGTGCCGCTAACCCGGGTTGGATTGCGCAGGAAATACTGCGCGATATCTTTCCGAGGGCTGATGATGGACCCATGAAGGAGACACCCCATCGGCTCGCAAAATACCACCTATTCTTTGCGGGGCATCGCCGCGGGACTTGCGCAATACTTGCAACCGGCGACGTGTCGCCCCTTGTCTCACCAGCCCCAGGGGCGCTCGCGAAACCACTTCGTGATGACGTACTTCACGCCGGCGCGCACTTTCATGCCCTGATGGATCGTCGAGGGGTTGGGTGATCCGTCTGGCCGGCGATTGTTCCAGGCGAGCAGCTTGCCCGTCTCGGGCTGGATGATCTTGTCGACCGCCTTGAAGCGCGTCGCACCGCCCGCCTCGGGCTCGTTGAGATAGAGCATCACCGTCCAGGTGCGCTGCCCCGCGACGCTGCAGAAGCGATCATAGTCGACACCGAGCGGTTCGAAATAATCGGTGTGCGCCTTGAACTCCTGGCCGACGGCATAGCGCTGGCCCTGCATCGGCTCGCCGAATTGCGGGTCGAGGCCGGCAAAGGCGCAGATTCGCGCATCGAGTTCGGCGACCAGCGGATCGGCGCGATCGAGATCGCAGGTCTCGCTGGTGCGATAATAGGCATCGCCGTTCGAATCCGAGATCGTGGAGGGCCGCCGTGTCGCATCGATCCGCGCGATCAGTGCGGTGCAGGTCTCGGCGTCGAGGAACTGGCGGCGCAGGAACAAGGTCAGCTTCGGGTTGGGCACGCGCTGCACGCCGGGCGTTGCGGTCAGCGCGGCGACCATGTCTTGGGCGAGCAGGCCCGAGCCGAAGCGGCTGGGCGTCGAGGTAGTTACGACAGGCATGCGCACGCAAATGCCATCGCCGTCGGCGATTTTCCAGCCTGCGGCAATCCGCTGACACAATCGGCCTGTATCTGTGCCGGTTCACATCCCCGCCGGTCCCCTGTATCGGTGGCCGTTCGGCAGCGCGAGATCGGGACTCTTGAATGCGTTTGGTACTGGATGCACGAGCACGCGCCTGGCTGAGGCGGTTCCCGCGCACCAACATCTATTCGCTTGCCGAAATCGCGCTGCTGGCGCTGCTCGCGGTGCAGTGCGCGCGGCTGGTGTGGCTGGTGGTGACGCCGACCGGCCCGCTCGGCGAGTGGCGTCCTGCGACGCCCGGCTTTGCCGGCTCGCCCAGCGCGATGCTGCGCGACTTCGATCCCTTCTTCCGGCTCACCGGCGGCGACGACAAGACCGGAATTGTTACCTCGCTGCAGCTGACCTTGTTCGGCACGCGCGTCGATCAGGCAATGGGCGGCGGCTCGGCGATCATCGCCGGACCGGACAATGTCCAGCACAGTGTCGCGGTGGGGCAGGAGGTCATGCCCGGCGTGAAGCTGAAGGCCGTCGCCTTCGACCATGTCACGATCGACCGCGGCGGCGCGAGCGAGGAACTCTATCTGCCGCAGGACAGCGTCGACCCCACACCACCGCCCGCAGCGGGGCCGCCACCACCGTCGGGCGCGCCCGCACCGCCGACCACTGCCGGCGGGGTGAGCCTCGGCCAGTTGCGCACCGAGATCGGCTTCATCCCGCGCGTCGATGGCGGGCGTATCAGCGGGTTGGTGGTGCGGCCGCAAGGCTCGGGCGCCGCATTCCGCCAGGTCGGGCTGCACGATGGTGACGTCGTGACCGCAATCGGTGGCCGTGCCGTCAGCGGCCCGGGCGACCTCGACCGGCTGGCACAACAATATCCGCATGGCGGCGACCTGCCGATCACCGTAGAGCGCGGTAACAGCACCGTCCCCATCGTCATCACGATCGCGAGCCCATGAACAAGCTTATCCTGGCACCCCTTCTCGCGCTGGCGCTGACCGCGCCGGTCGTCGCGCAGACGACGCTCAACGTGCATGACGCCGATATCCGCGCCTTCATCGCCGATGCCGCGCGGGTGACGGGGCGCATCTTCATCATCGATGCGCGGGTCAACGGCAAGGTCACCGTGGTGTCCGAACGGCCGTTGTCGAAGTCGGAATATTTCGAGGTGTTCCTCTCGACCCTGCGCGCCAACGGCCTGGTCGCGGTGCCGACCTCGAACGGCGCGTTCCGCATCCAGCCGCTCGACAATGCCGCCGCCCAGCCGAGCCGGGTCGGCGCCTCGGGTGTCGGGCGCAATGCCTTCGTCACCGAAGTGGTGCGGCTGCGCGCGATCGATGCGGCGTCCGCGGTCGATACGGTGCGCTCGCTGGTCAGCCCGCAGGGATCGGTCACCGCCAATCGTGGCGGCAATTCGATCGTCATTGTCGATTTCGCCGACAATGTCCGTCGCGTGCGCCAGGTGCTGGCGCGGATCGACACCGACAACGCCGCGACCCGCGTCGTCGCGCTGAAGAATGCCGGCGCGCGCGAGATCGCCACCGCCTTGCAGACGCTGATCGGCACGGGCGGGCAGGGTGGGGCGGCAGCCGCTGGTCCCAGCGCCACCGTCGTGGCGATCGCCAGCTCCAATTCGATCGCGTTGCGCGGCGACCCGGCGACGGTGTCGCGCCTCGCCGGCGTTGCCGAAGACCTCGATCGCCGCGCCAAGAACGGCACCGAGATCAAGGTCATCTTCCTCGAAAACGCTGATGCCGAGCAACTGCTGCCCGTGTTGCAACAGCTTGTCGGCCAGCCCGCGACCCAGCCGGCGCAGACCCAGTTGTCGCAGGCGACCTTCGGCGGTGCGAGCGGCAGCAGCGGCCAGCCCAACAACAATATCGTCCAACCCCAGGCCGCGCAGCCCACAACCAGCACCACCAGCGGCCAGGCGGCAGTGACCGCCGAGGGCGGCCGGACCGCCTCGGTCGTGACGCGCTTTGCCGGCGCCAACGCGATCGTCATCGCCGCGCCTGCCGAGGTGCAGCGCCAGCTCGCCGATGTGGTGCGCCAGCTCGACACGCGCCGCGAGCAGGTGCTGGTCGAGGCGATCGTCGCCGAGGTCTCGGACTCGACCGCCTCGAAGCTGGGCGTGCAGTTCCTGCTCGGCGGCCTGCCGGGGAGCGGCGTGCCGAGCTTTGCCACCACGTTCAGCAATTCGGCGCCCAATCTACTGACCATCGCCGGCGCGATCGGCGCACGCTCGCTCGCCACCAGCACGACCACGGTCAACGGCACGACCACCGTCACCACCACCGACAACAGCGTCAGCGATTCGCTCGCCCAGTCGGCGATCAGCTCGATCCTCGGCGCGAGCGGCGGGTTCGGCGGCGGCGCGTTCAACATCGGCCGCGATGCGATCTTCGG
>Ga0307510_10009149_pt1 | contig 11791 bp, 14 predicted proteins | sample 12_EM_MG_FD_207224 | JGI IMG/M metagenome (GOLD analysis project Ga0307510, IMG submission 207224) | Populus trichocarpa ectomycorrhiza microbial communities from riparian zone in the Pacific Northwest, United States - 12_EM | ecosystem: Host-associated > Plants > Roots > Unclassified | place... | reverse complement strand
TGTGCGGCAGCCCATTGTGTGCTTGATGGGCCAATGTGTGAATATGCAAAGCAACTCTTTCATGGGCCCATACGAATAAATGCACTTTTGACTGAAACTGGGCCCATGTTGTTTTTTCCGTAATTTATGGCTAATTTGCATGTGGGTTCTACCAACCACTACGACAATGTATACTACATGGGCTCCCGATAATCCATCTGTTTGAGGGTGGAATGCTGTGGAGAGGTTTTGTTGAATGTCCAGTCTTTTGGTTAGGGCTTTTCTGAAATGTGACATGAACCAGGGGTCTTGGTCACTGATAACTTTATCAGGTAAGCTAAACCATCTAAACATGTGATCCATGTAGAGTTGAGCGATGCCTGGTCCTGTGATGGTGGTATCACATGCTAGGAATATGGCAGCACGTGAGCATCCTTGATCTACGATAGTCAGGATAGTGTCTTTTCCTTTTACAGGTGGTAGTCCAGTGATTAGATCCATTGCTATTTTCTGAAATGGTTGGGCATTGGGTTTGGTAGGGATGCGATAAGGCGGTACTTTGGTACAATGGGTAAGAATTTTGTTTTGTTGGCAAATGGCACACCCTTTGATGTAGTTTGCAATCCACTCTTTCATGTTTGGCCAGTGATAGTGCTCTTGAGTTTTATGGAGTGTTTCGTCTCTGCCTGGGTGTCCTGCGGATGGGTGGTCATGCGTCAGATTCATAATCCCTCTTTTAACGATGCTGATAGGCAGCACAAGAATCTTCACTTCTTGGGTTGCTAAAGTGATCTTGAATTTCTGTGCAGGTAAGACCGTGACTTGTTGATTGCCTTCTTTTCCTTGATCTACTCCTGGTAGTCATGAAAGGGCATCAGGAGGGATGTTGGTTTTTCCAGGAATGTAGAGGATATCAAAGTTATATTCTTGTAAATCCACATGCCAATGCCAATGTGCTGTTCTTCAGTTGAGGTTCTTGGGGGATTTCCAATATTGAAGGTTTGTGTGATCCATCATGATAGTGAACGGTTCTTTGGTCCATCCTAGGTATGGTTGCCAGTGTGAGAGTGCTTTCATCATGGCTAGTAGCTCCCTCTCATAGATGTCGTAGTTTTGTTCAGCTGGAATGAAGGTAGCTGAGTAGTAGGTGATTGGATGGAGTACAGGTTTTTGTCATTTTGAGAGTGCAGAGGTGGTTGGGATTTCTCCCTCTTGTAAGAGTATGGCTCCCATGCCATATGCTGATGTGTCAGTTTGGAGGTAGAATTTCTTCTCAAAGTTGGGTTGTTTTAAAACTGGTGCTGTGCACAGATATGATTTGAGGGTCTCAAAGGCTTTAAACTGAGGTTCATTCCAATGCTATTTTTCAGATTTCCTTGTGAGGTCAAGTAATGGTCAAGCGATTTCCAAGAACCTTGGGATGAAATACTGATAATATCTGCATAATCCTAGGAATGCACAGACATCTGTAGGGTTTAATGGTACTGGATAGTCTGCAACGCCAGTAAGTTTCTTTGGATCCATGCAGAGTTGGCCCTTTCCAATGATAACCCCTAAGTATTCAATTTCCTCTTGTTCAAAGGCACATTTTTCGGGTTTCAGATATAGATTGTTGGCTTTCAGTTTATCTAATATTTCATGGATGTGTTTTTGATGCTGTTGTAGATGTTGTTTGTGTGTTTTGTTGGCCAGCTTCTTTGTATGGATAGTGATGTTGTCCATGAACACAGAAGTATCTCCTTTTGCCATGTCCAGTTGGAATATTGTATTCATCATCATTTGGAATGTTGCTGGGGAGTTGGTAAGTCTGAAGAACATAACCGTCGGTTCGAACAATCCCTCAGGGGTAGGAATGCTGCTTTCCATTCATCCCCTGGTTTAATTCGGATATTGTTGTATCCCCAGCAAACATCAAACTTAGTGAATAGGGTGCATCCAGCTAGTTGATCGATAATGGATGGAATGAGAGGTGACACATTGCGATTTCTCTTGGTCCATTTATTGAGGGGTTGGTAGTCCTGAACTGGTCGCAACTTTCCATCCTTCATTTTGACAAAAAAGAAATTAGTGGCATATGGGCTCCAGGATGGTCTGATAGTATTTCTGGCTAGATGTTCTTGCACAAATTTACTGGCTTCCTCAATCTCTGATTGAGTGAGAGGTAGCAGTCATCCTGGGAGGGTTGTAGGAGCTCCAGGCAGGAGTTCGATAGTATGATCCCATATGGTATGTTGAGGAAGGTGATGCAATTCATGTTCACTGAATACTTTTTTGTGCTGCATGTATTCTGTTGGGATTTTGGGGTCTTCTTCTTTTGTTGAAGAGTTGATGGTGACTCTTCCTATGAAGTATTGATTGTGGTGTACGGGTTGGGGTACATTTATTGTATGGGGTAGAAATCAGGCTTTCTTTGCATTTGAGGCTCTGAGAATGATGGGTAGTTGTGAAGAGTCAATCCATCCTTGTTTCCAATCGATTTTTGGTTGCACAGCTGCAAACCAAGAATATCCCAGGATTGCTTTGTGTTCTCCTAAATCTGATAGGAAGAAGTGTAGTTGGTTTCTAGAGGTTCCCATTTGGACTTTGATGTTGGTGTAGTGTTTTAATGCTCCTGCTTTGTTTTCTGTTCCATTGACATTGAACAATTGGCGTGGCTTGTCCAGATTCATGATTGGGAGTTTTAGCCATTTAGCATAGCTTAGGTTCATAAAGTTTTCTGTTGCCCCCAAGTCTACTAGGGCTATTGCTTCGGCTCTTTTTGCAATTGAGTGTGTGTAAATTCGGACTGTCATAGATTTTCAAGCGGATATATACACATTGTCATTGCTACTTTGCTTGATCAGTGCCGACCTAATCAAGCAGTGGGAAAATCCTCTGTTACTCCCATTTCTTCAGCAAGTTTGGCTTTCTCGTCAAGAGACATGGCATTGAGTTGCTGTTTGATTTCGTCGACACGATTTGGAGTTTCAAACCCTTTGTAGTTGTCGTAGTCATCATTGAAGTTGATGAGGTTCGCTCCAGTTCTTCCTTGGCAACAGCAAGGGCAATTTCTGGCATAGTAACCTGTTTGACCACATTCAAAACATGTGTTGTTAGTGTTTCCCCAGGGTGGCCCAGTTGTATTATTCTGGGGAGCAGGTCCGAAGTTAGTGGCGTTCCCTTGCATGCGACCTTGATTTCCTTGTCGCTCGCCAGTTTGGAGCTCTAGTACATCCTAAATCCATTGGGACTGCTATATTATTCATCCAATGGGGTGCATTGGTAGAATTGTACTGTGTTGGGGGGTTCCCTTGACGGAATCCTGGTCTGCATTGTTGAAGGAATCCCCCTTGGTTCCCTTGATTTGTTTGATTTCCTTGGCTAAAGAATGTGTGGGGTCTTTGGAAGTTGTTAGGTCTTGGGAACACATTAAAAACGCCTTGATTGAATCCTCCCACTCCTCTGTTAGGGTTGTGGGCATGGAGTATGTTATTTATCAGAACTTTGGACCTTGTAGTGGAGATGGCCTTATCCTTGAGATCGGTATACGTTTGTGGAGTAGGAGAGGTTAGAACTTCTTTGAGGATGTTGTCTGGTAACCCCTTAGTAAAGAGCTGGTATACTGTGCCACTATTGGCATCATATCCAGCTATGCAGCTCAGATCTTCAAATCTGGCGATGTAGTCATCAATCTTGGGGAATTTCATAGTGCAGTGTTCTATTTTGCCTCTGGCCCGATTTTCTCTCTGACTATCTTGATACTGTTGCGAAAACTCGAAAAGGAATTGATCCTATATGTCCAGGATGTTATTGAGTACTGGATCAAGGGTGTCCAGCCACATTCCCATGTCGCAGGTCCATCCTGCAACCTGTGGTCCTTTCATAAGAGTAAGGGTAAGAGCGACTTTCTTGATAGGGGAATTGTAACCAGCTATGTCTTGGTTAAGTCGGAGATATCCTTTTACTTCTTTGATAAAGTCGTCGGCAAGAAGGCGGTCTCCGGAAAAGATCTGTGGTAGTCCTCCCATGGATTTAACATTGGCAGCTTGGGCAACTGGTTGTTGTCCACCTTGGGCAGGGGGTACTGGTGCGGGAGGCCCTGGTGCTCCAGGTGGATTGCCACCCAGACCTCCAGATCCTCCTGAAGGTGGTCCTCCACTTGGTGGTCCCGTTCATCCTCCTCCCAGAGTAGAATATCGGCTAAGACTAGCTTTGAGTTTGGAATTAATGCTTGCTGCAGTGCCCATAGTGGCTGTTGTACTTCCTGCTCCAGTAGCGCTACTTCCAGAGCCTTTTCCTTTAGCGTTTGAGCCATCTCCTCCTCCTTGAGTGAGTGGTTGAGTATCTGCAGGTTGTTGGATCATGATAGAGGAAGTAGCCATGGTTGATAGTTTGGGTGAAATGGGTGAAAGCTTCGTATGCCTTGGAAGGGAGACGGTGTTCCTTCGTGGAGTGAGTTCTTTGGGTATTTCTGTTTCCCTGATTTGATTGTCGATGTGGAGTTCTTCAGTTTGCTTTGCTAATTCGTTGTCTGAATCTGAGTTCTTTTCTGCCAGTTCACTGTCAGAGTCACTGTCTTCTTTCTTGGGTTCTGACTTGGTTTCTTCAATGTCGAAGGTATGGATACTGGTTAATGGTTGTCGTAGCCTTGGTAACCCACTATCAGAATTGTGTGTGATTTGATGCCAAACTCCATTGTACAGGCAGACTGGTATGGCGTATTTGTTGACAACCTTGTCATCATTGTTACAGAACAACTGGATAGGATAGGTTCTTGTCCTGGTAGCGTTTGGTGCTTTATAAGCAATTTGGGAGTTTAGCTTTGTTTTGAGTATCTGCTCTTTGGTTAAGAGCTTATCATATCTGCTACTAGCTGTCTTGAATGAAGAAAGTTGAATCTAATGTCACCACCACAAAGTGAGGGCAACACTGATTCAGTGTTGAGTTGATTAAGCTGTCTTTAACTTGGTGGTATGTCACATGGATAGCTTGTTGCCAAGTTGTAGTTGATATATGAGAAGTAGTTCCCACACTAGAGTGTTGTCCTAGTGCCCACTTATAGTGATATGAATGAGATGAGAAGGGGAGTTGAATTGACAGGAGATTCAACTTGCTGTCTTAGGGACAGCAATGAGCCTCTTTTATACTAAAGATACAAGGTGACTAATCCTAACATAGTAAGCCAGATATGTGCTATGACTAAGTACTACTAAGATCTGTAAGTGACTCCAACTTGATCAATAAGCACAATAAATGCATCAGTCATCCGATCACTAATCACTAAGGGCTGGTTCCCACAACTTACAAAGGCTGTATCATATGAGTAATCATGATCACCTAAGGCTGGTTTCACAAGGCATGTCTAAAGCCCCATTAAAAATGGGCCTTAGTGCCACTCCCAATCTGTGCTCAGTAGGTGGGAAAACTCTGCAAACATGCGCTACAACTGCAGCATTGGCTTCCACCAATGCAACAGAGCAGCAGCCATCTATCCCCCAAACAAGCATAACAGTAACCAAGCCAGCACCGCTCAATATAATAGCAGAGATACTCGCAGCCATTATATGTGACAGTAAACCAAGTGCACACATCAAACAGGAGATCCTAAAGGTAATCAATTATGCCAAGGAATCCAAAATAGTAGTAGAAGGAGAAGGAAAGGAAGGGGAAGCACACATGAAAGTGAGTGACACACAAATAGCCCTCCAGGAAGACATCTGTGCCACTATATGAAAGGACCTTGTAAAACTTCACAACTTGCTGGAGATTCAAATCACTAAAATGCAGGAAAGTTGCAACACTAAAGCAGTGAAAAATGATCTAGGAAGGTTCAGTGAAGGACTTAATGGCCAGTTGAATGGCATCACAAGTTCACTGAAGGCCACTTTAGAATCCTCTGAGAAAGCCCAGAAAGCCTTGGAAGGCCTGATAAGTGATTCTAGCACCATCCTCAACAAAATAGAAAGCATCACCAGTGCCACAGACAAGATCGCAGATGCCATGCAATCCTATAGGGATGTGCTGGTAACCAGACAGGCGCTGACCCATAAGAACAGTGTGGACCCCAAGGTTCTCAGGGACATGGAGCATAAGGCCAAACAAATTCTTGTCGATATATACAACAAGGAAGGCATAAACACCCTAGAGAAAAGCCTCATGGAGCTAATTACCAATGCCAACAAGGCCCTGGACAAAATGGTTGAGGCAGCTAAACCATCACTGGTAAAGATAGAAACCGCATACAAGACCAAGAAGAATGCAATTCTCTTCATGCTGAACAGCAAGGAGGCAGCAAACTGGGTAAGGGAGCCAGGTAATAAGGAAACATTCGCCAATGCTTTCTCCAAAGGATCGCATATAAGAGACTGGCTATACAATATAGTAGCACCCAGGGTCCCACTAACTTTCAAACCAGAGAATGCTACTCATCTAAGGGAAATAGAGGAGGCTAACCAACTCACCCCTCATGCTATGTGCAAAGCAAGGTGGATCAAGCCAGCAGAATGCAGGAGATTGGGGCAAACTCATGCATTTGCCATCCTGTTGTTTTCCTTGGTTGACACTGCCAACAAACTCATTTGGGACAGCATAGGCATCTGTGGTAGTCTGATCAGGCCAACGAAACAAAAACAGGAACCTGTCCAATGCATGAAATGTAGATGATGGGGCCACTTTGCTAACAGATGCCCGGAAAATGGCAACACCTGCAGCACCTGCGGGGAAAGCCACAGAACAAGTGTATGCACAAATGATGGCAAGTTCTACTATGTCTCTTGCGGGGATAGTTCCCACACTAGCTGGGACAGGGCATGCCCGGAATTCATCAGGCGTTGCGCAAGCCTAGATGATAGAAACCCAGTGAATGGCATGCCATTCTACCCAGTGGAGCAGGACTGGATGCTATCATCAAGGTCCAGCAGAGTCCCATTAGAGGAGTGTTTCCCAGTGGCCTACGCAGTAAACAGCCTCCCAACATTGAACTTGTGTAATGCGCAGTGCAGGAAAGGACCAAACTGTGGAGGGAGTCCCCCGCAGTGCTACCCTAATAATATCCACATCCCAGAGATAAACAGGTATGGTGCCAGAGAGGGCCAATGCCCCGAAGAAGAGGGAGAAATCCCCGAATGGATGCACAAACCCATCGGCCCCAGACTGAACATGACAAACACAGATGGTGATGTAACCCAACAGAACCCACTATGGATTTAACGGACCATATCACAGTTTGGCAGCAAAATGTAAACAAATCAAGAAACTGTCAACACAACCTCATCAGTAACAATGATCTAATAAACAAAGGAATAAGTTTCATAGCGCTCCAGGAGCCGACCATGGACCACAATGGCTACACCTTGGTGTTGAGGGATTGGACACTGGTCTACCCCTCAACACACCAAAGCTCAGATAACCCCTCCAGAACAGTCATGCTTGTTAACGCATCCATAAGGTCTGACACTTGGAAGCAGCTCAAATTCCCATCAAGCGATGTTATGGTAATACAGCTTAGTGGCAGGTGGGGTAAATTAACCATTGTCAATGTGTACAACAACTGTAACAACGACACCACTGTGTGGCTACTGACAGAATTCCACCGCAAAAACCATTCTGAGCTAACAGAGTTGACTAATGGGACAGCACATGTCCTATGGGTCAGGGACTTCAACAGACATCACCCGTATTGGGACAACCCCAGCAACATCAGACTATTCACTAAAGATGTACTAGAAGTGGCAGAGAAACTGATCAAAGTAGTAGCGGACACCAGCCTAGACCTGGTGCTCCCAAGTGGCATCCCAACACACAAGCACAATGTCATGAAGCTGTGGAGTAGGCTGGACCAAGTTTTCATATCTGACCACTCCGAAAACCTGTTGATTTCCTGCGACACACAGCCAGACCAAAGGGGAATCAATACTGACCATCTCCCAATCATAACAGAGCTGGACCTCATAGCGGACATCATACAGGAGGAGGATATCAATAACTTTCACAATGTGGACTGGGACAAATTCTGCAAAGAGCTAAGTATTCAGTTAGCCAATCTTCCACAGCCCACACCAATAGACAACCAGGAACAGCTAGAGCACAGCTGCAAAAGCCTAACGAAAGCAATCCAGCGCATTATTGTAACCCAAGTCCTGGTGACGAATATCACACCAAAATCTAAAAGATGGTGGATGAAAGAGTTAACACAGCTACATCGCCAGTCAAACAAACTGGGGAGACAATTGTATGACTGGCATCATGATCTAGGACATGCCATACACAGAGCGCATGTTGTCGCATCTAAGCAGTACCAAAAACTCCTAGATCAGACCAGAGAACATCACTGGAGAGACTGGTTAGAGAAAGGAGAAGACCCAGATATCTGGTCTGCACACCGACTTACGTCCACTCCCTGGGGCAATGGTGGAAAGACCAGAATCCCCATGTTGATCCATAAGGTCGGAGAGGTAGAAGAGCAAGCTAACACAAACCAAGATAAAGGATGTGTGCTAGCAAAAGGCTTCTTCCCAGCAAAACCTCCAATCAACAACACCTTGGATGAATTTTCATACCTGCCCGAATGCAAAAGCAAAGGGGTAATAACCACCAAGCAAATCCATGTGCAGCTTGCAGCTCAAAAGGCTAAAACCATACAAAGCTCTGGGCCCAGACAGTATCACGAATATTGTCCTTACCAAAAGCGCTGACCTGATCATAGAGAGATTGGCTCACATCTACCAAGCTATGCTCAGGGGTAGTCTCATGTATAAGCCCTGGAAGGAATTTGTCATGGTTAGTGTTGCCATGACTAAAGTCGATAATTTTGAGAAATCAGCAATAGAAAATTGAATAAAATGGATAAAAATATAAAAATAAAGATGAGAATAGAATAGGTTGAAAGTCGGGGGGTCACTTAAGACAACTTTGCGATTTGACCAGCCATTCAGGCGTAATTTAACCAACTCTGTTTTCAACTACAATTCAGCTAAAAACAAAGTTGGTTACATTACGCCTGAATGGCTGGTCAAATCACAAAGTTGTCTTAAGTGACCCCCCGACTTTCAACCTATTCTATTCTCATCTTTATTTTCATATTTTTATCCATTTTATTCAATTTTCTATTGCTGATTTCTCAAAATCATTGACTTTAGTTGTGGCAACACTAGTTATGGTTGTTCTCAGAAAGCCAGGAAAGCCCAGATATGACATGCCGAAAGCCTATAGACCCATAGCATTACTGAACATGATGTGGAAGGTGATCACAGCTATAATCACTAACCACATCACATATGTTACAGAAAAGCACCAATTGCTGCCAGCCAACCACTTTGGAGGGCAACCAGGTCAAACTACAGCCAATGCCATGCACCTGCTAACCAACAAAGTGAAGGCAGTGTGGAGGATAGGCAAGGTGATGTCGGTGCTTTTCCTGGACATAGAAGGCACTTTCCTGAATGCAAACCCAGAGAGGTTGGTGCATAACCTCAGAAAACGAAGGGTGCCCACTGCATACACTGGCTTTGTATGAAACATGTTAAGGGACTGAGTCACAACCCTCAGATTTGATGGTTATGTCTTGGATAAAATTCCAATCGATAATGGGATAGGCCAAGGAGACCCACTATTGATGGTATTATAACAATATTACAACGCAGATCTAATAGACATACCAAAGCACAAAGAGGAGGATGCTGAAGCCTATGTAGATGACGCTTTCATGCTAGCATCAGCCAAAGACTTCCTGAGCGCACATTACAAACTTGCAGACATGATGTGCAGAGAGGATGGGGTGGTGAACTGGACTAAGACACACAGTTCTCCACTTGAGTACTTGAAACTAGCACTCATCAATTTCACCCAGTTGCAAAAACACGGGAAACCCTCCACTGCACCTTCCACAAAGAACAGTACAGCCTTCTGAAAGCACCAAATATCTAGGAGTATACTTCAATAGAAACCTCAATTGGAAGGTTCAACAAGCATACACAGTAGAGAAAGGCACAAAATGGGCAGTGCAAATCTAGAGACTAACGCGGCCAACATGGGGTATCACCCCCAAATTTGCGAAGCGCCTATACACAAGCATCGCACTCCCCAGGGTGCTGTACACTGTGGATGTCTGGTGTACTCCGACAAATGTGGATTACGCAGGTCCCAAAACTGTCAGCTCAGCTGGGGCCATCAAAAAGATAACACATGCAGAGAGCCAGTGCTTTGGCCATAACTGGAGGTCTTTGCACATCCCCCACAGACGCTTTAAATGCCAGTGCTTTCCTGCTCCCAGCATCACTAATGATTAAAAAGTGGTGCATCAGAGCCTTTGTCAGGATGGCCACCCTGACCATAGACCACCCACTATTCAAACCAGTTAATTGGAAGAGGACAAGAGCAACTAAAAGGCACTGTGGGCCCCTCCACACACTGTCAAATCTGACCAACACAGACATGAGAAAGATGGAGAAAATCCCTACGTTCAGCTGGAACCCCTCCAGTTTAGGAGAGCTCCCTTTTAGCATCAGCATCCCAACAAACAAGGAGGCCTCAGCTTGGGAAGCCAAAAACGCCACGGAAGACATTCAGGTTTTCACGGATGGCTCAGCCCAAGGAGGCAAAGTTAGGGCCGCCGCTATATTGATCAGGAACAACAGACCTAACCACACACTTCACTATCACCTAGGGCCAGAAGCGGAACACACAGTTCACGAAGTGGAGCTGGTAGGGCTACTACTAGTGTTAAGGCTTCAACGGGCCTTGATAGTATGACTTGTACTAAGAGTTGAACTGGTGGCAAGTACTTGAAGGAGTAGAGGAGTCTCTAGTTTACTAGAGATGACTTAGATTGAAGTGGGTAAAAGGGGAAGCACTAGGGAGGCTTTCAAGAACGTTGATATTGATAATCAAGTCAAGCTTAGGGCTTGACTGTCAAAATACTGGGCACTTATATACAGGCAGGCTCGTGCACGAACCACTATCACTAAGATAGGTACTTCTGGTCAAGAGGCATCTGTCTGTATTGTACGAAGGTCCGCGGATAAGTGCTGTGGTCTGTATGAGTCGAACAATAGAGAATGAGTGAGAGCGAATGAGAGATCAGGGAATTGCCTAATCTATCCTAAGTCAGAGAACAATGGCAGTGGGTCATTCCAAGAAGAGAAGCATTGTCATGATGCGATAACGACCACAAGGTTTGAGGCTGATCTGAGGAGATCTGATCTCTGCGTGCCCATTTCAGTCTAATGGGCATCTAGTGTAAGCAACTACCCTTTAAGGTAGTCAGTACTGATGGTGACCCAATTAAGGGCCATGTTGCTATCTGCGTTGTCTGTGGAGCTCTATGTGGCCGAGGGATTGTCTGAGGATCCTCCTGAAGAGGTCAATGGGTAGCCCTGACTCTGGGGCGAGGTGCCAGCCATGGGCAACAAGGCTGGAGGGGTGATTGACTGATAACTGCCTTCACAACTGGTACATTGTCATATGGGTGCTAAAGAGGGACTTGTAGGTGACAGGGAGTGTTTGTGGGACACAGGACTGGTAGGCTGAGTGAGGTATGCTTCCCATGATTCGATAGGGGACTCCTTTGAGAATAAGGTATGTGTCTGGCCTCTGGGGACATCAGGGTCATAATGAGTGACTGGTTCTGGCTCTAAGGGTGGCACATCCTCCATGGGACTGTCTGGATCTTCCAGTGGGTTCTCTACTGGGGGTGGCTCTTGGTACATCTCCATTGAGGAGTACTCCCAACTAGTGTTGCTGGAAGCTAAGCCAGACCTTTTCGAAAATTGGTGATAACAAATTAAATAAAATAGCTACAATTATGAAAATAAAGATGTGAATGGATTAGGTCAAG
>Ga0307510_10009148_pt1 | contig 11792 bp, 17 predicted proteins | sample 12_EM_MG_FD_207224 | JGI IMG/M metagenome (GOLD analysis project Ga0307510, IMG submission 207224) | Populus trichocarpa ectomycorrhiza microbial communities from riparian zone in the Pacific Northwest, United States - 12_EM | ecosystem: Host-associated > Plants > Roots > Unclassified | place... | reverse complement strand
GGGCGTCATTTCCGCAGTTTGTCATTTCATTTAACCGAATTTGACACCTTACCTTATTCGGACTGGCTCCTACATGGCAGGAAACAGGGAAGCTTACGGTCTACAGCCAGTACTCGGACCTCCGCATGGTGAGCGGACTTCATACTATCTCCCGTCAAATGATTCCTTCCTTCTTCGTACTCCAGCTGTTCCCGCGTTCAGTCCGCATGTGTCTGTGGCGTCATGCACGGTGGCCCAAAGGAGAGGTTACCAGCATGGAAATTACTCGGCAAGTCAAAGGACAAATGCTAAGATGCAGACCATGAACGGGGCTTTTAACCATGGGACAGATTGACTCACTACCATAAATAAGCACAGCGAGGCAGAAGCGAGGCATGCAAATTGGAATGGTTAAAAGTACGCGCAGAACGACGTTAAACCCGATCTCCCCCTTCCTCCGTTCCCCGATTCCTTCCATCGCCTGGTATGGCGTCCACCAGGTCGGCGGATGCCCGCAACGAGGGAATATCACCCCCACGCCATGGTCTTCTCTCTTGGCTCAAACCGAAACGGTCCGACAAGAGTGATTCTGCTTCCTTGGCTTCGACCAAGAAGTCCATCAGCTCCGTCTCGGATATAAGCATCGCTGCACCCGTCGAGGGCGATCTCAAGCCCGTCTCATTCTTTGGTCTTTTCCGGTCTGTTATTCTCACTCTTCTCTCACTCGTTTACTGTACAATTGATTCAATTTATCTGCCTCAGGTTCTCCACACGCTCAGAGCTCATCCTCAATGGTCTTTCTCTCATCGCTGCAGTATCCGCGGGTGCCTCCCAGGTATGTGCCTGGTCCACTTCTTCCGCATGCCTATCAAACTCCTCGACTGACGGATGTGTTTTTGCAGCCTCTCATAGGTCTTCTATTCGGTAACCTTGTCCAGGACTTTATCAATTTTGCCCAGACCGTTCAAAACTTGGACCCCAATGACCCGCAAAGGATCGTCAAGACCCAGGAAGCTGTCAATGGTTTCCGTCATATCGCCGCCAGGGACGCTTCCTACCTAACATACACTGGTGCGTATATTTCCATTCCGGTGATGTCACCTCAAATGACGGGTTATCACCCACCACTCCTTCTCTGATTACAGGTGTGGGCATGTTTATCTGTACTTACATTTACATGTGTACTTGGGTCTACACTTCCGAGTTGACCGCTAAGCGAATTCGCGAACGCTACCTCAAGGCCATCCTTCGCCAAGATATTGCCTTCTTTGACAATGTGGGCCCTGGTGAGGTCACCGCCCGCATACAGACAGATACCCGTATGAGGTCCCTTCAATTCCCGTCTTACGTCGGGATACTGAATACACACAGATTTGGTCCATCAAGGCATATCCGAGAAGGTTCCCCGCGCTGTCAGCTTTACCGCTTGCTTTTTTACCGGTTTCGTTGTGGCATTTTTAAGAAATTGGCGGCTGGCCCTGGCCATGTGTTCCATTTTTCCTTGGATGTCTATCTCGGGCGCTATCATGAGCAAATTCGCTTTCAAGTACACCCAGTACGTTTGACGTCCCGAGATTTTCATGAATTGCGATCTCATTCAATCTCAGTTTCTCACTCAAGCATGTTGCTGAAGGCGGAACACTCGCAGAGGAAGTCGTGTCTACCATTCGTACCGCTCAGGCTTTCGGCTCACAGAATGTGCTTGCGTCCTTGTATGGTGTTGCCGTCCAGAAGGCCTACTACGTGGAATGCCGACTTGCAATCGCCCAGGGCATCGGTTTCTCCTGTTTATTTTTTGCGATTTATGCTTCCTATGGGCTTGGTGGGTCCATTATCAGTTTCCTATCCAATCACAAGCTCACCCGCCTACACCCAGCATTTAGCTTTGGTGCTACGCTCATCAACCAGGGTAATGCTGATCCTGGCCAGATTGTCAATGTCATCATGGCAATTCTTATCGGATCGTTTTCCCTTGCGATGATGGCCCCTGACGCTCAGGGTACGAACCAATTTCCCATTGAAATCTTAAGTGGCTGGCCCGATTGTGTTTACCCTTCCCTTTCATAGCTATCATTTCGGCTCGTGGTGCAGCCGCAAAGCTCTTTGCGACCATCGATCGTGTTCCTTCCATTGATTCCGCCAGCGAAGAAGGTGTAAAACCTAGCAAAGTCATCGGCGAAATCACCTTCGAGAATGTCGATTTCAATTACCCTTCGCGCCCAGACGTCCAGGTCGTCAAGGACCTCACTCTCACCTTCCCTGCAGGCAAGACAACAGCACTTGTAGGCGCCTCTGGATCCGGAAAATCGACCATCATCTCTCTTGTCGAACGCTTCTATGACCCGCTCGCAGGATGTGTATGCCTCGATGGCTTGGACATTCGTGACCTGAACTTGAAGTGGCTCCGATCTCAGATCGGTCTCGTGTCCCAGGAGCCCATACTCTTTTCCACTACTGTCCGCCAAAACGTCGAGCACGGCCTTGTTGGTACCCCCCACCAAAATGCCTCACCAGAAGAAAAGCTACGGTTTGTCAGGGAAGCATGCATCAAAGCCAACGCAGATGGGTTCATCTCCAAGCTTCCCTCTGGCTATGATACTGTCGTGGGCGAGCGCGGATTCCTTCTTTCCGGTGGCCAGAAGCAACGAGTCGCCATTGCTCGCGCGATTGTGTCTGACCCTCGTATTCTACTCCTTGATGAGGCCACATCGGCACTCGACACGCAGTCGGAAGGTGTCGTGCAGAATGCCCTCGACAAGGCTGCTGCAGGTACGGTACCTATACTCTCAGGCCATTATTATCGTTGATCCGTAGGCTGGCAGGACGAACCACGATTACGATTGCTCATCGTCTTTCGACCATCAAGAATGCCGATTGCATCTATGTCATGGGTGACGGCATCGTGCTGGAGAGGGGTAAACACGACGAACTTCTCGACAACGAATATGGTCCATACTCGCGTTTAGTCGCTACTCAAAGGCTCCGTGAAGCACGCGAGGATATAGATGGCGTGACCGAGCAATCTTCCAAAGTTATTGAGGGCCCCGCAGACGTCGAAAAGATGGCCCTGGTTGGAGTTCCTCTCGGTCGTGGAAATACACATCGCTCTTTGCCAAGTGAAACCCTGGAACGGCGCAAAGCACAAGGTCCGGAGAAGCGCGAGAAGGAGTACAGTACGTTCTATCTGTTCAAACGGATGGGAAGGATCAATCAAGATGAATGGAAGAGTTATCTGTTTGGTTGCCTGTTTGCTATTGGTTAGTATCCCTTTGATGGTGGGTGCAATCCGATTGCTCACTGTCGGTTTGCAGCTGCTGGATCGGTCTTTCCAGCTTTGGGTATTGTCTGGGGTGCGTTCAATGCCATTACTGTCTCATACCCATAACTGGTGTGAGGCTAAGCATTTCGTGCCTTATACAGCCCAGGTTGTCATAAGCTTTGCTGATGGATCCGCCCAGGAGCGCCGCTACGCTGGTGACCGCGACGCCCTTTGGTGAGTCATCCTCGTGTGTTACTTACTCGAACAATTGACAACTCAACCATATCTGTAGGACCTTCATCGCTTCAATCCTTGCTTTTCTCAGCATTGGCCTGCAGAATTACTTGTTCTCCGCTTCCGCCTCGTCTCTCTCTAGGAAGTTACGCATGCTAAGCTGGCGTGGCATCTTGAGACAAGATAGTAAGTCTGTTTCTGGGTCCTGTGAAGTGATGTCTTCACAAGTCTATAGTTGAGTATTTCGACCGAGAGGAGAACAGCGTACGTACAGTGGCATCCATGGAATACGCATGAATTTACTATTTGCGTAGTCTGGTGCCATCGTATCCAACTTGAGCGAAGCCCCACAAAAAATATACGGACTGGCCGGCATCACCCTTGGAGCGTGCGCGCGCTTTACACCTCCATATTCGGAGCTATGCATCTTACACTTTGTATTTAGCATTATTCAGGCCTTCGCCACCCTAGCGACGGGCCTCATTATTGGACTGATTTATATTTGGAAAGTTGGCCTCGTGGGCCTTGGTATGTTGGCTCACACTTATTAACATGGCTTGACCATTGATACCAACTGCCTAACATAGCATGCGTACCCTTTGTCGTAACCACCGGCTACATTCGTGTGGTAGGCTGTCCTAGACTGTATTTCTGTACTTAGGAGTACTCAATCTCATTGTTTTCAGCGCGTGGTTCTTCTCAAGGACCAACGGGACAAGAAGGCTCAAGAAGAATCTGCTCAACTCGCGTGCGAGGCTGCCGGAGCCATTCGCACCGTTGCATCACTCACCCGTGAGAATGATTGTTTGGAACTTTACGGCAAGAGCCTCGAAAAGCCCCGTCGCGAGTCCAGCAGAACCGCTCTCTGGAGCAATCTGTTGTTCTCGCTGTCCCAGTCTTTCCCCTTCTATGTGTTTTCGCTGTCATTCTGGTACGGTTCGCGACTGGTATCAAACGGAGAGTTTACCGCGGAACAATTCTTCACTGGTCTCATGGTGAGTCGGAATGGGAATCAAGGCTGACGTCAACTCGCTGACACCACCCAAAAGGCGACCGTATTCGGTGCTGTCCAGGCAGGCAACGTCCTTGCACTCGTGCCTGACGTGTCATCGGCACATGGCGCTGCATCGGACATAATCCGGCTACTTGACGCACGACCTGAAATCGATGCCGAGTCTACCGAAGGCGAGGTTCTACAAAATGTCAAAGGCCATATTCGTCTGGAGAACGTTCACTTCTGCTATCCAACGCGCCCTGGCGTCCGAGTACTTCGTGGTCTCAGCATTTCTGTAGAACCTGGCACATATGTCGCTCTTGTCGGGTCCAGCGGCTGTGGCAAGAGTACAGTGTAGGCTTGTCCGTCTGTTGATCTAGTCGTCTTCTTACTTCATGACGTTTCCCAGTATCCAGCTCGTTGAGCGGTTCTATAATCCGCTGTCAGGGGGTATCTTGATCGATGACCACCCCATCTCGGAGCTCAACGTTCAAGAATACCGGAAGCACCTTGCTCTCGTGTCCCAAGAGCCAGTGAGTATCCACTATCTGTGATTATTAATTTTCTGTATCTGATGCCCATCAACTAGACCCTGTATGCAGGCACTATCCGCTTCAACATACTTCTTGGAGCGACGAAACCGGTCTCAGAAGTGACGCAAGAGGAGCTCGAAAAGGCTTGCCGGGATGCCAATATCCTGGACTTCATTAAGTCCTTGCCTGAGTAGGCGATTACCTCCATTTTTTTCTGGCCTCTAGCTGATCATTGTTGCAGTGGCTTTGAAACGAACGTCGGCAGTAAAGGCTCGCAATTATCAGGTGGTCAGAAGCGTATGTCCGTTTATCCAGTTGACTTACCTCATCTAATGACCAATCAGAGCGCATTGCGATCGCTCGAGCACTCCTCCGGAATCCCAAGGTCCTGTTGCTCGACGAGGTCAGTGTCCGACACAAGGATCTCTTGTCTCTTCTCATCCTATCATCATTTCTAGGCAACCTCGGCTCTCGACTCGAATTCAGAGAAAGTTGTACAGGAAGCGCTTGACAAAGCAGCTACAGGCCGGACCACGATTGCAATTGCGCATCGGTTGTCGACGATTCAGAATGCGGATCGGATGTGGGTCTTCCGTATATCTCAGACCGTACCAAAGTGGGATTCATCAATTTTTGTAGCTACTTTATCAAGGATGGCACGGTGAGCGAAATGGGTACCCACGATGAACTCATCGCAAGACGTGGAGACTATTACGAATCCACCCAACTGCAAGCTTTGAATTCGACATAATGATTTTGCGTCAACTACGACGATTGATGTATACTTAGTGGGAGGAGATGCCCAGCTGGTGGATGTTACACGGCACGCAGTCCGAGTGACGTATACGCCCGAACATTCCTTACAATTTACCCGATAATAATCATACCCCATAGTCCCGATCTCCTTGAATCATTTAGTTACCCTTGCTGTGGCATTTAACTTACAAACTACACCGCCTCTCTCACCAGTTAGCCACATATGCTACTTTATCTCCAAAATTTATCGCCATGGTCCATCACCACTCCCATACCCTACAATCACATCGATCTCTGCCCCCCATCACAGTTTTCGATGCCTACACACAGACACGGTGCAGCTCAGGACATCTTTCTTATTGAACACGGTGGTGTGCAACCGTTAGGAAATAGGCTATGGGAGATGATAACTGGCGTTGGCAAGTGCTTTGGGTGGTTGGGTGCTTAGAACAAGCAGTGGATGGTGGCGGATCTTACAGGTCCCTGATTGTAGAGCATGTAACTTACCTCTCCAGCGATCGAGCGCCGCCTCCGCTGCTCCCAACTTCGCTGGCATCATTTTCGCGCTCAGTGCGCTGCCATTGCTTGGGCCATCGTAGCAGTCGAGGGAAACTCCTCCGCGACGAAGAGGGAGGAGAGCTGCCGCGAGCGCGGAAGGGTTGACGTGCATGCCAAGGGCGCAGAGCAAGAGGAGCGTGATGGACGGCGCGTGTGGGACTTGCAGGGGCACGATCGGGAGGGCCACGGTGGCAGGGGGTGGCAGGCTAGACACTATCATAGAGGGTGGGGCGGAGAGGACGCGCGTTGGTGGGTGGTGGTGATGACGCGTGCCAGTGATGTCGGCACGGATTTCGAGAGAAGGTGTCAATGTGGGTGGGGATGAGGGTGAGGAGCATGTTTGGGTCTGCGAGCGGCGCGTCTTGGACGGCGACGAAGTGGGTGGGGAGGACAGGGGAGGAACGGTTGAGGACGGCGAGTTCCTACGGTTTCGTGAGGGGATACGCGCTTGAGGGCGCGGTCTTTGCAACGTCCAGTGCGTGGCACAGGGTCCTATATGTGATGTCAAGAGAGAATGGTGGTAAGCAGGTAAGTACGAGGATGACATAGGACGAGAGCATCCTGGTACTAGGGGTGCTGGGTCATGCCGGTCATGGCGTGACTGTTGGCATTCGAGTTTTGGCTATTGTGGCTGTCTAGGGAGCCATCGTCCGAGTCGGTTAAGGAGAGGTTTGCCCTGTGTGTTGGGCGACGTGTGGGGATAGGGAGCGGTGCGTGGGTGAACTGAGGTGAATGCCGTTGGGATATCGAGGAACTCATGAGGGTATAATGCTTTCTATCAGTCGATTGGTCAGTTTTAGCCGTGTACTATATCCATCGTCATCGCGTCATCCTCTCTCATTCGGCTCAAGTCGTCAACTCGCACCACTCGTTTCTGTTTTCGCTCTCCGTTTCCCTCTCTTGGGTATCTTTTCTCACGTGTGTCAATCCCAGATCGGATATCCCTAAGTGACCGAAGTCGTCAGTCGGGCTTGGGTACGAGATGATCTACAGTAGGGCAATACAGCTAACTCCCCGAAGCTGGAAGCCCACAACCTCGGTGCCTTCCGCATGGTGTTCACTTGTCGATCAGGACTCCCTGGGGTTGTCCATGTGAATCAGAGGCAGATCGATCATTAACCATTCAACCTTTCAACGTTCACCCTTTCACTCATACTTTACCACATGCTGTAGCACAAGTGTGGAGTCACTACAGTACATCAACCAATTAATGAAAAACGAATACAACAAAAACGGCTGCCGCTGGAACGCGACAGCTTCGGGCGCAACGGCATGCGACCCTTCGCCGATCTAATCGGACGAATCCAATCAGAATGGTCCCTGGAGTCCCTGCTTTGCACCGCAGCCGATTCAACCACGATGACTCGTGTGTGCGTGTTCCGCTGTTAAATTGGCACGAAGGCAACCAAGCGGTTGCCGGCGGGGTTATTGCTCGGTAGAGCCAGGGCCCAGGAACAAAGATCCTGTATACTGTAGATATTCGCCGTAACCGGGCATCAGCCTGGGCCCTGGGCACAAAGCAAGCCAAGCCACGGCCAGAGTTCTCCCGGTATCGTAAGCGCGGTGAGGTGTTCAGATTCTAATGAGCTGAAATACTGCCACGACATCGCACACATGTCCGACTCCATTTTCCGTCTCTATCATGTCGACAGAGGCCAGTAATGAGAAAGCTTCCCCTCCGCGCAGCCGCCCTCTCTCTTGGCTAAAGCCAAAGCCGTCTGATAAGCTAGACTCTGCTTCTTCCGCTTCGGCTGAGAAGTCTACCAGCCCTGACCTTCGCATCGCCGCGCCTGTCGAGGATGATCCCAAGCCCGTCTCATTATTTAGTCTCTTTCGGTCCGTCATCGTCTCTTTTCACCCCTCCCCGTTGGTAATCTTGACGTTGTTCGCCCCAGGTTCTCTACTCGCACAGAGATTACCCTCAATATCCTTGCTCTTTTCGCTGCAATAGCCGCGGGTTCCGCCCAGGTGTGTGCCTGAACAATTTCTTCCCCATTCGGTGTCGGTGTCAGATTTATCGACTAACGGATGCTTTTTACAGCCCCTCATGTCTCTTATATTCGGTAATCTTACTCAGGACTTTATCAATTTTACCACCGCAATCCAAAACATCAACCCTAATGACCCACAAACGACTGCCATTGTTGAGGAGGCTGCTAGGCGTTTCCGCCATGTCGCTGCCAAGGACGCGTCCTACCTGACGTATATCGGTGCGCGAGTTCTCGTTTGAGTGATGTCATCTTAATGACAGGTCATCCTCCCCAATTCCAGGTGTGGCTCTGTTTGTCTGCACATACATTTACATGTGTACTTGGGTCTACACTGCCGAGATGACCGCTAAGCGAATTCGCGAGCGTTACCTCAAGTCTATCCTTCGCCAGGATATTGCCTTTTTTGACAAGGTTGGCCCTGGTGAGGTTACAACGCGCATACAGACGGATACCCGTATGTGGTTCTTTCCATCACTGTCCTACACTGGGTTATTGACAGCACATATTGTATACACCCAGATTTGGTGCATCAGGGCATATCTGAGAAGGTTGCCATCGCCGTCAGCTTTATCTCTGCATTTTTTACTGGTTTCATCTTGGCATATTCAAGAAACTGGCGATTGGCTCTGGCTATGTCATCTATATTTCCTTGCATTTCGATAGCAGGCGCCTTCATGAGCAAATTTATTTCCAAGTATATGCAGTACGTTTTATTACGCAAGGTTTTCATAAATTGCGAACTCATTTAATCTCAGGCTCTCACTCAAGCATATTGCCGAAGGCGGAACACTCGCAGAGGAAGTCGTGTCTACAGTCCGTACTGCTCACGCTTTTGGCACGCAGCGTATACTTGCATCCTTGTATGATGTTGCCGTCCAGAAGGCCTACTACGCGGATTGCCGACTTGCGGTCGTGCAAGGCATCGGGTTATCCGTTTTTTTCTTTAGCATGTATGCTGCTTACGGCCTCGGTGAGTTCAATTTCCCGTCCACTCACAAACCCTCTAATTTCCGCCCGTTAATACCCAGCATTCAGCTTCGGCACAACACTCATCAATCAGGGCCATGCTGATCCTGGACAGATCATCAATGTCATCATGTCGATCCTTATCGGATCATTCTCCCTTGCGATGATGGCCCCTGAGGTGCAGGGTAGGAGCCTGTCCTTTTAAAATTGCTGTACGGGTCGTTCTTATCCATTTATCTCATAGCTATTACCTCAGCATGTGGGGCAGCCGCGAAGGTCTTCGCCACCATCGATCGCATTCCTTCAATCGATTCCTCCAGCGAAGAAGGCGCTAAGCCAAGCAAAGTCACCGGTGAAATTGTTTTTGAGAATGTCGACTTCAACTATCCTGCGCGCCCGGATGTCCAGGTGGTCAAGAACCTCAATCTCACCTTCCCTGCGGGCAGAATAACAGCACTCGTTGGTGCATCTGGATCGGGCAAATCCACTGTGATCTCTCTTGTCGAACGATTCTATGACCCCCTTTCCGGCTCTGTGCGCCTTGATGGCTTGGATATTCGTGACTTGAACTTGAAGTGGCTCCGATCTCAAATCGGTCTCGTGTCCCAGGAGCCCATACTCTTTTCCACCACTATCCGCGAGAACGTCGAGCACGGCCTTGTTGGTACCCCTCACCAACATGCCTCACCAGAGGAAAAGCTACGGTTTGTCAGGGAGGCATGCATCAAAGCCAACGCAGATGGGTTCATCTCCAAGCTTCCCTCTGGCTATGATACTGTCGTGGGCGAGCGGGGATTCCTTCTTTCCGGTGGCCAGAAGCAACGAGTGGCCATTGCTCGCGCGATTGTGTCTGACCCTCGTATTCTACTCCTTGATGAGGCCACATCGGCACTCGACACGCAGTCTGAAGGTGTTGTGCAGAATGCCCTCGACAAGGCTGCTGCAGGTATGATGCCTATTCATAATGCCTAGCTATTTCTGCTGACTCGTAGGCTACAGGACGTACCACGATTACGATCGCTCATCGACTTTCGACCATCAAGGATGCCGATTGCATCTATGTGATAGGCGAAGGCGCTGTGCTAGAGATGGGCAAACATGATGAGCTTCTCGCGAACGGGGCTGGTGCATACTCGCGTCTAGTCGCGGCTCAAAGGCTACGTGAGACACGTGACGCAATTGACTTGGGTGATGTCATCGGGCAATCGTCCGGAATAGCCGTCGAGGGCCCTACGGACATTGAAAAGGCAGCGCAGGAAGAAATTCCTCTCGGTCGTAGTAATACTCATCGTTCTTTGGCAAGTGAAATCCTGGAACAGCGAGGGGCACAAGGTCCGGAGAAGCGCGAGAAGGAGTACAGTATGTTCTATCTGTTCAAACGGATGGGATGGATCAACAAAGATGAGTGGAAGAGCTACCTGTTTGGTTGCTTGTTTGCTGTTGGTCAGTATTCATTTTGACGGTGGTATATGGATTGCTCATCGTCGATGCGCAGCTACCGGATCGGTCATTCCAGCTTTCGGCATTGTCTGGTGTTCGTTTAATCAGATTACCCTCCCAAATGACGTGGAGCTGACCTTTGACACAGCCTTGGCTGTCACAAGCTTCTCGGACCCATCCCCTCAGGCGCGCCGCCATGCTGGTGACCGTAATGCCCTTTGGTGAGTCATCCCTCCTGTGTGTTACTTGTTTTTACAATCCGCGACTCAACCACACCCGCAGGTCATTCATCATTTCCATCCTTGCTGCGTTCAGCATTGGTTTACAGAATCATTTGTTCACCACTTCTGCCTCATCTCTTTCTAGAAAGCTACGTTCTCTCAGCTTGCGTGCCACCTTGAGACAAGACAGTAAGTCTGACTCTCAATTTCTCGACGTAATATCCTCACAATTTTGCAGTTGAGTACTTTGACCGGGGGGAGAACAGCGTGCGTGCGGTAATGCTAACCGAAAACCATATACATTTATTGTTTACCTAGTCTGGTTCCATCGTATCCAACTTGAGCGATGGCCCACAAAAAATCTATGGCTTGGCTGGTGTCACTCTTGGAGCGTGTGTGCTCCTTACATCCCCATCTTTGCATCTACGTGTGCTGATACTATTGTTCAGTATTGTTGAAGCCATCGCCAGCCTCACGGTCGGTATCATCGTTGGACTAATTTTTATTTGGAAAGTTGGCCTTGTAGGACTTGGTAAAACCTTTTACGCCTATCACGACGGAGTGGCCATTGATGCCGACTGCCTGACATAGCATGTGTACCCTTCCTCATCTCCACTGGCTATATTCGTTTGGTAGGTTGTCTTGATCTGACCTCTATACATGAGGATGTTCAATCTTATCACTTTCAGAGAGTCGTTGTTCTCAAAGACCAACGCAATAAGAAAGCGCACGCGGAATCCGCTCAACTCGCATGCGAGGCTGCTGGAGCCATTCGCACCGTTGCCTCTCTCACCCGCGAAGATGATTGCTTAGAGCTTTACAGCCAGAGCCTTGCAAAGCCCCTTCGCGAGTCCAACAGAA
>Ga0307510_10009146_pt1 | contig 11793 bp, 11 predicted proteins | sample 12_EM_MG_FD_207224 | JGI IMG/M metagenome (GOLD analysis project Ga0307510, IMG submission 207224) | Populus trichocarpa ectomycorrhiza microbial communities from riparian zone in the Pacific Northwest, United States - 12_EM | ecosystem: Host-associated > Plants > Roots > Unclassified | place... | reverse complement strand
CGTAGCTGCCTGCCACGATGCGTCCGTGTTTCATCGTGACATCAAGCCGGAGAATTTCATTGTCACCGATGGTTGGACCTTTAACCAAGACGGCATCCGTGAGCGCAAGGTCATCGTTAAGCTCTCTAATTTCGGTCTTTCCACCCGTGATGCGGTCTCGTCGGACATGGATTGTGGTAGTGCTCCATATATGAGCTATGGTACGTTGTCCTCTCATTCATTTCTTTCCGCTTTTCTCACACCTTATCTCGATGCTTGTTGCTTCACAGAGTGCAGGAACAACGTGGCTCCCTCGTACAGGCCTCGTGCCGCAGATGTATGGTCACTGGGTATTGTTCTGATCGATATGTACGTGCCATATACCATGTTCTTCTCGTGATACATTCTTTCCTCGTTTTCCTACTCTTCGGGATCTTCGCTTAACCTGATTCTCCTAGGATTTATCATTGCAACCCTTGGGTGGACACACATGGCTGCGCCTCCTTCGATCACTACCTTTCCAACCGGACCGAGTTCTTCATGCGGCGATTCGCTGGTATGACTTTTCCTGTTGCAAATTTCCTTGTCGAAAATGTCTTCTGCGTCCTTGACGACCCCTCCGACGACTCTCAGCGCATTGGCGCCCGCGAGTTTGGTATATGGGTTCGGGAGTTGCCCGCTCTCATGGGTGCGTCGCAATCAGGGACGCATACACATTCCCGTGTTCCCTCTACTGCGTCCATGAATTATGGTCATGCGCTCGCTTCAGCACCTCGTTCCCACCGCCCGTCATCTCGTCCGCCATCCGTTGCAGCTGGATCACCTCGCCGACCCCCAACTGGTCTTCGTTCTCTCAGTCGTACTACCTCGGTAGACGCCGTACTTGATCGTGATGGTTCTGAGGGTGCGGTTCGTCCGGCGCTCGGTTTTGTCCTTGATGAGGACGAAGAGGAAGATCTACAACAGCAACGACTACAGCAACCCCAAGAACAACCCCCACTGGAGCAGCAGCCTGACTTGGACGATGGTCGCTCTCCTTCTCCTTCCGTGCGATCGACTTCAAATACGAAGCGGCGCAAACGTGGGCGCAAGGGCAAGGGCATGACGCCATCGCTGGATCACGTTCCAAACACGGCTGAATTGCTTGCATCAGCTTCTCAGTCACTCGTCCGTGAGCTCAGCCGCCAGCCGCGCTCTGCCTCTGCTTCTGTGCAGTCATTCCCCAATGTACCACCCCCACCGCCGGTTCCCGCACCTGTATCAACACCAACTGTCACGAAAAAACCGAGCAGATGGAAGCTGTCGTTTGGAAGAGCGCCGGCGAGGCAGCCCCGAGCACACGGTCCGACTCGCAGCCGAACTCGAACCCTGGTACAGCTCGTGTGGTACATGTGTCGAATACGATTATGGGGCTCGATCCACCTCCTATCCCTTCAACATCTCAACCGGAGTCACCACCACCTACCTCACGGCCAGACACAGCTGTGCAGGACTACAGCACCTTGTCAGCGATGCCTTGCCCAGCATGCGGTTAACAATCTGTCTGTCAAAGGTTCGTTCCTGCTCGACAATTCCAAGGCTTCTCAGCTTGTGTGTCTCACAGCCTACTACTGTGGGCCTGCGGCGAGCGTGACACTGCAAGATCTCTTCGGTCCAGGCAAGGGTTGCCCTGTTGTCTCTACAACATTCCAAGCTCAAGTCGCTGCTATCAATGCTGGCACCGTGCCACCGCCCCACCACCTCCAACTGTGCCCTCGCCCTCGGTCAAATCGGCATCCTCACAGACACCTCTCCCGAGTCCCGACGCCCTCACCTTCCTCTGCACCTGTGCCTACCCCCCCTGCAGGCCTCCACCGTCCTCCAGCACCGCAAATTGGGGCCTTAGCGCCCTAACTGGGCTTCACCGCTGGCAAGAATCCAACTGGTAGGCTTTAATCCCTCGATCACCATCCAAGTACGCACTTAATGTAAGCCTCTCTTTAGGAACCGGCGACTGTGATGGTGCGGTGAACGGCATGGATGGCCAGCCGGTCAAGATGCCGTACTCTTACCCTCCGGACCAGGCGACGTTCAACCAGGTGTGATCTCTTGTGCATTCTCCCCAGAGTGCGGTACTTATTACTACTTTCCGGAATGCCACATGTGGCCTAGCATTTTGTTGGGGATGTGATTGCAGGCCATGCCAGTAAATAACCCATCTGTGAAGGTGTTGTATCCGCTCGACAACTCGGTACAGTCACAACTCACGCGCGCTGATACTGCACTTGTCACACTACAGTACCTTTCGGCCCAGGAAAAGGATATCCTTCAGTATTACGGCTGTACCGTACTGTTGACCACCTTGGTTTTTGGTTTACAGTACGGGTCATGGTCGATTTCATACTGTATTACAGCTGTAAATATATGGCCGTATGCCGTATATGGTACGGTGTGCAGCCCTACTCTGCCAGCCATTTGATATGCGGGAGGTGATTGTGCATGTGGTAGATGGGAGCCACTTCCGCAAGTTCAAGAAGGAATACAGAGAGACCATTGTGACAGTAGTGTGTTTCCTCTTGCCAGACCCGAGACGGGTGCAACACGATCTGGTCCCAGTAATATTGTGTGAAAAAAGTAGATACAAGTTGAAAAGTAAGAGTCATATAGAAAAGTAGGGGACCTAGCTTTTCGCAAGTAGTCTGTGCTTTCCAATTTTTTACTTTTTTTGGTTGAAAAAGTACAAAAAGTAGTGAAAAGTAAATGATGGGTTTTCCTGATGAATAGTCTCGCTTAGAGAAGACCTGCCAAAGCAATCCCTTTCGACGATCAGCTACAGCCTCGCTTAAGGACGACCCCCTTGGAAACTCTTATATCGTACACGTCGTACCATTAAGGCTGTTGGACCTTAACAATGTGGATGACAAAAAAAAACACCCACATGGGATCAAACTTGTTTCTGTGATGTTGGTCACCATTGGCAAGGCAAGGATCTTTGGTTACAGTTGGGAATGCAGCAAAGGGATGCATCATTTGACCATGGCCAGGATAGAAGGGGGGGAAGGACACGAAATTTTTTCAAAGTCATTTGTGAGTGAGTGTTTGTTGTCACTCAACGAACATGATTAGTAAGCACAGGTACCTTTTTCTGACGGTCGCCCTCCAAGTCTGCGGTGGCCCTACTTCACCTCATCCTCTGAGTCAATGTTTGGTGTTTCCTGATGTGCCGATGGTTCAAAAATGGGGGTTTGGTGCACAAGGTGGATAGAAAGGTATGGTGGGAGGGACTGGTCAGGACACAAAAACAAAAGCACATGAGTGAGAGGCAAAAGTAAGCCAGTGGGGTGCTCACCAAGTGGGCATCAGTAAGAGGACAGGGTGTGGGCTTGGGCATGCTCCTGGGCATATCGAGGGGTTGGATAGGCCCAACAAAGGGCATTGAGCCTGCAGGTGTGAGGATCAGCATGGGCACAAAGTCGTGGGTGTTGGGCACTGGCAGCTGTCGCTAAGAAACATTTCACACTTCTATTATCGTAGTCAACTTGAAGTCGATGTGATTATTTTATGGTATTTTATCTCATGGTGCAGCCTTGACAGCGTGAGACTGGGTGTTGTTGACAGCAAGTGATGCGTATGTCATGTTTATCAAACTATTATCGTGCTTATTTTGACTACTGCTAAACTACCCGGCGCTATATCTCGGTAGCGCGGGAGGGTTTTCCTGATGTGGGGTCTGGCCCTCGTTGTTTTCGGCATCAATGTTCGCACCATGCTCCAGCAGCAAACAGGCACCTTCGGGTATCCCCATATCCCCGTAGGAGCCTCTTCCTATTCCCCTGAATGACGAGTGATGCAGTGGGGTTGATCCGTCATTCGCCCGAGCGTTGACATCTGCACCGTGGTCGAGTAATAGCTGCATAGTCCGAAGAAGGTCCACACGCTGATCTAGTGATACTTCGTCTATATCGTTCTCCGCATAATCACGAAGTGAACATGCCGCAAGGTGGAGTGGGACCTCTCCCTTGACATTTTTGGCATGGATATCGGCATTATGCACAAGTAGCACGCCAACAACCTCATGAATCTCGTAGAAGGCCGCCCGATGCAGTGGAGTAAAGTGCCTGTCGTTTGATGCGTTGACGTCGGCGCCATGGTCGAGTAGCCGCAGTACAGTGTCGATGGGCTTGTAAACCACGACCGCGTGCAGCAGAGTATCGTTCTCATGCCCCCGGACGTAGACATCCGCGCCGTGGTGGTAGAGTAACTCGGCGACCTGCAAATGGTTCCCATACAATGCTGCGGCCAGTGGAGTCACCTTCCAACCACCCCGAGCATTTACATGTCACGGACGCTTGGCAATGAGATGTTTTGCCAGGGCATAGAATCCACAGTGTGCAGCGTAGTAGAGGGGCTCCGCACGACGTGTGCGCGAAAAGGACGAGAACCAAACCCATTGCTTATCAACGTCGTGCACCCGGAGCCATGCTGCGAAATGTGGCTTGCCTGCATCGAATAAATATTCCATCGCGACTTGTATGCGTTGCGATACGTTCTCGAACTGCGCATGGTGAAACCAATGTCGAGCTGCATATTCGGCAAGAGGAATTTCCCCGGCGTCGTCCTGATCCACCAGATCGTCCAAACGAAGTAGAACACCAAGGCATGCCTGGGCGAGGATGGTGTGTGCCGGCTCGAGAAGAATGTGATAGAGGGAGACATCGTCACGTGAACGGGCGAGCCGATCAGAGGTAAGGAACTCCTTGACCGAGAAATGACAGAATTGCACCACTTGAGAATCCCCATCATCGACAATCGCAATCAGACTCGAGCATGTGGATAGTACAGCGTAGTTTTGATCCGCCCACCGCCAATCTGTGTTCAACCTTGGAATACCTCCTTGGCACGTGATGGCAAGGACCTCCGCAACCTCATCCACACGCAGAGGCCGGATGGCGACAGTGAGACATTGGAGGAGTCGATGGGCGTGCTCTCGATTTGATCTATTGATATTCCTCAGTATCCGCTCATATGTCTCATCCAACGTTGCTGGCAAGTCGTCAAGGATTCCCCTGACGCTTGGTGGGAGACAGTGCCGTAGCATTTCCAGCTGGCAGTACACCCACCGAAACCTATGTGACAACATGAGAATCTATCGTGGCATGGTAGGTGGCACACGTACATCCCGTCGGCCCTTTCGGAGAGTGTATTGATAACAAGCCTCTTATCCTCCTCACGCCACCTCCGCATCCTCTTGTCCGAATAAACGACCGAACTGATGTAATCGACAATGTCTTTCTTCTGTCCGCTTTGGTCGTGGAGGGAGATGTGGTGGGTTGTCAAAGGATCAAGGGTGGTTCGTATGTCGATCTCGGGGCGACTTGTGACACAGATGTGTAGATTTGGGAGGTAGAGCCCAACAAGGTCCTGAACAAGATCGAGCACCTCTTCCCGTGATGTTGGCATGCCGGAGTTATTTGGACACTCGTCAAGAGCATCGACAATTAGGTAAACTGGGCCTTGGGTCGGGAGGGAAAGCATTTCTTTCAAGGATTGTGTCAAGGCACCATCACTGGGCCTCCGTGAGCCATCGTCGTGTGCAGAATAAAGACGAGAGAGTATGTCACAGCAAAGGTTGGACTGAGCTGCAAGCTGGGTGACGATAGAAAGGAGGAGGTTGGAACAGCTCTGCTTATGGTCATCGCGAAAATCGCAATAAAAGTAAGCCAAGGACACCGATCCTGCCTCCCGTAGTGGCATGATATTTTCGATTATTCCGGAGCTTGTTGTGGTTTCAGTCGACCTATATGATAATAATAGAGAAACGACGGACCAAAGGACGCTCTTACCGGAGCCCGCTAGAAAGACAAGATTTCGTAGGGTGTGGGTTGGCAGAGGGACAGGGGACGTACGTTTACCGTAGATCCACAAGAGCGAGGGACCTGACTTCCACTCTTTGAAAAGACCTCCTCGGAGGAACCATGTTGTGGTACCCTCGTAATAGGTTTTGCGGGCGGTGTTGTGATTTGTCGATGGATCCGGTGGAAAGAGCCACCTTCGAAGATCTTGTCGGATCTGGTTCCCTATGAGGATGACGGACGCTTGACTTGATCCACGTCAAATGCTGTTTCTCGCATCATTATCTTTGTCCCATTTACTGTCTGTTGTATCATTTGTCCAGCTAGTATCACCAAGGTTCAGAGCGGCGCAAAAAACAGGTTAAGCCACAGTACGCACCGTTGATGACCACGTTGACTTTGTTGTCAACACTACGTGTGACCTTCAATACCTCCGCTATCGCCATCTGAACCTCCTCTTGAGTGAGGTTATCCAATCTCTTCAGCGCATCCTCGACGTCGCTCCTGCCCAATAACTTCTTCAGGTATTTTTCTCCAGGAACGTTAGTCAAGAGCAAATAATCGTCGATTATCAACTCACTTCGCCGCCTTTGTTTAATTTCCGTTGTCGCAATTGCGAGAATAGAGAGTACTTCCACCATGATTTTCAGCATCGTATCCTTCATCACCTCCGATGGTGGCAGCTCTGTATAAGACTCGAGGCGCTTGAAAAAGCTCTCAATGCGCTCGAAAAGGTCAATGAGCACTTCTTGGCTTGCATCGACATCCTTCGCTACCTATCCAACGATGTGATGCTGTCATGACGCCAGGCACGTTGAGATCGGGGAGGTCGCCCACCAAAAGAAGAACACCGATACCCGCGAAGATCACCTTTGCGGGCGAGAATACCTGAGGAATGGCGATCAGAACGTGGTCCTTAGGAAGAAACGCGTTTGAAACCTACCAGGCCAACACCCTCGCCGAGAGTGGCGGAGAATGCGAAGAGAACGTTCACAGTCGGATTGAGTAAATTTCTTATTCTCTCTCCTCCGCTACGACGCCGATCCACTTGCTGGATTAGGTCTTGAAGAATAGACAAAACGGTGGTGGGCGAGTCGCATGATTGAAGCTGAACGGCGAGGGGGTGGGTGAGAAGCTTATTCTTCGTTTTGTTCTCATACGCCTGCAAGGCGGCATCGAAAATAGCCCGGAAGTTAGAAGAATCCATTGGAGAAACACGAGACATCGTTCGTGGGTTGTGAGAGGCGACAAGAAGTTGGCGTGTGTGGGTGAGACCGAGAGGGAAGTCAAGGTCGGACAAGGCAAGTCACGAAAATTGCCTGGGAATCTGACAACTTTGTTGAATTTGAAAAGTAATTTCAGACCCACGGGCGTTACCGGACTTATGGGCCCACTTATGGCAGCTTATTCCGGACTTAGCACACCTTATTGGCCTTATCATGGGTATAAGGTAAACAATAAGTTGTTATAAGTTTGATAAGTTTTGTCGGGTTTTCCTGCCACTGCCACTGGTACCCATGTCAGGCTGGCGCGTACACAGCCCGCGCTTGCAATATATTGCCTTAGATGCCAAACAGTGATGTGAGTATCTAGTGGTCTAACATGCAAATACTGCTAATACAGTCTTTCGCCCATGAGACTGAGTTTCTTCAACGGCATCGCCCACCGCATAGCTCGGCGGTGCTTCCGAGTTGAATATCTCGGCACGAAGTTGCTGGATTTCGCGCCAAAGGCAGAGGGAAAGCAGGATCTGAAGCGCAGGAAGAACAAGCCAGATTCATGTCAAGCTCTTGCGGTGCTTAGCCCATAAGCGTGTTAAGCCGTGCTTTCATATCAGGCGGCTTATCACATATATTGTTCATAAGCACCTAAACAAAAGAGCCATTAATCATGCTTGGCATCCAACCCACGAGAAAAGGAAATAGGACGCGCGAACCTGGTTGAGATGCTTGGTCCCGCTTTTGTACGCGATGTTCCGATACTGCAGATGTGTCCTGAAGAACTTGATCTCGCTTTCGAGCATATCGGGCAAGTACTTATTGGCGTCGATGTCCCGCTGCAAGCAGTTGACGATGCCTATAAAACCCAGCTTGAACAGATACAGACGCCCACGAGCGTGTGTGTGGCCGCATCCATCAAATCCAGCTTCGTGGGGATGCCGATCGTCGGCCGGCCTTGGGGGTCAATAGATCGCGTGAGCTTTAGCGAGTCCAACTTGAAGTTGGCGTGGTCAACGCTTGTGGCCGAGACGGCGAGGATGACGCTGTATGTGAGTGGATGCGTGTGGATGTATGTCCGTTCGGGAATATAAGGCAGGCTGTCGACTATGCAGATTTTGGAAGAGGAATAGCGCACCAGCTAGGTTTCGAGATGTGGCCTCGTCCATACATGATCCCCAAATAGGAAAAGGCGAAGATTGGCCGTTGATGGGAAGAACGGGTAGCAAGCCAAAAGGACGGCATGGAGAGTTACTTCCTCAGGAACGGAGAGCACAAGCGTAGGGAAGGGCAGAAATGAAGAAACGAGGAGGTGCTAGATGGCGCCATTTGAGAGGCGGGAAACAGGTGATAACACGTCGCACTTCGGGGTTCGAGTTCAAAGTGACCGGGGGTCCTGACTGCGACGCGTCGCGTCGTGCGTGCATCGATATCGTTTTTCCGACATCGCGTGGGCATCGCGTGATCAGAGGGCGAGGGTAACCTTGCGTAGTCACGTGCGTAGGCGACGAGTCGCATGTATATCGACCTTTTTTCCTATCCATGGTACAATCATACAATCAGTGGCTCACAGCGCTCACGCAGTAGATAGGCAAATCTCTAACGAGGATTGGATACAACTATGTGTGTTTTGTAATTTAGCAATGAAAGGATGCACAGGGACGATCTATAAAACCCACTCTCGGTCTGTCTGTCCAAGGCATTCATAGGGCTGGTGGGATTTCGAGGACGGAAGATCACAAAAGAAAATTTCTGCCCGCGGGTAGGAAGCAACCCATGCATCATGCATCATGCATCATATCCATCATAGGCAAAGTGCCAAGTGCGGGGGACGCGGCTGGCGGGCCGCTACGTACAAAAAGCGGCAACCTGTAATTAATATTAGCGCGAACGGTCGCCGCTCTCTCAGCGCTCTCCCCCGCCTCAGGCCTCATGTCCGACATAATCAAATCATCCTTGATGATGCATTATTTTCCTCCCAATAAAGCCGTGTTCGACATGATCCCACCGCCCACGCTCCCTAACGCCGACAGGAGCGACGACGAGGGAGGACCACGGCCCACTGATAACAGGTGCTTTCCTTCGCTGCCCCCTGCCTAGGTCTTCACCATCCCTTATTCCTCCTTCCCTACCACCTCCCTCCTCTTGCGCACACTCGCTCTTCCTAACCTTCGCCTGAAATCACGTTCGCAACAATTCGACTTCCTTGCTGGATTCCAAGACCTTACTGCCGAGGTTCGATGCGCTGAGCGCGCTCATTAGAGGATACTTGGAACCAATGCCATGTCCGTCCCATACTTCTCTTCTTCATGCCTTGCCTAACATCCTTACTAGATAAGAGACCTTGGTCATCCCTAAGTCCGTTCCTCCCCGCTGCAGACAGGCACCCACGCCCTAAACGTTGCTGGTGGGTTAATTTTCTTCACTCGCGTGTTTTCTGCTCACATGAGCTAGAACGCGGCATAGGAGAAACTGTCTAACGATGGCAAATGGGTCTGCGTGTTATCCCAGTGATACCGAGCTGATGACTGCGTGTATGCCCTCCCGTTCACATGGATCCTCGCCTCGTCATCTGTCTTGGGGACACGTTGATCCCCTTTCAACAAGGCCCATTGGCAAAATCTGATCCAGGTTGAGCTATTCGCATGATTCATCTGTGCCTTTTTACTGCGGCCCTTTCACATGGTCTCTCTACCCAGTTGATATTGATATACAACTTTTTTTCCTAGTTCACTTTTGTGAATTGAGGTACACCGATCTGTGTCTTGTGTTATCTGGGGTCTAATTGCATTATAGCCACTTCATGTTCACCATGTCCACGGACTGCGAATCATACTTGGTATGGATATCAGCTCTAACTGTCAAATTATTGGCGGTAGTCCAGGTCTCTCATGGTCGAAATTTTTGTTGGCTATACTGTAGGTACGATCGACGCTAATGCCCATACTGAGTTGTCTGTGTCTGATGAAACACATAAATAGTTGGAATGCCGGATCACGTAAAGGATCCTCCCAATTGCCTGCATCATTTGATTGCGCTTGTCTCACGAGGGATCACCTCTCCACAGTTACTGCCACTGACGCCACTCGCCACCCACTATATCAAATCGTCACCGCGTTTAGTAGCTGTTTACGTGAACCTTTGGCATGGCTGTTTTATCCTCAGATAGTGGCAGGGTGTTACCACTTACCACTGGCATGCACCGTAACGTCTCTACAATCATGCCAATTGTCTTAGCCAAAACCTCTATGTGATACAGTTCAGCTTCCACTCCAAGTGCACTTAGGCTGATGCCGCATTAGTCGGACCCACTTTCATGTATAAAAGGAGGGCAAGACCCTGACACTGGCGTATTCAAACAACACACAGTCTCCCAACGTACCCCAACTCGGCGTTGAACTCGCGCACAATCGCACCTCAGCGTACCATCTCAATTTGACCCACATTAATGGATCTCTTCGCGACACTCTTCTCCATCGCCCTTGACGCTCCATCGCCCAAGCCCCCGGGTGCCACCCCCACCGACGCCATCTATACTAATCGTTGTGATGGTGGCTCGGACGGTGCTGTTTGCGTTGGGGATCTCTTCGCGACACTCTTCTCCATCGCCCCTGACGCTCCATCGCCCAAGCCCGCGGGTGCCACCCCCACCGACGCCATCTATATTAATCGTTGTGATGGTGGCGATGGCGGTCCTACTTGCGTTGTCGCATAGACAGCCTTTTGGTCAGTCGCATGGTAGCTGTTCTGTGACAACCTGGGAATTACTAGTCTGAGTATGTTCCGCCTTCAACGCCATTTTTGCTTTTGAGTCTCGTTTTCTAATTGTTGTGTACAGATACATCAGTTGTTTGTCTTGGCCGCCTCGGATGTCCTTTTAACCTATGTTCTCGCCTTTTCACGGAATGGGGAAAATAATCGACGATGGTAGACACGTCTTTCGCTTCAATTTCTGACCTATTTATCCTGTGCACACGATTTGTTTCTTGCCCATTATTTTGGAGGAACAGGTGGTGCACTATAGCTATCCAAGTGTCATCATCATGGCATCTGCCCGCCCTACATAGTGGTAGAAACGTTTGACTGAACTCCTTTTCGAGTGTTAGTTCAGCTTGAGACCGCTTGGTTAGAGGAAGGTTACCCATCGCGGACAGCGGTTCATCATCTGCCCTGCACGAACATTTCGCAGGACGCAGAAATCTTGCGGCGAACTAGAAAGGAATTTTATTCGGCGAATTTTGAAAGTGAAAAAAAAAATATTAAGGAAGTAGGGCGTCCAATCAAGGCGGGTAGGTTAGCGAATACGAAGAAAGTGGATCAGATATGCAAGCAACATGCTATCGCCTTATGCGACTCGGAGATATATACTAGAAATATGCTCCAGACAATACAGGCACTTTACTTATCCTCCGTGTTCCGAAAATAATAATCACCGTTATCTTGGAAGTTGAAAGAATACACGAGACATCATCTGTGTGTGGTGAGAGGCGACAAGAAGTTGGCGTGTGTGGGTGAGACCGAGAGGGACGTCAAGTCGGACAAACACTGCCTCGCGAGAGTCTCGCGAGTCACGAAAATTGCCTCTGCCACGACGATTTTAGAAGGAATTTCAATCATCAGGGGTTACCGGGCTTATGGACCAACTTATCGCAATTTATTCCGGACTTAGCACACTCTATTGTAGTGTTGCCGCGGTCCGGTCTGGTCCGGTCTGTGTCGGTCCCACAATAAAATTGGTCCAATCCAGGACCGGACCGGAGTTTGAT
>Ga0307510_10009145_pt1 | contig 11794 bp, 8 predicted proteins | sample 12_EM_MG_FD_207224 | JGI IMG/M metagenome (GOLD analysis project Ga0307510, IMG submission 207224) | Populus trichocarpa ectomycorrhiza microbial communities from riparian zone in the Pacific Northwest, United States - 12_EM | ecosystem: Host-associated > Plants > Roots > Unclassified | place... | reverse complement strand
CGAACATCTGGTACGGCATCCAGGGCTCGACCCCGCCCGTGATGAGCGCGGAGGCGAACAGCGAGGTGCAGCCCAGGCCGAAGCCGAAGCCGGGGCCGTAGACGCGTCCGGCGAGGACGAGGACGAGGACGAAGAAGACCGTCTCGATGCCCGCGGTGCCTGCGCCGAGGGGGCGGAGGGCCGCGTTGACGGCGGCCAGCTCGCCGAGCATCAGTTGGCGCCGAGACGACGACCATAGACATCTCACCACTAATCCAGGCCGCCCAACTGCTCTACGACGGTGCGCTCGTAGCCGAACGGCACGCCGCTGTGGGCGACTTCGTCACCCGCGCGCCCTCGGCGGTCGACCCGACGGTGGCCGCCATCATCCTGGCCGCCGCCGAGATCCCCGCCCACGCGCTGGTCGCCGACCTGGAACGCCTGGACCACCACAAGGCGACCGCCCGCCGCCTACTGTCCGACTTCGACGCGCTCCTCCTGCCGACCACGACCGAGCACCCCGGCATCACCGCGGTCCAGGTCGACCCGGTCGCCATCAACACACTCCTGGGCACCTACACCAACTTCGTCGACCTCCTGGACATGGCCGCCGTCGCCGTCCCATCGGGCGAGGCCGACGGCAGCCCCTTCGGCATCAGCGTCATCACCCGCGCCTTCGAGGACCAGGCGGGCATCGACATCGCGGCCCTCCTCACCGGCGAACAGGCACCAACTGCCCTGCCCGACACGGGAGTCGACCTGGCCGTCTTCGGCGCCCACCTGCGCGGCCGGCCCCTCAACACCCAGCTGACCGACCTGGACACCCGGTACGCCGGCGAGGTCACCACGACCGCCGCCTACCGAAGCGGAGAACGCCGGGCCCTCTCCCCTTCCGCCCTCGGCCACTTCCTGGCCGCACTGCCCGCGCCCATGTCCCTCGGCAGCGTCGAACTCGCCGACGGAACATGGGTACTTGGCTTCCAGCGCGGCCCGGACTCCGCGGCCACCGGCGACGACATCAGCCATCACGGCGGTTGGCGCACCCACTTGGAAACCACAGCTTCGTCACCTGAGCGGCAGCGCAGTCGTCGCGTACATCGCACACACGCCTGCCTCCAGCAGCCAAGGTCTTCGCATCCGAGATCTGTGTCCTACGGTGCGAAACAGACCGTCAACTGACATCGCCGCAGGGCACGTTGAGGATTCCATGCAGGCACGGCACCTGATCCCGGCCTCGTCATCGCCGTTGGCCACCGCCCGAAGGCGAAAGCGGTCGGGTAGGCGTCCGGACCCCGATCAACCGCCACGCAGGATAATTTGGATGGACCTGCGCGATACCGCATGGCGCCCGGCAACCCGCTGCCCCGACGCCGGAATCCGCCTGTGGCCAGGGCCCGTTCACCGGCCCGGCAAGCGGCAACGGAAGAGGACGGTTTGGGGCCCCGGGCCAGGGGCTCAGACCTTCCGCACCTCCCCCGCGACTTCCGGGAGGGTCTGCCGAGCCAACTGCCGGTCCTGTTGACGCTGGGCCCAGCGGACCGCTCGGGGAACAGCAAGTCCGGTCACGACGAACAGGGTTCCCACGACATACCACCCGGGACGGCCCCAGGTGATGCACAGCGCGATCAGCAGACCCGGTCCGAGAGCCTCGGCCAGACCGGCGCCAAGACCGAACACCCCGAGGTACTGGCCGGTGGCACGCTCCGGGGCGAGGGCGAAGGACACCTCGAACCCCCCGGCCGAGTGCCACAGTTCACCCACCGTGTGGATCACCACCGCGATCAGCAGCACCGCTGTGGCGGCCCACGGCGATACCCCCGCCGACAACGGGATCAGCGCACACGCGATGAAGAAGGCCGCTCCGGCACGACGGTAGGCACGTCCACCGGCCGCCGGGGAGCCGACCCCACGGCTGGCTCGTACCTGGAACGCGACGACGATGACGGTACCGGTGAGCATCGTGCCCGAGACCAGCCAGTGCGGGGCGTCCGTGGAGCCGATCAACCAGAGCGGGACAGCGACGGTGAGCACCTTGAACTGGACAGCCATGACGCCGTCGAGAGCGGTCAGCAGGAGGTAGGGGCGATCCCGCAGCGCGATCCAGCGCGGGCCCTCGACCCCGGCGGCGGGCTCAACCGCCGGCAGGCTGATCAGCGGCAGCACGGCAGCCGCGAGGCCAACGGCGTTGCCGACAACGAGGAGTTGGTACGACGTGTGGGTGCCGACCTGAACAGCCCACCCGGCCAGCAGGGCACCGAACGAGATGCCGATGTTGGTCACAGCTCTCAGGTAGGCGCGGAACTCCTGCGGCCGGTCCCCGCCATAGAGCCTGATCAGCGGACTGCGCGCAGCAAGCCCGCCCGCCTTCGCGCCGCCGGCCACGCACACCACGAGAACGAACGGCCAGAAACTGTCCGCCAGCAGGAACCCGGCCGTCGCCAGCGCCTGGACCAGCAGGGTGGCCGCATAGACGCCCCGCGCGCCGCGCCGGTCCGCGAGATGGCCCACGGCGATACCAAGTGCCAACGACACGCATCCGGCGATACCGAGCCCGAGCCCCACCTGCCCTGCCGGGAGGTGGACGCCCTCGGTGAAGTAGAGAACTCCGGCGGTCAGATACAGACCGCTGCCGATCGTGTAGACGAAGTTCGAGACGGCGAGGACGCGTTGGGGTCCGGACATCCGCAGCAGCCGAGACAAGGCATCACTTCGCATTCTGGACAGGCGAGAAGGTGGAGGTATCTCGGTGTCCCGTTCACACGGTCCGACCGCACACCCACGAAGACTGCTGTAATGCCCTTATGCACCTCAACCCTTACGGCGAGGATGCCGTGAACATGGCAGCAGACCTGGCCAACCGACGCCCGACGAGTGCCGAGGAACTCACCGCCCGCTGCCGGGCCGCGGGCCTGACGCTGCACTCGCCTGCCACACCGCAGGATCTGGACCGGATCCTGGATGCGCTCGACATGTGGGAGAAGGTCGTCGACGCCACCGACGAGCACGAGCGCGCGAACCTGGTCAACGCGATGCTCGCCGCGTCCACCGCCCACCCGCGTCTGACCAACCACGCCGACGACGGCTGGCACGTCCACTATCGCGAGGAGCACCGACACGTCGGTCCGCTGTTGTCCGGCCTGATCTCGATGGGCACCGCACTGCACCTGGCCGGACGGGGCATGCACCGCCTCCAGCGATGCGCCGCGACCGAGTGCACCACCATCTACGCGGACACCTCACGCACAGGTCGACAACGCTACTGCTCCCCGCGCTGCGCCAACCGCGACGCGGTACGTCGCCATCGGGCGCGCACAGCATTCGCGACGCCGCTATGAGCACACGTACCGGCAACGGTCGCATCGCTCTACCGGCCTGCTTTCAGCCGCTGTACTGAAACAGTCGGAAGTTGAGCGCTTGAGTTCCCGCACGCCCTGGGGACTCGCCCCCCGCGGCCTACAACACTCCGCACACCAGACGGCAGACCGCACGCCAATGGGCTGGTCTCCCCCAAGTCCTGCGTGGATTCAGACAAACGCGGCGGCCCGGGTTTCCACGCTGGGCCAGCGCGGACACGACAAGCACATTGAGGTGCTGGGGCTATCGGGGGTGAGCGTGTTCCATCACTTACAACGGCTAACACAATGAGCCGAGTTGTCGGTGGGTGATGAGGCAGCAGGCGAGTTTGAGGAACGCTTCGTGGATGTCGGCTCTGCGTTCCCAGCGGACGCGAAGGCGGCGGAAGCCGTGCAGCCAGGCGAAGGTGCGCTCGACCACCCACCGGTAAGTATCAAGCCCGGTGCCGTGTCGGGTGCCACGTCTGGCGATGGCGGGCACGATGCCGCGATCGCGGACCTGGTCGCGGTAGATGTCGTGGTCGTAGCCGCGGTCGGCGAAGAGCGAGTCGCGCTTACGGCGGGGTCGGCCGACTCGGCCGCGGACGGGCGGGACCGCATCGAGCAGCGGGATCAGCCGGGTGACGTCGTTGCGGTTGCCGCCGGTCAGCAGGACCGCGAGCGGGGTGCCGTGCCCGTCGGTGATCAGATGGCGCTTCGAGCCGGCCCGGCCCCGGTCGACCGGCGACGGCCCCGTGTGCTGCCCCCTTTTAACGCTCTGACGTGGGAGGAGTCGACCACGCAGCGGGACCCGTCCAGCCGCGAGGCCGCGCTCAACCCGGCCAGCAGGACCTCGTGCAGCCGCTGCCAGACGCCGGCCTCGTTCCAGTCCCGCAACCGGCACCAGCACGTCATGCCCGACCCGAACCCCAACTCCTGCGGCAGGTACTCCCACCGGAACCTGCGCTCACGCTTCGGCAGCAACAGCTCCAGACGGTCCCACAGCTCATCCGGCACGATCCACGGCGATGTCCCCGCATCCAGCCGAACGCTCAACTCCCGCCCCGAACACGGCCATCAGGACCGATCCACCTCTTTGTGTTAGCCGTTGTAAGACTTGCGTGATCACGAACCGGGCATCATGCGACTGCGTCGAAGTCCTGACAGCGCCCCGATCGGACAATATCGGCGATATTTCGGTCGGGAATCAGAGTTTAGGGCAATCGCTGTGCGGACCTCACTCCCTGTGCCACTCTGGGTGGTCGTTCCAGTGTTTTCGGGGTGGAGTGAAATAGTTGGACGGGCAGAGAAAAGCGAGAAGCGCACGCATGCGAATTACCTCGTCATGGCGACGGTGGTGTCTGTCCGGCGGATCAGTACTCGGAATCGCCCTTCTGGTGTCCTGCTCTGCCGCTGACAAAGACGGTGACGCAGACTCGCCGGGGAAAGGCAGCTCCTCCGCTTCCAGTTCCTCTTCCCATGCGCAGGACTCTTATCCGGGCGATGACAAAGGAGCGCGGGCTCTGATGGAGAAGCTGGGGGAGGACGGCGAGACCAAGTTGGTGTGGTCGCTCCGGCCGGCAGCAGCGGACTATCGTGCGCTGTTCCAGCCGGACTTCGCCGGTCGGGCCGAGGCTTTCTATCAAGGCTCGCTCTGGGGGACTTCGCCCCAGCCACCGAGGCCCTGGGCAAAATACGGGCAGACCGAACTGCGGATGTGGAAGGCGACCACCGACGAGATCCGGGCCTGGACGCCCGCGGCACGGTCCAATTTCCCCGGTGGATACAAGCGGGTGAAAAACCAGTTCAGGTCCGGGCAGACGGTGTACACCTGGGATTACACGAAGCCCGGCGCCGAGCGTGGGATGGCCTACAACGGACTGGTGTATGTGAACGGGCATTGGGCGTTCTTCCCCAAGCCGTGGTACGTGCTGAGGGAATGAGTTCGAGAGTCTCGATTCCTCGAAGTCCGCCACTTGATGACATGCCCGTTCCAGTGAATGAGGAGCGTATTTCTGTGCTGGCTCGTATACCGCTCGACGGTGGGGGCGCCATTCTCGTCGAAAGTCCGCATGGGGACGGTGGTGGTCCAGTCATGGCGGGGCGTATCGGTGGTGTGGTCCATGACGTGCCCAGAAGGCTGGGCGAGATCATCGAGCCGGTAACCCAGACCGCCCGGCTCCTCATGGACCGGCTGAGCGCGGCGGGCCCCGCGGAGTTCGAAGTGGAGTTCGGGATCGATCTCGCCGCGGAGGCCGGCGCGGTGATCACCAGGAGCACGGTCGGCACGCACGTGAAGGTGCGGATGGTGTGGACGCGGCCCAAGGGCGGCGCCCCGGACACCTCGCCGGTCCCACCCGCATGAGAATCGGCCACAACTTCCCCCGGGAACACAGGCAGACGGTGACCTGGGCCGCTTCCGTCGCGCGGGTGATCGGCCAGGACGGCACCGTCGCGGGAGCCGGGTTTCTCGTGGCCGACGATCTCCTGGTGACCTGCGCGCACGTCGTCGCGGGTGCCGGGACGGGCGAACAGGGCTTGTTGCGGCTGGACTTCCCGCAGGCGCCGGGCGCGCCCGAGGCGTACGGGACCGTGGTGCACCGGGGACGGAACGAACCTGCCGCCGAGGACATCGCGATCGTCCGCCTCGACGCCCCGCCGCCGGGAACCTCCCCGCTGCCGCTGGCCCGCGCGGACGGGTGCCGCGGCCACCGGGTGCGATCCTTCGGATTCCCAGGGCAGGCGGTTCCCGGTGGCCACTACGGTGAGGGCCACGCTGGTGGGATCCTCTCGCCCCACTCGGGTTCCGAAGCCTTGCTTCAGGTGGCCTGCGCCAACGACCTCACCCAGGGGTTCAGCGGCGGCCCGGTGTGGGACGACACCGTCGAAGCGGTGATCGGCATGGTCACCCGCATCACTCGCCCGGACCCGCACCTGCGGGGTACCGGGATCGCGTACGCCACGCCTGCCGGGCGGCTGCGCCAACTCTGGCCCGACCTTGCCGTCCGGACGGTGTGCCCGTACCGCGGTCTCCAGGCGTTCGGCGCCGAGCACGCCGGCTGGTTCCACGGTCGGACCGAGGCGGTGCGGATGATCCTCGAACGGATGGCCGCCGTACCGGACGCGCTCCTCCTGCTCGGTCCGTCCGGAGCCGGCAAGTCATCGCTGGTCCAGGCAGGTCTGGTACCCGCGTTCGCCGCCTGCCCACTGCCCGGCAGCGACCGCTGGGAGGTCGTCACCGTCCGGCCGGGCCGGGCCCTGCTGGATGCCCTCGACGACCTCGACCGCCTCGACACCGGCGACGGCCTCGGCGGCCTGGTCTCCTTCGGCAGTCCGTATGCCCCAGGCCGAGCGGGTACGGGCGGCGCACCGCGTCGCGTGCTCGTCGTGGACCAGTTCGAGGAGATCCTCCAGCCCGAGGAGCCCAGCCACTCCGAGGAGACCCGTCACTCCCATGGGACCCCTCCGGCCGGGGGAATCACGCCTACTGGGGGACCCCCTCGCGCCGACGCTCCCCCGCGCGAGGAGGGGTCTCCCCGCGCAGAAACGCCCCCGCACCTCGAAGCCCGCCAAGTCGCGCCGCCTGCCGCAACCTCCGGCTCCGTCCTGCGCGAGGGCCTCGACCGGCTCACCTCGGTCGTCGGGACGCCCGGGCTCACCGTGCTGCTCGTCATGCGCGACGACTTCTACCCCCGGCTGGCAGCCGAAGCCCCGGAACTACTGCGGGCGTTCACACCCGGACTCGTCAACCTTCCCGCCACCCTCGGCATCGAGGACCTGCACGACATCATCGTCCAGCCGGCCCGGGACGTGGGCGCCCGCTGCCAAGACGGTCTGCCCGAGCGGATCATCGCCGACGTCCAGCGGATCGATCACCTGGGCGGCTTCCGGCAGCAGACCCCGACGACCGTGCTGCCACTGGTCGAGGTCGCGATGAGCGAACTCTGGGAGCGTGCGACGGACGGCGTGCTGACGCACGCCGCGTACGAGGCGATCGGTGGGATCACCGGCAGCATCACTTCCTGGTACGACGGTGCCATGCGGTCGCTGCGCGACACGGACGAGGGACGCCGTACCGCCCGGCGGCTCCTCACCGCGCTGGTCAGGCCGCCCGACCTTGCGCGGCACATTCCCGCCCTGCGCCGGCAGGTGCCGCTGTCCGTGCTGCGCGATCTGGCCTCCCCGGACGGCACCCAGGCCTGCCCACCCGGCAGGCTTGCAGTTGAGGACGCCGCCGGCACGGGACTCGTGGACGGGGCCGCCACCGGGCGGGACTTGGACAGCGCTGCCACCCGGCGGGACGTGGACGTCACCGCCACCGCCCAGGTCGTGGACCAGGTGCTCGCCGTCCTCGTTCGGCGTCGGCTGATCGTGACCCGCAACGTCGCCGCGCACGAGGAGCCCGTCGCCGAGCTGGTCCATGACGCGTTGGTCCGGGACTGGGGCGTCCTGCGCGACTGGGTGGAGGGTGACCGCCGCTTCTCCGAGTGGCTCGAACGGGCCGCGGACCAGCGACGGCTCTGGGAGAAGCGGCACGACAAGGCCGACCTGATCCACGGCACCGACCTGGACGAAGGGCTCGCGCTCTCGGCCGTGCACCGACTCCCGCGCGCCACGGCCGAGTTCCTGGACGCGAGCAGGCGTGCCGCCCGGCTCGCGGTGCTGGCCCGCCGTGCCTTCACCGTCGGCCTGATCATGCTGACGCTCACCGCGGCGACCCTGGCGGGCGTCGCCCTCGACTCCGCGGCCGAGGCCAGGCAGCAGCGCGCAGTCAGTCTGTCCCGCCAACTCGCCGCCCAGGCAAGGGCCATGGCGGCCGAGCGGCCGGTGACGGCCCGCCGTCTGGCCGTCGCGGCCTGGTCGACGGCGCCCACTGCCGAGGCGGGCCTCGCCATGACCACGCTGCTGACCCAGCAGCAGTCGGTCCTCGTCGGCCACTCGGGGGCGGTCACCTCGGTGGCGTTCAGTCCTGACGGCGCCCGCATAGCCACCACCGGCCACGACGGGACTGTACGACTGTGGAACGCGGCCACCGGCCGACCCGAGCACATCCGACGAACCGCCGCCCGCTCGCGGAAAGGGATCACCGTCGCCTTCCGTCCCGACGGGAAGATGCTCGCCTCCGCCGACGAGGACGGCACCATCCGGCTCTGGGACGTGCGCACCGGGGCGCCGCTCGGTGCTCCGCTGACCGGGCACACGAACCAGGTCGGCGGTCTGGCATTCAGCCCCGACGGGAAGCGGCTGGCATCCGCGAGCTGGGACGGCACCGTACGGCTGTGGGACCCGGCGGCCGGAGCGGCCGTAGGAGCACCGCTGACGGGGCACACCGAACAGGTCGACAGCGTGGCGTTCAGCCCCGACGGCAGGCTGCTTGCGTCGGGCAGCCGGGACGGCACGGCGCGGCTGTGGGACGTCACGACCGGCCGGCAGAAGGGCGCCCCGCTCAAGGAGAAGCTCAGCGGCTCGGTGCGCGGTGTCGCTTTCCGGCCCGACGGCGGGCTGCTGGCGACCGCGCACGGCAACGGGACGATCCGGCTGTGGGACCCGGTGACGGGCCGGACGGTCGGGGAGCCCATGTCCGGGCACTCCGAGGCGGTGCTGTCGGTGACGTTCGGCCCCAACGGCAAGGCGCTTGCCTCGACGGGGCAGGACGGGACGGTACGTGTCTGGGATTCCCGTACGCAGAAGCCAGCGGGGTCGCCGATGACCGGGCACGGTGCCCTGGTGTGGTCCGCCGCGTTCAGTCCCGACGGCCAGGTTCTGGCCAGTGCCGGCGGCGACGGCACCGTACGCCTGTGGCAGCCGTCCACCGGTCTGCCGGCCACCATGCCGACGCCCTATTCGGACGAGGAAGTGATGTCGGTGGCGATGACCCCGGTGTCCACGCTCGTGGCGACCCGCGAGGCCGACGGTTCGGTGCGGCTGCGGGAGCCCGCGAGCGGCCGTGTGCTCGGTGTGCCCGTCGGCGGGCACACCGGGGACGTCCTCACGGTCGCTGCCGACCCGGAGGCGCGGATCGTCGCCACCGCCGGGAACGGCGACGCGGTGCGGCTTTGGAACCCGTACACAGGCAAGGAGGTCACGAACCCGCTCACCGGCGACGGGGAGTACGTGGCCGCCCTGGCGATCAGCCGCGACGGCAGCCGCCTGGTCAGCGCCGGATCCGGCGCGACCGTCCGCGTCTGGGACACCACGACCGGCCGGCTGGTCCGCGCGATCCCCACCGGACACGGGATGTTCGTGCACGCGGTCGTCTTCGCCCCCGACGGCCGCCGCTTCGCCACCGGCGGCGCGGACGGAGCCGTCCGCCTCTGGGACACCGAGTCGGGGCGGAAACGCGGGGAGATCGCCCCACGAGGTCGCTACTCCGTCGACGCGCTGGCGTTCAGCCCCGACGGCACCCGGCTCGCGCTGGGCGGAGGCTCCGACGAGTCCGTGGAGGTCTGGGACGCACGCACCTTGAAGGAGCCCAGGCTGCTTTTCGCCGACGGGTCCATCGAGGCGACCGCGCTCAGTTTCGACCGTGCCGGCGAAGTGCTCACTGTCGCCGACGGGAGCGGCACCGTGCGGTTCTGGGACCCCGCGACCGGGCGACGGCTCGGCGAGGAGTTGAGAGGTGCTCAGGAGCTGTCCGACGTGATGTCGTTCAGCCGCGACGGAACCTTCGTCGCCACCGCCGACGTCGAGGCCCTCTCGCACGTCTGGTTCGTGCCCGTGCCGCGGGTGGCCGTGGCGGAACTGTGCGCCCAGTTCGGCGGGCCGACCGAGAGGGAGTGGCGGACGTACGCCCCGGGCCAGCCGAGACCCTTCCCCTGCCACGATTCCGCTCCCCGCAGATGACCGGCCGCCCGATGGACGCGATGTCGTTCATCAGTACACCGGGAGAATGGAGGAGCCGGGTGCGAGGCATGCAGTCCGTACCGGAGGCGCAGCACGAGGAGGACGTCATGAATCGTCAGGCCCGGGTTCGTGTCCGTGTCCGTGTCAGCCGTCGGCCCGCCGCGCCGTGGAATGTCGAGATCGACCGCAGAACGCCATCGGGGCGGCTCCGGCCGTACTGACGTCGCCTCCCGCACCATCAAGATCCATGTCGCCGGTGTCATCGCAACCGGGGTTGCGCCGGTCAACGCCCGACGTGCATCCGAGTCGTCTACGGCCAATACGCCGGAGGCAAACTGCCCCGCTCTGCCCATCTCGGACCGCAGGGTCCCGACACTGCATGCTGCCCACGACCCGCCCGATCACCGGCAGACGAGCAGCTCACCTGCTGCCTCGTCCAGCCGATCACCATCACCCTCGGCCACTGACCCGAAGAGACTACGCATGTGCGGCGAAGGCCTCAGCAGGCTTCTACGGCAGAGCTACCCACGTGTAGAGGGAAGCTCCGAGCGCAACGACGATGCTGCCGAACGCCAGCCATCGCCCCGAGTCGAAACCCAGGAAGGTCGGCGTCGGAGCATGACCAGCCTGCTCACGTTGCTGGAGCCGCATCGACTCCATGGCCAGCGCATCGGCAAGTCGTCCCTGGAGGTCGGCAACAGCTTCGGCAGCCAGCCCCGCGGAGGTTCGCAGTTTCGAGGCCTCCAAATCTGTCGCCGCCACGCTGACCGCAGCCAGCACCCCGATAGAGCCGGCAAGACCGTACAACCCCGCCTGGACGACAACCCCGTACGCAGCGCCCAGAATGGCCAGCCACAGGATGAGGATCTGAAGGAGTAGGACGGCACGGCCACGTCGGTTCTCGTACCAACGCCATGCATGATCCAACGCGATGGCCAGCGTTTCCCGCTCCCCCTCGGTCACCGCCACACCATCGCAGAGGTGGCGGTCGTAGTCCAGACTGGGCCAGTGGCCCTCTGTAGGCCCACTGACCTGCGGTGTCTCGGATTCATGGCCGATCGGCCAGAGACTGACCGGCAGTAGGGTCTCGCAGCTCGTGTCGGAGGCCGTCCTCCCAACCTGCGTCCTCTCCCGCGGTCTCACGACGTGTCGGACGCTGGAGGCTCAACCCAGTGTCGTGTACTCAGCGGTTCGGGCTGACTGGCGCGACCGTAGAGCCTGTGACGTGGGTGTCCCACCGCATTCGAGCCGGCAGGTGGCAGGCTTTCCCGCGGGGCTGCCGGATAGTTTGAGAATGCGCTGCGGCGGGGGCTCAGGTGAGTTGCCCTTCGCGGGGAAGTTCTCGCAGCCGGTGGTGGGGCGGTGCTGCGAGCGGGGTGGAGGCCACGGACAGCTGGCGGCGCAGCTCGACCGTGTTTCCCCGGCGAGCTGCGGGCTCTGCCTGGCGGGCCGGCGATGTCATTCGGAACGGGGGACGGGACCATGGGCGAGGACGGACTCGATGGGCGGCTCATGTCGGCGGTTCGGGCGGGAGATGCCGAGGCGGTTCGGGATCTGCTGAGCAGGGGCGCGGATCCGGATGCGGTGGACGCGAACGGGCTGCCGGTGCTGTGTGTGGCGGTGACGGCGTACGACGAGCA
>Ga0307510_10009144_pt1 | contig 11795 bp, 12 predicted proteins | sample 12_EM_MG_FD_207224 | JGI IMG/M metagenome (GOLD analysis project Ga0307510, IMG submission 207224) | Populus trichocarpa ectomycorrhiza microbial communities from riparian zone in the Pacific Northwest, United States - 12_EM | ecosystem: Host-associated > Plants > Roots > Unclassified | place... | reverse complement strand
AATCAAATAAATATATCACATAAATCTTAATAACTCGATATATTCCAAAACATCATTTAATCAATGTAAAATTTCAAAATCAAACCAAATCTAAATAAATTTTGCAGTTTTAATCAACTTTTAGTAGCATGATTAAAAAGCCAAACCAACGCATCAAATTTCTCCTGTTGTGATATCTTATTGGTATAAAGATTGATTTTTTTTTTTTTGGATGGAATGTGGTTGGCTGAAACATTTCTCTTTCTTTTGCCTATTCAAGTGACTTTCCATGCCTTTTGGGATCAAAACGTGAGAAGAATAAATTTTAAGATAGAATTATAAAAAATAAAAATTCAAGAACTAAATTGAATTTTTCAAGTAAAAATGCTACAATAATCCTCACAATATTTGATGAGAGGCGATGCAGTAAAATAAATAGGTGAATTTGCACAGTAAAAGGGCTGTCCATGTCCTTTTTTTTTATTATTATTGTAGATGTCCGGACCAGTTTATACGCATCTTAATTAATTCTATGGTTCATGAAATTAATGATTATATAAGCTTTCAATTGCCTTAAGAGGATTTAAACTTGCAATTATTAGAGAATAAATCTAAAATCTGACCAGTATCAAAATAAAATAATATCATTGTGGCAAAAAAAAAGAGAAAAGAAAAAAAATCATTATCTTGTATTCATCTTATAATACATTGGAAATAAAAAAATAGTGTATTAATATATTTGTTTTTGTGTTTTAAAAATATTTTTGAAAAAAATTAAAATTTTTTATTTACTTCAAATTAATTTTTTTTGATGTTTTAAAATTATTTTAATGTGTTGATATTAAAAATAATTTTTTAATATATTTTAATATAAAAATTATTTTAAAAATAATTAGTACTGCATTTACCTTCCTAAGCATATACATAAATATATGACAGGGACGCCTTTCAAATAAAATAAAATAATACCAAAAAAAGTTCAATTTCGAAACAGACGACAGAGCTTCATAGAAACCATCGAAGCGTTCAATATTACACGTACTTCGGTAGCTTCTAGAATTCATTCCCCCGTGGCGCCTTTTCTTCTTCTTGCATTTGCACAACCAAATATCTAACAGAGCGTTCACTGTAAAGAAACAACAGTCAGAATGGGACCAACACTGCGCTTGCTCTGACCAATATTACCACCTTGCTCTATAAATTTACATCACAGGCCGTTAGTTTAGTAGAATTGAGCAACGAAAAAGATTTGAGATCGTGATGACGGTGCAGGCACGTCCACGTCATTCCCTTAAGAGGCCAAACACGCGTAAAGCATGACAATCTGGAATCTCGATACGGTCACCTTTAGGTGAGGGCAGTTTCTATTGGATTTCCAACACGTGTCGACGTAACAATCCATAACTGTCAGATATTAAGAAGCTAGTGGCCCCCACCTTCCACCGCACAAGAAATCTCATTTCGTCTGCATTTGCATTTCATTTGCATTTGCATTAGAGAGAAACATAAAAAAATAAATAGATAAAAAAGTAGGAGATAAAAAAAATAAAAATATAGGAGGAGCCATAGAAGACGTAGAGGGTGGCTTCAAAGACTCGGACTTTTTGACTTAAAATAAAAAAAACGCATTAAAAGAGAGAAGCCAAAAGTCTCTCTTCCCTTTTCGTTCTCTTGCTTTTTTGGTTTTGTGAAGTTAATAAAAGCAGAGAGGGAGAGAGAGAGGTCAATAAACTTGAAAGGAAGCCAGAGAACAAAGCAGTTGAGGGTTTACTCAGTTCTTACATTCCAGCCCGCTTATTTTTACATTTGGAAGCCAAGGTATGTTTCTTGAATGCTTGTTATGATTTGATGATTGGTTTATGTCTGTCTTGGTGGGTTTTCGACAACTCTTAATGTTTCTGCCTGGCTTGTTAGAAAATGTAGGTAGAGAGTGGGACTTGAGTTGTGAGGGTGTATAGCTTGTTATTTATGGAAATTATGCTATAGACTAATTTTTTAAATTGCTAGCTATTTTTTGCTATTAGAATCCAGGGTGTAGGGCGTGTTAGATGGTGCTGTTGTTTTTGTTAGGATATTAACTATTTTTTTTCATTTCTTGATAGCTTTCCTTTTCATTTGGTTACTGTTTTTGTTGAACGGCTAAAAAATTATAAAAAATGTTATTTTTCAAGCTGTTGTGTTATAATTTGGTGGGATTGAGGTACTACTGCTGTTTTTGATCTTATCGTTTTTTTCTCTCAGTTGTTGTCTCGCTCCCTCTCTGTAGTGAAAACAAATTAAAAAACCTGTGTTTGTAAATGTTTTTGAAGGTTTTATCTGTTTACAATCTTGTAGAAAAGAGACGTTGTGGAGGAGACTTTGTGATGTGCAGTGGTACAAAGAGGAAACCAACACATACTGGTTTCAACATGGAGAATGAATTTCGAAAGGAAGACGGGGTTTGCTATGATTTCTCTGGTTTGCTTGAATTGTCTGCCTTGAATGATCTGATCGGTTTTAAGAAAGCAATTGAAGAGGAGGGTCATGATGTTGATATGCCAGGTTTGTGGTATGGAAGGAGAATTGGCTCGAAAAAGATGGGGTTCGAGGAGAGGACACCCCTCATGATTGCTGCGTTGTTTGGAAGCAAAGATGTGTTGAATTATATCCTGGAAACAGGTCATGTAGATGTCAACAGGGGTTATGGGTCTGATGGGGCCACAGCGCTTCACTGTGCTGCTGCAGGTGGCTCTTCCTCTGCACCTGAGGTTGCCAGGCTCTTGCTTGATGCCTCCGCTGATCCTAATTCTGTTGATGCCAATGGAAATCTCCCTGGTGACTTGATTGCTCCAGTTGTCAAGTCTGGTTCTAATTCAAGGAGAAAGACCCTGGAGATCATGTTAAAGGGTGGTACCAGTGGTGAAGAAACATGTGTTTTGGCTGATCAAATTGCAGATGAGATGGATGGGATGGAACAGCAAGAAGTACCAATGCCAAGGGTATCAAAAGATGGGTCCGAGAAGAAAGAGTATCCTATTGATCTGACACTTCCGGATATTAAGAATGGGATGTATGGAACTGATGAGTTTAGAATGTATACTTTTAAGGTCAAGCCTTGCTCTAGGGCTTACTCTCATGATTGGACAGAGTGCCCATTTGTGCACCCTGGGGAGAACGCCAGGCGCCGTGACCCCAGGAAATATCACTATAGTTGTGTTCCATGTCCTGAGTTTCGAAAGGGGTCTTGCAGGCAGGGTGATGCCTGTGAATATGCACATGGTATTTTTGAGTGCTGGCTTCATCCTGCGCAGTATAGAACTCGTCTCTGTAAAGATGAGACAGGTTGCACTAGGAGGGTGTGTTTCTTCGCTCACAAGCCTGAAGAGCTTCGTCCCTTGTATGCCTCCACGGGTTCAGCAGTGCCTTCTCCTAGATCCTACTCTGCCAATGGTTCCACTTTTGACATGAGTTCTATTAGCCCACTTTCCCTTGGTTCTTCATCTGTCTTGATGCCATCTACATCAACTCCACCTATGACTCCGTCTGGGTCCTCTTCACCTATGGGTGGATGGACAAACCAGTCTAATGTGGTGCCCCCTGCATTGCAGCTTCCTGGTAGCAGGTTAAAAGCTGCATTCTGTGCACGAGATATGGATTTAGACATGGAATTGCTTGGGCTTGAAAGTCACCGTCGAAGGCAACAATTGATGGATGAGATTTCTGGTCTCTCCTCCCTTTCCAGCTGGAACAATGGTTTGTCCACTGCCTCAGCTTTTACTGCCTCTGGTGATAGAACTGGGGAGTTGAATAGGCTTGGAGGAGTGAGGCCTACTAACCTTGAAGATATGTTTGGATCCCTCGATCCTTCAATTTTGCCTCAGTTGCAGGGACTCTCACTGGATGGTTCAACAACCCATTTGCAGTCTCCTACGGGGCTGCAGATGCGCCAGAACATCAACCAGCAGCTTCGGTCCAGCTATCCCACCAGCTTCTCATCTTCTCCTGTGAGAACATCACCATCTTTTGGAATGGATCATTCTGGAGGTGCAGCAGCAGCAGTTTTGAGTTCAAGGTCTGCTGCCTTTGCAAAGCGTAGCCAGAGCTTTGTGGAACGAAATGCTGTGAACCGTCACCCAGTTTTTTCTTCACCAGCAAAAGTAATGCCTCCTAATCTTTCAGATTGGGGTTCCCCTGATGGCAAATTGGATTGGGGTATTCAGGGAGAAGAGCTTAATAAGCTCCGAAAGTCTGCTTCTTTTGGGTTTCGAAGCGATGGTAGCAGTTTTGCCACCGCTGCTGCCTCAGTGCCAGCAACTGTTGGTGAGCCAGACGTGTCATGGGTACAGTCCCTGGTGAAGGACACCCCTCCTGTGAAACCCGGGCCATTGGGTTTAGAGCAGCAGCAGCAGCAGCAGCAATGTCATCTTAACATTGGAGGTTCAGAGATGCTCCCTGCTTGGGTGGAGCAGCTGTATATCGAGCAGGAGCCATTAGTGGCTTAGAAGCAATATTAGCCCCGATTTGGCTCGTAGTTCAGCATTTAACTACTTATTTCTTGTCATTTTTTAAATTTTATTAAGTTTTGATGATATCCAGGAGTAAGAAACTGGAGAAAGGACAGAAGGAAAAACGAAATTGAAATTAAACCCCGAGGAAGAATTCAAAGACATCTGAGCAGGAGGAAAGGTTTCTGCTCATGGAGCTCTTAGATTCTTAAGAACAATACATTCTTTTTCACCAGCAGATGGAAGTTGTAAGCAAAATCTTGTGCTGATGAGTTAGAGGCGGTTGCCTCCGGATTTCATTTTATTACCCATGGTCTGATTTCGTTAGCTCGTGGGTTGTATACATCATATGTACTAAAAACTGTTACAGCAATTACTTTTAATAAAACATGTATCAGAATTAAGTGAATCCTTCTTTTTTCTGCGTGTACTACATGAGCCCGCGTCTCATCTTGTTCTTGTTTTGATATGTTAGTGAGAGCTTTTGTAACCATGAGCCATGAATTAACCCTTGTAGTTGATGTGAACCCATGTTCTCGTATTGGATTCTTTATCCATGGTTTTTTGCAGAAAAGTGAAGCCGATGCTGGTAACCCGCATTCTGTATCAAACTGAAGGTGGAAAAGAACAGAAGTAGACGTTTATATCCAGGACTATATGCATCTAACTGGTGATGTTAGCTCCCAATATGATGCCATTTCTCTCTTCATTCTTTCATCTTCTGTCAATGTCGTCCGCCTATCACCCTTTTTTGAATACTACTACACTATACTCTCGGCATGGAAGGGGTGAGAGATCCATTGATTCCACAATTCTCAATCGGGGGAGATTGTTGAGCACTAACGCAAAGTCAGTCTAGTTAGCATTGCTTGCTTTTCGCATCTTTTAATCAAACTTTATAAAGTAGTGGTGCACTAGAAGAAAGAAAAAGAAGCAATGGAAGCTTGGGTGCTCCAAGCCTACCTCTCCATTTCATTTCCTGTTCATGCAAAGAGCCAAAATCCCCAACAAAGAAAAAAGCACATACAAGAAACCTACACCTGCAGTGGCTTTGCCTAGACTGCTTATTTTATAATATAATTTATTTGCTTAACTTAATTTGTGGGATTTTAATTTTTATTTGAGATGCAAAACATTCTTCCTTCTTATCTGCTTGGGAGAAGTATTGATTAAAACCTTAATTATTTCAAAGTACAGACCAAGCCAAGTGGATTTAAAACATTGATTCAATAATAAAATTAATAAAACAAGTGAAGACATAGATAAGCTTCAGACAAAAGTCAGAAAACGCGTCCTCAGTTTGCAGTGCAAGTCATCGTTTTGGATTCTTTTTTTAAAAAAGAAGCCATGTTCCGATATCTTAATTAGGACTTTCAAGGGTAAAACGTTAGATTTCAGGATGAGTATGAATATTGCTATACCTAGTTCTAATCCAAATCCAACCAAAATAAATAAATAACTTTTAAGTTTAAAAAAACTATATATACAGTAAAATAACTATATACTAAATAATTATAAATTATAGTATTCGAGTTTAGGTTATAAATATTCAATGGGCACTTGAAACCTGGGATATTAAAAATCTATACTAGATAGGATTGAGATGCATTTAAATAGTTATTTTAAATTTGTGTATGGATAATACAAAACTCCATAATTTGATTTAAAGAAAGTTAAATTTAAGAAGATTTTGAGTTGAACAACAAGCTTTTCATCTGATGTTGTCATATTAAGATATTGTTTTTTTAAAGTATTTTTCATATGAAAATACATGAAAATAATTTTTTTTTATTTTTTAAAAATTATTTTCGACATAAGCATATCAATAAAAAAAACAATTTATTTTTTAAAAATCACAAAACATAATTTCAACTACAAAAACAAACTATCCCTATAAGACATAGCTTATACCTCAACTATTATATGATACTTGGTCCCATGAGTGCCCTGCACAATCACTTTCATTGTCTAAACTTGATATTATTCCATAAAAAAAGGTGAAAAGTCCATCCACTATAGTAAATGTAATTGAAAATTTCCCACTAATCAATATGAGAATACTTTATGGTGAGAATTTCTAAAGTTTCATATATGCATTTTCATTTATAGTTTATATTAAGTATTGGTAATATATTTTCAGATTAATCTATCTTTTTAATTAAAAGATCAAAGTTTAATCGAAGAAAAAATCAATGGTTGAAAAAAAACTTAAAATTTATTGTTTCAATTTTTCTCTTTTAAATGATCAATTATACCAAGTTTCTTGTAATAATAGAATTTACGAAGAGTATAATCTTACTTTTATAAAATTATATATTGTATATGAATTTCTAGATACCTTTCTACATCCCTTTATTATTACGTTCATTCATTATCATCAAGTTCATTTGAATCTACATCTTCTTATGACCTTTGAGCTTACAAATATTTATGTACATGTGTCTATAAATAGAAGCATTGTTAAGAGAATATGAAACACACATATAACTACAAATTCATATGAAATAAAAGTACTCCCTCTTCATCCCCTTTAATCTCCATTATTCTTATATATTCTATTTACTCTTTATTAATTATATTGTTTTATTATTATATGCTTCTTGATACATAGTTTTATAATACGTTATCAGCACGAATTACTCCTCGCTTTTATCTTGAAGCAGACAATCATATTTGGTAAGAAGTAAAAGCACATATTTCTCCTCGATTTCGTCTTGTAGCAGATGATCATATTTGGTTTGTTGATAAGAAGTAGAAGATATGTTTTTCTATTGTTGTTGTATGTTCTACATTATGTTTTGAGATCAAATATATAGGATGAAAACATGTGACAAAATCTTAAGATTATTCTTAGATGTAACAGCGCCACGTACTGATCTTCGTTTATATTTATACTTTTATAAATATTTTCTATGTTTATATATATATAAAACCAAGTTTCTAACAATATTAATATTTTTTTTTATGAAGTAACAATGACAAACCTTGCCAAACTTGAGTTCGTGACACTTGTTATTACGGGCAAGAATTATTTGTCATAGATTCTTGATGCTGAAATTCACCTGGATGCCATAGGTCTTGGAGACACCATTAAAGATGATAATGAAGCATCTAATCAAAACAAGGCAAAAACCATGATTTTCTTACGTCGTCATATCCATGAGGAGTTGAAGATAGAGTATCTCACAATCAAAGATCCCCTTATTCTTTGGCAAAATCTGAAAGAAAGATATGACCATTAAAAGACAGTTATTCTCCCAAAATCTTGTTATGATTGGATACATTTACGATTGCAGGATTTTAAATCAGTAAGTGAATATAATTATGTAATGTTTATATCAGTTCTGAATTGAAAATAGGTGGAGACAATATCACCGATGATGATACGTTAGAAAAAAACATTATCTACTTTTCATGCCTTAAATATGCTCCTGCAGCAGCAATATAGAGAAAAAGGTTTTAAGAAATATTCTGAATTAATTTCATGTCTCATTGTGGCTGAATAAAATAATGAGCTTTTAATGAAAAATCATGAATCACAACCAATTGGTTCAGCTCCATTCCCTGAAGTGAATGCTACGAGATATAATAATAATAATTATGGTTGTGGTCCTTATAGAGACCGGGAATGTGGTCATGAGAGAAGACGGTTTAATTACCGCAACTATAACGATCGTAATTTATCAAATTCTTACAAATCTTTACAGAATAAGGAGAAACAAGAAAGGGGGAAGAATATATATAACAGAGATACCAAAAAGGTAGAAAATGTCTATTATTGATGTGGAATGAAAGAAGATTGGTCTTGCACCCGTTGTTGACTAAACGTCTTATTGATTTATATCAGTCCTCATTGCAAGGAAATGAGAAGAATATAGAAATAAATTTTTCTCACCCACATCAAGGTAATGATGATATTTATCCTTTGTATATGACACACCTTGAAGTTGCAGATTTTTTTGAGCAAACTGATGAGAAAGTTAATATTTTTCATAATGATAATAATTAGTTAATATAACAATGTCAAAATTTAAAATTATGCTTATCTTTTCAGTGTGTTTCCTTTATATTAGTATATTTCAATGTATTTTGTTTTCTTCCTTTCATGTTGGTTTATTTAATGAAAAAGATTGTGTTATAATAATTATATCTTATTGTGATCTTATTATATACTTATTCAATTTCATGAAGAAAATATGGATTCACGTCATGCTATAAATAAGCCCAATATCAGTGGTGGCAATATATACTTAGCAGATAGTGCAACGACACATACCATTCTCAAGCATAAGCAATATTTTTCAAATATGAGAATGATGAAGGCAAAAGAGAATATAACATCACGTTCAACATACTTGATTGAAGGCTCCGGAAGAGCTAATATAATGCTTCATAATAGAACAAGATTTATTATTGATAATGCTTTGTTCTCTACTAAATCAAGGAGAAATCTATGAAGTTTCAAAGATACACGACTTAACGAGTACCATATTGAGACTGCCAATGACAATAGTATAAAATATCTTTACATCGTATCAAATGTCTTCACTGAAAAACAAATATTAGAAAAATTACCTGTTTTATCTTCAGGTTTGTACTACACCAGTATTAGTACAATCAAAGTTAATAAAAATAATGAACCAGAAGTTCAATGAACCAAATAATTTTATCATTTGGCATGCTCAATTGGGCCATCCTGGATCAATAATGATGTGAAGAATTATAGAGAATTTACATGGTCATCCATTGAAGAACCAAAAGATTATTCAATTCAAGGAATTCTCGTGTGCTGCTTGTTCTCAAAGCAAATTGATCATTAGACCATCACTAACTAAAGTTGGGGCTAAATCCCCAAGATTTCTAGAACGTATTCAAGGTGATATTTGTGGGCACATTCACCTACCATGTGGACCATTTAGATACTTTATGGTTTTAGTAGATGCATCTATAAGATGGTCACATGGTGTTTATTATCAACTTGTAACTTGATATTTGCGACATTACTTGCTCAAATTATTAGATTACAAGCATAATTTTTAGATTATATAATTAAGACTATTCATCTAACAACGCTGGTGAATTCATATCTTAAGCATTTAATGATTATTGCACGTCACTTAGGATAAACATTGAACATCCTGTTGCCCATATTCACACTCAGAATGGTCTTACCGAATCACTTATTAAATGCCTCCAGTTAATTGCAAGACCACTACTCATAAGAACAAAACTTCCTATCTCTGCTTGGGGGCACACTGTTTTACATGCAGCAACACTTATACGCATTAGGCCAACAACTTATCATAAATTCTCCCAATTACAATTGGTTTTCGGTCATGAGCCAAATATTTTTTATCTAAGAATATTTGGTTGTGCGGTATATGTTCTAATTTATCCGCCACAACATACAAAGATGAGTCCTCAAAGGAGGTTGAGAATATATATTGAGTTTGAGTCCCCATCAATAATTAAATATCTTAAGCCCTTAACAGGTGATTCATTTACGACACGATTTGTCGATTGTCATTTAGATGAGACTATGTTTCCAGCATTAGAGGGAGAAATTAAACAACTGGATAAAGATATTACATGGAATGCATTGTCATTATTGAATTTTTATCCTCGTACAAAACAATGTGAACAAGAAGTTCAAAAGATACTTCGTTTGCAAGACATTGCAAATCAACTACCGAATGCATTCACTTACTCAAAAAGAGTAACCAAATCTTATATACCAACTGCATATTCTCCAACCCAGATTGAAGTCCCAGCAGGACAATCCACTAAAAGTATAGCAAATGAGTCTATGACATGCCAGAAGTGTGGCAGACCAATTGGTTCAAAAGATAAAAAAAATTGGAAAAGAAAAGGAGCAAATAATCAAATTAGCATTATTGAGAAACAAATATTCATAAGAAGATAGACATAACTGATCATAAAACCTCAAAAGAGGTTCAGATACCTGAAAACAGTAAAAGTAAGGAGATCTCGATAAATTATATCTTTACAAAGAAAAGATGGAACCAAAATGATATAATTATTGACAATATCTTTCATATAATATATCGTTTGATATCATTAATGAAAATAAGGATCTTGAGCCTAAATCTGTCGAAGAATATTAACGCAGAAATGACTAGCCAAAATAGAAAGAAGTAATCTAGACATAATTAAATTTACTTGCAAAACGTGAAGTTTTTGGACCTGTAGTCCAGACACCTGACGATGTAAAGCTAGTTGGATACAAATGGGTATTTGTGTGAAAACAAAAGAAAAAAAATGAAATCGTAATGACTTGTGGCACAAGGGTTTTTGCAAAGACATGACATTGATTATGATGAAACATATTCTTCTATAGTAGATGCAATTACATTTCAGTATCTCATTAATCAGACAACTTATGAAAGACTAGACATGTGTCTGATGGATGTATTCACAACCTATTTATATGGGTCAATTGATAATGATGTTTATATGAAAATCCTTGAAGGATTTAAAATGCATGAAGCATATAATTTAAATTCCCAAAAAGTTTACTCAATCAAGTTACAAAGGTTCTTATATGGGTTAAAGTAATCAGCATGCATGTGGTATAATCATCTTAGTGAATTATTGAGAGAATGGTATAATAATGATCCTATATACCCATGTGTTTTTATAAAGAAGTCAGATATGATTTTGTTATTATTGTTGTGTATGTTGATGATTTAAATATTATTGAAACTCATGAAGAGATACCAAAGATAGTAAATTATTTAAAGAAAGAGTTCATGATGAAAGATTTGGGGAAAACAAGATTTTATCTCGGCCTACAGATTGAGCATTTAGCAGATGGAATTCTCATTCATTAGTCAACTTACACAAAGAAGGTCCTTAAAAAGATTTTATATGGATAAAGCACACCCATTAAGTACACTAATGGTTGTTCGGTCACTTGATGCGAAAAAGAACCCTTTTAGACCTCATGAGGATAACTAAGAATTACTTGGTCCCGAAGTACCATACCTCAGTGTAATTGGTGTGCTAATGCATCTTGCTAATAATACGTGACTTGATATAACATTCTCTATGAACTTGCTAGAAAGATATAGTTCTTCTCCTACCCGGAGACATTGAAATGGAATTAAACACATTTTTCATTATCTACGAGGAAATATAGATATGAGCTTATTTTATTCAAATGATGCTAATTATGAATTTGTTGGGTATGCTGATGCAAGATTTTTATCTAATCCACATAGAGGTCGATCTCAAACGTGTTATCTCTTTACATGTGGTAATTCTGTTATATCATGGAGATCTACAAAGCAAACATTAGTTGCCACTTCATCT
>Ga0307510_10009140_pt1 | contig 11796 bp, 4 predicted proteins | sample 12_EM_MG_FD_207224 | JGI IMG/M metagenome (GOLD analysis project Ga0307510, IMG submission 207224) | Populus trichocarpa ectomycorrhiza microbial communities from riparian zone in the Pacific Northwest, United States - 12_EM | ecosystem: Host-associated > Plants > Roots > Unclassified | place... | reverse complement strand
CTCGCTCATCAGCCATCAACGACCGTCAAGACCACCACCATAAGAATCCTCGACATCATATCTACCAGGATCGACCATCGGTTGGCCAGAAATCGCGCCGGAAAATCTCCCCGCCGCCAACAGTAGCCGCGCGTGTGCCACACGCGCCGCCAGTGGCATTTTCGTGATTTTCAGAGAAATTCGAGGGTATTTCAGTATTTTACCTATACAGTGACACTCAAGTAATTTTTTTTGGGTTTCTACTGATATTTTTTATATATATAAGTGCTTGTAAATTTTCTTGCATGTTGTAAAAAATACAAAAACCAAAGTCGACACGTCTCTTTTTTTTAAAAGGACCGATGTCAAAAATGTAAATACCAAATATGGCTTATGTCCATTATTTTTTTGGTAACCCAGACGTAATTCTCCTTTTTATGGTTGAAACGTCATATTTTAGACGAGTCTCCTAATTTTTAGGGACTGATGTCATTTTTAACGCGTCTCCTACTTTTAGGGACCGACGTTATCCATTTTTAAAAAAACAAGTTACCAATAAACCCAAAATATAATGGATTATATCCATTATTTCTTTTGGTAACCCTGACGTAACTCTCCTTTTTAGGGACAAACGTCAATATTTTAGACGAGTCTCCTAATTTTTAGGGACTGATGTCATTTTTAACGTCTCCTATTTTTAGGGACCGACGTTAATCATTTAAAAAAGAATTACAAATAAGCCCAAAATATAATCACATTTTGAATCAAACAAAAAACACACAAGTAAGGGTAACCTTTCTATTGAAAGGATGTTTTAAGGGTGGTGTCTACCTTCCCTTAATCATAACTAACCCCGTACCCGAATCTCTGGGACCAGTGTCTAATTTGGGATTTCTAGTTCCCTCAAATTACTAGATGGCGACTCCAATAAAATCTTTGTTTCCCCCAATCGAGAAAAAACCCTTTTTGTTAAAAACACAAAAAAGCGGGAGCCGTCGCCCGACGTCGTGTATCGACATTAATTGTATATGCTTCATATTATATTTTAAATTAAAACATTTGTTATTCTTACCATAACAAATTTTAATGTGGGCAAGACTCAAGTTATTATGCATTGAACTATTCTCCTATTATGCAATCCTTTAATAGCATAAAAGTTTAATATGGTCCTTGAAATTTTGGTTTTTCAAATTTATTTAATTCTGTAGTTTTAAAATTTTATGATTCAATCTTAAAACTTTATTTGTATCATATTTGTAGTTATTGAATGTTAAGAGGAGATAGGAAATGTGGTGAGAAAACGGAGAAAAGAGAGTAATTGACTAATCGAGATGTGAGTTTCATTAAAATGATCTTATTTAACCATTCATCTAAATAAAAATTTAATTGATTTAAAAATAAAAAATCAATCCAAATCAAAATTAATTATCGAGTCATGATTTATTTTTTTCAGTAAAATAAAGAAAAAAAACTGAAATAAAACTCTAATTGTTAAATAAAATCCATTCACATTAAAAACAAGTTTCATCATTAAAAAGTTGTCATTCATTAACATTCTTTTTTTTATATAGTTTTTCGACAACTCTTTTTTTTTATTTTTTATCAAATTTAAAAACTAAAATACAAGTAAGATAAAGTTTTGTACCAAAACGTTATATTTCAAAACTAAAACAACAAAAAAAATTTGTCAAAATCTCAAGGCGTAGAGGTGCTAATATAGTTTGTACCAAGGCTGAGCATGAAGTTATTGTCAATTTTGTTGCCGAGATAAAATTGCTTAGTTCTTTTTTATATATATAGGTTTAGGGATTTCGATCTCTACTCTTTTTACTATGATGTGATAATCTTGTGGCTATATATCTCATAATGAATTTGGTTTTCCATGCTTACATGAAGCATGTTGAAATCGACCTTTACTTTGCCTCTGATGTTCAAATCCCAATATGCTCATATGCTCATCAAACCTCTTTTGTTTACTCATTTGGCATTCCTTTGTTCTAAAAAGGTGATGGAACCCTAATAAATGTTATTTTTAAAACTATTTTTTGTTTAAAAATATATTAAAATAATATATTTTTTATTTTTAAAATTTTATTTTTGACTTTAACATGTCAAAATGATCAAAAAAACACAAAAAAAAATCAATTTAAAATAAAAAAAATTTCAAAAAAAAATTTGCAAAACTCAAATTAAAATGCGGGGCAAACACCCCCTAAACTAATGAGCTCCCTGGATATTAGATGAACGTGTTACAATACCAATGTAATAAGCATACCATTATGTTGACAAAAGAGATATAAATGATCATGTAATGTATACAAATAAAGCATAAATTTTCTATCGATTCCATAAGAATTTTAATAATAAACTTATAATTTGCTTATGAATCATATAAAACCCAATCAGATATCATTTACATATCCTTAATTTTAATACTCTTATTTTCTTGCATGAACCGAGTTACTTTGCATGGTCCAACCTTGATATTTTTAGGCAATTATGCTTTTCAATTTTCCCAAGTCATCCAAACACGAATACCCTTTAAGAATCGAGCCTTATCGATTGTTCTCAGGCGTCCCAACACTGATGTCATTAGCCGAAGCTAAGCTTGTAATTCATTTTCTAGCAATTCTATCACGGATGTCATTAGCTGAAGCTAACCTAGTAATTCATTTCCCGACGATCCTATTATGGACGTCATTAGCCAAAACTAATCTTGTTAATATGCCATACTTTATTTACATTGAACATAACATTATTGTAATTGCATTCATCAGGAAGACTTTAAATTGCATAAGCGTAAAGGGGAGGGGAAACCACGCACTTGCTCCACCTGTCTCGTGACCTCCTCCAACAGAAGATACAATCCTAGTCGCTTCTCCTGAATCACAAAGAAGTCTTTGGTCATGATTCCTTCAAGCAAAATGTTATAGGCAATCCATATTCATTCATTACACATATAATAGTTACTATGCATGTTCATTTCCTCATCATAACATACATACACATATCAAGTATATTTTCATTTGTTTTTATAGATTTAGGGATTTCGACCACTACTCCTCTTTTTTATGATGTGATAATCTTGGGGATATATATCTCATAATGAATTTGGTTTTTCATGCTTGCATGGAGGATGTTGAATTCGACCTCTACTTTGTCTAATATGATAACTCAGAAAGAGCTCCAAGTTCAGTTCATAGCCACTGATGATCAAATTCCAATATGCTCACCAAACCTCTTCTGTTTACATGTCTTGCATTACTTTGTTGTCAGAGGGTGTTTAGAGCAGTGGTAGAGTGGTAGATGTTTTTCAACATGCTTTTTGTGTGGAAATTGATTAAAATAATTTTTATTTTTTTATTTTTTAAAATTAATTTTTAACTTTAAAATATCAAAATAATCTAAAAACACAAAAAAAAAATTCAAGTTAAAATAATAATAAAAAAACCTTTCAAAAATATATGCAAAACTCCAATTAAAAGGCATGCGAACAACCCCTAAAATAAATGTGGTGCCTTTTCCATAATCAACTTGTACTGAGAAATTTAGGTTAGGCCAGCTGTAGTAGGTTCTTTGAGCCTACATGACCGGCTACCTTAGTTTTCTGTAACATATTCATATTTTAAAGTAGAAACTATGATTGTTAATACTTGCAAAAAAATTTAAAAATAATAATAATTACTTTTCAAAATACTTTTTGAAAATATATAAAAAAATATTTTTTTATCTTAAAAAATTATTTTTAACATTAACATATTAAAACGATGTAAAATAATTAATTTAAAGAAAAAAATCAATTTTTTTAGTTATGTAACAAATGTACTAGCTTTTTTTTATTTTTTAATGATTTTTTTATCTAAAAATCTTAACTCCCTCATTGTTGTCTGCGTTATTAATACCAAAATTTAAACATAGAAATCATATTATTTGTTAGAATTGATATATAACTGTATAAGAACATAAATTTTGTGTTGAAATATTTAATTCAATTAAAATATCTTTAAAATGTTATTAACTTTATTAGTAAAATTTTCTATTTTTATTTTTATTTTTTACATGAAACTAATTATTAGGAGTTGTATTAACCTTTCACTTATCTCTAATTAAGAAACAAAAACTAAAACAATAATATGTAATTTCTAAAAAATATTTAATCCTATTTTTTCTATTTTTTTCCTATTTATAATCATTAAATTGTTTTTATAAGAGTGAAGGGTTTAAAAAATATAATACTGTTATTTGATCATATAGGGTTGCAAATATAATTAATGGAGGGTGGTCAACACTAGTTAATAGACTTTTTAATTATCCATGATACTTTAAGGACTAAATAATTAATTTTAATAAATTACAGGGCTAAGTTATAATTAAATCTTCATTAACTTATGGGACTTTATTATATGTTTTTTGAAGGAGAATTTGTACATACAACAATCTTTATTATTCCTTCATTATAATTCAAATCTAGTTTTAAGAATATATAAAGGATTTAATTATGTGGCTGAAAAAATAGAAGACTCCATATTCCACATGCAAAAGCTGATAAAATGAAAAAAGAGAGGAGAGAGGCAACAATATTCCCAAAACAGGAATATATATATATATATATATATATATATATATATATATATATATAAAAGAAGCAAAAAATGAAAAAAAAATACACTATTATATTAAATTGAATGGTGAAATTACAAAAAAAAAAATTTATAAAAGGATAAGGGAAAAAATAAAAAATCATAAGAATAAGGATTAAACTGATATCATAAGAATAAGAATTTATGAACGTGTTTTCTTACAATAAAAAAAATCCTAAATATAAATTAAAAAACTTATGCACGCATCAAATTAAATAAATCACCATTATATAAATAAATGAAAAAACAAAGTCATTACCAATAAATAAATGATCATGGTTATGTTTAATGAATTTATTTACTAAAATTAATTTGTAATAGAAATCAACACATACATAAAATTTATTGAATAACATAAAAAGAAAAAAAAATATTAAGTAAGGCTACAATTATTCAAAATATTATAAGAAGTAAATACTTAATCCATCTGAAATATATATAGAAAATTTACAAATAAATCATAGTAACTTCTTAAAAAATTAAACATACCCAACATAATTAAAAATAATTGAAGGCTAAATAAGGCAAAAAAAAATCAAAGAAATGGGGTATTAATGAAAACATCATTTTTAAAAATATTTTCAAATACATATATATATATATATATATATATATATAGGTATTAATAATAAAAAAAAATGAGGTCAGACGTTGCTAGGTCTCGAAAGTCAGGCCTAGTGCTTGGCCCACCCATCAAAGGCATGTGCGCGGACCTGCAAGATCAGGCCCATGCGCACAAGCATTTAATTTTTTTTTTGTTAAGTTAATGGGTGGACGACGTGCCATCTCCCCTAATATTTGAAAAAAAATGATGTATCTGTCTCTATAGACGACGCCTTGTCTATGTGTCCATGGAATTCGGCTACTAATGTAGCTGGGAAAACAATGCTTGATTTTTTTACCAAAAAACCTATTTTCAATATGTTTTTTTACCCAAAAATACCTATGAAACACCCTTAAATCCTTATTAAACCAATATATGGCCTTAAAAAAACATAAAAAATCACCCTAAAACCAAAAATTTTCTAGAGTTCAGATCCTTTTTTTATGTGTTTTGAAGGTAAAAAAAACACCTAATCTTAATTCATTTAATCATATTGAACCATTTGACACAAAAATCAACCATTTCGGTAGCCAAAATCTTTCCCAACTATAACTTTCTCTCTAAAATGAAATTTGGCGACCCTCTCTCTCTCTTTTCCACCTAAAAAAAACTTAAAAAAGAGAAAAATAAAGTTTGGTACCAAAATGTAATGTTGGAAAATTATAGGGACTGCTTACTTAATAGCTTAAAAGGATGAGGGACTAAAATAAACTGTGCAAACAAATTGTAGAGCTGCCACATAATTTTGTCAAGTTTTTCACTTTAGTTCTCTGTCTTTTAATTTAACTCTCATCCTTAAAAAAGATACGCAACTGGGCTCTAATTTTGGCTAAAAAGGCTCGATTGTGAAAACAATTCGAGTGCTAAATTGAAATTTTTCTAAAAAATTACTATTATTATCCACAATGAAATGCGTCTAGGTGAATAGTAATGAACATAAAACCCTTTCTCTTTTAATTTATATTATAATTTGGTATTGCGACACATACTTTTAAAAATATTTTTTATTTAAAATAATGTTTTATACATACATATTTTTTTAAATCATCAATGTTTTTTTAAATCATAAAAAAACCACGAAGAACATATTAATTTAATATTTCTATAAATTAAATATAATTATAAAAACCACTCTGACATAGTTAAAAAAACAAATAGTCTTTCTCCTTGTTTTTGTCCTACTTTTATGTGTTTTGATTCGAACAATTAGGGGTAAGAAAAAACACTGAAAAATTGATTAAAAAAAACTGAAAAAAACCAAATAAAAAAAACTGATTAAACTGATTAGAATTTTTTAAAAGTATTTGATTCAGTTCGGTTTCGGTTTCATAAGTCTAAAATCAAAAAACTGAACCAAACTGACAAAAATAAAAAACCCAAACAAAAAAAACCCAAACCAAATCGAAACCAAGCACATTAGAAAGGCAAAAAAAAACCCAAAAAAATAATATAGTTTTTGTTTCTTAATATAAAATAATCGAATCAAACCGAAACCGAACCGAACCGAACTGAACCGTGTCAAAACCGAAATGAATAGAAGCGAAACTAGTCGATTGAATTCGGTTTTCAATATAAAATAATCTTATGATATTTTACTTTGAATTATAATTTAAAAGTTGTTTTTTATATTAAAAAAAAATCTTATTAAAGCAAATCACAAGGCAAGTTGAAGCATTGATTCTCTCCATAGACAAATTTTATAAATTTTATGTTAAAAAAAGTTGGAAAGTGCGGGAATTTGAACGGGAATAAACATCTGATACAGTTCATGCGTAGTATTATACAAGAAACAAGGAAGTCACCCCCTTCCCACATGGGAAAAGATCTAAAAACATTTCCCCTTCAATAAAGGGTGTGGTAGAAATTATTAAAGAAACTAGTAATTTCAAACAATCCAAACTGACACAGGAAAAACAGAAGGTAACCTCGGAAAATAAAAAAATAAATTGGAAAGGCGGGAATGAAGATCAGCGGGAAAGTTAGTTATAGTTGGGCTGGGCCAAGAAGTTGAAAGTAAAGCGTGAGGTCCGGTCCCTATCATCAAATTGATTAGGAATTTGATTTTATTTTATGATTACCTTTTACAAATAAGTCCATGATTTTTTAATTTATTCAATTTCAGCTTTAATTGACTACTAAAATTTCAATTCCTTTTAATTTGACCTCTAATTTAGTTAATTTCAGTCCATACAATCATGTGCTTTTTTCAGTTAGGTCCTTGGTTTTAGATTTATTCAATCAAATCCCTAATTTCCCATCAAACTTCAATATTCTTACAATTAAGCCCTTGGTTCGTCCAATTAAACTTCTTAAAAAATCAATTAAGTCCTTAGATTTTAATTTCTTCCAATTAACACCCAAATTGACTTCAAAAACTGATTTTTTTTACAATTAAGTCCTTAATAAAATTAATTAAGCCTTCCCAAAATTCTCATTAAGTCCTTAGCCATTTAAATTTGTATTTATTTACCTAAAATAAAAATATTTTCACAAATTAGGCTCTTTGTCAATCAGAATTGGGTTGCTGATTTTGTAAATCTTATATATTTTGGTCTCAAACTTTTTCACTTGTCATCTTGGTCCTCTACCATCAACTTCACAATCTTTAAAGCTTGCTCTTTGTACTTTTCTCCTGTATTTTATTTTTTTATTTTTTGTGGGGTCAAAAGTTGGTAACAATATACTTAATTGAGAAATCAAAATAGTTTACTAATAAAATTAATTTAAAACATAAATTGGGTGCAAAATCTATAATAACCATGTAGTTAAATAGTATATTTAATATTTGTCCTTATTAAAATTATAGAGGGACCACTAGTTTATAATGGATTCTTTCAATTTAGTTTGGTTTAGTTTTTTTATTTAATTTAGTTTGGTTATATCCAACCGATTCAATTCTATTTTATGTTTTATTTTTTTGATTAAAATTGTTTAACAAACTCAAAAAATCATTTTATTTGATTGATTTAAGTCAATTTTTATAAATATTCTAAAACAATTGTGCTCATTTCTATAAAATGGTGGTCGCATTATTTGGACTATTAATTATACCAACAGGTAAAACAATACAAATCGCATCGTATTTGCAAACACTCCTCCACGCACACACTTAACCAAATTATAATTTAGTCTCTATAATTTAATAACAATAATGAATCAATCCCATAGTTTCAATAACTATATGTTTAATTCTTATATTTTTAAAGTTACATATTGTTTAGTTCTTTTCTAATTAATATTTTTTTTCTTCATTCTTGAAAATAGAATAAGGAAAAGAAAAGTATGCAGTTGGGGAAATTTCATTAGGAAGGAAGGCATTTTTTAGAGAAAAACATAGTAAATGGACGGCGGTCCACGCTAGTTAATTGACTTTTTAATTATCCATGACACTTTAAGGACTAAATAATTAGTTTTAATAAAGTACGGGGCTAAGTTATAATATTTAAATCTTCATTAACATAGGGGACTTTATTATTTGTTTTTTGAAGGAGAATTTGTACATGCAACAATCTTTATTATTCCTTCACTGAGGAACTTAGAATTCAAATATGGTTTTAAGAATATATATATATAAAGGATTCAATTCTGTGTCTGAAAAAACAAAAGACTCAATATTTCATATGCGAAATTAAGTTAATAAAATGAAAGAAAAGAAAATTATTTATACTTTGGACCACAAAAATTACATATAACTGAAAATCTCAATTACAGCAACAGTTAAATTGTTTGGTGGGAATTCGTCAAGATTGTTTTCATTTGGGCTTGTGGTTGTGTTTGGTTGCCAAGAAAAAAGAGATATATTGCATGGCTCATAAAATTCCGCCTCTCTCTATGAATATAATAAGCCATATACTGACTTTGAAAAGTCCTCTTTTACGTTTCTTTGTTTTTTTTGAACACTGAAAGAGGAGAAAGAGGGTTCTGTTTATTGTTTTGTAGTTGTTTTTGATCGAGTAATAATCTCTTCTTTTATTCTACTGAAATTCTTGACGTTTTGGCTCTTTTTTCTTGTCTAGAAAATTGAGGGAAAGTAATAGAGATAAGTCATATCACTCTCATTTGGACAACCACTCTATCATCCTCCTTATCATATTAATTTTCAGCTCCTATTTTCTACAAGGCTGCCCCCCTACATGACCTTACTTTCTTCCTTCTTTGTCCCATTCCTTTCTTTCGTCTTCCATCATGCCGTGAGTTTAGGGGTTTTTTTTTGTTCTTCCTTCTTTTTCCCATTCCTTTCTTTCTCCTTTTATCATGCATGCCGTGATTTTAAGGTTTTTATTTTAAGTGTTTGAATAAGTAGTTGTTTTTTAAAATATTGTTTTATTTTAAAATATATTAAAATAATATTTTATTTATTTTTTAAAAATTATTTTAGGATACAAAAAATTATTTTTTTAAAAAAATAAAAAACAAACACGCTATTTCTTTCCTTAATTCGCTGTCGTGATTTCAGGTCCTCCTTTCCTGCCTTATTTGCAAAAGCATGAAAAAAAAAATTTAAAATCAAACAAGCATGGCTCTTAAAAACTAAAATTCAAAATATTATTAAAGTGTTTGAATGAATAATAATTTCATCAATATTTTAAAATTTTTTGGTTATTATATTATTAAAGTGTCCAAAGAAATTCCAAATAAAAGAGAAAAAAATCCCATTCAAAGAAATAAAAGCAGAGTATTTTTATCAGAAATAGGACATCACATATTCATATTTTTATCTTTACTCTCCTCCGATCTTTCAATGTCTTCTTCCGTTTCTGCAGCCTCCCTCAACCTCTCCTTCTATTTCCACGTCCCTCCCTTACTCTACTTTCTTCCCCTATCTTAATGTGCAGATAAGGTTGAGCAAGTGGCGATAATCTATTGGTTCCTTGGATTAGCTTGTCACCATGTCACAAAAAGATTTAAAATTCTCCTTTCATTTGCTCACATTGTACTATTCGTCCTTTCTCATAAATTTGTTTTTTTTAAAAAAACTGAAATTTGTAATTATAATATGTAATTATAATTTTCAAGGGCAAGCACAACAACTCAAGAGCAAACCAACTCGATGAAATAGCAAAAAAAAAAAACTTGAAGAACTGAAATAAAATAAAACCACAAAAGAGGAATGAAGACTTTTAAAATAAAACCACAAAAGACTTTTAGTTTCATTCTTTGTTGAGTTCGTTCCTGCAAGTCTTTTCTCTTGTTGATCTGTTTTTTTTTTTAAAAAAAAAAAACTAAAAAAACTTTGACCGATCATAGCTTAGGTTAATTATATTTGTTGTTGGAAGCGAGCTGGTATCATCCATTGAGGCGTCTAAGTGATTATCGCAACCTTTCACTCGTGTCTTTCTTTGCGTGAGTACTTTTACACCTTATTTTTCTTTATTTGTTTGTCACTGTCCCTATATTATCTTAATTATGTCATCAAAATGCATTTTTAATGGGAATTACTGCTTTAACTCACAAGTGTCAGTTAGAATCCATGTAAACTATTTTATTGGAATATACCTAGGGGGTAGGGGTGTTAAAAAAACCAATTAACTGAGAAAACTGAAAAAACCAATGAAAAATTAACTGAGAAAACCAAATCGAAATAAAAAACTGATTAAACTGATTTTTAAAACCATAATGCAGATTCGAGGGCAAGCACAACAACTCAAGAGCAAAGCATCTCGATGAAATAGCAAAAGAAAAAGACTTGAAGGACTGAAATAAAATAAAACCACAAAAGAGAGATTCAAAAGAGAGACTCTGAATGCCATCAAAAACATAGTTCTTTTAGCTTCTTTTTTTTTTAAAAAAAATAATGTAATAGGTCAATCATATTACGTGAGTGTGTGACACAGAGATAGTCATCATGGAAAATTACTTTTAATTGCTTTTTTGCAAGTCTTTTTTCTTGTTGATCTGTTTTTTTTTTTAACCAAAAAAAAAACTAAAAAGAACTTTGACCTATCATAACTTAGGTTAATTATATTTGTTGTTGGAAGCGAGCTGGTATCATCCATGGAGACGTCTAAGTGATTATCCTGAACCTTTCATTCGTTTCTTTCTTTGCTAGGTGAGTACATATTATTATTATTTTTATTTGTTTGTTTGTCACTGGCTCTATATTATCTTAATTATGTCATCAAAATGCATTTTTAATGGGAATTACTTATGCCTTGCCCTGTTGCTTTTGAAGCTGGATTCCATACAGAGCTAAAGGCCTTCTCCTTTTCTTCCTCCCGCTATTTCATTGAGCATTCAGTACCAGTGCCTTTCGCACATATTTTCCCAAATTAAGGTAATGATATTCCTATTCCCATTCTCTCTGCGCCTGTTTTACTTGTAGTGACTCACTCTCACGTTCTGTATCCTTATTTCTCTGATTTTCAGACCTGCGGAAAATGGCTATCGAAAGTGCTGGTGGATCCATTATAGCTATGCTAGCAGAACTCATGGTGGAACCAGTAGGAAGGCAGTTCCGTTACATGTTCTGTTTCAACAATTTTGTTGAAGAATTCAAAGAACGAAAGGAGAACCTTGCTTTAGCACTAGATGGTCTGCAAAAAGATGTCGAAGCTGCTGAAAGGAATGCTGAAG
>Ga0307510_10009138_pt1 | contig 11797 bp, 11 predicted proteins | sample 12_EM_MG_FD_207224 | JGI IMG/M metagenome (GOLD analysis project Ga0307510, IMG submission 207224) | Populus trichocarpa ectomycorrhiza microbial communities from riparian zone in the Pacific Northwest, United States - 12_EM | ecosystem: Host-associated > Plants > Roots > Unclassified | place... | reverse complement strand
CCGATTGTCGTTATCGTCTGCATGACTCGCTCCTCTGAATCGTGGGAGCCTTAACAGCGCCCACATCCATGGCACGGATGTGCCGGTGGAGGAGCCGTCCACAGCATCAACAGCAGACTCATGCGCCGCGGCAAGTTTCGCCCTATAGATCAGCCTGTCGATGCGGACGAGTACGGCTTATTCGGTCAATCCCGCTTTCCGAAAACCCTCGATCATCAGCTTCGCAGTTTTTGATAGCTGGCTCCGGGCGATCCACGCCGATATTGTGAAAGCGGGGTCGATCTCAAGCATATGAGCCGCCGCCTCACGGGCCTCAGCGTCGCGTCCGAGATGGGAGAAAGCGGACGCGAGGCAGCGGTATGGTCCTGGATAGCAGGGGTTCTGACGCAGGGCTTTCTTCCCTGCAATGATGGCCTCGTCAAAGCGACGAAGCTCAATCAAGGCAAATCCCATCCCGGTTAACGTTGTGAATTGTTGCGGGTCTACGGGGCTCATGCGGATCGCACGTTCAAAGCTCCGGATCGCTTCCTCTGGCTGCCCCGCAATTTTATAGACCCAGGCTCTGTTGGTCCAAGTAATGTATGAATTTGGATTGAGCGCAACCGCCCGGTCAGCCATTTCGATTTCAGTCTCACAATCGCCGACCATAAACGCCGAGATTACGGCAGCGCGTGCTAACGTGCTTGGGTCACCTTCGTCGAGGCTCAATGCCAAGCGCATGAGCCGAACTGCTTCCTTGCGCTCGAATTGAGGATCGATAGCATAGCCCCTAAGGACGTTTTCCGTGTGCCAGGCACCTGCCAGAGCAGCGGCACCAGCAAACCCAGGGTCAAGCTCCAAGGCGCGCTGGACCAGTCGGAGTGCCTCGGCCAACCCTTCGCGGGCCGATGGGCCGGCCTGCTGTATAGCCCGGAGATAAAAATCATACGCGGTGAGGTCTTCCGGTCGCCGCCGCGTCGCCAGTGCAATTTCTGCTTGAAACAACTTTGGCTGAACAGCTGAGACAACGGCGAGCGTGACGTCATCCTGCAACGCGAAAATATCTGTCATGTCACGCTCGAACCTGTCCGCCCAAATGTGTGCGCCCGTAGCCGCTTCAAGCAACTGGCAGGTGATGCGAACTTTCCCCGACGCCTTGCGCACCGCCCCTTCAAGGACATAGCGCACGCCAAGCCTGTGCCCGACTTCCTTAATGTCGACCGCTTTGCCCTTGAAGGTGAAACTCGAATTGCGAGCGATCACGAACAACCATTTGAACCGCGAAAGCGCGGTCGTGATCTCCTCAACCATCCCGTCCGCGAAGTACTCCTGCTCGGGATCGCCAGACATGTTCGCGAACGGCAGCACGGCGATGGAGGGCTTGTCGGGAACTGCAGGAGCGCTCTCGGGTGCATCGCCCGGATTTGGGCCCGCAACCTTTGGCGCCTCCCGCACCTGTCCGACGAAGCGGAAGCCCTTGCGCGGTAGTGTTTTGATGAAGCGTTGTTCCTCGCCGGAATCGCCGATTGCATCCCGGGTGGCATTCAGGCGGGTTGTCAGCGCCGCGTCAGATACGCTGCGCCCATTCCAAATAGCTTTGATGAGGTCGTCCTTGCTGACAACCCGCTCCCTGTTGCGGATCAGGTATTCGAGCAGGTCAAAAACCTGCGGTGTGATCGACACCGCATCGGTCCCCCGATGCAGCTCGCGCCGGTCGGTGTCGAATGCGTATTCCTCGAAAAGATAGCGCAAGCTGCCATTCCTTCCCGGGGTTGCCTCTCGACTAGCGCATGAAGAGTAAGCCGCCGGTTAGAGAAATGTAAGCCACCAGTTAAGCGCGCCCGTGCATCTTGCTGCAACTTCTGCCTAGTGAACAGTCTAGACAGGACACATGCTAATGAGCGCGATCCGCGAGACCACTGAGCTGGGGCCGGTAACCGCAAGACGGCAGGTCTACAGTCCTCTCGAAACATATTGGAATGCATTTCAGGAGTGGCGCAAACGCCGGAGATCACTTGCCAACTTGTGCGACCTAAGTGACAGGGAGCTAATGGATATCGGTATTACGCGTAGCGAAATCGACTACCTCGCTTCGCATCGAGGTTGCGATCCGCGAGGCGTCCTATGCGGCGAATGAATGTCGATATCTGGCAGCGATGGACGGTCGGAACGGTCACTACCAGAGGCGTCGTGGCGCAGATGCTGACTTCCGATATGGGTCACAAGCAGGATTTGACGGCGAGGGCATGTCCGCTAAGGGCAGAAGCGGACTTCGGCGAAGGATAGCCGAGAGGTCCGCTATGGGCGATGAGCAGACCCGTTCGACGTACCAGGGGAAAATCATGGCCACGCTCAAGCTTCCTGTACTTCCATTGCACGTCTATCGCTACAGATCATTGCGGCGCGGCGCGGAAAGTCTCACGCAAGAGATCGACGCCAAGGCGGTGACCGCAAAGCTGCATTTCGCGGCCTTTGCAGCCTTCAGTACGGCCTTCAGTTGTGGCCTGCGTGCCAGCGCGTCGGCACCCTTGCCGGTCTCGATGTCGGTGAACTCGCTCGCGATGTCGAAGCCTTCCGCTTGGGCGAACGCCTGAACTGCCTTGCGCTGCCCCTCTAGACCCAAGCCGGAGCGGCCCTGCTTCTGGGTCGAAACGCGGTAGTATGCGACAAGCGGAGCGGTCATTTCTGCTCTTGTGGGACAGGCTAATCGCGGGGCGGAGTTACCCCGGTCAACCCGACCCTGAGCCGCGCCAGCGCGCGCTGCGCCATGCGATAACTGATCCTGATGCCTGGTCGCGCCTGAAGCCGTCACGCTGTCACGCTGACATGCACCGCCGCCAACAAGCAGCGCACCAATGCCAACGGATGGCAGCGAATCGTGATGGCGAGGGCTCGATCGCGACGTGACGCAGGTTACAGAGTGACGCCAGCCGATATCGTAAAATCGCAATGAAGCGACTTTCACACCGATGAAAATCAGCAATTGAGGAAACAAAATGGTCGAGATAACGCCGCGGTTCGCCCAGCAGCTGGAGCTCCCGAGGGGAAAAGGGGACCGGGAAGCGCCGGAGTTCCATCTCGCAATGGAAGAAAGCAAGCTTTCGGGTCCAGCCCTCGATTCACACTTGGACCCGACGGCCAGCGGTAAGGCCCCGTTCGGCGGGCTGCCGCAGTCGCAATTCTTCTACGCGGATGCGAATGGCGCGGGGACCACCGGGACGCCGGCCAGGGCATGGTATGGCCGTTGCCATCTGAACCATCAGACCCACATCCGCTCAAGCATCACGTCACTGAAAAGATTTAGTCGCCAAAATCGAAAGCTCAATGCAGTCGCGGCGCGATTTCGCTGAACGTCGTCGGCGCGGGCGAGCAGCTTGCAAAGGGATTGAGCAGCACGATGAGGTGCTGCCCGACGTCCACGTGATCCGTCAAAAGGTCATCCAGGGGACCGGCTCTTTGGAGATTAGAAAACGGGCAGCCAGCTTTTCGATCCGCAAGCTAATAACCGTAGTAGCCGTCGTATCCACCGCCGTAGCCGCCGCCATAACCGGCGCCATAATAGCCGCCACGGTCATAGCCGCCGCCGTAGCCACAGCAGGGCGGCGGAGCATAGACCCGGCAGCAGGGCGGCGGAGGAGGCGGGACATAGGCTTGGCAACCGCAGCCGCCCCCGCCCCCGCCCCCGTAATAGCCGCCGCTCCTGTATCCGTTCCCAACGGGGCCATAGCCACCGCGGTAGTAGCCATCTGCTTCGGCCCTGGAAGGAATGGTGGCGGCAGCGAGTGCGAGAACTGCCGCGGACACGACGGCTATCCTGCCGAATTTCAGCATCATGACACGTCTCCTGTTATTTATATGGCGGTGAGCCCGCACTTGGTTCGTAGTTTGCCAACAGAGACGTCAAACAAGGCGCAAGCTGGGATTTCCGGGCGGCTAGCTCGCGATATCTCCCGATATGGTTAAGCCGAGGACCGTCGGATGGTTCGCCGACGCCTGCCTTTCTGGATTTTCTACTTCGACAACATCGCGGGCCGCCGCCTGGGCGGATGCCCGCGATCTTGATCTCGGTCGTGTTGAACGTTGCCCAGCCGGGGGCAAAGCCTCGAGTGAGAGCGCAGCAGCACGGCGTCGCGCAGCGACGATCAGTGACGGCTTGATCTGCTCAAGCACACGAACCGCAAGCATCGCGCTGCCCTTCTTGGACGCCGTTCTTATCGAGACGGAGCTTTTTGTAGGTCCCCTGAACCATGTCCCCGGAAAGATACGATCAGAGCTCAGAAGTGATAATTCACGCCGAAGCGCATCACGTTCGACGGGAAATTAGACGAGACTGCCGGAAGGACTGCCCCCTGCGACAAGCCGAGGTAGAGATATTCAACCTTGGCCGACCAGTTCGGACCAAAACCGAATGGAGCGAGTGCGAATTCAGCGCCGGCCCCGATCGTCCAGCCTGCATGCCCACTGGTATCCGACAGCCCGCCGCGCGTGACCGTGCTGATGCCGACCGCGAGGCCTGCCGTGCCATAGAGGAAGACGACGTTGTTGACGACGTATCCGGCCCGCCCGCGCAGAGTTCCGAACCATGGGTTGGAGAACTGGTAATCGGCGAACTTTCCGCCGGCATTCGAGAGGTTGAAATCCGCCTCGACGCCATACACAAATGGACCGTTCTGCCAGTTGTAGCCACCCTGTATGCCGCCGGTGAGCCCGCTCGGACTGAAACCGCCAACATTCGAGGTCCACTGGAAACCAGCATTGGCACCAACATAAGGACCCAGCCAGAGACAGGGTAGCAGCGGTGGTGGTGGTAGTGGTGGCGCATAAGGCGCCGGTCCATATTGGGGAGGAGGCACGCCGTAGGGAATGCGCGCATCGGCCGCATTCGCCGAAGCGACTGCAAGCATCATAGTCAAGACTGTCCCAACCGGCGCCAAAGAGCTTTGGCACCGCCAACTAAAATTCATGGCGACCTCTACAAGTGTCGCCCACCGAGCCCGTTCATCGAAATAGCGGAACCGAGTTAATGCTGCGCTAACGCGCACCCGCTCATCCGACTGGGCTCGGCGCGAAATCGGCCGAGACTGCCTATTCGTTAGGGTTGCTCGGGAAGCAACCGAATTCTCAGACAGCGCTGGAGGTGCTTATGCGGATCCAACAGCGCTTCGCTGTTGCTCGACTTCTGCTTCGGGTCGATGCGGACCTCGGCGATACTTGGTCAAGGAAACCTGCGGGCAGATATTGAGACCTCTCGCCTTCGCGGCGAGCATGAACGTTTGAGCGAGAAGTCCGTAGTCGAACCAGCTACCTACCTCTAGGTGGATCAGCGACGAGAAGTCAGTACGTCTTCGTGGCACGGGTGATCTGCATCACGGAATCCGTTTCGTTCCATAGGCACAAAAAGCGCACTGGGCGACGTTCGTCGGCATGAAGCAGGCGCGGCAAATCAGGCTGCAGGCCCGTACGCTTTGTGGGTCGTGAACCCGAACGCATGGGCAATATGGAAAGGCAGAGGCAAATGACAGTCGGACCCGCTGGTACGGTCAACACGAACGTTCCACCGCAAAACTACGGTGGCGTTTCGCCAAAACAGGTGGAGGAATTCAAAGAGGCGGTCAACCATTCGACCACCTCAAGCAATGCATCCGGGATCCAATCTTCAAAAGGCGAGCATACTCCAGAGCATTCGCAGGATACGTCAAAGTCATTCCCCTTCGTTCTTGCGACCCGGCCGCCGATCAACCTTGGCAACCCGACCGGCAAGCAGGGCACGCCGCTGTACGACACGCAGGGCAAGGGCAGCAAAGCCGGCTCAGAGACGAAGGCGCCGTCGCCGATGACGACGTCGAAGTACGAGACGCGCGGCCTCCCCGGCGAGCTCGATCCCAAGTACGACGCCAAGGCGTGGAAAGACGACGATAGCAGAGACAGCAGAGACAAGGTTCAGATCAACAACCCGACGGGCGACACCCGGCTCGACAACCTGGCACGGAGCGCGGCCAACAAGGCGCTGTCGCAGAACGAGATGGACGGCGGGAAGGCCGACGTGATGGTGCAGGGCAGCGACGGCAAGAATTACCGGATGAGCGTGCGCCGCAACGGCAACGACACGAGCGTCGAGATCACGGCCATGAACCGCGCATCCGACGGCAAGGACGTCGCGACGATGACGAAGGAGATGGCCGCGAAGGGCATCACCGTCGGCAAGGGCTTCAACCAGGATGAGCTCGCGGCCGTCTACGACGGATTCGCGACGATGAAGGGCAAGGACCTGGACGCCATGAATGGCGTGACGCTGGAAAAGGGCACGCGGAAACAGCTGAAGGGCACCGACTCCAACGAAACGGCCGAGTACGGCAACAAGAAGATCACCTTCTACAAGGAGGCGTTCGAGGCCGGCGGCATGGTCGGCAACATGCCCAAGGCCGGCGCGGTGTTCCTGCACGAGGCCGGGCACCGCTTCGACGAGGTCTCGGGCTCGCTCGACAAGTTCCAGCAGACGAAGGGCCACGCTGACGACATCACGCCGTACGACGCTGCCAGCAAAAAGCTCAGCCAGCAGGTGACGGACAAGGACGTGAAGCTCGACCCGAAGAAGGAGCACTATGCCGAGGCGTACATGCTCTATAGATCCGACCCGAAGTTCATGGAACAGAACTATCCGCAGCTGTTCAAGTTCTTCGAAGCCCAGACGACGAAGTAGTCCGGGGCGTCTCCGTTGTCCCCGGTTCGAGTCCGAGAGCGGCTGTTTCGGCTCGATTCCATGGGGTGAATGAAAAAGAGTGAGGGGCATCGGCCAAGGCAACGATACCCCTCACTCAACCCTCCGGTCGCAAGCCCCGGAAGTCGCCACGACGCGACTTCCGGGTTCAAATTGGTCGAGCGCTCGGTCTTGCCTGTGTAATGGCGACGCCGGAGATCGCGAGCAGCCCGCCGACAATCAACTTTGGGGTCATGCGGTCGCCAAGGAACAACACGCTCGAAATCAAGGCGAACACCGGAAGCAGCAGACCGAAGGGTGCGACGCGGCCCATGGAGCAACGGGCGATCAGCCAGAACCAAAGGCCAAACCCAACAATTCCTCCGATGAAAATTGTGTAGGCGAGTGCCAGCCAACCACGTCCATCCGCCGTGACAAGGCTCGCCAGCTGGCCATGCTCAAGGAGCAACGACATCAACATGACCTGAGGCACCGTGAGCAGCGACGACCACCCCATCAACATCAAAGGATCAAAAGGGCCGTAGCGTTTCGTCAGGACGTTGGACACCGCGAACGCGAAGGCTGCCCCGACCACAAGCAGCAGCGGAAGCGCGTTTGCCGACAGGCCAGGCTCCGCTGCCAGCACGACCACGCCGACGAATGCAATCACCACGCCGGCGGACGTGGCGAGAGACGGCCTCTCCGCGAGCAGCGGCCAGGCTAACAGGACGGTGAAGGGCGTGGCGAGTTGATATGCGACGGCCGACATGCTTCCCGAGCCGAGCCCAAGGCCAACATAGAACAGCCCGAAGTTCAGTCCGCCAAGGAAAATCGAAATAGCGGCGATAGGGCCGAACTGTTGACGCGCGGGCCTTTTGACGAACGGAACAAGCAGCAGCGCGATGGCCAGGAAGCGCAGTGCGAGGAAGAAGAGAGGCGGAAACTCCGTAACGCCGACCTTGATGGCCACGAACTGATAACCCCAGAGCAAGGGAACCGCCACCGCGCAGACGACCTGGATCGCAGACATGGCATCCTTCCTTTCACGACCGATCGGTCTAGATCTCGGCGCGCCAATAGAGGAGGCGTCCAAGAGTTGTTTAACTAATATGGGTTGTTTACCTGATGAAGCGGTCGAGAAGAGCGTCAGCGGTGGCTTGCGATGTGATCCGTGCCGGCGCCGTTTTGCCGACCACGCGCAGCCCCTCAACGAAACAGACGAGAATTTTGGCGGCACTTGAAGGCTCAACGCCATCGGCCAACTTGCCCGCCGTCTTCGCACGGGAAAGTGCGTCCGCCACCCTGGTCTCCATGACTTTGAAAAAACCCGCGATGCGGCGACCAACTTCAGCATCCTGGCCAGCCAGTTCCATGGCCGTCGCCACCAGCAGGCATCCGCGCCGACCATTGGCACCGGTCGTGCGGTCAACGTAGCCGGCAAGGTAGGCCCGCAGGCCGTCGACCGGCTCTCTGCGGGGGTCGAGTTCGATATCCATCCGCCTCAGGGCATCGGCGATGTAGCGATCAAGCGCACGCAAGAACAGCGAGTGCTTGTCACCGAAAGCGGCGTAAAGGCTGCCACGCGAGAGCTTCGTCGCGCGAAGAAGGTCCGGGAGCGCCGTGGCGTGATAGCCGCGCGACCAGAACACCCCCATCGCGCGTTCGACAGCGGTTTCCACGTCGAAACTTCGGGGGCGGCCACGGGGCAACTGCTCTGGGGTTCGCCGGTTCATTGCTGATATATAGACCGATTGGTCTTTAAATTGCAAGTGACCGCTATGGGTCCATTGCGCCCTTCCGATATCTTTCTGGCTCAGCAACAATCAAATTGCAGTGCTTGCGCGAGCGCGATCGAGTACCAACCAAAGTGCTCGCGCGCGGTTTTGCATATGGCGTTTGCACTCGCAATGACGTGGATGGTGCTCTAATTCGCCGCTGCCAGCTTCCGAGACTCCGGATCGCTCGTGCCGGTCTGGGCGATCAGCCGCTTCAGCTCCGGAATGCAGGAGCCGCAATTGGTGCCGGCTTTCAGCTTGGCGCCGATGTCCGCGGCCGAGCGCGCGCCGGCCGCGATGGTATCGCAGATGGTGTTGCGGCCGACGCCGAAGCAGGCGCAGACGATCGGGCCGGCATTGGCGAGGCCGTCGGCCGATTTGCCCGACAGCAGCATGCGGCGCTGGTCGGTGCCGAGCGTATCGGCGGCAAACAATCCCTTCACCACGTTCCAGTCGCCGGCGTCGCGCGCGGGCCCGATGAACAGGCAGGTTTCGATGCGGTCGCCGCTAAACGACGCGGCGCGATAGACGCCGCCGCCGAAATCCACGTATTCGGCAATGTCGTCGCGCGCGAACGATTTCAGCCAGGACTGCCAGCCCGCGAGATCGGCATTGTCGGCGAACAGGTAACCGTGACCACCGTTGACGGCGACGCGTGCGGCCCAGGCATGCGCGGGCAGCTGGAGCGGCTTGCGCGACAGTGCAAAGCCCCGGAACACGTATTCGTAAGGCGCGATCGATGCCGGCGTCGCCTTGTTCTCGGGCTGGCCGGAGAACGGATCGGTGATGGGAGCCACCAGCGAACCGACACGCGCGCCGGTCGCGTTGGCCTCGCTCCAGTGGATCGGCGCGAACAGCATGCCACGCTGCTGGCGCTCGCTGACGACGACACGAAGCGTGCACTGCCCGTAATCGGTGGTGACACGCGCGAAGTCGCCGTCGGCGAGCCCGTGCCTGGCGGCATCGTCAGGGTGAACTTCGACGAAGGGCTCCGGCAAATGCTGGCCGAGCCGCGGGCTTTCACCCGTCCGGGTCATGGTGTGCCATTGGTCTCTGATGCGGCCGGTGTTCAGCCGCAGCGGCCGTGCCGCCGTGGTCTCGGTGCGCAACGCGGGAATTTCCGGTGCGATGAAGCGGGCCTTGAAATCGTTGGCGAAGAAACCGCCTTCGGCGAAGAAACGCGCCTGCGGTTCGCTTCCCTGCCTAACCGGCCACTGCACCGGCGCCATCGCGTCGAAATCGCTGTCCGACAGCGAGGCCAGCGCGCCGATGTCGAAGTCGCGCGCGCCGTCGTTCTCGAATGCCGAGAGCGAAGCGTGCTCACGAAAAATATCCGCCGCCGAGTTGAAGCCGAAGGCAGCGCCGAAGCCGAGCCGCCTGGCGACCTCGCCCATGACCCACCAATCGGGCTTGGCCTCACCCGGTGGGGAAAGGAACGCACGCTGCCGCGAGATGCACCGCTCCGAATTGGTCACGGTGCCGGATTTCTCGCCCCAGGCCTGCGCCGGCAGCAGCACGTGCGGGCCCGCATCCACCGTGTCGTTGGAGATGACATTTTCGGAAACCACGAACAGTTCGAGCTTTTTCAGCGCCTCGCGAACGCCATCGGCATCCGGCAGAGACACCGCCGGATTGGTGCCCATCACCCACAACGCCTTGATTTCGCCCCGCGCGATGGCCTCGAACATCTGCACCGCCTTCAACCCTTCATGGGTGGCGATGCGCGGCGCCTTCCAGAACCGGCGCACGCGGTCGATATCCGGTGGCGTAAATCCCATATGGGCGGCGAGCTGGTTGGCGAGCCCACCGACCTCGCGGCCACCCATCGCATTGGGCTGCCCGGTCAGCGAGAACGGCGACGCGCCGACCTTGCCGATCCGCCCGGTCGCGAGGTGGCAGTTGACGATGGCGTTGACCTTGTCGGTGCCCTGCGCCGACTGGTTGACGCCCTGCGAATACAGCGTGACGACACGCTCGGTGTTCGCAAACATCTGGAAGAATGTCGCGACGTCCTGCTCGGCCAGACCAGTCGCCAGCGCGGTGGCGCCGACGCTGCCCGCGATGTTGCGCGCGCGGGCGATGGCGTCCTCGAAGCCGGTGGTGTGGAGGGCAATGTAGTCGCGGTCGAGCACGCCGTTATCGGCAAGATGGACCAGCAACCCGCTGAACAGCGCCGTATCGGTGCCCGGCTTCAAGCCCAGGAACAAATCGTCGTCGCCGACGGTATCGGTCCGGCGCGGATCGATCACGATCATCCGCGCGCCGCGCTTCTGCTTGTTGACGAGCATGCGCTGGTACAGCACCGGATGACACCAGGCCGCGTTGGAGCCGACCAGCACCAGAAGGTCCGCCTCGTCGAGATCCTCATAGCAGCCCGGCACCGTGTCGGCACCGAAAGCGCGGCGGTGGCCGGCGACGGATGAGGCCATGCAGAGCCGCGAATTGGTGTCGACATTGGCGCTGCCGACAAAACCCTTCATCAGCTTGTTGGCGACGTAATAGTCTTCCGTCAGCAACTGACCGGAGAGATAGAACGCGACCGCGCCCGGGCCGTCGCGCGCGATGATGTGCTGGAAGCGGTGCGCGACATGGTCGAGCGCGTCGCTCCAGGCCACCCGCTCCATGGTGCCCTTGCCGCAGCGGATCATCGGATAGAGCAGCCGGTTGGTCAGGCCGAGCGTCTCGCCGAGCGCCGATCCCTTCGAGCACAGCCGGCCGAAATTGGCAGGATGCGTGGGATCGCCCGATATCGCCGCCCCGCCCCGCCCGTCCGGCGTCGCCAGAATGCCGCAGCCGACGCCGCAATAGGCGCAGGTGGTGCTGATGGCGCGCAGATCGGGATCGATGGCAGTCATGGTGGCAACCGGATCATGCAGCTTCCGAACGGATCGCGAGCGAGCGGCCGAACATCATGTCGGCGCGAATTCGTTGCGTCGGCTGCCGCGTGCGGATCAATTCGAGATACCAGAGCGCGTCGGCGACATCGCCGATCAGGACCGCACCGGTCAATCGCCCGCCTGATATCACAAGCTTCTTGTAGGTGCCGTGATTGATATCTGACAGCACGATGGTCTCGCTGCCGTCGCCACCGATGAAATCGCCGGCGGAGAACACGCTGACGCCGGAGACTTTCAAATTGGTCGCAACAACACTGCCGGCATAGGCGGCCTCGCGCCCGGCGAGATGCCGCGCCAGCACCCTCGCCTGCTCATAGGCCGGCTCGACCAGTCCGTAGCAAATGCCGCGATGCTCGGCGCATTCGCCGATCGCGAATACGTCCGGCGCGACGGTCTGCAGATGGTCGTCGACGACGATACCGCGATTGACCGATATGCCGGCTTCCTTG
>Ga0307510_10009137_pt1 | contig 11799 bp, 12 predicted proteins | sample 12_EM_MG_FD_207224 | JGI IMG/M metagenome (GOLD analysis project Ga0307510, IMG submission 207224) | Populus trichocarpa ectomycorrhiza microbial communities from riparian zone in the Pacific Northwest, United States - 12_EM | ecosystem: Host-associated > Plants > Roots > Unclassified | place... | reverse complement strand
GCCCGGCCAGGCCAGGCTCAGGCTTAACCAGGCCTGCAGGCTCGGGCCAGGCTAGATCCGAGAGAATTTCGACAGGCCGGGCCCGGCTTTACCGAAGCCTGGCCGGCCTGGCCCGTTGGGAACACTGTCCGAGGATTTCAGTGCTGACAATATCCCTTCGATTTCGACATTGGTGAGCTGCTGTCAAGGGCTTATTACAGTAGATAAGGAAGCATCGACGGCACGATTGATCCACTTTACTCTCACGGAGTATCTTTCCGCTCATCCCGATATATTCACCAGACCCCACTCAGCAATGGCAGAAATCTGTTTGACTTATCTGAATTCTCGATAGGTCAAAGCTCTTTCAACCGCACTCTCTCCCAACGCCCAGAACATACCCTTCCTAGAATATTCTTCCGTATACTGGGGGGCCCATGCATGAAGGGAGCTCTCCGATTGCGGGAGATCACGTGCGCTGAAGCTATTATCGGAGCATTATGGTCAGAGACCAACCAGATTACTTTTAGGGCAAGTAAAGGATTTGCATCTTGGCTATCGTGATACCTTTTGTCCATTCAGTGGAATACACTGCGCATCGTTCTTCGGAATTGTCGAAGTGGTTGCTACCTTGATCGAGATGGGATATTATGATATAAATGGGGAAGATTTTTTGGGCCGTACACCACTTGCCTGGGCTGCCCATAATGGGCATGAGGGAGCGGTGAAAACACTACGGAAAGAGGTCAACCCTGACAAGCAAGATATTGACGGCCGAACACCGCTCTCATTTGCCGCTTGGGCAAGACATGAGGGAGTAGTGAAAACACTACTTGGACGGGAAGAGGTCGACCCTGACAGGCCACATAATTACGGCCGAACACCGCTCTCGCTTGCCGCTGAGAATGGACATGAGGGAGTGGTAAAAGCACTTCTCGGACGGGAAGAGGTCAACCCTGACAAGCCAGATAATGACGGCCAAACACCGCTCGCGTTTGCGGCTGGCTCTGGATATGAGGGAGTAGTGAAAACAATACTCGGACGAAAAGAGGTCAACCCTGACAAGCCAGATATTCAAGGCCGAACACCGCTCTCGCTTGCCGCTTGGAGGGGGCATGAGGGAGTGGTGAAAATACTACTCGGACGGGAAGAGGTCAGCCCTGACAAGCCAGATATTGGCGACCGAACACCGCTCTCGCTCGCCGCTAAGAATGGACATGAGGGAGTGGTGAAAGCACTTCTCGGACGGGAAGAGGTCAACCCTGACAACCCAGATATCGACGGCCAAACACCGCTCGCGTTTGCGGCTGGCTCTGGATATGAGGGAGTGGTGAAAACAATACTCGGACGGAAAGAGGTCCACCCTGACAAGCCAGATTATTACGGCCGAACACCGCTCTCGTTTGCCACCGAGTATGGATATGAGGGAATTGTAAAAATGTTACTCGGACGCGAAGAGGTCAACCCTGACAAGCCAGATAATGACGGCCGAACACCGCTCTCGTTTGCCGCTGAGTCCGAACATAAGGTAGCGATGGAAACACTGCTCGGGCGGGAAGAGGTCGACCCTGACAAGCCAGATAATAAAGGCCGAACACCGCTCTCGATTGCTATTAAGGAGGGCTCTCTCAGGGCTGCAGCGCTGCTACAGTCTCGCAAAGTAGGAACCCCCAGTACGACTTGAGGCTTAGGAGGCACCGCCTTGTCGAAATATGAATAACCACCGCCCCTTCCCCTTTCGAAGGGTGTTTCCCTTGGTGATTTCCCCTGACGTCTTTGTAGTTGGAGGAAATCCCCTAAGATTGGAATGCACATATATGCCATTTCCTGCTGCCCCTTTTTTGGCGATCTGCTTTCATGGCCGTCTCAGGATTTATGAATTTTTGTTTAAAAAGTCGTACAGAGCCTGGTTCTTGGGGTGGAAAAAGTTCTGTTGCCATAAAGGGTCGAGCTCATAGCCCGCCACTTCGTCCTATTATAATTAATTCTTCTTTATATGTAAAGTCTTGCCTACATTTCCTTATTTTTCGCGCATAGTTTCCTTCTTCCCTCCCCCCCCCCTCCAACCAATAGATCAACTCTATATAGCGTCCTACGGACAGAGAAAAGTGGTGTACCATATTGTAAGGATTCTCGAGGGGATTCCCAGCAACTATATACGCCGCACCTACATAGAAAATTGAGTACCATAAATGACATAGTACTTGTATTACACTATCCTGAGCGGATACCCACTATCCACCTGAGCCGAGATGAGTAACAGTACTAGAGGGGGCATAGCGGACTAGCCTTTCATGTCCCTCATTAAATTCATCCTTCTTGCGATCAATTTGATAGGATAGAGCTTACTACCATTATGCCACGGAAGGGACATACTACAGCAGGTACTCACCCCCAACAAGGTTCTTCGAGTAGAAGCCGCGCTAACGCCGCCAAACACCCCCGACACCCACCCAACCAATGCCTTCCCGAGATCAACGGGAAATAATATCTGTGGATGGATTGCCTCAAGGCTGCCCGACTAAAAAACAGATAAAGCAGTTAAAGAAGCTAAAAGAACACACCAACGGGAATGAGATCACTGGACTAGCTGAACAAGAAAGTGGTCAGCTAAGCGATCGATGAGCTACTAGCTAAGGAGAGACTAGGGCTGTATATCTCTACTAACCGGAAATACAGCGAACCCAAAGAAACACAGCACTCAGAAACATCTTGATCCCCCACAATCTCAAACAACCCAGAACCACTGTGATCCCGAGTGACCCTGCATCCTATGCCCTGCGTCGACTACCAGAAAGGGCAAATTAATCCTGCCCACTGCCCCATAGCAAATGGTATCGGGCCTAAAGGAAAAAAATAAGCCAGATACCGATATCCTATATCTATCGGCACAGGATATGGAAACAACCATTGAGCACCATGGTTTCAATCACTGTGCACTTGATACGCACACGCCCTGTAAGTGCATAACTCCCCACTCTCGCCCTATCGGCAATACATCAACAATTACATGGCTCTTTCCTAATCACTCAACCAAGTGCCAAGGGAAAGAAAGAGGGAGTTTTTCAACTCCTATACAGGGAATGTCCTCATACTGGTTGAGGGGAGAGGTATCAAGAAGCCCACAGCGCCGTATGACTCCATTCCTGGTGAATTAGAGAGTTGGGGGGGTTAGGATGAACTCTTTCTCTCATTCTTCCTTCTTTATATTTCGGTATGTCACATGGATTATGTTTGGAATCAGTGCGGTGCCATGGTATGCTAGACTGCGATGCGAATTAAGTTACAGGCCTTGATAGCGGGTGTGTGTGGTTAAGGTGCTGTTGCCTGCCGGGGCCGGTATAGAAGTCCTGTTCTTATGATTGTCTCATTAAGACCCGTGTAACGTTTCATAAACGTTCTTACATATGCCATGCCTAAGCAAGATCAAGGCTGAGCTCCAGCCCAAGGCAAGAGCACCCTAGAAGTCATCTGAACTTCCAGGTCGGCTTGTTCATTGGCAAACACCACTTTCGATCGAGTTTTTGGTTCTTCGACGGATTTACATTCCCTTGGGGTAGATATATTGTGAATCAGCTGTGCTTTGTGATATGATTGATAACGTGACCTTGGCACATCAAGAACAACGGACACATATCTGGAGTTCGTTATCTCTCGCATAAAGGACCCACAAGAATAATATAGAAGTAGGAGAAGGTAAGTAGGCGCTAGGCGTGAAGCGAAAAAGTCACGGTGAAGAAGAGAGGAGGGAAGAAACGATGAGAAAGGAAGAGAAGGGAATGGAAGATAAGAGAGGAAGTGGGATTAGATGAGAAAAGAAGGGGCGTGGCAGATTATATTGTGAAGAAGTCATGCTGAGAAAGGAGGAAGATGGGGTGCTGAAGCTTTCTGAATTATGTATTTAATGATGATTTCTTTCTTCTCAGATGCGATGATTGAATCAAGATTGAGACATCCTCCTCCGTTATCAAGCTTCCAAGTGCGCGTTGAGATAGCTGACCGTTTCGATCAACAGAAGGATAGAGACAGGGTGGATGATTGCCAATACCGTGATTCAATAGGGCGGTGCGACGCTAATAATTATCGGTGTGCTCTATGATGTTTCGGCTAGGTCGATGATCAGGAAATAAGGATCCCGAAAGTACAGATACCGTATTTTCACGAAAGTCGAACTAAGGTAAAACTAAGGCAACCGAACCAACAGGAATGCCAAGTCGCCACAGTTTAAACGTAGGGGCGATTGAACAGGTTCAAGAAAATCAGCACCAGCGGTATTCCGACTTCCATGAGGTTCTAGTATGATATACGATAGAATTTTTCGACCATTGTGAGCAAGAGTTGTCTAGTGCAGTATTGTCGAACTCTTAGATAACCCTTATGACTTTAGGTATTTTCTTGGTAGAAATCCTGGGGGCTTACGCGGTGGAGCAAGCGAGCGGTTTAGCTAGCGGCATTCTTGTTACTTAACAATTGTGAAAACTTCGCAGGAGTGAGAGACGATCGTGGATTTTTCTTCGGTCTGTAGAAATACCTTCTTTCCATCCTTATCCTTCATCGTTCCTGTGAGAAGATAAATTCCATTTATCACACCCATCTAGTGCTCATCTTTCAGCTTCAATAGCCCATCTTGCTTTCTTCTGTTTTCTCTTGCCGGTCATCTGCACCGGAGCCCTCGCAGTCAAGATTGCCAATACCCATAAACGTATCTCAGAATCCAGTAATCCAGTAATCCAGTAATCCAGTAATCCAGTAAAAGTCGAACCGACTCTAGTGCAGGTTTTCTTAAACGTGCCCAATCGTCGCCCTTGTGTATGTTTAACTGTAGCGAGCCGGCATCCTTCGTGCCCTCTTCGTGCCCTCCTATTAGCTCGGTTCTCTTAGTGTCGATCTCATTTGCTTTAGCTCCAATCCGACTTTTGGGAGATTATTGTATATGGTACCGGTTTTGGAGACCACGTTAGATAGAAATTTGCTACCCTCCTTCAAGTTGACTAGCATACCCACCCTGCTGTTTTTTCAAGAGCTTCATGACGTTAATTACGGGTAGGGCCTCCTGATATAATTGATTCCTAATTATTCCTTCAATCCCAAATACAAACGAGCGCGGAATCCCTGGCTGAATTCTTGTTGAATTTTGTATCTACAGTAGCATATCCATCTGAACTGACCTTGCATTACTATGGAGCCCTCATTGCAATATCTACAACCTGAATCCCTTTTCCGAAAAAGCCGAGTAAAAAAGGAGTAGAAAAAATCTAGGTTCGCAAAAACTTCAAGGTGATCCTCCCACAGCAGAGCTTATTTCTCGGTCTTCTCCCTCTTTTTCACTTCTCTCCACTCTAGTCCACCCTCCCTCCCACCCTGCAACCTCAGAAAAGCGCAGTGTTCCCAACCGTCCCGGGCGGACGGCAGGGCCCTTGCGGACTATAGTCCCGGGCGTCCCGGGCAGGGTTGGTACGGACGGCTGGGCAAAGCGTCCGTCTTTCATAAAGACGGCAGTCCTATGGGTTGACGGCCGGGCCCTGCAGTCTTATTGGGAAAGGTATCTGCCGGTAGGGCCCGGCCGTCACCTATAGTCCCTGCGAATTTTCTGTCAGGCCTATAAATCGCTAGCACCTTTCACCTCAGACTTTGGTTCCTAATTAAATACTCCGTATGCATGCGCAGGGCTGGCGTGAGTATGATGGCGAGTATAGGTTGTTCTATATAACTTTAGGAATAAATTCAAGTTACGCATTCTTCTGGAATATACGACTAATTTTATTGCGGTAGCAGGGGGAAGGTTGTAACTCTATATGAGGCAATCGCTTCTTCGTTGATGGTAACTGATTTATTTATAACCACCAGGTGTACCCACCTTATATCCACCTTATATCCATCTCTCAAAACTACAAATTCTCCCAACACACAATATATACACACATATTCCTACCTTTTTAAACTTATAGTTTTATATGAACAATTTCGTAAGAACTTAAGCCATTGCCTTGGATGTTAGAAGCCTTAATCTCACTCCTCGGTCATCAGCTGTTACCTGTTGTCTACGCCAATTCCCTGGGGGGGACCTCCGGTCCCGTCACCTTCAGGGCCCACCGGTCACGTGGAGGCGCACTGCAGATTCCACCACCTGAGACACCTGTAGTCCCCGCCCGTCCGTCCCGGGCAGTCTTCCAGACGGACGCCAAGATACCCGTCTGTCCCGGGTGTCCTCTCAGGTAAGCCGTCCGTCCGGTCCGGACCCAAAGATGGACGGACCGGACGCTTGGGTTCACTGGAAAAGCGACCAGTGCCGCGACTTCATTTCGTACATGATCTTCCCAGTAAACGGTAATCATTCCGGTGTTCCCGTGTGCGCGCTTGGACTCCTCATGGTAGACTTGACCTGCACACTTTCTCACGTCTTCCGGTACAAGCCCACGGTCTTTGATTTCTTCGTCCAATATCTTTTTAAAAGCGTACGTTTTAGCTAACACACAGTGTTCCCAAGGATCCTGGGGCCCAGCGGGGCCCCGCGAGGGGACTGCCAAGAGCCCCGGACGGGACGGGACGGCTATCTGTAGTCCGTCCGGGGCGGCCTAAGTGCAGGGCGGCCGTCTTTGGGCAGGACGGCGGGCCCTACAGAGTGAGACATTTTAGTTCAGGGCAGGGGGTGGACGGCCGGGACTGCAGGGGACGGTGGGGGACTGGTGGGGACGGCGGGGAACTAACTATTGAGGACGGCCGGGAAAGGGTGAGGACCGCCGGGGACTGCAAGAGTGATTTCTCATGATGTGAAAAGAATTCGTTTGGAGGTGTATGATTTCGGCTTGGCTAGTGCAGGAGGTCCAAGCGCTAGGACTATAGTCCCCTATAGTCTGCCCGGTCCTCACCTTCCCAAGCGTAGTCCTTCCTAACACCCCAAAAAAGACGGACTATGAGCTGTAGTCCGTCCCGTCCTCCCCCGAAGACTGACGGACTGGACCGTTGAGAACACTGCTAACACATTCAACGCAGCCTGGGTACCGAAGGGGGGTTGGTTTATAAATTTGTTTAGTTCTTTGGCATGAGCGGCGATCCTCTCTACAGCAAAATATTAGTAACCCCTCAATAGATTGAAATTGCCATTGCTTACCCAATGCCCCCCGGAGGTTAAAATTACCCGCCAGCTTCATATATTTGATATTCGCATCCCTAACCGCGATCTATAAACCACTTAGCAAAAGGAGAAGAATCACAATGTGAGAACCAAACCTTAAGGTCGCCAATTTGGACAGTTTTCTTGAAAACCTCTTTGTTTTTCTTCTCACAGCGTTCATGCCACATCTTTTCAACTTTCGCTAACCTCTGATAAAACTTTTCTTCACGTTTCTCTTCGCGATCCTCATAGTATCGGATCAATTCGGCGTACCGCTCCTGCAAGTGATGATTCGATGACACATTCTGTTCCATACGGTCGGAAACTCCTCTGGCCAGAACCTTCGGGGAAATAGGGATCTCATCGACAGTAGCTAAGACTACAGGAGGCTAGGTATCCTGTAGGTTGCTATCAGCAACCGTATCAGGGTTGTCCATTGAGTGAGAAGTGGGAAGTGTGGGTGAGGGGGGGGCTTGGGGGTGCGGTGGTGGTGGTGGGGGCGTGGTGTCGTGTGCAGCACTGTGGTTTTGCAGAAGCCGGTGATTTAGCAAACTTGGTGGGTGGAAGTGCCGGTGAAAAGGCAGTGGCACATCCAACCAGGCATACGTACTCTTCCAGGATAGATTTGCAACGAGTGGTATGTCGCTTCGGTAGGGATGTCGGGAACACAGTTACGCAGGGGAAGTATGTTTCAGTACTCAGTAGAGACTCGAATACTCTAAGTAACCTCAGATGTTAATTCTAGTTCCTATGCATACGGTGAATGTCTCTTTCATCAAACACTTACCTGCAGAGGCAGCACACCCCCATCGCGACTCTTGTGAGGGGATCATATCTATACTATAGAGGGTACAACAGTAAGCTCAAGCGATAGGAAATCCATATTCTGTGATGAACTCACAGTTTCAATCATAAGGTTATATGAGTGATGACTTGTGATGATCTTTGCAGATGTTGTAAAACTACCAAGAAACTGGTGACAATAACCAATGTCGGGCTACTTTCGTTTACCCGTTTATTGTGGATGGTGTGTCGCGCGTGCCGAAGTGTCCCTCCTGTGCATAACTGACCTCTTGGTAAACCGGACAATAAATGGGTGGGGAATTGACTAAGCGATGAATTGCCTAAAGGCTGGGATAGGAATAGAACAAAAGAGGAAGTGCTAGACCCAATTAGAATAGAAAGGAAATGACTTCTATTAGTTGATTGCCCGGGTGTTGTTGTCCATTGTCTAACTAAGAAGAGAGAAGGATGGCTTATATGCAGAAAACTCTGCACGCCAGGCTACCCCACACCAAGTCACGCACTTAGAGTTAAGAGCACTCAATTGCAGTCCTGTACCGTAAAAACCCCAATAATTGAACGGAGTGCTATGAAGTCCAGAATTTCCCTTTCTGGAACGGGAGTAAAAAACACAGCAAAAGCACAGCCCCATTCCCCCTTCCTGGACAGAAAAAAAACGCAAAAGATTCTTGACCATACCGACAGAGGATAGTCTAACAACATAGCACACGGTTCAATTATTCAAGTTTCTTAATGTTCGCAACCGTCCGGGGGCCCGGCGGGGCTGCCAAGAGCTCCGGACGGGACGGAACGGCTATCTGTAGTCCGTCCGGGGCTGCCTAAGTGCAGGACGGCCGTCTTTGGGAAGGGCGGCGGGCCCTACAGGGTGAGACATTTTAGTTCAGGGCAGGGGGTGGAGGCCGGGGACTATTGAGGACGGCCGGGAAAGAGTGAGGACGGCCGGGGACGGTGGGGAACTACGGGGGACGGCAGGGGACCGCCGGGGACTGCAAGAGTGATGTCTCATGATGTGAAAAGAATCCGTTTGGAGGTGTATGATTTCGGCTTGGCTAGTGCAGGAGGCCCAAGCGCTGGGACTATAGTCCCCTATAGTCCGCCCGGTCCTCACCCTCCCGGGAGTAGTCCGTCCTAACACCCCCAAAAAGACGGACTATGAGCCGTAGTCCGTCCCGTCCTCCCCCGAAGACGGACGGACTGGACGGTTGGGAACGCTGAAGTTTCTACTGTATATGAACAGGCCGAAGCAGAATTAACTTTTTTCTTTTTGCACTCACAGTACTCAACTAACTTAATATGAGTAGTTTAGTTTTGTTGCAGGCACAGTACATCAATCATCTATTCCCTATAGTAATTCCTTTCAGTGCTGCTTGCCAGAGATATACCCCCTTGTCTTGGTTAGTTGGTTTAGAGGCAAATCTCACATCCTCTATTATCCGAGAATGTGACGGAATACTATACATCAGCATCTTGGAGCCCTCAGAAGTGGGCCGGTACTTATCTTAGTCGTTCAACTTGGTTTTGAATAATTTACATCTCACGAGTTAGGATTAAGGGCAGATTATGGTAAATGTAGCCGCTTATGGTTATAGGCTATGCAAGCACTGTACTCGGTCATCTCTATGCCAATCCAGAAGAGTGGCAATGTCTGAACAGAACCCAGAACTATGGTGCACATTTTTAGGTTAGGTGATATGTCAGTTTTCAAATCAATTCAGTCATTATCCTTTATTATTTTTTAAGTCCTGGTATAGGTATCTATACCTAGCTATCCAATAACACAGAAGCCACTCTACCATGTCCCTCTACTGCATATTATTTCCATCGTACTGTATGATACAATGGGATAACACTTAAAGAGGTATGATATTTCCCCCTACCGATGCAGGAGATTAATTAGTTGGCCCTAAATCTTCATTATGCTACGCAATCACCCCACTTTTTTCTAGCCCAGCGATCCCATCAACTGACTAACTCAAGCAACTATCCCCCACCACTTTCTGAACAGCAAAGGAGTCTCACACCAACTTTCTGCTACCAGCTCCGATGATCACTTATTATGGAATAACTAGAATAGTTCTAATGCGCCCTCTCAAGTCTTTGCCTACTGTCTTCCGCTAGGGCCGGGACTACTGTACTTGAACCTTCAGGACATTCAGGGCGCTGGTGTAAGGGAATGGCTCTTACGATCTGAGGAATTTAGAGACTGGTACACCTGAAATGGGGAGGTGGATCTGGTAACACAACTTTGCCTCACCGCGGAGATCCGCGGGTCGCCAGATATATTGTGTGAAGTGCAATCATATCACGATGCTCCTGCTCACTCTTGGATCTCTATAGAGATATTAGTGTATAGGGTTCCTAAGGTTAGTGTTTTTTTAAATTTCATTGAGTTTCGAAAGTGCCTTGTTGTTATTAGATAGATAGAGAGATAAACCTCTAGGGTTGTCCTTAGCTAGAAAGGGGATAGCGAACCAGTCCATCGTTCCTCCATCCTCTGAATCTCCACTCAGAGCCTATTTCCAATGCACCTTTGTTCCTTTCTTCTTTTGTACTTTCCTTTGTCTCCATCATATTGTACCAGTCACGAAGGGAATTCAGATGACCAATTGTGACACCCTGCATATAGAGGCTAGAAGCAATCTTATATCGTGCTGTTTGAATACTTCATTGGAGCATTGTCCATCATATCCCGCTAGGCTGATATCCTTGAACATCTTGATCAGAAGTCAAAGGAGGACCCAGTGGGAGAAGTGCCTTAGGGCAAGGGCGGACATCATGAAGAGGGTTGAAGAACAAAATGTTAGAGACGCAGGTAGAAGCAGACCACCCAGAAGCTTTCTTAAGCTATCCCGTAGCTGGTGGAGAAAATGTAGAGTGACCTCTGGGTTTTGCTGACTACCGATATAGGAAACTATAGTCAGTTAGAGACGACAAAGGCTGAAAGGAAGGTAGGATAGCTTAGGGTTAGGAGATACTTAGGGTCCAACATGACATCAGGGAAAGCAACAGTGTTCCCAAGCGTCCAGTCCATCCATCTTTAGGTCCGGACAGGGCGGGCGCCAGTGGCTGAAAGGGCGCCCGGGACGGACAACTTCCCGGGATGGACGGGTCTCGACCGCAGGCGTCTCAGGTGGCGCAATTTTCCAGGTAACTCCGGATGACGGGCGGGCCCTTCAGGTAATCGGCGAGCCCTACAGGTAATTAGCCAAGACTGCAGATAGCGGGTGAGGATCGCAGAAGACGGGTGAGGACTGCAGGTATGGTTCGGGAGTTAGCAATCTGTCAAGGACCGAAGGGCCCTACAGTCACCCTCTTAGACGGCAGTCTATCGCAAAGGACAGATGCTCATGCCCTACAGCCTGAGACACACGCCCTGGACGCCCGGGACTGCAGTCCTGGCGATACCTGCAGGGTGGACGGGACGCTTGGGAACACCAAAAAGCAATAGGGTGGAAAAAGGTGATACTTGATATGGCTGTTTTGATATGTATCTAGCACGAAGAGAATCTCATTCTACAAGGCTGAATATGCCCTTCCCGTGCGGTGAAGATTCAGGTACTAAATATTAAATTAATAGAGACAAGATTCCTTCAATAGGGACATCGCTAGCCTGTTGCCAGGGACTTATTATGGGAGACAAGGAGGCTTTGGCTATCCTACGAGATCATGTGAGAAAGGCTGAACATATGGCTCCCTTGTTGCTCTTGAGTCTAGCTGTACAGGGGGTTGCGGGTACGTCTGGCGAACGTGGCTCACAGACTTTCTATCATATGTAAATGGTATTGTGAATCACCGGCGCTTTGATTGATAGCCCAATCTCGACACCCCAAGAACCACGACTACATATCTGGAATTCATCACTTCTCGCATAAAGGACGAACACGAATGATCTGGGAAATGGA
>Ga0307510_10009136_pt1 | contig 11800 bp, 8 predicted proteins | sample 12_EM_MG_FD_207224 | JGI IMG/M metagenome (GOLD analysis project Ga0307510, IMG submission 207224) | Populus trichocarpa ectomycorrhiza microbial communities from riparian zone in the Pacific Northwest, United States - 12_EM | ecosystem: Host-associated > Plants > Roots > Unclassified | place... | reverse complement strand
TTTTATTCGTGTAAATAAATAATCCAGCCAAGCTTAACCTTTGCTTGACCTCCATGTTGCGAGTTTAATGCAGTTCGGCTAATTTTTGTAGCATAATTAAGTAGATTAGCTGTCTTTATGGCCATAGAACTTTGTTTACTAGATTTCAACAACACGAATATATATATATATGCCAGCGAAGGCTATGTGCATTCTATTTTCTGTCTGGAGCCATGCATCCATATCTTTTGACTTGAAGTTGAACCGTCCAACACTTGTGATCCAACGGAATTTATTTGAACCGGTCAAATTATTGGTAATTGAACGAAACTCGTCGACATAACTATGATATAGAAATATTATGGTATTTTAAATCATCATGTATGTATGTGTGGTGTAAGTTTATTTTTCACAATAATTATCATTTGGGACTCAAAAATCAAAAAGGTTGAAAAGAAAATTCTACGCAAACATTTCAAATTTTATCGAAAACGATTTATTTGTTTTATTCTTCGGGATCAAAGGGAGATTCAAGAGGGTATGGATTTCATTACAGGGATAGCCCATAATTGTAACTACCTAGAAACTGCCATGGTTTATTGGGAGTCAATCCTTACAACTCCTACACCAATCCTGTTTAAGTAGAACGTTTAGCGTGTATTTGGAAACGTAATTAAAATTGTGTTTTTTTTTAATTTAATTTTTTTAAAAAAAATTATATTTTTTATATTTTTAAAATATTTTTAAATAAAAAATATTTTCATCGCAACATACTTAATTGGTTATGAATATTTTATTTACCGTTGCTATCAAACACTTATATGTAAAACAAAAACAACTATTTCAGTAAAATGATTGCAGATTCTTTTAATTAAAATGTTATTTTTTATTCTAATAAATAAGCTCATATTCTCTCTCTCTCCCCCTCTCTCTGGGTTGGTTGAGATGGGTACATGCATGGACTGTAGTTTATGTGGTGGGAGATGGGTTATGTTGTTTGGAGTGCAAGAATACATCACAGTGGGGCACAAAAGTCCACCACGTGCATAGTCATGCTCACCTTTTCTTGAAAGTCCATCAATGTGACACCAAATCCATTTTATTCTTTTTAATACATCACAACTATGCTTATTGCTTCTTCATCACGTTGTGAACCTTCCATTAATTTAGGGCCTTTTTATTATAGGGTTGCATACAGTACAAATCTTAGTTCTTCATCTTACATATATTAAATTATCGCTACTACCTCTATATGTAAAATATATAAAATGGTGTATATTTATTATTGTGGTGCATAGTGTTTTTTAAAAATATTTTTTGTTTGGAAACACAGCAGAGTATTTTTTTTTTATTTTTAATATCCGCAAATTAACACTATAAAAAAAATATTTTTTTAATATTTTTTTAAGACCAAGAACATTTTTAAACCACATGAAACACCCTCTAGCCCACCACCATGTTGAATATAATATTTGTGGGTCTAAGCCTAACAAATTTAGTGACCAAACTATACCTATAATGGGAACCCTACTTTTCAACGAAATTCAAAAGTCGGCCTCGTAGCCCACCAAGTTGCTGTTCAAGGTGGCCATGTACACACAGTTTTAAAACTGAACTTGCTAAATTGATAACGAAAACTTTAAATTAAAAAAAAAAAAAATTATTATTATCATTAGCTTCACCATGTTTCTTTAACTCACCTTGTGGTAATGAAATTTAACCAAATAAAAAGTTGGCAAATCAAGTGGAAGATTCAAACCATGGCGGCTTACTTATTATGTGTTTGAATTTATAGTGTAAAGTATTTTTTAAAAGTGTTTTTTTATTTGAAATATATTAAAATATTTTTAAAATTTTTAACATACTAGAAAAAACATCATTTTTTCAAGCCAGATACACACCAAAATGCAATTTCAAACATAAAAACAAACTATGCTTTATTATAGTTAAAAGGAAAGAAAAAAATAAAAAAACAGAAGAAATATGACGAGGCTACATTAATTTTAGCAATTCCTTGAATATCACCAAGAAATATATAATATATGAGAAATAATATTAAAAAGATTTGTTGAACTTCTTTGCCAATTAGAAAGCATAGGTGCTTGATTATTTTCCTGGTGGAGTCAACGGTGCCACAAATACCATTTGCTTCCACTTTTTTTTTTTTTTAGTTTAACGTGGATGTCGGGGCCAGTTTGTGCGTACCTCGACTAATCCCACGAGCCCTGAAGTTAACGACCATGTAAACTTCTAGTGGCCATTATATGAGCAACCACAGGGCTCAAACCTGAGACCACAAAGAGAGCAAATCTCTTAATCCCAAACTTTTATTATTGGACCACCACCTAGATGTTTTTTGCTACCACTTTTTAAATACATGGAAGAAGTCAAAGAGAATAGTTCTCCACTTCCAGAACTCCGTCCCATTAGCCATGCAAAGGTCACATTTGTAAGAAGCTGCTTCTCTTTTGGAATACATATTCCATCATATCATATGGTTGTCGTACCCAATTTCAAAGACTGACTTAAAAAAAAAAAAGTTATTAGATGATCGAATCGACCCAGATGAATGAGAGCAGATTGGCTATCCAAGCCTAGATTGTACTAAAATGGTACTCGTGTGTGCCGCGGGCCAAATCAAAGTTTTTTTAAAATTAAATTAAGATGTTCTGACGATAATAAAATTAATTTGTGGGCTAGATTAATATTTTTAAAAAATATATTAAAATATCCCCACAATGATAAAATCAATCTAGACTAATGTCAAATGATAAAATAAAAAAAATATTAAAAAAAAAATTCAAGTCAACCCGAATTAACTCTACTAGCCTACCAAGTACGATATGAGATCTGGATTAAGAAAATAAATTAAAAAAATAACTAGAAAAGAAGACAAAAGTTAAATAAATTAAAAAAACAATGAAAAATACCTCGAGCCGACACGTTTTAAATTAACGAAGCAAGATTCCTAGTTATGAAAATTAAAAATAAAAACAACAAGGGTCAAATCTTCTATAAAAAATAAGTGATTGAAAATAATTAGGGATTAAATTGAAAATCAAAATAAATAAAGAAAATGATAAAATTAAAAATTAAAAATTAAAAAAATAAGAACCAAAATTGGATATAAAATTAAATAAACTAAAATTTTTAAAAACAAAATTGAAAACAAATTCTAACATAGGATAAAAAATAATAACCAAAAAAATAAGAACAAAATTGAATACAAAAATCAAATGAAATTAAATATTATATAAAATTAAAAAAACAATAAACTTCAAAAATTATTAAAATCAAAACAAATAAAAATAAAAAAATAAAAATTAAATTTGAAATAAATATGAATTCGAGGATAAAATTAAATTTTTTAAGCCTGGATACAGATATTAAGGCCTAGAAGAGATAATAAAGAAGGAGGAGAAAAAAACTTTATGGCCGTCAAACCATTATGAATCGTACCACACGCGCCGTCCCATCGGCTTCACCACCACCGGCCACATTGAATGAAACAGTGGTTAGCTCTTTTTTAGCCATTAGAAGACTCCATACATGCCTCCAGATTGGCACGGGTGAACATCTTTTATTTTTTAATATCTTAAAATACTAAATTATCAATCAAGTCTTGAACCGGATCGACTTTCAAATCAGATATCAGAACTATAGTTTCAAAACAAGTAAATGGTTTCCTCACATTGCAAATTTGACGAACATGAGAGGAAATGCATCATCATTCGCTGTTAATTTCTTTTCCTTACTCTACTTTTAAAGACGGAAACAATGTCACAACCAGGCTTAAAGCATATGTTGTTGGAAGTTTTACACTTGAGCAATAATTTCATCATAACTTGGAGAAAAATTCGAAAAACTACCATGCACATGTACAAAACAGCAAATCAAAATGAAGCAGAATAAACCTCTTCAACCAAATGCCAATAATATGATGAAGTGCTCTGTTTTTTCAGGAATTTTTTTCCCTTTCTGGACCTTGTGCTGATTCAGATACTAGCTGCTTGGAATACACACGGTGCCGCCTTTCTCTGCCATATATGACCCAGAAGATTAGAGAAAGCATAACTGCAGTAGAGACCATTACCAAACCAATGTATATCCATCTACTGTATCTCCTGAGACTTGGACAATGATCCCTACATATGTCTTCGAATGTTTCCTTTGCAAAAGTGCAGTCTCGTAAGTCAACCAGGAAAGGAGCATAATTGTTCAAACCATAGCTCACGTTTACTGCGGCTGACATCTGGCTGTAGAATGTAGGGGTCAAACGTCCTGTTGTGGTACATATCCCAGTCGGTGAAACCTGACACACGTAGCTACTCCATACCTGGACAAGTTAAGTGAAAATGTTGAATATCTCTTCAATTTTTTCGCACGAGAGTTTGTGAAACTCTTCAGTTTCCTTGCAAATGTAATGTTATGAAGGAAACTTTTAGGCCGAAGGAAAGGGCTGACAAGAGTTCACTGCTTTGCTTTCTATCCCAAATCGTCAAATGTCATTGAATCCTGCTTTTACTTTATAGCCTAGTAATGCTTCCTTTAGTATACATGCATCTTTAAACTTCAATCGTTTCTAGCTTCTATCGATTACCTGTGTTGCATTGGTCAAGTCCACCTCACCAGCACTGCATGGCCGGATCGTCAAGTTGGCATAAAATGGGTTGCATAGTATTGGTACCAACGGACCAGATTGGTTGATGTACACTGGCTTAAAGTTGGGGGAGAAGTTAAGATTAGAAACATTGGTGATGACCTGGTTGACCACTTCAACAAGTTGGGTAGTGATTTCCTTGCTCTTTAACAAGGTGTCTTGCGTAGTTGCTTTGTCCACACAGGGAAGTATATCATCTAAAGCTGTATGAGCAGTGGGGCTGTGCACCCAATGATCCATAGCGGCACAAGTATCTCCAGCCACACTAGCATGTCAAAGAAAGAATCATTGTAAATTGGTGCGGGGATCAGAAATAACAAATTAGGGAAAGAGGCTTACCATGAATTTGTAAGAGTAATGAAGCAATAAAAAAGGAAAAAAGAAATCTAATAGGAATACATCCATTTTCTCTCAAGTACTAGCTCGGCAATGATTACAAGGGTATGGCCGTGTTTGGTTAGCATCCCAGATAACTTTGATAAAAATATGTCTGGTTGAAGTTCACAAAAACATAAAATAAATTTGAAACAAGAGAACATGTCTCCATTGTCTATGTCTCTTTTGTCCAAGATTGTAACCAAACGATATTATGAGACAAGAGAACTCCTGAGCCCTTGACAGTACTCGTAGAAAAGGCAGTGTAATTGGCATCACAAAACCCCATCACTCCAACAATGTCCATTTTCAAGGCTATATCCGTGTCATAATGTGACACCATTCCATTAATCCATGAGGCTTGCAATTTTCAGATGATACACCCTTTAAGATCCTTTAACTTTGAGTCTATGAGGGATCCATAGACTGATCGCATCCTATAAAGGATGCTTCCAGTTGAAGTGAGCACAGTGAAGAGGCTTTAACAGTTAGCCAAAGCAGCCATAGAAGTAGGTGAAGGGAAACAAAACAGTAGAGGAAAAGGAATTACTGAGAACAATACATAGGTGAATCATTTTGGAGAAGCTGGAAAAAAAAAAGATGAATATTAAGTGTGGTGTGCTATCCAATGTGGTGAAAGAGTTTGATCCTTGTTTCAAACATAATCATTAGAAATATTTTAGACTAAGAGAATATTTAAGTTTCAAATGGCAGGCCAGATTCAACTTTTGGAAAAATTGTTGATAGTAACTACAGATTAATCTTCTCCTTACAAATAATACCAAGCAGGATGTTAATTCAGGCTTGGGTCAACATGAGGATCGTGAACTCAATCCAGATCAATCCCAAAATGAAGTCATTTTGGACAAAAATTAATAAAATATTCACTGGAGCTGACCTGGCCGTGTCTCAGGTTGGACCAAGTCAATCAAGTCATGGATTGACCCTCCAAGTCATCTAGATTTAACCGGATCAATATCTAAAACGGTTTGAAAGGAAACCTGCTCATGCTAGACTCTGGGCCAATGAGGTTGCCAGGTCAGGTTAACAACTATGATCAGCAGTAATTAACTTACTTATGGAGAAGAAGGAATGTGCCGCAAAAAATGAAAGTTCCAGCAACAAGAATCCATCCAACAATGACAAGGCTGCAGCAATTTTATGAGGTCACATCACTCGAGAACAGGTAAGAATTAAAGGCAGTAAAAGATAGAATATCACTTACATGTACACCAGGAACTGCATGCCAAAAATTGAAAATACTGGAACACAAAAACTCAACATTATTACATATGCTTCGAAGAAGTTTTCAAACATTGGATTTATTCAGAGTTTCTCTTATCAAGGAAACAAAAAGGGAAGCTTACAGAATCCAAGAAATGTCAGGAGAAGCATAATGGCAGCAGCAGTGATTAGAGCCATTCTCCTGCATGAACACCAACATGCTCATGAAATGATCAAAAAGACCAAGTACTTAATCAGATGCAATAAGCCGTATCCTTCAACTTACACAGAATCCAAGAGATCACGTATGTCATCCGAATTATCCACAGTTTTGTCAGCAAGGACATTAGCAGAAGAATTAATTCTTATTCCAATCTGATCAATATCAGTTTGGACATTAGAAGGTAGAAAAACTTGATCAACTCCGATTAGCTTGGCAGAAGCAATAAAATCTGACACAATCTTTAGTTTATTGACAGTGGTGTCTGCTTGATTCACAACATACTCCAAAGTTTCTGTTGTGCTTTTGTGAAATCTTTCCTGAGCAGCATATAGAACAACACATCCAACGCTGTAGCCAAAGAATTCAACATTAGTTTCTCTACAGAAGATTGATGCATGTGTCAGCGCATGCATGCCTGTGTGTGCGTGTGCGTGTTTGTGTTTGTGTAAAATAGAGAGAAGCATCTACATAGCACATATGCTGAATAGAATGAGGAAAACGAGGGAGATAGCATAAGCTGTTCGAGAGTAGCCATAGCTCTGCCTTTTGCAACAGAAATGACAAAGGCAACCACACAGCAAGCACAGCCCAAATACCAGAAACCAGATTGCAGCAATAGCAAACAGAGGAGCTGCGGTGAAACCTACAGACTGCATTCAAACAAAACTTTCAGTTACTACCAGAGAATTCTCAATGAAATCTGAAAATTTAGACTAAACACGCAATTAGAATGTGATTAGTTCGACATAAGTAAAACCCAATACAGAAGGTCCACTCAATAACTCTAAATTGTTTTCCTTGAGCATAATATCCACCAATAACTTCTCATCACTTGCTAGAAGGTACATAAACGTTTGATATTGTTATTGTATTTTGAGCAACTTCAATCGTTTGCCTAGACAAGACCATCTTTCTTGTTCAAGAATTTAGACACTATGCGAGGCACATTTCAAGCAAGTAGCATTTAACCCTGTCTGGTACCAAACCATCTTTCTGGTTCTAGCATATTGCTATGAATAATTGTAATAGAACGTATTTATACTGATTTCCACTAGTATCTAAGTATTGACTTGATTAGAAAATTATATAAATCAGCTATCAATAATTGAATGTTGCTAAGTACAGCCAAAATTTTCCATTTTTCTCAATAAATGCAAATTGGAATCTTTCCTCCACCTCGAATTATGACATTCACTCCCTCTTAGCCTCTAAATTACTTTTACCACTTATTATTATCGGTAGAGAATAATATAAATTATATTTTAAAATCTTATCTAATAATTTAAATTTTTGAGTTAAATTAATTTTTTAACATGATATCTTATTAACTAGTCAGGAGTTCTAATCTTATTATTTTTATTTATTTAATAAAAAATTAAACATAATATAATATAATATGTAATATAATATATACTTGTCTAAATTCCAAACCCAAAAAATTAACTTAAAAAAATATATTAAAAAATAATATAAATAATATTTTAAAATATTATTTAATAGTTTAAAATAATTCCTCATCAAAAATTTAAATTTTTTTTAAAAAATTTAAAATATAATTTATATTACTTTTTAATAATTACTCAATAAATTTACTTCTCTCCCCACACGTAGCATATTGCCATGATGACAACATGTTGGATAAAAATGTAAGATCCAATCTAGCATTTGCAAACAGGTAATTAAGACTGAAACCCTGCAACATCAACAATAGCACATAATGAAGTACCTAAAAATAAAAACAAAGAGAGACCGTATGATTCTACTGGGGTTTGATCATTGATAAACTTACAGCCCAGTAATGGCGATCACTGATATTCCATCCTCCGGTGTATCTTTTGAAATCATTAAGAGGGTCTTTTCTGTAAGTCCTCTTTGGAGCTAACACAAGTACTGGTGAGTCCTCGACAGGTTCACTAATGGGTGCCTCCACCACAGACCTCCTTGCCCCCCATGAGAACTCCACTTCATACTTAGCTTCATTTTCCCTCCTTGCTACTGCTTTTCAAAATCAACACAAAATGACACAACTTTATGCATTTTCTTTTCTTCTAAAACACACCATCGTTGAGTAAGTAAAGTTAAAGTTCAAAATTTTCTGTTTGGTAGCTGAGAAAATTCATAAAAACAAAACAAAACAAGATTTTGCGAAGATAAATATGTTAGTTTAGGCTTCCAAGAAAAATGAAAACTTGCATTAATTAAGTCACATTTTAGTGGGGTCACGTAAAAAAGTGAGCACACTAAAGCACAACTATAATACTCCAGTCTTCTTTCTTCCTATATTTTCTCAGAAACCAAACAGATGTTGAGGAAACAGTGGAGCTCAACAGAAAAGTTAAAAGAGTATACCAGCAGGGGGTAGAGCAGAGAAGGGAATGGATGTTGAAGAAGTAAAGAAGACAAAGGTGAGCAGAAGAAGAGTAAATGAAAGTAAACTGTGACATGACATGATGACACAGAGAGGGAAAGAAAGAGGCTCTCTGTTTTTCTTTACTGTGTTCTTTGAGGGTTATTGTCTTATTGATGTAAGTTTTAGGTGCGGATTGATTTCGTGATTTAAAAATTAAAAAAAAATTGATTTTTTTTATTTTTTTTATATGTTATGTTAAAAATATTTTTTTAAAAATAAAAAATATTATTTTAATATAAAATATATTTTTTAAAAAATTATTATCACATTTCAAACCATCCAATAAAAACACAGAGAAAGCCTGTTGGCTACTTTTTCATTGGATAATGGCCGTGTAAAAAAATTGAAAGTTCTATAAAAAAAACAAAGGAAGACTGTTTTGTGACAAGACGATGATGAAGAATTTTACATAAAAGTTTGTAATTTGTTGAAACATAATTTTGATTATAAGAAAAATGTGAATTATTATATTATAATTTCAATATAGATTAAAATTATCCTGTAATTTATATTCATTTTAAAATCTATTTATATATAATTTTTTAAAATAATATTACTCAATTTTAGCATATCATAATGGTCGTTAGTTGTGGATCATGAATTAATTATTGGATAAATTATTTAACACTGCCCACACAACTAAAAATTAAATAATTAGTAAATATCTCATCCATTGCAAATAAAATTAAAAATCAGCAACAAAATCAACAATATAAAATATAAGATGCAGATTTATTATTGTTGATTTATCAACAAAAAAATCCATTGCTAATAGATCAACAATGAAAAAGCAATGATAATTTTATTGTTGATTAGTAATGAAAAATTCATTGCTAATTTATCTGCAACAAAAAATTTGTTGCTGATATTAATGGTTTTTTTATTTGAAAAGAAAAATAATTTATTAAAAATGTGAATGAAGAATTTAATTATATAAGTTATAATGAAGATTCTCTCTTGAAACTTTAATTATGAAAAAATTAAAATTTATATATTTTTTTAAATTATAATAAAAAAATTACCATAATACATGGAATAGAAGAATATGAACATGGAGTGACAGATATTTATACATAATTATTAAATATAACCTAGTCTAATGATTAATAAAAAAAAATAAAAATTTAGAAACTAAGATATTGATACAATAAAATTAATTTGATTCCACTTATTTTTTTTAGTAACTTGATTAATTAAATAATTAATGTTCTTGTTTGTTTTTACGTTTTAAAAGTGTTTTTGAAAATAATTTTAATTTTTTTAATTTAAATTAATATATTTTTAGTATTTTTAGATCATTTTAATATGCTGATATCAAAAATAATTTTTAAAAAATAAAAATAATTTATTTTGATATATTTCTAAATAAAAAACACTTTAAAAAACAATAACAACTACACTTTCAAACATATATTTTTTTTAAAAATGTCGTTTAAATAAAACAATTGACCCAATTACTCGTATTTTTGTCTAAATTAGTTCCCAAATCATGTATACTTGTAACGCAAAATGGAAAACAACTGGATGGGCCCCTGAAGGGGTGAGTTTCCCAAAAAATTACGATCTTTGTCGTTCATTTTTATTTTTTCTTATAAACAGGAAATAGTAATTTTTTGAGGACCACAATTGCCGGCTATTTTCTTGGCTTTCGATGCTTCTTGGCCTTCTCGCCGCTCAGGCACGGCCTTGGCCTAGAATCAGGTATTGTCTCCATCTGTATTTTTTTTTTAAATTTGATTTTAAATTATTTTTTTATTTTTTAATATATTAATATTAAAGATAAATTTTTAAAAATAAAATAAAATAAAATAAAAATACAAAGATTAATTTTCAAATATTCACAGGAGAGTGAACACTTTAGCCAAGTTCACTCAAATGATGATGTAACAGAAGACATATCACTCAAAGTAACTGACATGTCGTCTGGTCCGGATTAAAAAAAAAAATCTATAACAACACTACAACAGTAACAGTTCACCCCGTCAGCGTCTTCTCTCAGGCCTCAACAACTCCATGACGACTTTTCTTTAGCAGCCACCACCTCCTCCCCCTCCATTTCCAGCAGCCATATACACCTATACAACACAGAGAGAAATTGTTTTTAGAGAGAGAGTGTGTTTTTAGAGAGAGAAACAAAAAATGGGTTGTGGGGATCTCTTCTTTTCACTGCTTATAACCTTCTCAGCAGCCCTTATAACATACAATATCCTTATATCAGCAAATGCACCACTTAAGCAAGAACTACCGGGTCCATCATCAAGATCATCACTTTTAGTTGACCCAATTATCAAGATGCCATTCGGAAGATCAAGTTTTGGTAAAAAGAGACTGTTTCATACAGCTGTGACAGCTTCTGATTCTGTGTATAATACTTGGCAGTGTAGGGTGATGTATTATTGGTACAAGAAGCATAAAGATGGACCCAATAGTGAAATGGGTGGGTTTACTAGGATCTTGCATTCTGGAAAGCCTGACAAGTTTATGGAGGAAATCCCGACTTTTATAGCACAGCCTTTGCCTTCTGGGATGGATCAGGTTTTTGTTCTTCTTTTGAAATTTGGGTTTGTATTCGTTTCTTGATTCATGTGGTTGACTTTTAGAGCTCGCTAAAGGCAGTTAACTTTGAGAATTAGTTAAAGTTTTGAACTTGGTTAACCGAATTTGAGATTGTTAAGTTTTTGAGAAATTACAGTCTATTGATGATTTGAAACCCTTAGGTAAGGTTAAGACTGCTTATGTACTTGCTTGGTTGCTGAAGAAACCTAGGCAAAGAAGGTATGTTAGAGTTTTAAACATCGGATTTTTTCATGATCTAGGACTAAAATTTGGCTTTTGCGTTGACTTATTTTGGGAATTTTTTGAATTCATATGAGTAATTTTGAGTCAACTTTCTTCTGAGATTTGTTGGTGTGTGCTTGTATCTACCTTG
>Ga0307510_10009135_pt1 | contig 11800 bp, 9 predicted proteins | sample 12_EM_MG_FD_207224 | JGI IMG/M metagenome (GOLD analysis project Ga0307510, IMG submission 207224) | Populus trichocarpa ectomycorrhiza microbial communities from riparian zone in the Pacific Northwest, United States - 12_EM | ecosystem: Host-associated > Plants > Roots > Unclassified | place... | reverse complement strand
GTTTTGTTGTACATTTTGAGGTTTTTTAGGGGCATTATTGTAATTAATATATATTAAATATTATTTAAGAAAAAAACTATTGACACATGCCAGCACGTCGGTGGCCCTACACTATTTGGACAGTGCGTATAAGTTTATTCGGTCACAAAAAATAACCTTCGAAAAGAGCTTTTGAAAGATCTTAACGCTGTTTACATGTTGGTATAACGCATGTATTAACATTGCTATTGATTTAACGTCGGAGTCCATTTCATTTTTTTCCTTCTTCTTTCTGTACCTCGAAATTTCATTAATATATATTGATGATTTCATGGCATAAATTCCACCTTGAAATGTTGAGTTGAGGTGTCCAATCTATATCCATATCCATGTAGAAAATTCCTTTTTATTGAAGAATAGCCATTTAGAAAAAGACTGACTTCTTAGGAATTACTATATATATATATATATATTAGCCACCGAGTTCGTTAAAACCTGTGTGGGATAAAAGTTGGTATAATCAATGGACAAAAGCTTTGCTTAGCGAGCTGGTACTAACATTGCACGGTTACACTAGACAGTAGTTAAAGTCGGCTATGGCATTGCTCCTCCACTCGTCTCTGTATTTCTGGCATTGTTCATCTGCTGCCCATATTTGAAGTACTGGTGTTTTCTTAGTGCACACGGCAAGGCCAGCAGGAAACTATCAACTGCTAGTTTTGTCATCAAAGCGGAATGTGAGCCTTTCTGCTCCAACTAAATATTCACTTGACGTTGCTGATATTGCCTATTTTTCTGCAATATATGTATCCATAACAGCCATCCATTTTACGGCAACACAAAACTCAGATTCCTGAATAGAAACAGAATCAAATCCTAACAGAACAAATTTCAATGCCACGAACTTTATGTTCAAACAAGCAGAATCTGATAAGTTACAATTTACAAAAGAAAGTACCATTCCAGGAAAAATAAAATAAATAAACACCCTCACACATAGACCAAGAAACACTAACAAATGCCTTAAACTGTAGCATACAACTCTGGAACAAAAGAAAACCACCTGAAGCCACAGCTCCACTTCTCAGGCAACGAAGGACATTTAGGGAGCCAATGCCAAGTCCTCCGTGACACCTTGCAATACAATATCTCTGGCCAAGTATAGCAGCAGATACAGATCATCCCCTGATGCCAAAAGCAATAAACACGCTCATAGTTGTGGTAACAAACTGAAACAAACTTCTTACACATCATTTCAGGCAAACTTTCAACTTCAATCCAATTCCTTCCATCACCCAATTCCCACAATTTCATGCTCCTTGAAATCCCATTTCTCCCAACCCCACCAATCAAATACAGCTTATTTTCACCATCACTCACCAACCTAACAAATGTTAGGTCCCCTGGCAATTCATTGTCTAATCGCTCCCACCTACCACTCTCCAAATCGAAGCACACTATAGAAAATGGCTCGGAGGTGGTAAAATACAATGACCCATTAAAGAACACACCTTCTTGACGATAATTATCGCCTAAAATTGGCTCAAAGCGATCAAACTTTTGCCAAGAATGAACTTTGGAATCATAAACAAAAACAGAATTGGAAGAGAACTTAGAGCATAGCACAAAAATCTTGTACCCAAATGGCATTGACACGAAGGCAAGTGACTCAAAAGCAAAAGGGTAACTTGGGAATTCAACAATCCTTGAAGATTTAGCCAAGAAGTTGCACACAAGAAAAGAATTTGAACTAGGAAGAGAGAAACAAAAAGCCCGTTAGATGATGAAAGAAGAGAACAAGATGGGGAGCCATTAGAACCCGTAACGGGTAGCAAAAAAGACAGTGATAAAGCTAAGTGGCGCCAGGAGCCAATGATAGAATCATATAAAGGGAACTGCTGGTAAAACTGAGGGTGAGAAAGCAAGAGAAAAGAAGAGAAAGCAGTGCCACGAGTCGTGTGTTTGGACATGAAAGAGGGAGAAAACATAAGAGACTTGAAACGCTTGCAAGTTGATCTCAAATTCAATAAAGTTTTTAAAGGTAGGCAAGATAGAACATGCTCCAGTAACTCCTCCGGTAGACGGCTCCAGATTGCCGGATCCATTTCGGGTAATCTTGATGGAGACTGTAGACTCTTTGGCGTCATGGGTTGGAGATCTTTGCCGGAGGCTAAGCCAATCCCACTTTGTTTTGTCTTTTTGAACTGAAACGGGGGCTAAACACACGTACGTAAAGGCACAGAGTGTTTAAAAGTTGCATTCTAGATGTGGGTGGCGTGTTCAATTAATGTCTTTGGCACGCAGGAGCGAGAGAGTGGTGATAAGAAAGAGAGATTGACTTTAAAAGTTAGTCTGATCAATTGTAAGCACCGGTCAAACAAGTGATCGGCTGAACCAACAAGTGGGTGTTTGGTTTTGGGCTTTTAGCAGCAAGTAGGCTTTTTTATTTTTTATTTTATACTAATTTGTCCTCAGTACTCAATAGAATACAACTGGGGAAAATCATCACTGACAATGTTAGATCGTCCAGTTCAAAACTTTTTTTTAAAAATCAACCATTTCCTATCTCAGATTTCCCCTTATTTTTTAAATAATATGATGTTTCCGTCAACAATTATTGTTGGTAATTGATAAAAAGAACCAAGTAGTTCACTTTTAATGATCTCAAGAATCAAACCGAGATGAAAGTAATAATAAAACGATAAATCATGACAAAATTCACAATAGAAGGACTGATACGTACACTAATTTACCCTATTATATTATAATGCTACATTTAAGAAAGCGGGTTAAATGATTTTTTATAAATTTTTTTTAAATATTTTTTTTATGTTTTTAAATTATTTTGATGTGTTAATATTAAAAATATTTTTTTAAAAAAATATTATTTTCATATATTGTTCATTTCAACTGTAATAGAAACATTTTCATTCCTTTGACAAATTGGTCCTTAATTTATTTTTTCATCTTTTAACTCTCAATAATGTAAGTTGTCCATGATCTCGACATTCCTCCAGACAAATGCTTTTCGACTTAAACCTCTTTAATTGTGTTAACTCTTGAAGGATTTAAACTAAATCAATAATAGTTAAATCTTAAACCATAATTTAAATTGGATATGCATCTTTTTTTAGGTTTATTTAACATGCACTTAAAGGGCGGGCGAGTCCAAATTCTTTGATATAAAAGAATATGAAACCACATTTTATTGGTTCTTGGTAGATTTAAAAAAGATTTTGTAGCTTTTACTACCTTTTCTTACATATTTAAAAACTCACTGCACAAATGATATATGTCGCAATTATTCAAGTTATGGCGCCATTCTTGGAGTCGTTGTGGATTCCAAATTTAGCAAATGACTGGCTGGTTCTCCGAGTAGGTCCTTACCGTCGATATATTTGGGTTTACCCCGTGGGGCTAATCCGAGAACTCAGAGTTCGTCTTCACTCTTTGAAAGGAAAGCTGTTGTCTTTGGGTGGTAGGATTTATCCTATCAGGCCTTCCACTATACTATCTTTCTCTTGAAAGACATCGAAAGGTGTTGCAAATTTTTTTTAATAAAAAAAAGTCTCCCAACAGCGGCAGTTTATATGTAACAGGGTGCTTGATGAGGAAAATTTGCAAAGAATCCTCTTTCGAAGCTAAGGGATTGGGCTCTCTTGTTGGTAAGAACAAGGCACTTCTATTCAAGTGATTTAAAGGCGTGGTGGCAGCGAGATTTCGAGGTGGAAGGAGTTTTTCTTGCCGAAATATAAGCCTCCTACTCGAAATGGAATCTCAACGTTTTCAGGTCAGTTATCTCCATACTGGAAAGGCATGTACAACACAATTAATACTACATTTCCTTACAAAATTATGTTAGGTTCGGCTTGGATGACGGGAGAAGGATCCTGTTGAAGGTTAGTTTTCCAAGTCTTTAACTCTTTATTGTTGAAAAATTTATTTAAAACATGGTTTTTCCCGAGTCTAAAATCATCTATAAAACTAATCAATTTTTCCAGAACCCAAGCAGTTTTTTTAGATAAAACAATATTCAAGTTTAATTTTGATTTTATAGAATTAAAAATACTAGCCACCATTATCTTAACACAAACAGCTCCATCAAACCACGCCACAATAGCCACCACCATTCAAGCAGCCCTGATCAGCAGCAATACACCATCAGTAGACCACCACCAGAATCCAGCCCCTAACCGTCGAAAACTGTCAATACCCACACGATCCCGTCACCACACTTCTCAATCCTTCTCCACTCAATATCTCAGCTATTTATTTGAGCTCATTCAACAATGAGTCCAAAACCATGACACTCCTTAACTGGGCCTTCTTTAGTCACTCAAAATGGCTACCCATTTTCCCTTGGAAGCAGAGGTCAGAGGTTAGAGAAGAGTGGAGACTTGCTTTTTGTGGCTTTTACATGAAGAGATAAATGGGTTGTATTGATGAGAAAGCTTGCGAATTGATGGTGTGGATCTTGGGTGATCATTGCAACAGCTTCTCTCCTTCACACCAACCTAAACAAATAGCCACATCAAACCAATTCAGCTTAAAGCCTGTTTATGATTGTTTATAATTGTGATAGCAATTATAATTTAAAGTGCAAACACAGGTAAAGTTTTAGCCACATCAAAACAATTCAGTTTAGGGCTGTTGTTTCCTGTGATATTCAATCATTTTTGGTTAGCAAGAAACCTGAATACTCGAAACCTGTAGACAAAGACATTGTACCTGAAAGCAAGTGCTGCCTTGAAATCATGACTCAATATGCTGTAAAACTCCAGAAATTATTCGCAGCTGATGTTAGGACCCATCTTAATATTGATAAGATAAATTGACGTAAATATACAAACTAAATGTCAGGACCCATCTTAATATAACATTTATCTTAATATTTAGTTTGTAAAACCCCAGAGTTGTGTGTGTAAAATATATATTGATAAGAACGGTTGACTTAATATTTGAATGTAAATTTCTGTTTTTTTTTAATATTATTCCTAACCGAGCACCCTTTGGATGATTTTCTTTTTATGGAAGTAGATAATTCCCAAGAATGTAATTGGGACGTGCATTAATCACTAACAAAAGAAGAATTGCTTATCTTGGAATGATATCCAAGCCTTGACTCAACTCTGACTTTCAATAGAAATTTATAAGTAGATTTCATTATATGTGAAATTATTAAGAATTTGTTTTTTTAATAAATATTTAATGTTTTTGAACAAACTAGCATGAAAAAATGAAAAAATTTATTTTGAGATTGAGTTAATAAATGGGCTAAAAGTCAAGTATTCAGGTCAGGTCGAATATGAAAAGAGCATACCAAGTCCAATAAGAAGAGCCCAAAGTGTCAGGATTTAAAAGAGTGGGCCTTGTAAGAATGCGGGAAAGCGAACCATTACTTGTCTTTAGCACCAAATGGGAAGCTGCATCAGTTTCCAACAGGAATACGGAAAAAGAGAAGTTCTGTATTCGACCAGGAAACGGCTTCAAGTCGAAAACTAAATCAACAAGAATCAGTGATAAATAAGGAAAGCAAAGGGGCTTTAAATATTCTCTCCGTTCTTTGCACCACGCTATGTAAATTCTCTCACCCACAAACCATGGCGGTGTTTAAGGAATTTAGAGTCACAATGCAGTTTAGGGTAAACCAAAAGGTTGAGATTAGAACCCAAGAAAGTGGTTTTCATGGTTCATGGATGAGAGCCACAGTTATTGATTCAAGCAAGCAATCTTATCACGTCCAATACGACAATTTGCTTCAACTGGAAGATGGTGCTGAAAAACTAGTGGAAGTTGTTACCTTGACACCCACTAATACTGTTTCTTCTTCCCGGTTAAGGCCATTGCCACCAATGGTCAGTTTTGGGGTCTTTGATTTGTCTTATGGGCTGTGTGTGGATGTTTACGATAAGGGATCTTGGTTGGAAGGTGTGATCTTTGATCATGAAGATGGTTCTAATGAGAGGATTGTTCTTTTGCTAGAATCCGGGGGAGAGAGAAAGATAAAGATTGAGTCTTTAAGGATTGGTCAAGAATGGGATGTGTTTACTGGGGTTTGGAAGCTTAAGGGAACATGGCCATTAATTGGGTTATTCGAGGGGTGTGAGAAAGATCAATCGGTTCTTTACGGGACTCGTATGATTGTTGATTCAATTCCTAGGGAAAATCCATTGATTGATCATGAGGGTGGTGGGATGGTAATGAATGCAGTTGATTCCGATGATGTGGTTTTGGCAAACTCTGATAAGGACTCATGCAATAGGGTTGATATGGTGACTGATTGTAAGAGAATGGACGTTGTGGATTCTGATGGGGTTTTCAAAGATGGTTCTCAGGTTGTTATTACTAGTAAGAATCCGGCTAATGGGGACTGTATGTCGATCGGTGATTCTAATGGTGAAGGATTATTGGGTGCTAATGGGAAAAGGCTTGGAAAGAGAGGGAGAAAGTCAGCGCAGAAAGGCTTTGGGTGGGTTCCTGCTGGTCCTGACCTGTTACCTGCAGCTGAGTTCTGTCCTGGTGCCATCACAAGATATGCTTCTCATGGCAATCAACGGCCAACGGAACCTCTTTTGATAGATGTTAGGAAGCACCTTGCATATGTTGGCTGGAAAATTGAGTGCAAGAAATATGGCAGCGCATACAAATTTCGGTATACCTCACCAGATGGTAGCAAGACTTACTTTTCTCTCCGTCTGCTTTGTCTGGATATGAGGGATCCCACAATTGAGAACTCTTCTCTAATTTCCCAAGACTTGATCAACGATGTTAAGAAGTCCTCTGGCATAGACTGTCCTAGAAAGAGTAAGAGAACGGATGAGTTCTCGCAGTTTCCATCTAGAGCTGATTCTCAGGGAAGAAACGATGATGTTGGGTTATTAGGTGATTCTGAGCTGAGGCACCAGCAGGATCAAAATGCCAGTCTTCCGAGGCCAAGGAGAGAAAAGACAATTGAAACTCTAAAGAAGCTTAGAGATTATCAGAAAAGTCATCAAGAACAAAATGCCAGCCCTCTAAAGCAAAGGAGAGGAAAGGTAATTGAAACTCTAGAGAAACCAAGGGATGGTCAGAAACGACAATCAAGCAGAACAGCAATGCAGGGAGTGACTCCAAGGTCCTCAAAGTGCAAACCTCGTTGTGCCTTATCTTGGATGATCGACAACAATTTGGTGTCGCCGGGGGAAAAAGTGAGTTATCGTGGAAGCAAGGGCCCCGGTGAATTGACAAGAGGGAGGATAACTCGTGAGGGGATTGAATGCAACTGTTGCCAGAAGATTTTTACTCTCACTGGCTTTGAATCTCATGCTGGAAGCACCAATCACAGACCAGCTGCTAATATAATATTGGAAGATGGCAGGAGCTTGTTAGATTGCCAAAGAAAGAAGAAACCCCGGATTAAGATGCAAAGGGTCACGAGAGAGGCTAAGTGGAAAGGGAGACAAAATCAACATCAAGGTGAGACTGACTACATTTGTTCTGTTTGTCATGATGGAGGCGATTTAATTGTATGCGATCATTGCCCATCTACATTCCACAAAAATTGCGTTGGTTTGGAGGATATTCCAGAAGGGGAATGGTTCTGCCCACCTTGCTGTTGTGGTATCTGTGGTGAAAACAAATTCAAGTACAATGTTCAGGAACCTAAAGATTCTCGTCTTCTCAGTTGCGATCAATGTGAGCGTAAATATCACATTGGATGCTTAAGAAACAAAGGAGTAGTTAAGTTGAAAAGGAAAGATCCCAAGGATAGTTGGTTTTGCAGCAACAAGTGTGAAGATATATTCATAGGCCTTCAAACGCTGTTGGGAAAATCAGTTGTAGTAGGTCCAGATAATCTCACTTGGACATTGTGGAAGTTTATGGATTCTGATAGCTGTGATGTTGAGGCCCCGACAGGAAAGCACAGCAAACTTGATCTTGCTGTTGAGGTGATTCATGAATGCTTTGAACCAGCGACTGAAACTTACACAGGAAGAGACATTGCCGAAGATGTTATTTTTAGCAGAGAATGTAACCTAAATCGCTTGAACTTTAGGGGATTCTACACAGTGCTTCTTGAAAGAAACGATGAGCTAATAGCTGTGGCTAATGTGAGGGTTTTCGGAGATAAGGTGGCAGAGATTCCTCTTGTTGGTACCAGGTTTCTGTTCCGTAGGCTTGGAATGTGTAAGATATTGATGGATGAGCTCGAAAAGCAACTCATGAATTTGGGAGTGGAGAGGTTAATGCTGCCTGCTGTTCCTAGTGTGCTAGACACCTGGATAAATGGTTTTGGGTTCTCAAAGCTGACAGATGCCGAGAAGATGCAATATTTAGACCACACTTTTCTGGATTTTCCAGGCACCATCAAGTGCCAGAAAGTGTTATTGTAGACCCCTTCAGAATGAATGAAAGCCTGGTTGATCAGGTTATTGTCACGCCTATGAACATATCTTCATTTTATTTTATTTTTGGAGTAGAATGCTCACTCATTTTTTTTTAAATACCAGATAGTTTATAACTTATAAGAAACCTAGATGGTAGATTATACTTCTATCTGTATGTTCTGATTTCTATTTGAGTTGGATGCCCGGATGCATCAACCTGTTATATTAAATCATGCTTGCAAAAAGAAAGATCAGCGTGCAAGCTCATTCCATTTAGCAGCAACTTTTTCCTTTCCCTTTCCCCCGTGATACCTTTCTTTTCCTGTGTTTCAAGAAGTCACCAAAACAGAGCAAAAGACTAACAATTATCTTCTTGCCATCTCAGTGAGTAAATGAAAAAAACAAGAAAAAACAGTGAGTAAATGAATCAATTATGATTGATCAAACAAAGGTCTTGTATCTGCTTTGCCATCTCAGCTCCCCAGATGCACGTAAATTTTCATTGTTTTCCACTTTTCCTCGAGTCATGTACACACTTTTTAACTCAGAATTCAGTATATAAGGCCACCGAAGACTGTATTAACTAAAAAAAAAAAAAACAGAGAGAGCGAGAGAGTCACTAAGAAAGAATGAAAAGAACTACAATCTGGTGTTTTCTCTTCTGTCATCGACGGCTGCATTTATCAAGTATTTGAAAACTAATCACTATGAACATCAAGATTTCCGCCATTTTCCCCTGTTTCACAGTGTAATACAAAATGCAGCTGAGAATCTTCAACGCAGTAGCTTAATCTATGTAAACCCCGTTAGATGAATTCGAATCCATGCTTCGAAGAGAGACACTGTAAGAAAATCAATCAATTACTAGATGGTGAAACCAACGGGCAGAACTCATATCAATGAACGGAAATCTTCGCAAGTGGTTTGGGTGTAAAATTATCACCCACCAATGCTTCAAAATAAAACAATAAAAAAAAACGCATGAGAAAGAAAAGAACAGTACAAACATGCATTCATTAACCCGCCAATCATGGTGCATGACATTCGGGCGTTGGCTGCCAATTTATAAAGAAGAATATCTATGTAATTCAATATTAAAATTATTATGGTCTTGAATTAAAAATTCAGATTTTTTTATTTTTTAAAAATAATTTAATAATTATATTACTTTTAAAAAAATAAAAAATGATGCTGTCCCGAATAAATAAAAAATGATAAATTAGTCATTTATAAAGAATATCCTACCGTTTAAATAAAACTTTAAAAATTAAAGCCATGTGGTTGTTAATATATGGTACTGAAAGTTTATATGATCATTAATTTTAGGGCCTGTGAAATCAATTGAGGTGCACACACGGATATTTATATTATTAATAATAATAAAACACTTTAAAAATACCATCTAGGTAGTGGTCCAGTGGTAAAAGCTTGAAATCAAGAGGTTTGCTCCCTCTGTGGTCTCAGGTTCGAGCCTTGTGGTTGCTCATATGATGACCACTGGAGGCTTACATGGTCGTTAACTTTAGGGCCCGTGGGATTAGTCGAGGTGCGCGCAAGCTGGCCTGGACACCCACGTTAAACTAAAAAAATAAAATAATAATAATAATAATAAAACACTTTAAAAATTAAAGAAAAAAAAGTAAAAGGATAATTTATATGTGGCTATAGACATATTTGACTGAGCACGGACTTCAGTGAATTCAGTATTTTACTTAATAGATCTAATGGCCCATTCTTACACTGGCAAATCCCTGTGTCAGCTACTTCAACCTTTGCATAATAATAATAAAGAAAAAAACAAAACAAATAGCTAGTCCTTGCCTTCTCATTATCATCACTATCAGATCTCTAAATCCAACTCCCCATGTTATTTCTTCTTCCATTATCTCAAAAAAAAAAAAAAAAACGCTTCCTTTTACTAGAGAAAATAGCAAATGAAGGTGTAGCTTTCACGGGCTTGAAAATGAATGCTGCAAGTAAACAAACGTCGCTGGATTAATTCTGTTGATTGGTAAGTTCAAATCTCTGCCCTCTTGTATGTCTCGCCCCTTTCTTATCCCGCCTGTGTATTTTGTTGTTATTTATGCCTTTTTTTTTTTTTTTATATGCACTTGTCTCATTCTTGCTCGTCTCTTTCAATACTTCCTCTTTGCCCCTTCCTTTTCCTTTCCTTTTCCTTTTGGGTTTCTGTTGTGATGCTTTGTTTTTAGGGACACTGTTATTAAATGGGTCATCGTCGTTTCCTATGGCTATGCGTTGTTGTTTGAGAGAGGCGTGCTGTTACCTGCCATAAATGGCATTGTTATAGCCTCAATAGTGTGTTACGTTTTCGAAATATAGGCTAATATTTTATGAATTGCTATCATTACATGCGAAGAATTGGCTGAGGACTGACATTTTTTTATTCTACTTCACCAGAAGAATTCCGAATTTCGCTGTTGGATTCTGGTCAAGATGTTGTGTGCATGCTCAGGAGAGCAATTCAAATTTGATGAACCACAGCAGTCACCGGAGTCTCTGGCAACGAGGGATTTCTCGGCGAGTGGGCTTTCGTCGAGGACAACAGGAGACTGGGAGTCTAAACTTGAGGATATTCAGGTGGATGAAGCTGAATCTACTCTCAAAGAGGCTCTCTCACTGAATTATGAGGTGTGTGTATTATAACTTTTAACACTAACCTCGACCAATAATACGAAATTGTTCTTTGAATATTTTCATCTTTGAATGTGATACAGGAAGCTAGGGCATTGTTAGGGAGACTTGAATATCAGAGAGGGAATCTTGGGGCAGCCCTTCAGGTATTCCAGGGTATTGACATTAAAGTTTTAACCCCCAAAATGATCAAGGCTATTGTTGAAAGAATTCACTATAGAAAGCCACGGTCCAAAGGTGAAATTGGGCCTCCAAGTGTGATGTCTATGCATTCAGTGAGTCTACTTGTTGAAGCAATCTTGCTTAAAGCAAAATCACTCGAGGAACTTGGGCATCACATAGGTATAATTTTTATTTTTATTTTCATTCTTAATCTTTTTAGCTTGCTACTGCTATATCTCGAATGGGGAAATTGGATGGGCTTTTGTAGAATTCGAAATTCAAACGATATTAATGGACTTTAGTTTTCTCGAAAATGCATTCTGTCCCCGCTCATTACTATTCCATCTTCTTTTGACCAAAGATGTCTAGTTATGCAATTTGAATTATGGGATGCTTTTTCTTTATAAAACTTGGTTTTTGGCATAAAACATGTCTTGAACCCACATAGGACTTCACTGGCTTGATATTGATGGATCTTTTTTGAATTTGCAATTCAAAATCTCAAATGTTTCTGATGCTTGTTCCATGCATTAGAGGCTGCAAAGGAATGCAGAATTATTTTGAACATAGTTGAATCAGCTCTACCTAATGGCATGCCTGAAGGCATTGGTGAAGACTGCAAACTGGAGGAGATGTTTCAC
>Ga0307510_10009134_pt1 | contig 11801 bp, 5 predicted proteins | sample 12_EM_MG_FD_207224 | JGI IMG/M metagenome (GOLD analysis project Ga0307510, IMG submission 207224) | Populus trichocarpa ectomycorrhiza microbial communities from riparian zone in the Pacific Northwest, United States - 12_EM | ecosystem: Host-associated > Plants > Roots > Unclassified | place... | reverse complement strand
ATTTCTTTTGGTAGTGCCACCTGTCAGGGCTGATTGAGGCATAGTTATAGAATCCGGTATTGCTAGAGAAGTTAAACTTGGGAGCCCACTGATGTGGGATATAACATGGTCTAAGTCAGTGAGATACTCTATTTTTTTTTTAAAAAAAAAATATAGTTTTATATTTTTTTATTTTTTAAAAAAATTATATCGACCTAAGTCATCTTACTCGACCCACATCCTAGATCTTGAATCAGCTCCATCGTGAGTTGGATCTTCTAACTATGGATTTGAAGATTTTAAAAAACAAAATTGCATGTTTTTTTAATATTAGAAAAAAAACATGGTTTGAAAAAGAAATAGTAAAATAACACAGTTTATATATGTTGCGATTGAAAAACACGATATTCAAGCTTGTCGCTATTTATAATCACTTTATTTTTATTAAAAAAAATGTGAATGGGATACACATGAGGAGAGAAGAGGGATAAAAAAAAAACCCTAAGACACATTGAAACTCGAATTATAACATTACTGGTACTATAAAAAAGATCTTAACGAGAAGAATCCAACGACACCAATAAATATCATCAACAATGATCCAAGTGTGTTACACTTCACGTCCAGAGAAGGTGAGTGGCTCTCTTGCCTTTGGTGGCAAGTGTGTCCCACTCGAGTAATCGCTTGGTGCGTTAGATTTATCTCATCAAGATTTTTTTATGGTACCAATGGTATCATAATCGAAGCTTTGGTGCATCTCTTGTGTCTTTTTATTTTTCCTTTTTTTATTTCTCTCTCTCTCCTCTCTCTCTTTAAAAATTATAATGAAGAAAGGAGAGAAAAAAAAAAAGACCATGGACTCACATTGAAACTCCAACTACTATATTATCAGTATCATTGAAAAGATCTTTACAAAACGAATCCAACGACATTAATAAAGTTCACCAAAGATGAACGAGTGAGTTATACTTGTCGTCAAAGATAAATGAGTCACTTGCTGTCTTCGAGTGGCAAGTGTGATACACTCGGATCACCGTTTGTGACTTTTCTTGATTTTATTGGATTCGTCTCGTTGAGATTTTTTTAATAGTAACAATAATATCATAATCGGAGCTTCGGTATGTTTTCATGATCACTATTTTTATTTTATTTTTCTCTCTCTCTTTTCATGTACAACTCATTTCTCTATATTAAAATTTAATATTATGATTATAAATAGTGATAAACATGAAAGTCATATTTTTCAATTACAATTTGTATTTTTTAAAAAAAAATTGTGTTATTTTATTAATATTTTCAAAAATAAAACATGCTAATAATAATAATAATAATAAATAGCAGGATTTGAAGCGGTAAAAATGTTGGGATTGCCACTTCGTTGATGATTATAAGTCCAAAGCGAAAGCTTCCTGTGACTTGTGAGTATTAAATATTTAAAAATGCTATAGTTTTTATTTTTAAATGTATTTTTTTAAAAAATAGTATTAAAAATTAGAAGAAATATATTTTAATATATTTTTAAATAAAAAATATTTCTAAATATAATTTATACCATTCACGTATCTATGCAATGATGTCCGTGAGTTTCTTATTTCCCCAAAAAAGGAAAAATATCCCTTGAAGTCAAAGCTGACACCGACAAGAGATTTTATTTCTACGTCTAAATTCTCGATGACCACTCAAAATCATGTATTTCTTTTACTATATATTTTTTTTTATGTTTTTCATGGCGTGTACTGTAAGTTCCTCTCATAGCCCTCTCGAACTCCTTAGAAAAATCTCCCCCTTCTTCATCCTCATCAGTAAGTTAGTAACCCAGAACCATGGCCATGGCCTCGTTGTTTATCTCTTCTTCACCATCTTTTACTCTCCCTCCTAAAACTTACACAAAATATCAAACAGCTTACTTTTTAAAACCCTTTTCTCTCAAAGCTGCTTCCACATCTGTTGATCAACAACCCACAATCTCTTTAGCCGATAAACAGCCCTCCCCCTTTAAGGTAAGAGCAAACCCTGTCCTGGTTTACAATTAGCTTCAAGAAATTTCTGAATTTTCGACTATGGATTCTTGTTGCTTGTTTTAGTTACATTCCTCTGACAACACATTTTTCTTCATCTTTTTTCAGGCAAATAGCTGGCAATGGAAATTCCAGGACAAGGTTTTAACTATCTATTATGAAGAACATGGGAAGGAAAGCCCTGAACCAACCAAAAACATTTTAATGCTGCCAAGTATTTCTGATGTTAGCACTGTTGAAGAATGGAGATCGGTAGCTGGGAACATTGTTCAACGAGCCAGTAAAATCAATTGGAGGGCTGTAATTGTTGACTGGCCTGGTTTGGGCTATTCTGATAGGCCTAAACTAGACTACAATGTTGATGTCATGGAGAAATTTCTGACAGACTTCATAAGTGCTCCAGATGGTCCAATGAAGCACTTTGGTGAGTTATGATTTTCTTTGATTATTGTTAGTAATATGGTGCTTCACTCATACTTAAATGAGTTTCTGCAATTAATTCAGGAAATGATTTAGTCATCTTTGGTGGAGGGCATGCACCCACAATTACTCTTTGTGCTGCAAAGAAGGGTTTGGTGAAGCTAGCAGCCATTGCTGCTGTTGCACCCACCTGGGCTGGTCCTCTTCCTATTGTGTTTGGTCGAGATTCAACCATGGAAATGAGGTATCACAAATTTCAGTGTAGCTTTTACTTATCCTTGTAGCTTTTAATCAGGAAATGCTGTCAGCTGCTTCTCTGTATTCTATTATAGTTCTAAGATTATAAAACTGATCTCTCCATTTCACTGCTCATGTATGACTTGCCAGGTATGGGCTGCTAAGGGACACCTTAAGGACCCCAGGCGTTGGTTGGATGATGTATAACGTGCTTGTAAGCAACGAGAAGGCAATTGCATCACAGTACAGATCCCATGTCTATGCAAATCCTGACAATGTGACTCCTGATGTTGTTGATAGTAGAATTGCACTGACAAAACGAAAGGGAGCTCGTTACGCTCCTGCTTCTTTCTTGACAGGTCTCCTTGACCCAGTTAAATCCCAGGAGGAATTCCTTGAGCTCTTCGCAGATTTGGATGGAAAAGTACCGGTTCTTGTTGTGTCAACCAAAAGTTCTCCAAAGAGGTCAAAAGCAGTAATGCAAGCACTCAAAGGAGCCAAAGGGGTCAGTAAATTTGTTGAGGTTCCAGGCGCTCTTTTGCCACAGGAAGAGTATCCCACTATGATTGCAGAGGAGCTTTACCAATTTTTGCAAGAAAATTTTGAATTTAACATTTGATATCAGAAAGGTCTTTAATCATTGTTCCATTTATGAATACAAAATTGATGAAGTTTCAAGACATATCAGATCATCTACACTTGAGAAGAATTTGATACTCTTTTCAATCAATCTTGCACATGCTATTATTTCGTCTAACAAACAATGAGCAAAGTCAATCTGGGAGCGAGAACTGTTCAACATCTGGGCATATGTCAGTTTTGATATGCGTTTACATCATTTATATACACATCAATTCAATACAAAAATTAATCAGCCACTTGTTAGACAACAAAAGTAAAAATGTGAGATTTCAGACGTTACAATTCCACTCATTCTTACCCAGTATACCGTGAAATGTTTCACTGGCGTCGAAAAAGGAGATAAATATATAAGAAATGGTAATTGTCTCCTAGCTGTAAACACTTGCTCTAGCTGTTGTGTACACGTGAAAAACTTGCAAAAGAAATACAGCATACTTCAAGTAGGAAGTGGGGACATCTGACCTTGATCTTCCAACACCCCATCCAATGGATCAGATTGCTGAAAAGAACCCTTTTTACCACGCTCCAAAGCAGTTGCCTCATAAATCCCTACAGCATGACACAAACGAGGAGACCATGAGGGGGGTTTATTTCTACCAATGTGCTAGTTTTTGTTCTTCATTGTATCTATGTTCAAATGGTTTGGTTAGTGGTAATAAACATTTATGTGGCATGCTTTTCCTTTTCTTCTACTCCAGTTTTTGAGGGAAATAATAAGCTTCTCGAATATGACATCTATCAAAATCTTTTACATATTCTAGTCAGCTTATCCACCAGTCTGACCATAAAAAACAAAGGATTTGTCTCTCTATTGCAGACTCGATAACTTATTTATGAATTGCAAATGAATGGAGAAACATAAATGAAAGACTTTTAAACATACCAAAGCCCAGGATCAAGGAACATATTATGAAGCCTGGAAGAGAAAAATCCATATTGTAGACAATTTCCATGACAATGATGCATCCTCCAGCTGCCATTAGGTGCCTTGGTGAAGAGAACACCATGTGCAGTCTGCAAACAAATATAGTTCTTTTGATCACAAGTGTTCTAAATAATTGTCAAACATGCAACTTACATTTACTTGCAAACAACCAGCATCTACATAAATGTTCCATTAAGAAAATGAAAAAAATCCACTTAATTCTTGAATTAAATACAAAAGACAACAGATTCCATAAAAGAAATCAGCGAGTGCATAGAACACAGTCATGAACAAGCATAAGCATGATAGATAAAATTTACATGTCACAATAACAAAATGGTCCCCTTTATTGATGCATTTAGGCCTCTGCACTAGTATAAGCAACTGTAATATAACTAAGTGGCCTCATCTTCATGGACCTCAAGAAAATGAGAACCAGCTTAAAATCTTATAACAAAAATGCTCCAAGTGTATTTAGTAAATGTACCCTACCAAAGGGGCCTTGTAATTATGCCAAAGCTGAAGTAGTCAGCTATTGCATGCATTAAAACATATTTTAACAAACTAATTCAACAAAAGCTAGTCAAAACATGAGTATACTGAAAGGCTCAGCATCACTTGAGAATTGACCCAGAAAAAGGTACCTCTCCTCTGCAATACTGTCAACATAGAATATCAGGATAACTCCAAAAAGAGTAGTGCTGAGAAATGCCCAGGTTGAAAACGGCAGTTGTACACTGCTGCCAGAAGTTGATCCCTGAAGTACTCAAAAAATAAAAAATAAAAAGCAGAAAATTTTTAATCAGGCCAGAGCTCCATGGGGATTTAAATAAAGAAATAATTTCCAAAGCTTGATACAGTAAAATTAAAAATGGGACTAAAAATTTCAGATTTATATCTTACAATGATGAAGTCCCACATGGCCACAGGAAAAAGAAAACATGTCGCAGAAGTAATGGTTATTGCATTAAGCCTCCTTTTAAGTTGATTCTGGCAACAAGGAATGGCCAGAATTAATATTAGAGTTTCACACAATGCCCAAAGGAAAAAGGCAGAGAGCTAATTAAGAGAACAAAGCTTAGCTGCAATCATTTGCCAACAGGGTACCAAACAATAATGTAAATGGATGAATTTTAACACCTTGAGTGAAACACGGCGTGCAATAACCCTTCTTAGAGCTGATAGGATTCCAGCAAGAATTGGAACTACCATTTCTCCCATACCCAAAACTTCCTCTGTCTGATCCTCAGTAGTAGGACTATCTTTGAATGGTATTTCCCATTAAGACAAAACAAGCTTGAAGAATTCTCACAATAAGAATAGAAGGCATAAAAAGAAAGAGGAAAAAAACCCAAACAAGGAAACTAATGCTAGTAAATCACTAAACCTTGTTACTACAAATTCAATGAGAAAAATTGGATCTACACAAGGATATTAAAGGGTGAATATGTGGCCATGGCCCACCCTTGAGACAAGAAGTAGAAAGACGCCAACATCGCAATGAGCCCACCAACCTGAAGAAAATGAGGAAGCACCCATTATCTTCTAGATCTTACACTGATTGCAATTAAATGATATAGTGCATGTGGTCATCAGATTGCTATAAAATTCAAAACCACATGTTAAATGAAGATGCTATTGAGAAAGAAGAGGAGATGGAATACAATAAGGAGAATAAGGCATCCCCCAAGTTAGCACAACTCAGTTATCTAATCTCTCTGATGTCATAAAGATCTCCCTTGACAAGTATATATTAATTGCATTTAGAATCCAACCATAATGAATCTCTCGCCGCTACAAGTTCAATGGGCTCTGTTCAAGCATACATGAATATAAAAGAACCACAGTAGCATCTATGTTATCAGGCACATACTAGTTAATGACCTCTTTTTTTAAGTAACCAGTGGGAAATGATTTTGACTCGGAAAATGAGAAGCATGTCACTTAAAAACTGATGTGCTCAAAAGCACAGAGACCATAACCTTTTTCCAGATATGGCCCTTCCGTCCATATAATGCAGCAGATAATACTCCCAGAACAGCACCAGAATACTCCGCCAAGATAGCTCTGGAGTCATAACAAAGAATTAATTTACTACAAGTCTATAACTACAAATAAGTAGAAGAATACACAGAAAAAGAAAAGGCAATCACAGAAAACAAAGAAGAAGAATAGGGCACTATCCCTTCAAATTGGTATTAATAAGAGATTCTAGGTGCAAATTCCTTAGGCATCCTGGAATCTGTGAGCTAGAGAGCTTCTAAAAATTTGCATAAAATTATCCTCAAGTCCTATTGAAAGAGATTGCATAAATATATACAAGTTTCAAGTAATTTTAGACCTGCAAAACACCACTAGTCAGTGAAACTACAAAAAACTTTGGAAGAATGAACAAATTCACAACATATCAATTAAAGATAAATCCTGTAAGAAGACTCTTTACTACCTTGACAAGACAGGAGATAGTCCCAGGCAACCATAAATTAATTTTGGAGCATGTTTTAAAATGATTTGGCATTTAAGCTTAATTTTTCAGAAGCCTCTAGTATCTTGTGCTCTATTCAAGACAATTTACAAGTGTATATACACCTATAATCATCAGTAAATAGGTGGTCATTTCTCAAATTGCCAAAGTTGAATCTCCTAGAGCCCCCCCCCCCCAGCGCAGAGAAAAAGAACATTTACAATTGAACAAGCCACTTGAAACTCCAGAATACTAATTTCAGATTCTTCAAGTTGTACAAGCATACCTAACTGGTCCACACGACTTAAGTCCCTTTCCCCACAAGACGAAGTATAAAGCTGTTATCACGCCATTTATAACAGATGGAACCACCTGAACAACAGTTAACGCCATTTAAGAATCAGCTAGTGCATACTCCCACATCAATATCTGAAATGAAAAGGACGCATTTCTAGTCATTCACCTGCTGATTAGAGAGTGCTCTCCCCTTCCAAGGCTTTTGCAAAGCTAAAAATAGGATTGACGATGGAATCAAACAACTGAATATAAAAAGTACCACCGAAGCTCCAGTCTGAGACAAATAGCGGTACATCGAATAAACTGACCATATTCTCAAGAAGTTGCCAATAACATGGATGATCTGCAATGGAGTGTGACTACACCGAAATACCAAAAACAAAATCATTGATACAAACCGCTTCCACTATATCAAGCACAAACACAAAGAAAGCATAAAGCATAAACAAAACAGCTTGAGCACTCAATGAGCAATCAAACATGCTTCCATGTTAAACTTAAAACAACCCATTAGCCAGACAATTTCGCATCAATTCACAAGAAACTGAAACCGAACCATCTCAACCCCACCAGAAATGCACCAAAATCATATATTGCCGTCCCTCCAATAAAATCCCATCATTCAAACCTAATACAGTTATTACTAAACTATATATTTCCTTAAGTAAGCTCCAAACAGCTATCACAGCGCTAAATCAAGCACTTGTTACAACCATTACATTGTTCTTTATCCTCAAAATTACCTTAAAAACCCCAAACAGAACTGACCTTACAAGATTTCCCAATAAACCCACCTTAATAACAACCTCGAAAACTCAAAAAAACAAACAATCTTTCTTAGCAGCTTACACTAAAAAAAATCATTCAATCAAAACCAAAAAAAAGAGGCAAAGAGAGACATCATTAGGGTTAGGGTTTTAGGGAGTGAAAGCGATTTTGCATACCTAAAATGAGGAGAAGATCCTACTCCTCGATCTTCACTAATTTGTCTTGGGGTCATCATTTTTAATCAAATTACTAGATAATGCGATCCAATGCCAAATTAATTTAACAGGGAAAAGAATCTGGGTGAATAGTGTTTTCCTTCTCGTCAGTGTTTTTTCACAAAAATAAATAAATAAATAAATAAATAAATCCAAAGTTGAATCTGTCTCTACTCTCTTCTCCAGTCTTCACTCTTCGATTTCTTTCTCTTGAAGTTGAGAATTTTGGGCTCAATCAGTTGTTGGACTTTGACCTCTTCCTCTTCTTGGCCCACTTCTCATAGGCCCAATAACTAGTTAGGGCTTCTATGGACTTTGGCGGACTCCATCCAAGAAACTTAAACAAACAGTATTATAAAGTATAGTACTATAGTCATTAAAATTATGATTAACTCTCACATTTGAGCATTGCCTTTGCAATTGACTGGAATGTTGTATAAAAATGAACTCTTTTTTTTTTTTTTTTGTAAGAAGCTGAAATGAAAGATATTAAACTTGGTTCGTGTTATGAATTGAATAGATTAACTCGAATTAATTTAAAACGAAATAGTATCATGTTAAGATTTTTTTTAATTTATTTTAAAAAATTAAATTAAATTTTAATTGGTAAATAAAATCTTGAATTTACATGTTAGCTCGCTTGATCATGTTAACTCTCATTTAATTTATTTTTTAAAAACCAACTTAAAACAGGCGTTGGATTAATGTGCAAAGTTTTACTAGATTTGTATCATATATGTATTTTTAAATTAACCAATAACTATAGCAATTAACCATATTACAAGGGGGGAGGCAAGCTTTTTATATATATATATATATATATATATATATATGTGACATTTAATAACTATAGAAATTAGAGGTATTTCATGCACAACAAATGTGGACAATTGAAAAGGGATCCGATGTAAGGAGCACAAACATATCTTGGTAGTCACTTCAATATCACTCTTTCTTGTTAAAGCACATTAAAAAATAAAAATAAAAATAAAACTTTAAGAGGCAACGTGAGTTCACTCTTCACCATCGTTACAAATAAAACCAAGTCTTATCAGTGTTTTGGACTTTGGTGTGGATTGTGCATAGTATAATTCACAATAAAACAACTAATAAATCCTTCAACTATATAAAAAAAAAATATAAATATACACTTAGGGATAAAATTATATTTTTCATATATTTATTGCAATGTAATTGCTCTCATTTCCTTAAAAAAAAAACACATCTAATGTCTACGTCTGAGGAGTGTTTTTTATTTTTTATTTTTTTGTATTAAATAATTACCGCATAGCTCTTATGATCAACTTTTTTTTAACTAAAATCAAGATGCATTTTAGGTTTTTTAATCTCGGTTTTTTTAAAATTATCTCATGGAATCAAGAGTGTTCTAGTCTTTTTAAAATTAAAAAAAGTGGTTGGTATGTGCGGAGCACGCGCTGGCAAAGGTGAGACGCTAGTATTCTTTAGGCGACGTGTGTGATGCCTCCCGATTGTTGTTGGTATCACGCCGCCCTCTACACGATGGGTCGCATGCGTGTTGATCTCCATGGCATGGAGGAGTTCTGATGATAATTTTTCTTCGCCCCCTCTTTTCTCTCTCATCCACCTCAAAAGGTATGTCGACATTGCAAAGTGGCCCTCAATCATTTACTTGTATCGAATTTTATTTATTTATTTATCTTTTAGTTTCATCCCTTAACATTTGATTTTTTTATGTTTTTTTTATCAAATTTAATCTTTATTTTTTTATTCCTATTTATTTTGTTTTTAATCTTTTTTTTATTAATTTTATTTTTCAATTTAATCCCTAATCATTTGATTTTAATTCTCTTTTTTGTTTAAGATTGATTGAGAGCAATTTGGTAATTTTTTGTATTTCAGAAGCATAGTGTAAAGACTATAATACTCTTAAAAACTAAAACTTTCAGACTTGTAACCATGAACATTTTGGTATTTTCAAACTGATTTTTAGTAATTAACAAGTTGACTTAGGGGTGATTTCATCTTTTTATAAATATAAATATTAACTTTTTGAACAAAAAGTGGATGGTGCGTGCCTTACACGTGTCAGCAAGAGGGCGACATCCGCAACCTTTGAGCGGCGCATACGCTGACATTCCATATCCAAACACCGCCTTCCACGACGACTTTGAAAGTGTCTCGTTATGATCTTTATAGTGGTGTGGCACAAGTATGCAAAGCCGCAATGGTTGGGTTCTTGTAGAACTTTTCTTCTCCTTCCTCTTTTCTTTCTCTTCTCTTGCCAAAATATAAATGTGTCATTTGTGTTTGTTTTTTTATTCAATTTAGTCCTTATTCTTTTGATTGTTATTTGTCTTTTTTATTGTTTTTTTCTTCAATTTTGTCCCTCATCATTTGGTTTTATTTTATTTTTATATCAAATTTGATCCTCATTATTTTTATTGTTTTTTTTTATCATTTTCTAATTGAATTTCTTTTTTTTTTAATTTGTCCATCAAACATTTGATTTATAGGAATTGATTTTCGTGGTTTTTTTTCTTTCATTTTCCTTTCCATGATGTTATCTTGCCCACGTAAGGAGTTAAACTTGGTTGATTTAGATCTTTTTTTTTGTTGTTTTATTTTTTAATATTTTTTAGTATCGACCTTAAACATTGAGTTTTTTTATAATTGATGTTCATAGTTTTATTGAATTTGCTTTTGATAGGGTTACCTTGATATCACAACTAGATCACATATTTGATATGTTAACATGGATCAACTCATATCTGAATTTTTTTTTTACCTTTTTTATATTATCAATTCTTTTTATTAGAAATTATTGTATTTTTTTATTTATATTATTTAAATTAATCAAACTTATTAAATTCAGTGAATCAATAACCCGATTCTCAATAATTTTTTACTTTTTAGAAATGCTTGTGTTACCTTACTTTTTAGAAATGCTTGTGGCCAACGGCATAATGCGGGCCCTATCTAATATATGTCTATCCTTAGAATTGTTGTTTTATAGTCGGCCCTTGTTGACCTATGAGCTATGCTGACTCTGGTTCAGCTAGTTTCAAGCAATTAAGATTTCTCCTTCTTATATATATTATTGATTTCGGTACCTCATTATTCAGATTTTTTTTTTTTAAAAAAAGGTTGTTACTAACTCTAATTATGATAATTATTTTTTATTCGTTGAAAATTTATATGATTATTATTTTTAAAATATGTGGAATTAGTTAAGATATACGCATTCTGATCTGGATATCCATGTTAATAAATAATAATAATAATAATAATAATAATAATCACTTTATATCAAGGCTCAAATCAATCTAAATTAATAAAAAAAAATTAAAACATTAAAACAAGATTCGTTTGAAAAAAAATAATTAAAACAGTATTAAAATTAATAAATTTTAACTAGTTGAAGATTGAACTCATCAAATTAATCAAATTAAATTGGATCAATTCTGGATTGATTTATTTAGACTTAACCAGGATTAAATCAATTGAATCCTAATTTGATCCACTGCTGGGTAGAACAGATTGAATTTAATAATAGTGATTATTATCATTATTTTGCTTCTTAATAAGAACAGTGTTGATACTATTTTAATCAACATCAGTAGCCTTCACTAGAAACTGTCCCACCACTCCACTTCTGATTTTGCACGCAGCATTAGCAAATTCATAGAAACAGGGTTAATTACTGTTGTTTGTTCTTTCACATCCGAGAGTAACTCTCACAAGAGGCACTGTGGGATTTCAAATCAGGAAACTTTGGAGATATATTTATATCATCTTCTTGTCCCCTGGTATAATGCACCTTAAATTATTGATTTACAATACACCTTAAAATATTC
>Ga0307510_10009132_pt1 | contig 11802 bp, 12 predicted proteins | sample 12_EM_MG_FD_207224 | JGI IMG/M metagenome (GOLD analysis project Ga0307510, IMG submission 207224) | Populus trichocarpa ectomycorrhiza microbial communities from riparian zone in the Pacific Northwest, United States - 12_EM | ecosystem: Host-associated > Plants > Roots > Unclassified | place... | reverse complement strand
GACAGTAGAGGTGGCAGTGGTGAGAGAGAGGGATGACGTGGCTGAAGTTGAACGACTTGCCAAAATTGGCAAGTCGCAGGCCGCACCCCGCGGCAATGAAGTAAAAGGTAAAGGTGGGGACCGATATTGAATGGTGTCGTGGTCTAGGTGACTTGAGTGCTCATTTTAGGTACACTTGGGACTTGTGATTGAATCTCATTGAAAGCATTGTTTTTTAAAATGTAATAAGCACATGATAAGATAAGATAAGATAAGATAAGACCAGTCCAATGGACTCCATTAGACTCTGGTGGACTCTGGTGGACTCTGGTGGGACTCCATTGGACTCCAGTGGAAAAGTCCACTGGATTCTACCATCAGTCCACTGAATTAGAACAAAAACTATGGAAAAAATGTCCTATAGGACCTAAAATGTTGGCTTACCCTTGTGCCAACAAAAGTCCTATAGGAGTCCACTGGATTCCAGTGGAGTCCAGTGGAGTCCTATAGGACAAGGTGGGGGAGGGTAAAGCCCTCGATATATACACTCACTTTATATGCTAAATAATGTCTGGATCACCCTGAATATTATTTCAATTGGTACAACCCCGAATCGGATGCTATTCAACCTGACTGACATTCGAAACAATGTCCAAACCATTCCAAATATTTTTTAAATCTGAAAAAGTCGGAATCAGATATATACACTCACTTTATATGCTAAATAATGTCTGGATCACCCTGAATATTATTTCAATTGATACACCCCCAAATCGGATGCTATTCAACCCAACTAACATTCCAAACAATGTCTGAACCATTCCAAATAATTTTAAAATACTCAAATGTCCGAATCGGGGGCAATAAACTGTTATACATGCCAAATGATGTCTGGATCAAGCTGAATATTATTTCAATTGGTACAACCCCGAATCGAATGCTATTAAACCCGACTGACATTCGAAACAACATCCGAACCATTCCAAATATTTTTTAAATCTGAAAAAGTCGGAATTGGATGTATACACTCACTTTATGTGCTAAATAATGCCTGGATGGGCCTGAATTTTATTTCAATTGGTAAAACCCCGAATGGGAGTTTATTCAACCTGACTGGAATCCCAGACAATGTCCGAACCATTCCAAATAACTTTTAAATCCTCAAAAGTCGGAATCAGATAATATTAATCCATTTATATACTATACAATGTGCAGAAGGGCTAGAACATTATTTTATTGTAAACTACTCCGATTCAGTATCTATTCAATCTGATTGACACCCCGGATGATGTCCGAACCATTCCGAATCTGATTCAGACATGTTTGGAACAATTTATTCGCTGGAACAGGTAAAACACTACACTGTATGCCCGATTCGGCCTATAGGCATTCGGTGGAGCTCCACTGAATGGTTCAGAACAGCTACAGTGTGTCTATTCGGTGGTAGGTTAAGACCTTACAATGTAGCTTACCTATATGGTTTTTTTCCATCTCTCCTCCTACTATCATTATGGCCACAGTCCTCCCACCCCCAAAAAGAAGAAGAACTGGCCACAAACTTGCTCCAATGGTTGAAGGGAGTGATTCTTCACTAGATACTGCCATATACATTGGTTCTAAGGAAGGAGAAAGAGTTCTGGTTCCAGTCTGATCGCATGTTTCTGCTTAGCCAACTGCGGAACCCGAGCCCAAACCCAAACCCAAGCCAGATCTGTATTTGACCCATGATGCTCAGCAACCCGCAGATATAGATATGGATTCAGGTTCCCATAATACTCAACAGAAACATCGGTGCTTTTACATGAAGCAGTTTGTTGAACGAGTGGGTGTGATATTACAGGCAATGCAGGCAAGAGAAGCACTGCCTGACCTGGCAATTTGTACCAACTGCTTCCAATTGGTTGCCCATTGGAGGTGCAATGATTGTATTGGAGGCAAACTACTGTGCCGACCCTGTATGCAGCACTCACATTTCTCTAATCCATTCCACCGAATCGAATGCTGGACTGGAACCCACTTCCCCAAGGCAGCTCTATGGGAGGTCAGTGTGTATTTAACCCTGCCCCATCAGAATGGCCCCGGCATATGCCAAAATCTCACCTGGCAAAAACAAATTTGGAAAAATTCAAAAAGGACGAGGTGGTTGAACAACACACACCTGTAGCACCAAACGAAATGCATGCCCACCAGGCCAACTTGGGACCCAACCCGGAAAGAGAGGCCGCCCATGATCAGGCCACACTGCAATTTCTGGACCAGTTGTTGGCTGGCCATAATCCTGATGAGGTCTTAGAGGATGATAATGATGAACTCATTGACACCAAAGCTGATCTGCAGGACATGGATGCTGGAACAGTAGGTTTCACCAATTACATGAAGGAATGATCTGGGGCCGACCCACTTCTGGCATCTCAGCACAGTATTCCCATTGCCCCCAATTGTGATGCATTAAGCAACCAGCACATCAGGGTGGTTCACACAAATGGAATTCATCACATCGCTTTTGTCGCCTGCACTTGCCAGGAACATGAAAACATCACCACCGATTTGATTTACGCTGGATGGGTGCCAACCAGTTTCGTCCGAGTCCAAACCATTTTTACCGCTGCCGTCCTCGACCACTTCCACTACTGCAATCTTGAAATGAGGTCTTCAGCTTATCAATTTTTTGAAATGTTGCGACGAGTCACAAACTCTCTCAATCCTTCAAAAGTTGTCAATCTGTATCACAAACTGCGCCAACTTTCAAGACTTTGGTGATGGGTAAAGAAGTTGAGATGGGCTGGATACGGGCAGCGAGTCGGACAGCCAATTACTCCGAAGCCAGGAGAACTTGGCAATTATTGTCTGGCCTGTCCACAGGTTGGGTTCAATATCGCAGAGGACTGGAAAGCCGATCCGAATCGATGGGTATACCGCCAAGTGGTAACAGTCGATGGAAATTTCACAGCCGATCATGTTCGGCAGCCATTAGCAGCTGATGATATGTGGTTGTCGGACGGACTCGGCATGACAACAAGAAACTCGGAGTACAAGGCTTTCTTGCAGTCCACTCAAGAGCGCAAGATGGTGAGTGTCAACAATTCAGGATCGTTCGGCATTGGCTCACTTGCTTAACACAGAAGGCACCATGTGCAAACAATTTCAGAGCTATTGAGCAAGCCATGCATTTCTCCAAAGCATGTGACATTACAGGGATAGTCGGTGTTGCATGCGCTTGGCATGGTTGCTTCGCTCCGAACAGCATCATCAACTTGTTTCGTGGAGAACAACAGAAGAATGTGGATTGGTCATTCTTGGAATGCATTCAGACGACCAATGTGGGTTTGGAGCAGGGCATAATGCTTATCTATGACATTATATGTCAGTACTTCATCTATCTTTATTCCTGGATTGGACACCTCTTGCTGGATGGATTGGAAATTGATCGGGCGATCGGACTCTTCCATGTTCACGGCCACAAGGAGAAATGTTTTTACAGGTTTGCACCTTGTTTTATTCCAGGAACAGGAATTGTCGCAGGTGAGGCATGTGAACCTTTATTGGCCAAGCTAAACCCAATCATGACTGCAACTCAGACAGCAACTCTTGCTCATCGTGCCAAAGTCCTTGATGATCATGCTTCCAACTCAAATCACAAAAAAGGACTTGGCATCGGTAACTTAGACTCTTGATTGGAGACTGATTACTAATCTATCATCCATTTTGTAGCACTCCTTCTCTGTGACCGGTTCGGATGTGCCAAGGACATGGTCCTTAAAACATTAGAATACTACACCCAGTTGTCATCCACAATTTCAGCTGTAGCACAAAAAAAATGGGAACAAGAAATCACATCAGCGGAGCATCGACAATTGAAGGTTCCCTGTGTAATGGATATGATCAGCACTCAACATGTTCATGTCGAGGCTGGATCGGCATCTGATTCAAATAGCCCCACTGGTGTTGGTTCTCGGTGGCTCAATCTTGCATTATCTATTGAAGAGAGACAGTATGTTTTTGCTTTGCATCTTGAATTATTTTCATCTGAGAATCTTGAATAGAATTGATGTTCAGGATCAGTTGAAGCGCCTTCAAATGGACCCCCATGAGGAGTGCCAACTGGAGGTAGAAATGCTCTGAGACCTCGTCAGCCTACAATCCATACAACCAACCTTCCACCACACTGAATTGCTAGAAACATACGATGTTGAGGATCCACAAGCCGAATCATTTGATGATCTGGGTGATGAGTTTGGGGAGGCAATTCCATCTGGACTGGATGAGACCAGTGAAATAGAACATGTTGCCGTACTGCCTGAACTCAGAGCACTTCATCTCCCTTCTTCACACAAGAAGAATGATCAGCATCCCTTGCATCAAGCCAAGTTGACTCTCTGAATCAAGCAGGCGACTCGGTACTTAGCTGCCGTGTGAGAAGCAGTGGCAGAGAAATCCTTTCAGTATTCGCATATAATGTGTTCGGCCCCTTCAAAAGCTCTCCGGACCCAATCACAAGCAGTCATCAATAAAATCTCCAACCGAATTTCTCATTATTCAAGAGTATACAGCTGAGCCTGACTAGCAATGGTCTGACTTGGAGCTGATGAACGCACATTGGGCACATTCCAACTTCTCTCAAAGGACGATGTGAAAGCAAGCACGGCTGTTCTGAAGCTGAACATTCCTGGATCTTCAAGTATTTGACTTTCTTGAATTTGGGAAACCGGTGGGAAGACATCCGGATCGGCACCAGAAACCATGCGGGAATGTACGCCATGATGTTGGTTTCGATATTTGACTTTGTACTGACTGTCCTGCAGTTCATCGTGTTCACTGGATCTGAGCCCGAGCGCAAAAGAATAGATGGGCAGAGAAACTGGTCCTTTTGAAATATGAAATGGAATGGACAACAAGGGCATTGTTGCAGAAGGCCCGAGTATGGGAGGATAGGTTTGAAGAGCCAAACGCCAATTCAGGACCGAAAGCATATGCTGCTCGGCAGTCGTCCCAATGGAGGTCCATGGCATCAGATGCAGATAGCCTGTTCTGATCGGCAGATTCGGAGTACACATCACTTGTATAATGTAATCGATACCCAGAATAGATTTTGTATCAGATCTGGATCGATTAATTTTTCCTTTGACCATCATGATCCACGTCCTGATCACCAATTTGTTCCATGCGTATGATCTACAGATCAATCCGTATGATGAAGACAAGATCAGTTCACAGGATGTCGTGAACTACTGTGAAGCCCAATTCTGAGTCGCATTGCAGGCCATGATGAAGAGATCTGAAAAGGATCGAAAATGGATGTCCGAGGTTCTTAGCTGGGAGATGGTATGTATGCCTCATTACATGGATTTTGTTTGACCCTCATGCTTCTTTTAGGAGTTGTGTTTCTCCTATGTTGGTGTGGCAGCTGCAATTGGCCAACCACTCAAGATCTCAGTCATTGTTCGGTCACTCGGGCAGGACATGTACTGAGCCGGCATGAATGGGGCAGATGCTGGATTCCGCCCCGGCCTCGAGCTCATGACATACTTGGATGGGAATCTGAGCAGCAACAGACTTCACGACCCAGTACTCGATGTCCACTCATTTTTGTTCCCCTGGTGGAAGGGTTCGCATCTTTCAATCGGCACACCATCCCATCTCTGTTTGGCAACCATTGAGTCGGCACTCAACCACTATCGTAAACAACTAGCAGATGCACACATTCCATTTGGCTCACCACACACGATTTGCAACCTGTCCGACAAACTCAACAAGCCAGCTTACACATGGCATTCCTCCGTCAATGATGACCTTCCAAACGATTGCACCCGATGCTGACTTTACTGTGTGGTTGCAGTTGGAGTCATCGACCAACTTCATGATACATATAACATGGTCCATGCCTGCGAGGTTGCAAATGTAGCCGAAAAAGACATTGCAATCTGGCGAGCCTCTGGTTTTAACGAGTTGCTTGAAGCTGCCTTGAAAAAGGAGTGTGAATGAGGGGCAGTCGAGCCGGGTTTGGGACTGGGAGATGAAGGAGGAACAAAGCAGAAGGGTAAGCAAGCAGAACGGTTTGGACCGGAGGTGAACAGACTCAAGGACTGGATGAAGAAGGTAGTGAAGGATGCTGAACACAAGGAATCCCGGAAGTGGACCTGGGGCATGGATTTGACTAATGAGGACCTTCTTTGTTTGATTCGGGGTGCCGATTTGGAATATCAACTTCCTCACTCGGGATACGATGAGGACCTTTCCACAGGGGCGCTCCAAAGCCAGACCTCTGATGTGCTCAACCCTGCACACCTGGAGGACTGCAACGACAGTGACCTTTTGTTTGACAAGCTTTCCACACCCATCAATGTAATCCCTGAGCTGCGTTCGCCGGAAATTCCAACATACTCCTTCGTTTTATTGGGCCCATCAGGAGAGCCAATTGCCAAGTCGGATCCCGATCCAGTGATTGAAGCATTTGCCAAACGTGCCAGAACCAAGAAAAATTATTGATGCAGGATGAAGTCGACCAGCCAGCAGGTTACCTCAACTAAGAAACACCCTTCCATCCTCAAAGCACATTAATCCCTCGCCAGCCATGGCTTGCCCCCAGTCTTCCAGTAATCCTCCCTTCATCCAACATTGTCCATGTTGCTACTGATCATGCTGAGACTTCGAAATTGGTGCATACCGACCCAGATCCAGACGACGAATATGCCGACCACATTATGATTCCAGATTCCGATTCCAGTTCAACGAGCCAAATCTGCTTTCCCATCTCAGATAGTGATTCAAATGATCCAATGGATGTGGTCAGGTCTGATGGGCAATCTGCTCAACCACATGGAGCCAAATTTGACACAGAAATCCACACCACACCAGGTCATACCAACTCGGAATCGGACACTTCCATTCCTGATCACATCATTCTCCCAGATGATTTTTCCAGATCAGAGGACCAATTGCTCCCATCGGGGGGATCAGGAGTGATGGCTGGGTTCCAGCATGATCCTAACATGGGTCACTTTACAGCAGCTTCATTCGCCCATTTTCCAGATGACTTGGTGGATTAATGTTGTAATCCTTGTAATTCTCAATTATTGGAAATGCTTCAATTGAATGAATGTTTGCCTGGACATTACAGCTGATCCAAGTTGAAAATGCATGTCCGACTCAGAGATGACGTCTGACATCATCATGACAGCATCGTGGCAAGCAATATCAAGTGGGTCTGACTCGGATTCACATTTTAACTTGGGAGTCGGTACCCCTTTCGCCTGACCTGTTTTGACAGGTATACACTGTGCATTTCGCCAGAACCACTCAGACACATTGTATTCAGTCCAAGAGAAATTGTCCGACTCGGTCATGCTGTTTGACAAAGACATTGCGACTTGGGAGACTGTATATGGAATATGACATGGATTTTGCATCAGATGATGCCCTATGGCAAAAGATCTGTTACTCATATGAGATTCTTTTGAGAAATCAATAAGGAACTATGACAATTACCATGACCTCCAACACCATCGAATATATCCACTCGAACTTCATTCATCGCAATATCAAACCTGACAACTTCCTCATGGGCATTGGAAAGTGTGGAAATCAGGTCAATGTCATTGATAGTTCAATGACTCCAAGACCCATTTTCACATCCCTTACCAAGAGAACAAGAATCTCACCAAACTGCCTATATCAAATCAGTCCGACTCAGATCCATATGTCACATTCTGACTTGGGGGTTGGTGCATCCTTTCACCTGACCTGTTTTGACAGATACACTGTGCATTTCGCCAGAACCACTTAAACGGATACACTGTATTCTGTCCAAGAGAGTATGAAGTTGTCTGACTCAGACATCATGTTTTCCAACTGCATTGCGACTTGGGAGTCAGTGCGTCCTTTCGCCTGACCTGTTCTGACTGACACACTGTCCATTTCGCCAGAACCACTCAAACGGATACATTGTGAATTGTCTGACTTGGACATCCTGTTTTTTAACTACATGGCAACTCGGGAGACTGTATAATGTATTTTTCATCGAGGAATATCACAAAACATTCTGACTCGGGAGTCGGTGCACCTAATTAATCTACCACCCCCACCCCCACCCCCAAAGTTCAGTGGACACCGACCTGGATAAATTAAATGAGTCGGCAATGACATGTTCACCAGAACAGGTTGGAACAGCACACTGTATACCCCCCCTACTATATAGGTGTTCGGTGGGGGTCTATCGAACAGTTTGGAATGACTACACTGTGACTGTTCGGTGGCCAGTCAAGACTGTACATTGTAGCTTACCTATGTGCTTTGGAACCTTCATATCCTGACCAGCAGACCTTGTAGAGGAGTTTGCACTTGCGATGTCAGTCCAGCTTGGTATCTAGAATCCTTTCCTCCACTGTACATTATATTTTTTGTATTATTTAATTTAATATAAATTATTTATAATAACTGGTTACAAAACTGGTTTGTAACTGATAACTGCCACTACTAACTGAGCCAGACCAGTTAGTCACAGTTCAGTCCTGTTTTTTTGAGTTCTGGAACTCAGGCTAACCAGTCTTGGTTCCAGTTAGAGTTGTTAGATACCTCATAACCAGACCTAACTGGACCTGAAAACAGTAAGTACTGATGATAATATTTTTATTGAAGATGTGAGCAGATAAATAAGTATTTAGCAGAATAGACAGCAAACTATATATCAAGAATCAAAAAAACTACATATACAATTCAATTCTAAAGCAAAGTATTACAAAAAAAAGAAACTAATATCTGATACAATTTTTCTTATTTACCTCCTTTATGTGCTATTATATACACCATAACAGAAACCAATACTTGATACCATTTTTCTTATTTACCTCCTTTATGTGCTCTTTTAACAGCCTTTGGTAAAACAGATACACGGGTCCACTGTCCATACTCAGGGTTTTTCTTTATAAAAGCTCCTGTAATCTTCTGTGGTTTTGACATGGCGTCATAACTGACAGTAGTGCCATGATGGTCCTTGGCTGCATCCCAAAACCAAAACATGTTCTCGGCCATTTCCAGAATAAGTCGGTGGGAAACCCAGACAAAATTGTTTGAATTTCGATGTAACTAATTTTGAAAATATGAATTTTGTAAAAAGAAAACATAATTTTAAAAGATACATACATGTGTTGGCCGTTTCAGTACCCAACCCATTGATGGAGAGTCATCTTCATCCACATGTGATGATGCAGAGTATCCAAAAGCTGCAAAATTGGACACCTTTGGACAGCCTAATAAATTCAACAATTGGCCCTTTTCTGCTGCAGACTAAAAAAGTCCAAAATATGCATTTGATTTTGAGAATATCATAACTTACATATTGCTTGTTAGCAAATTCAGGCAAAAATCCTGACAGTAATTCATACTGTCGAGCTTCCAAAACTAAGTGCATTACAAATCAAATTGGTTTGAAGTGAATTAAAAATAAAACATACATGCTTCAAGTCCTTTGAGTCCCATATGGCTGAGTTTGATCCGTGTGTTTTCATTGTCAATGACGGTACCATCAGTTGGCAAACTATCATGCATCATTTTAATGGTATATGGAATACCAAAAGATGCATGAATGCCAGATGCTTTTACCATTGTTCCATCTGTCACTAATCTCTTCCGATCAATAGCAGATTTTGATCTGGAGATATTGAAAATTAAGAATAATATAAAAAGGAAATTATATAAACATACTTAACAAACTCTCGAGTGGAATGGACTTCAGCATCAACATGTTCATTATCTTGTGAGAATCTCTTGCATAATCCTTCAGGGCCATAGATACTACCACCAAACTAAAGAGAAAGATTATGACAAATATCAAACAAGTTTGAAACCAAACTCACAATTTTATCTGAACGAGGCTTGTTATCATTGGGATTGTCTTTCGTCCATAAGATCAAGGCCCAGGTAGACTTGTCATCAGGTCCTGGAGCACAAATCCGATTCACTTTCTTTTCAAGTGAAATAACTTTGTCGGAATTCTTGAGTGCACCTGACTGACGACCAAGTTCAACTTGCTCCTTGGTTTCTACAAGCCTTTTTTCTACAAAATTAGCAAGATTTCCAGTAGAAACTCTAATATAACAAGATTAAAATTGTTGGTAATTCAATTGAAACTTCACCTACCGCTCAACACCAATCCACACAGCTCTTTTACGAAGGTCCTGGCCCTGCTTTTTGATTGAGCGGAGTTCATCACGAAAGTTTTTGCCCTTCTTCAAGCACTTTGTCACCATACCATTTCCATGTTGACGTGCATAAGTGAGAAATCGGTCCCAAATAATAAAAAGATATTGCTGTAAGTTGTGATTAGTATTTAAAGTCTGCTACAGTAAATTATTACGTACGTCAATATCATTCCTCACTTTCCTCAAAGCAATCCGCTCTTCGACTTCATTGCCTTTATTTTGACGTTCCCGAATATGCAGATCCAGAAAAGTCATGAAAAGCGGTTTAAACCCATAGCTATTGGTGCAGTAATAGCTGTATTCGATTAAATCAGACTCCTCTGTGGCCCACTGGAGAAGAATGTTTTTGAAGATCTTCTCAGTGGAAATTTTCAGCAGTTCAGCTGAGTATTTACATCAATTGCAAATTACTCCTGCATTTAAAACAAACTCACATAGTTCTGGTTTGTCTGGATTACGATTTACTGATGTGTCCTTCACAATGGAGGACGATATTCCAGGTTCTAATTAACATCTCAACCAAGAATTCATTGATTTGAATAGATCAATCTGTACCACAATACTTGTTTTCCGAAGTCAAGGTCCAGAAGCTAGCTGGAGGATTTGTGCCTTCCGCGATCCGTGATCGCTTGGAAGTATCTGCCTGGTGAGAGCCAGAGAGAACCCGCTTTGCCATTTGAAAAAGGATCGCGCGCAGACAAGAGGTGTTTCGAGTGTTGTGACTGACCGCCACGTAAAGGGTGTAGCAAAATCAACTGTTGACAAACACTGGTGCAAAGCCACTTTGAGTCACACTGCCACACCCAACATTCTACTCACACCGGTGTCAAGTCTGAAGCCTGGTGGTCCTCCTTGGGTGGGGACTGTTGGGTGCCAGAATCCGTATTATGTGGGTCACTGTGACTCTCCTTGGGTGAGAGTTGCACACCTGTGGATACCGGAAACACACTGTGGTTGTGGGATGCACTTGGAGTGTCAGCCGTCATATCTCAGGTATCACCTGTCAGTCTTCCTCTTTTCTGTTCAGTCAAAGCCTCATTTTTAGAATAGGTTATATACCACAGGATTCCCGGGGTGCTCCAACCAGCTTTCGGAAGTTCTGGCTACCATTTCCGGCACACTTGCAAATCATTAGCGGTCTGCAGAGCCCCCTTTCCTATCTTTGCTCAACCAAATCCCGATTCAAGGGAATGCCAATATTTTTCGTTGTAACTATATGGTGTCATCGCACTGCAAAGCCCATCTTCGGTGCATACACTTTAGCACCTGAGCTTCACTCTCGGTGTTCATTCACACCTTCAGCTTGCACAACCATTCGCACAGCACATCACGCACAGCGTACCCTTCTTACACGACACCTTCTCAGCCAGTAGGAACAGCAGCCTGCCGTTGGCGGATACTCATCAATATCGTCCAATCATCATCACCGCCAGCCACAAACACCTCTTCGTCCTCTTCACGCCCCTCTCTCAACCGCGTCGCTTCTCGTCCGGAACTTCGGAATGTAGCCCCACGTACCCTCTCTTCGAGGAGGTCGGATCATTCTTCTGGGCAGGTTTACGACAACATGCCTTCGTCCCGCTCGCACCGCCCGTGAGCCCACCTTCCAGGGATTTTTGGCAAGCAC
>Ga0307510_10009130_pt1 | contig 11803 bp, 7 predicted proteins | sample 12_EM_MG_FD_207224 | JGI IMG/M metagenome (GOLD analysis project Ga0307510, IMG submission 207224) | Populus trichocarpa ectomycorrhiza microbial communities from riparian zone in the Pacific Northwest, United States - 12_EM | ecosystem: Host-associated > Plants > Roots > Unclassified | place... | reverse complement strand
TGAAAGAATTGAAAAAACAGGGACTAGATCAGAAAACATCATAATAATTTTTTTTACTGGGTTGCCACGTTGGATTATATTTCGTTTCTCTTCATAAAAAACCAACGGCACCGTTTCCTTACCTTTATATATCCCATTTAAAAAAGGCACCCCCATTTGGAGCTTAGCATATTAATTAGTATGTTGGAGCCATCATTCGTTTTGCTGCCGTGCTGGGGGATCATTTCTGCTTCTTCAAACGATGTCGTGCAATCCTTCATTTTTAACAAACCATGTTGTGTATAAAACAGTCCCATAATAGGAATTAATTGGCATGATACTGTTCATTTGTGTTTTGAGAATAGTACCCCCAATCTGCGATTTCTTTCCTTTTCCTACAACCATTCTTGCTGATAAGTTTTTCTTCCTCTCATCCTTGCATCCTCTAGCTGGTTTGGTGTGCAAGTTGTCACCTCTTTTCATGTCAAATGATCAGCTACGATTCACTTTTTCCATAATAGGAATTAAAATACGTATTTTGCTCTCCTAAATCATTAGAACTTTTACAAATATTTATTTATTTATTCAAAAAACCATGTTGATGAAAAAAAAAGAGATTTTTTTCTCAAAACAGAAAAGAACAGTATTCCTTTTAATATTAAGGGCTACAAGAAAACTTTTCAAGAACTAGATCCGCAGCAATGAGCAAGCTGGTTAGTAATTAAAAGGCTAAAATATAGTACAATCCATTACGTTCTTAATTATGGTATCAACTTACAAGCTGAAATGGAATACATAAACATGTTTTTACACACAAAGAGAGAAATATATATGAGAATAAGGAAACTACAGTGGTTTATTATGTTTGTGCTTGATCCTTTAGGCATAAGAGAAACAGATTTCCAACACATACAGTCAAGATAGATTTATTTTGTTCAGTAAGAGGCTATTGCACTGGAATTACAGCCATCTGCTCCGGATACTTTTATATCTGCCCACACTTCGTTGGTACGACCAATAAACTGGAATGGAGAATCATACTGAGCAATAGAATAGGAATAATTGCTCTCGGTAGAACTTAAGTTGGCCCATGGCGACCTGCTCAAACTGTCAGCGAGTCTTTTTGCTTCCTCTGCAATATTCTCATCCTTCGCATACCCAGAGAACTTCCTCACAGCAACGCAATGACTGTTCCATGCGTAAGGTTTCAGGTGCAATTCATCAAGGGGGACGGGTGGGTCAGCTTGGAGTTTCACAGGCAAATAAAACCGAACAACATAGGCTGATGATCGGAAGGGCCCAGCTCCTGGAACTATGCTGGTCACTACGGGAACTGTCACTGCAATCCTCGAATAGTTTAGATTGGCACCCTGGATGTATTGAAACAACCTGATAAAAGAACAACAGGTGATATCAAGCAGATGAACTAGAATCTCAAAGGAAGATTTAGCAGTCACAAAATATAAAGCAGCTATCAGCTTTAAGAAATGGTAGCTCCAGGAGTCTGGAGGAAAATTAACTTTTCTAGCTGGTTGAATTAATATAGATGTGAAAAATACCAACCAAAACAAAGTCTTAAAACCATCTAACTTAATTCGCCTTTTCTCTAAGAAATCAAAACAACAAACTAGATATTATGCATATAAAATTCAAAGTGATCTTGAATCTTGGGCACAGGAGTTACCTGTGAAAGCCAAACAAGGTGGCTTTCTCAAAGGAGAGTTCATTAACTGGAGCAGACATCCATGTGGAATTCACATACAATCTCACCTCGAAATCTGGTTCTGCATGCACCACAGCATATTGTGGCGATTCGATTGCCTTGCAAAGACCCACCAAATTCAACAATACAATACTAGGTAACAGTAACAACCACCACCTTGGTTTCTCCATCTCTCTTTTCTCTCTATGTCTGTCTGACACTCTGACTAAGAAATTAAATGAAAGTCTTCATTATGTTGTAATGCTATATTATGTCTGGAAGAAAACGAGTTTAAACTTTGTCCCTAGCGGCGTTGTTTTTCTAATTTCTCCAACATGATATAATAATAAATCAACGATGGATAATGACGGCTAAGCTAGGTTGCGTGCTCGCTAAGGTGATAATGAAAGGTATAACAAGGATGTTTTCTGCTTCATCTGTTCTGATGTAACATATATGGGACAATGATGGAATATCCATATGTTGGTTTTGCCTTCCAGGTTATCATTCCAAGGGAGCTTTTTTATCCTCTTTACACCTTTCGGTCGGTGCCATTTGCTTGCAAGCTAAATTGGATAGCAGAGAAGATGGATATAATTTCTGTTTTAACGTTTTACAGAAAGCCCGATCCTTTCCTGCAGTACATCAACTGGCTGCTTCGACAATTCAAGACAATTAAGGGAGTTAGTCCTCAAAATGACAAGAAGAAAGGAATTGCAATTGATGCAGAAAAATAAATAAAAGAATTAAAACAGTAAAAAAAAGAAACTTTTAAAGAAGAAATTAAGAATTAAAAGCAAAGAGAGAGAAGAATTGGGGATTGAAAAATATGCAACTTTGCAATTCTTATTTCATTCATAAAAAACTGCTTAATATTTAGAAAAGTAGTATATAAATACTAAAACCCTAACTAGAATAAGCGATTGGGCTTATAGCACATTAAATAAAATACCCAATAATAATTAAATCAAACCCAACAAATAAAGCCTAATTAATAAACCTCAATTAAAAATTCATATAAATTACACTAAAACATAAGTTAAAGCCCAATGTCTCAATAGTTTGAGTTATCATCCATCGTCTATGATCATACGAGTGCGTAAACAATGTTTCGGGTTCGTTGTCCCCACTAATTCTCCTGAGGTTGGAAGAATTTGACCATGTCGAGTATAGGTCAAGGTGACTCCGATAACGCTTTCAAAGATAAGGATTAAGCTATTGTGATGTCTCTATAATAATGTAAGTATAGTCTGAATCTGGTTGTCTAGCCCATATACTAGGATTTGCTGAAGTTCACCATCCCTGGTAAAAACAACTTGTACATTCAAAGTAACATTAATATGTTTATTTTGTGCCAAAGATAAGGATAATGGGGCAAGGGTTTCAAAATGAATATCAGAGATAGGCTGTTGTGTTTTATATATAACGAGATCTTTCATGTCAAAAGTAAAGCTAATATCAAAGTTTAGTGGCAAATTAATGACATAATTATTTTATTCAATCATTTGCAATACTTTAAATGGTCTAGCACCACTGTAAACCCCGATATATATATATATATATATATATATATATATATATATATATATATATATATGGTCTCGAGAATATGAGTAAATTAATTGATATGACTTGTAAAAGTATGAAATATAAAAATTTGAATTTTTGACGAAAAATCACAAACCGGCTAATTGTATATTATAGCATGTAACTTTCAATTTGGTCATCAGATCAAGTTGAAATTTTACATGGAGTCTTATAAAATATTATTTTAACTTAGGTTAAAGTTTCAGAAGTTTTGGAGTATGATAAGAATTTTTTTCCAGATAAAAGAACAAATAGAACAAATGAGTGTCTAGAAATTTCTTTAGGGACTAAATTGAAACTTTGCCCAAAACAACCCTCTTTGTAAGCTGCCAGCAATGAAAAAAAAAAGAGAGAAAGCAAAAAGGGATTGTGCAGCCGGCCAAGAGAAGAAAATGTGAAAGTAGGGCTTTTGTCATTTTTCATGGAAATTGCTTGAAAAATCGAAAACAAATGTAAGATAGAAAGAGTGTTAAGTAATTAAAGAGAGGGTTTGATACATTGAGGAGACTGCAAGGAGTTTAAAGATTTTAATTGTGCTTTTAGATAAGGAAAAAAATTGAGCTTAGAGGAAAGTGTGAAGGAGAACTTGATTCAACTTGTTTTGGCTTTTGATTCTTCATTCCTTAAGGGTAAGAAAACTCTTCATGATGATCCATTGTGTTGTTTTTCATGTTTGTTCTTGGATTGAGTAGAAATGGTATTATGTGAAGGAGGGTTCTTGATGTTATGATGGTTTGAATGCATGGATTTATGTTAATTACATGTTTATTGAGGGAATAAATGTTTGGACTTGTCATTAATTAGGTTAATTTAAGAGAAAAAAAATGTATTTCTTCCTCTTAGTAATGAGAATTTTGGCCAAAGGTAGATTTTTGGGGTGATTAGGTTATTGAATTAATAACAAGCAAATTATATTTAGTTATGATAATTGAGTATTTGGTGATTGAAGAATGTGTAAAAAAAAAAAGAAGAGAAAAGAAGAAGGAGAGAGATAAAAAAATAGTTTCCACCTTAAGTTTGCTATTGATCCCTTGTTATGTTATAAGTAAACATGATCTTATTGTATTGATTAGTAAAATTTCATATATGGATGCTTAGTTGTTGCTATGTATGATTATAGAACTCTTAGAAAGGTAAATTTGGCCATGAAAAATATAAGAAATAAAATTTCAAGCTTGAAGAAATTAATGAATTGTATTTAAATAGTGAAAGAAAAATAAAATAAAATGATGTGTTGAATTAGGTGTAAAGGAATTAAATTTCCTTTAATTGTTGGGAAAAGTTTTATAATGATAAAAGATTCCCTTCTAATTGTGGTGAATTAAAAGTTTTGGTGGATGTAGCATTGTATGAATTATTTGTGGAATTATTAAAGAACATGAAACTATGTTAGAATAATCACAATAGTTTCGGATGTTAAAATTATATTAATTGAAAATCTTACTATGTGATGAAGTTTTAAGAAAATTATTGGGTGATGAAATATTGAAATCATAAAGTCTTTCAAAGGAAACAGGAGAGGTTGGAGGCTCTAGACAACAACAGGGAGTTACTAGTCGAGCATCACCAACAGGTAGGTATCCAACTTCTTGAATTTTTTGTAGTGCTGGTAATTGGGAGGATGAACTAGTGCTCAATTTTTGAGCAAATGAATTAATGTCCCTAATGAGGGAGCAGTACTCCCGTGAAACGGCTAAGATTGTAATTTAATTGGATGAATATGGAGGTGTAAGATAATAATTATTCATAATAAAGTATATAGAAAAAATATATTTATATGGGTGTAGTGAAATGATACATTGCATTTATTGATAATTATATTGATAAAATGTTAATCTTATTTTCAGGACCCTCGCAACAGTAGAATAAATCCTGGTTGAATATATGCTACTTTTGTGTATTTATATTGATCAACATGTATTTTGAGAATTATGAATGATGTAAAAGAGGTTGAATGAACCTTTATATTTGTAGAACAAAACTTTTATATGTAATTAATATGTATGCCATATTTAAGAATATCTTTATGTTAAATTAAGTATTTGCATTCTATCATGGTTGTTCATATGATTAGAAATGTTGGAATGATAAAATAATGGGGATTTTACATTCATAATCAAAGTTTTTATTGTTTTTTTTTTAATTATTTGATTATGCAAATTAAGTAAACCTTAGAATTTTTTATTTTATTTTGTTTTTTTAATTATTATTGATTGCATCTTGATTATCGGACAATACCTGTTTTTTTGTGATGCATTGTTTGGAAAAGAGGTCCAAATGACCATGATTATGATATGAGTTGTGTCAGGAATGAAAATGTCGATAACTTGATATGGTCCTGTTACAAGGAAAACTCTGTCGAAGTTTTAGTAAAAAAAAAAATTACACCGCATAAAATTTTACACTTTTAAATAATTATGTTTATTTTTATGTTGTGACAACTACTCACTTGCAATTTATGACGGGTTTCCAAAGGACACCATTTAGGTCTAATTTGTATCATGAAGTAATCTTCAACATTAAATGCATTATGATACTTATGTAAATCAGCTTGAAATTTATATTATTCATTTCTTACTTGAATTTGTTTTATGATCTCAATATGCAAATTATAATTTCTACATGCAAAAGACTCAGTTGAATAAGATATTTTAGGGTGAGGAGACATAGATTGATGATCTATAGGATTTCTAAGTTTGCAGTACATTTTAAATGATCATAAGAATATCATTAAATGTTGGGTTTATGATAAGTATAAACTTAAGCTTGGACACTAGATAATCGTGACACAAATGCATGTAACATTAACTTATAAATAAAATTGAGATCACAAATGATTTTTGCAAGTGAAAACACAATACAAAAATAAAACTATATTTTTTTTAATATGGAGATTAATTAAGAATAAAATACACCAATAAAATTTTAAGCATGCAATACTAGACTCTTAAATGTAAATGATTAATCAAACACAATATCAAGACAATAAATCACAATTATCAAAGAGGACAAGATAATAAATATAAATGACAAAAAAAGGTTAATGAGCAAAATTGACGGATAAAAATGCAAAGTGAGATTTTTTAAAAAAATTTCTTGGTACAAAAATAATATTAATAATAACTTTAAATGACAAATGCAAATTAAAAAAAAATAAAATTCAACAACTAAAAAGCTAGAGTAATTTACTATCTAGATTGCTTGGGAGTATGTTGGAAATTGATGTCAATGACGTGGCAAAGACAATGACATGACAGACATGGTCATGGCAGCTGAGGTGGCAGAAACTGACAACGTGGCAGCTGGTATAGCAGCCCTTGACTGATGTGGTGATGATGTGGCTTCACTGGTTGACATGGAGCTGACATGGCTTCACCGGCTGATGTGGTGTTGATGTGGTGTTGATGTGGTAGCAATGGGCTGATGTGGTTGGTGACATGGTAGGGGTTAATTAGTGAATCCATGTTGCTGTTACTTGCAGCCGTACTCATATACAGCTCTATATTGTGCAAGGATGCGACCTGATTTGCTGCTGGTTGCCGTTGGCTGTTGGGAGGGTGAACTGTGTTTGTGGCGGCTGAGATGGGTCTGGTGCGGTAGCTGATCTAGCTGAGGAGAATGATAATTATTCTGTTGCTGGAGGCGCGAAAGAATTGGCTTTTTAGGGCTGTGCAAAGGTGACTGAAATTGTGTTGTTCCCGTAGAACCCAAACTTGTGCAAGAGAATTACTTCGTTTTCAGCCCAAACTGGGAGGAAAGCTAAGGAAATGAAAAAATTGACAGAATTTTACTCATTGTATCCTCTAAAAAAATGTTTTTCTTTCTTTTCCATTCATATATCCAAACAAAGAAAACTTCATTTTGCTCACTTCTCTTAAACAAAACAAAGAAATTTGATTTCCCTTCTTTTCTTTACCCTTCTTTTCCTCAGTCTAGTTTCTCTTCCATTCCCTAATATCTTTTAGTTGCCATGCAGACCTTAAATGTTTGCAAAGTCGACAAATTGTAAATCATCACCTAGTTATGTAGTTTTCACCAGCACAATAAAAGAAACAGGTTAATGGCCAGAGCAGCAACAGACAATCACATTTGTGAAATTCCAACTAGTCATAAGAAATCATCAGCTGATTGTAAGAATTACCAGAAAGGTCAAGAACTTAAAATCTGTGTTCTCAGTACTGAATCCTCGGAGATCAAGTATTCCTAATATTTGTTCTTTCCCAGCTGGGTGCTTTTGCAGTGATCTTCTCAGTTAGAAAAACACACAGCTTCTCATTCTCAACAGGATTATGCATCTGCCATGAGTAATTTATGCTTGGTTAGAACCAATGACAGAAGATGATGAACAATGGCAGATCCATATTAATCTTTGTTTGAGCTCAAAATATTGCAGTAATAAGATATTGAGAATATAAAGTATTCATCAACAATTAATATTCTATGGTCATCTGAGAATGTAATCAGTAATTGACAGGGTATGATAATGTTTCATAAAAGAGGTAAGATCTCCTAACTTGATCTAAGAAGAAGCAAATAAATCTTATCAAAATTTGCAAGACCAGCTATAATCAGAAGGCCATTGGAAATCCTTTTGAAATTATTGTCAGTTTTGGGATGCCAATATGTATCTAGAACCTAGAAGATCTACTGTAATATGCAAGAGTGAAGATCATTGACATAAGGGGTAGGAAAAGCTGGCCCTTTCCAAGGACCTGCAACCATATCCTATCAAAAACTCAGTCGTAGAGATGTTCCCTGTAATCTATTAGTTTCCAAAATTGCTCTGTTCATGAGGTCAATATTTTCACTTATGCCTTCTAAAACAAAAAGCAGGGGAAATATATCCATGGCATTCTAGATTTTGCGATACTCCACATACATGCAAAGAAATTATAACTTATTGTTATCTTTCATTGACTGTAGGGATGATTAAGTAACACTGTTCATCGTGTGAAAACTGTTAGTTTAGTAATGGACGAAGGTTTCATTGAACTTAAGAACTTACAGCAGGAAAGTGCTTGGATGCCACCACTACAAGCACTGGCCTTCCATACACATCAAGAGAATCATGCACCTAGGATTTTCCAGTGTTTGCTAGACTTTTCACTGGCTCTTCAGACAGTTCCGACACTTTAAATTCTTCACGCCATTTCTAGCAAGTGTAGAAGGAAAACCACACAATATCCAAAAAGCTCACACAAAACTGTACGTGGAGCAAATACAGCTCTGTGGCTGTTTTTTATGCTTTCACTTGCACATTTCCACGAATCAAATCATTCAATGGTAGCAAATTCAAAACCTTCAAACATATATTACAGTTGAAAGAACAAAAATTGTGACAGTTTGGATACAATGGCTTTGGTCAATTTTGAAATAGCTTCATCCACAGAATATTTCCGGTCTTATAGAAACCAAAGGATCATTTCTTCATCATCTCTTCCATTTTTCCCTACTGGTAGACTATGGTAATCTCTTCCAAGCTTGTCTTTTATAATAAAATTATCTTTAAATAAACTTATTAAAACAATGTTTAAACAATCATGCACAATCATTGCAACTTTTTATGGTTATGTTAACATTCAACTGACGATTAATTATATATTATTCTAATAAATATGCATATTTTTTTTTAATTTTTTTTCTCATTGATATTCAATAAGAATAGAATATCTATTTTTTTATTTTTTTATTATAGTTTTTAGATTTATTATTCTTAGACTTATTAATATAGTCGCGTTGAAATAATCTATTCATGATTTTTATATTTTTTCATTGAGATTCCTTCCATGATTATAATAATTTTTATTTTAAAAACAATGCTTTTAATAAAAATAAATTCTCGTTAAAAAAGAAGAAGAACAAGAAATACATGAATAAGGAAATTGAGTTTTTATTAAAGATAAAGATAAATATTTTCTTTCCTCTTTGATTCAAGTTATTAGAATCTAACAAGTATTTAAATATTGTCATTGGTTTTTATTTCATAAACCATGTTACTCATGAGAATTGATAATTTTGACTTAGAATTTTAATCATTGTTTTTTTATGAATATATATTTTCATGTTTATATAATTAAATAAAAATAAATTTAAAAAAATATTACACGAGATCACATTGGCTAGTACTCTTAGCATTCATGAACACATTAGCTAAGCCCAGGTCATGCCATCAGGAAAAACAATTTCAAAACCTTAAAAGAAAATGAGCATTAAAAAATCATGATGGTTTTGCACCGTTTAATCTTTTCTTACATAGTTTTGTACTTTACATAGTTTAATCTTAAAAGAAAATGGACACCGTTAATCTTTTTATTACATAGTTTTGTACTTTACATTACCATTCCTTCCCTTCCAATTTATAAGATAGGAAAAAAACAAACTTAAAATCGAACTTCTCCGACCACCTCATTTTTAAAAAGTAGTACTGTTGAACTAACTATTCATGGCAAATCATGGATTACAATAAAGAGAAAAAATATGGGTTTTTATTGGCTTCCTCCAACCACTTAGAAATTTTTAATACAACCTCTTTTTTCATGAATTTCTCCATCTCTTACAAAAATTTTCTATGTATAGGTTCCTCCATGGTTCCCCTCTATGTACTTAGAAATTTTTTTCAACCATGTTGCATGTCCCTACAGATGGGCTTTTCAATTTATTACTTGGGGTTTTTATCCTTTTTTTAATGAAGAAATTTCGATGAACTTGTCATGGTAGCTAAATATTTTTACAAGTCTTTGCGTATCAATATTACAAAGATTTGAATATCACAAAGACTTGAAGGGCTACTAATAAATTCAGATTTAATGAACTAAAAAACCTTTGCCAAGTGAAACGGGCCCAAACTATTACTTGAATTAATTGGGTTCGGCACTATGCCTGAATCTACAAAATAAGATTTTTTTATACGTATCAGTCATTAGTTATCTTGGCTACCAAGCACCAGGTATAAATTACTAGTTACTTTTACTAAAAAAATAAATAAATTAAATTGTTAAAACTAAAAATTAACTAATTTTATAACATATAAATCTTATTTTTAAACTATTTGAATTTTACGGGAATTCATTAGATAGAATGTTTATCGAAATCTCAAGTTGAGTTTCTTTGTTATCCATTTCATGTCAGGGTAATGATGCCATAGGAACCTTTTGACCTACACGGCCATATTGTGATTATAAAGCATACCATCTTGGATTATATATATATATATATCTTTGATAGTCTCCCAAGATTTTTGTCCATTCATGCCAGAAAGGTTCTCTAGTGTGCCATTTAGAAAACTACAATATTTTCAGCTTTCCCCCCCACAAAAATAGTGATAATTAAGAGTTGCACATTTTACATCACTGAGAAAACAACACATGGTCTCCACATCCACGACAGGAGACCTATTTCATCTTCATCCATCAAAAGCACGCACTAAGATGTGGTGTTCTTGCTCATTCTGCACATTACGGATTACTGAAGGCAAACAGTGCTCTTCTCGGACCATGTATTTTGATGATTGTGCCCTAAAAAATGTTGAAAAACAGCTTATTACTGAAGGCAAACAGTGCTGATCTTCTCGGACCATGTATTTTGATGATTGTGCCCTAAAAAATGTTGAAAAACAGCTTATTAGCGTATCTACAACCCTCATCACAAGCCAATTATGTGTTCATTATTGGTTCGGTTGTTTATTTAGCCAAAGACTGCTACAACAAGCATCGCATTATAATGTGGTATTAATAATCTATTCGGTGACTAGCACAGGAATGAAAAAAGAATCGAAACGATATAACTTGAAAAAAGCTATTACACCGCATGCTCGTACTTCTGCCTTTAGCCTTCAATATATTGAGAGTAGCAAATTTTGAGGCATAAAGTCACCAATTCTTTTTGACTTTGTCATATTTTTATCCTTGCCTTGATTTTTTATTTACTTCGTTATTCGTCTCCTGTGAAAAAAAATCATGGCTTTGGCAGCCTTACAATTATGCAGTGGCAATAATCAAAGGACATCATAGAATTCTTTCCCTTTCATGGACTGTCACCAACACAAGTTTTAAGAAGATGGGTGTATCCTACGATAAATGTTAGCTCCATTCAAAATAAAATAAAAAAATCAACAATCTTATGCGCATTCTTTCTAGATTGTGGGGCTGGAATCTATTCTCTTAGACTAGCTTTAAAAAGGAGCATGCTCACACTCAAATTCCTTAATAATCTCACTGCCAGTTGTGTTTTTTTATGAGAGTGACCATCACTGGGCCAATACTCTTCACCAGTTTTCTTTTATTTCTTGCAGAGGTGGGTGAGGCTGTGAGTGGAAGTGTGTGAAAAGAAGAGAGAAATAAAGAATGGGATTGTAACTAATCAAAGGGAAGTATATATCTCAAAGTGGGAGGCATCATACCCCATTACTCTATAAAGTATAACCATGCTAAGGCCCCATACATTTTTGCTCCCATGTATACCATGTCAAGCTCAGTCTAAAGAAACCACAGCGTTGTAATGGAGTCGAGTATTTGTTCACTTTGCTTTAAGCTGCAT
>Ga0307510_10009129_pt1 | contig 11804 bp, 18 predicted proteins | sample 12_EM_MG_FD_207224 | JGI IMG/M metagenome (GOLD analysis project Ga0307510, IMG submission 207224) | Populus trichocarpa ectomycorrhiza microbial communities from riparian zone in the Pacific Northwest, United States - 12_EM | ecosystem: Host-associated > Plants > Roots > Unclassified | place... | reverse complement strand
ACCCCAGCGTTTCTGGCCCGAGAGCCACATGTGTGAGACGGGGGGAGCATTAGGACCGTTAGAAATACTGTATGTAGAGATAATCATTGTCGTATACACTTGCAAATTCATCTCGGCCGATCTTGGTCCGAGAGCCGTGAGGCCACATGTGTGAGACGGGGGGCAAGGACACTTAAATGCGGTGGTGGTGAGGGTCGAAATAACGCGGTAAATATCGTCGGGATAGGTCAGAATTTGAGGTCTATATGTTGAAGAAGCTTTCTGGCTGCGAAACGATGTACCAGGTGTGCGAGAGTGCAAAAATCGAAAAACGCGGTAAATATCGTCGGGATAGGTCAGAATTTGAGGTCTATATGTTGAAGAAGCTTTCTGGCTGCGAAACGATGTACCAGGTGTACGAGAGTGCAAAAATCGAAAAACGCGGTGGTGATGGAAGAAAACTTGATCATGTTGCCTAGGCCCTAGTTTGATCTAATCGAAATGTAAGCAGCGTCGAGAGGCCGAAAAGTCGAAAACGTCGAGATAAGTCTACAGAAGGCAAAATTTAAGAAAACACCTCTCGCAGTGGAACAAGTAAAAAATTTCCAGCCGGTACAAGTAGCGGGAGTAAAAATTTAGTAGACTACGCGGTAGTCTACTCGTGGTTCCCTTCATATCTACTAGTCCGTGTATGTTCAAGAGTATTTGATGTTCCGGATCAACCACATACTAACACCAACAAGGGGAACGCAATTCCTCCGGCCACGAAGCAGAAAAAACCTAAGGGATGTCAGGAGGAAATCTGTTCCTCCTGCCGTCGAAACTGCAAAGAAAGCACCAGTAGGAGGAATAGACTTCCCTTTTCTGTTCAAAACGGAGTTCCGCCTGCCGTCGAAATCAGAAAAAAAAAGGAAACGGCAGGGGAATAAACGTCTCCCTGTGATCGAGAACGCAAAGAAAGGATGGCAGAAGAATTGAAATCCTCCCGCCGTCGAAACCAGAAAAAAAGGGATGGCTGGGGGGTACTTCCTCCTGCCGTCGAAAGAGCAAAAAAAGTTGACAGCAGGGGGAATAGACTTCCTTCTGCTGTCAAAATGGCAAAGAGAGCGATGGCAGAGGGAATGGAGTTCCTTCTGCCGTCGAAACCGGAAAAAAAAAGAAATGGCAGGGGGAATAGACTTCCCCCTGCGGTCGAAATGCAAGGAACGGACAGCAGGGGAATAGTGTTCCCTTCTGTAATCGAAAACACAAAGAGTGGACAGCAGGGGAATTGAATTCCTCCTGCCGTCAAAACCGAAACAAAAAAAAAGGCAACAGCAGGGGGAATAGACTTCCCCCTGCAGTCGAAAATGCCAAGAAAGCGATGGCACAGGGCACAGAGTTCCTCCTGCCGTCGAAAGTGGAAGAAAAGAGGAAACAACAAGGGGAATAGAGCTTCCCCTGTGGTCGAAAACGCAAAGAAAGGACGGCAAGGGAACTGACTTCCTCTTGCTGTCGAAACTGGAGAAAAAAGGAAACGGCAGGGGGAATAGACTCCCCTCTGCGGTCGGAAATGCAAAGAAAGATGGAAGAGGAATTGAATTCCTCCTGCCATCAAAAAAGGGACAGCAGGAGGAACATACCTCCTGCCGTCGAAAGAGCAAAAAAAAGGCGACAGACAGCAGGGGAATAGACTTTCCTCCGCTGTCAAAACGGCAAAGAAAGTGATGGCAGAGGAAACAGAGTTCCTCCTGCCATCGAAAGAGAAAAAAAAGCAACGGCAGAGGAAAAAAAAGAGTTCCTCCTGATGTCAAAACCGCAAAAAGAGAAAAAAGAATGCTTCTCCCTGCCTTCGAATCCGCAAAGAGCATGGCAGGGGAACCTCGTTCCTCCTGCCGCCGAATGAGAAAGAGAAGGTGACGGCAAGGGGAATAGAGTTTCCCCCCACCGTCTAAATCACAAACAAAAAAATGGCAGAGGGAATAGAATTCCCCCCGCATCTAAATCACAAACAAAAGAAACGGCAGGGGAATAGAGTTCCCCCTGCCATGGAGATCGCAAACAAAGCAACGGCAGGGGGAATTGAGTCCCTCCTGCCGTCGAAAAAGACAAAAAAAACAGTGACGGCAGGAGGAATCAACTCCGTCAAAATGGCGAATCGTCGGCGATCCAGGTATCACAACTGACGAGAGGGAACATCCCTCTGGTCGTGCAGACTACTGTAAAAAAAGCGGAATGAATCGAAAAACCAAAAAAAGGTGAGCGTACTTTCTTACGCCCAAGCCGAGTTCCTTCCTCTCTCCCTCTTCCACCTCCGGCTTTGTTATCGTGTTTGTGGCAACCGATGCATTGTAAGTGGAAGTGATGGTGAAGGAAGAAGAAAGAGGGGACAATTCTCACGATCAGCAACCTGTATTTAGACTTTGCGTACTTGGCATCGGTCTCTTCTTTGGCTTGCATCAGTCCTCTTCTCTTCAACTTTGGTTCAGTCCTCTCCTCCTTGACTTTACTTCTTGGTCACCCCTTGCGTCAGTGAAGGCTTTCTTGTACTTTAACACGTAAACCATCATACATCTGGGGAGTCTGTATGGTCACTTACTTAAGCACCTTTGGCCAGGATATTTCGATGCCATGCATCCACCACATACTCCGGCTTGTTCCCAACTCGCCTGTGGAGGAAGCACCACTTCCATCAGTATGTTCCAAGCTGCTTTTCTTGTATCTTCTCAACTCACACCCGAAGATCAAGGGGCATCATGGCAGGATCATCATATCTATGCAAGTCGCGTTAATCCCTCCTCTCCTCGACTTGACTTTGCATCGGTCACCCCTTGACCTAGCTTTGCGTAGGTCATCGCTAGACTTGGACTTTGCGTCGGTTCATTCCAAGACATGGGCGTCCAGCCTACTTTTATTACATCTCGGGTCGGGCGCTGGACCCGGAAAGTAATAGGGATAGGCTCAATCTGAAAGGACTGTAGTCACTTAGTCATAGAATCTATAACCATGTACCTTCTCGCAGCAATCTCATCCGCTTTTCCTGGTAGCTTAAACCTCGCAACTGAGAAGTCCTCACCCACTTTCCATAGCCGATGCCAACATTCAAGGACAGACAATGGCACTTCGCAATGGCAATTCGGAACAAGTCAAAGGCGGCTTTAGATGGGTCTCCACCATAGTCTTTAAACAAAAAATTGATGAGCAATGTTTCAATTCTGAATGAGATTACGTTGGTCTACATTACATCCATAATAACATAAAGGCACGCACTCCACAGCAGGAGATAAATGATGGGTGGCATTATAGTCAAGGTGATGATGGAATTTCCGCTCTTGCGCGTTTTTGCCCAGCATTTAATTCTGCCTCTCGTTTCCGCTTCAGGCCGAGCTCCCGCTGTTTCACCCTCTCGTCTTCCTCCGCTTCGATACTGGCATCACTAGCACTATCATCAATACCGTCGGAGGATGTGTCCTGCACTTCCTTTCGCCTCTTTTCTGCAGCAAATACTTCGCACATGAAATCATCGAAGTTGATTTCAATTGCAATCTCAGCCCCTTGTAAGGGTTGATGGTAGACGTCGGCTCCAAATAGGGCAAGGCTGCCTCGCGTCAACTGAGGAGATCTAGTTGAGTCATACACCTAGAACAGGCTGGATCGGACACTTCTCAACATCTAGAAACAGAAAACACACCGTTGATTCCTCCTTGTGGAAGTAGAGGGACAGTCTCCCACTCTGCACTCCGGTATCAATCCAACCAGTTGGTGGCGCTTTACTTCTCCAGCTAAGCCGGTATGTCGAAATGATGAGTTTTCGGAAGCTGCTATCGGTTGTCCGGCTCAAGTCAATCCCAACTACAGTTTTCAGACTTCCCTTGGGACTCTCCGTAATCCATCTCATGCATGCTTGTCGAAGATCCTTTCCAGATTGGGAATCGGCAACTTCAAAAATTATTGTTGGCCACAGCTGACGAGCCTTCTTTGGATTTGAATTGCCGATCTCCGATGGCTCGAAGAAGGAGTAATCTGGGACCTTCTTGCCCTGCCTGAGTTTCCAACCAGCCTGACCCGCATTGCGGAGGGGGACTAGAGGAGGGTGATCGGAGAAGTATGGATTCAGCATTTCGTGAAGGATAGATGGGGGCCCATAAACAATGATCCGATTCTCAAATATTTCGAGTCTGTGCGGATGTAGAATGAGATGTGCATACCATTGAAAGGACTCTGACCTACCGCAAGTTCTCAGGAAAGTGCTCGCTATCAAGGAACGCCTCCCATTTTCTCCTCACAGTGGGATCAACAGTGATGATAAATTCAACTTGCTCGTCGATGTGGAGTTTCATCTGGTGTATACGAATGAGATTCGATATATCATCGGCCGTGCAGCCAGGCAACTGTCTGCATTCATATTCGAAATTGGACAGGTTGAATGGCAAGTTATCTGGCGCTGCAGACTCTGAGGAATTTCGAGGGGTTGGCTGTTGAATAGCTGTGGCGGTTGAATTGGGTGAATGAGCTGTGGCAACAAGTCGGGAAGCAAAAGAAAACCTCGTTGGAGAAGATTTGGTAGACGGAGGAGGGGTAAGAGTTTGAAAAGTTTGCTCAGAACACTGTGGCATGGTCGTGTAGTATGGCGACGAGTATTCACTTCCCAGGACAGCCGTTGACATTGCGATCGGCCTCGAATGTGCAGACGCAGGAGGGATTCTTGGAATAGTCACAATTTAAACTCCGCTTAACCAGCCGGCCTTCCACTCATTCGCCCTAATATTCATTCCTCCCTCCCATTCTAACCGTCCTCCGGAGAATGCGTAGCCGTCGTTGGCCCTTCGGGGTGTAGCAAATCGACTATCGTTGGGGCTTTGGGAGCCAAGCGAGGGTCGGATCCATGCCGCATCAGTCAACCTGAACGACATCCAAACGTACCTGCTAGACCGAGTTCTGGGGTCAAGCAAGCGTCTGGTAGTGGTCTGGAATCAGGTGCCACCACCCAACAAAGACCACTATTGAAGCAGTCAAGGAACGGTTTGGACTTATGGACCCCCTTTTTGCTGACCAGTGGCATCTCGTCAACCCGGAGCACACCTTGAACGTTACCTCTCTATGGGACATGGGAATCACAGGCAAAGGAGTTATCACTTCCTTTCTTGACGATGGACTCGCCTTCGACGTCCCAGATTTGAAAGATGCTTTCGTGAGTCCTTCGTAATCTCTTATAGAGTTTTACTAATTGTTTCTTTTCTCTAGGTGCCGGAACTCTCTTTTGATTTCAACGCTCATGTACCCCTACCGAAACCTACTGGCGCCCGAGACCACCACGGCACACGTTGCGCTGGCCAAGTCGCGGTCAGAAGGAATGATGCTTGCGGAGTCATTGCATATGACTCTAAGGCTGCACAGCCCATATCCTTGGCGGCCCCATCATAGTCGTCGATGAAGCGGTTGCCCTTAACCTCGGATTTTGGGTTATCGATGAAGTCCGCGAACGCTCCGTCGTCCTCCATGATGACGAGGAGACGTTTCTACAGAACCTATCCAATTTTGACAATCGAGGAAGCGACAGCGGGCACGACGATCCGGGAGATGAGGAGAAAAAGGAGTTTGTGGAGGTGGGGGATGTGCCAAGTGCTACGCCAGTAAAGAGGCGGATTGTCAGAGCAGCTTCTTGGCAGAGTCAGGCCGAAAGCAATCCACGAAGATGAAGGTGGTTGGTTTCGATTTGTTTCCGTGCAAGTTGAGATTCTAAATTGATTTTTACTAGGTGTCCATTCTATCCTTGCAAGGGCCAGACGATCTTGCCTTGCTCCTCAACACTCTCCCCCTTCAAGCAACTCCTGGGACGCCAGACATCAGTCCTCTCAAAGACTCCAATAGGAAGAAAGCTGCCATGGCTCCAAAAGGAAGTCCCACAAAGCCAGAAACCGAAAGAAGATATTGAGAACCCAGGTGTTCTCTATCAGACCGTACGCTCAATCGCGGGGCTATTCTAAGAGATCAACGCCTTCAAATGCCGTTTCTGGGATGTCTGCATCTTCGACCAACCCTCTTCAGCCACAGTTGCAGAGCAACGCAAGTCTCATTGGGCAACCAATTGCGCCCTGGCCAGTTCTTATCGCAGCTGTTTCGCCCGCGAAGGACAAGCCAAAGGATTCTACAACTGTCAAAAGAGTCACCCCTCCCTTGACATTCAAGCCTGGCCATAAGCGGACGATGACGCTAGCACCTGAACCAGAACCGGCCTTCAACACTTGAAGCCCGCGCGTTCGAAGGCAGTCTCGACCTTTGGTGGCGCCATACTTTGCAGAGATGGTGAAAAACGATGCTCATATGGAGCGTATCAGGGTGCGACTGTTGAATGAGTCCTCGAGTATATCAAGAAGAGTGAAGAGAAGAGAGGGAAGAAGTTTTGGAAGCAGGTACAACTGTGATGACCTCCACTCCCACCAGCCAACCCCGCACTATTCACAGCCGCCTTCACCCACGAATGCCAGTACAAGTCCAAATCAACCTCAAGCAGGTCTGAGCAACTCTTGCGTGATACTCTTCGAAAAAAACGATGTGGAGCGCAACACCGCCATCGTTCCACTACCTCCGTCACCTCTTGTCTCGGCGCACCATGTTGTCTCACCCTCGATAACACCACCCTCCCCAAATGAACACCGGAGGCGGCACTCACATGTACCTCCATCGAGTTTAGGCACCACTGCCCATGAGCAGCAATTCCGAGAAAGAGAAGAATATACACAAGGATCGTTCGCCTTCTGTACGGCGATGACTAATGCATCGCCGTCGCCTTCGGTGGCGAGTGGCAGCCATCAACATCATCAACAGTATAGTTCTGCTGTGTATGGAGGTGATGTGGAGGCTCTGGTACTGTCGACGCCACAGAGAACCCATCAGACCGCCGCAACTCCCGGAATGCCCTCTAGAAGGGGTATCTCGCCAGCATCGAATCCACGTCCGATGTCTGAATATCTGCCGTCCCGTAAGGCATCGCATTCACCCTCGCCCATCCGCCGCAGGCCAGGCTCACAGCATCGTCCATCTCCTTCGGTGCTCGATCCCACTGCTTCCTCTATCCCAGCTTCTGAATCCCAGAGGCGTCAATCTCTGCCCAAATCGACGACCTCGAAGTCGACGTGAACCCCCGACCCCTCCTTCTCGGGGTGAACTGCTGGTAATGACCCACGAGCAGGTATTGAGGGCAAGGTTGGAGAGAGTCCTGAATGCTGGAAGGGTAATTGAAAGGGAGGAACACAAAAGAGATTCTGAAAGGAGGAGGGACAGGAGTCAGACTAGTCAGTCGAATGAAGTCAGAGACAAAGAAGGCGGTTGGCCTTGGAGAAGATTGGAGAGGGATGCTATGGGTTTGCGTTCTCTAGAATCAGTGAGCATTTTCGAATCTTCCTCATTCTGAACGACCACCAATGAAATTTTTGCTATAGGTTCTATCGAGCCCAATGGAATTGTCTAATAGCAGCAGCAGTCTCAATCCTTGCAGCAAGATGCTCCGTCGCCATCGTCCAGAGCAAGATCCAAGACAGATGCCGCGCTTACTAGGGCTGATGCACCGTCTCGACGAAGAATTACAGCACCCTCTGTTGTTGCCGCCCTGCGTAATAGGAGAATGCAGCATACCGGCACAACACCGCCCCTTGTACCCGATGGATCACCTATCCTTGGGCCTACGACAGCTAGTCCTGCAGATATGGAAGATGCAGACGGCCAATTGAGACTGCTAACACCATCCGCCATCCACCTTCATTGGTTATAATGGTGGACCAAAAGGGGCGAATGGAGTTGAAGGATATTGTCCTAGTCCTTACAAGACTGCGGATACATTCATTCTATCTAGGAAAAGATCCGGTCCCCTTGGTTCGGCTAGAAGACCTACCACCACTCCTCGTGGTCGATGCTCGTCACCTTCCTGGGAACGAAACCATCTAGAATTAGACGAACATGACGAGACTTCTTCGTGCTCTTCTTCGCAGTCCTAAGGTTTTTGAGGGCTTGTGGATTTAAGATTGCAAATCGTTCGGAATGCTAAAGGGTCATGATCTGATCTTGTTTATTGATTCGCACGGTGACGTCCTCGACATCATCCACGACCCCTTTTCTAACGACCTCGTCATGCCTGCAACCGCTCCATTTCCGTTGCCGCAGCACCCAACCCACCAACGATACTCTTTATCCCGCCCTTTATCTGTATCCCCTTGACGATATATGGGCGCCGAAGCATATCCCCTCACTAACCAGCACAAAGATCGGAAGGCAGAGAAGCTCCAAAACCGCACCTGGCCAACGCAACGGTTTTTTTGATTCCAAAATCCGAAGTGTGGGAAGACAATGGCAAGGTTGGCACACTAGCGTCTTGTGTTTCTTCGAAATTCATTCATTATTTCCAACAAGATATATCTCAAGGATGTCAGAAGCTCCAACGGTACATTAATCAGCGGTGGACGCTTGTGGTCAAGAATCGGAGCCAGTCGACCACGACATCATTGTATGTGCATCATGCTTTCGACTATCCAACCTTATTCTCAATAATCATAGGAATTTGGCATTGATATTGTTGGCGAGGACGGCAAAACCATAATCCACCATAAAGTTGCAGCCCGTGTCTTAAATGAACAAGAGCACTATCAGCAGCAATTCAACAATCATCTTCGTCGGGTCCGTTTATGTTTTTGACAGCGGTCAGTGGAGTACCGGTATCTTCGCTGGTGCCCCAGGCGGACCTCAAAACTTCCCATTTGCTGCTCAGCGAAGAGCCCAGCTTGCCCAGCAGGGATTATGGGGTATGGGGGCTATGGAGCCACCCAGTAAGATGAGTCTAAGCTTCGATGGCATCCTCGGCCCATTGCAAGGCGAACTTCAGACGAGCCGCGAAACAAGTGCGGAACTTAATTCGTTAACCGGAACCATGAGCGAGATACATGATACCCCAGGCGGAAATCTGGTACGCCTCTCAGCGCAGACTACCGTCATTACTTATGCCTGACTCAATCCCAGCCTGCAATACTCCCACCACTTCCCAGTAGACTATTTGGTCACAAGAGGCTTCTACCAACGCTACGTCACTGGTGCAGTTGGCATGTCTAGCGCTTCCAACTCCACCTCAGGCAGCGAGACACGCAGTCATCTCATCTTGAGAGGGTGTATTGGAGGAAGCCTTTGCCGAGAAGCATGAAGTCAAAGCTTTGAAGGAGGAAATGGAAGCCCGCAGGCTGGAGATCGATGTCGAGCGAGCGAAAGTAGAGGAGAAAATCAGGCAGGAAGTTGAACAAGTTCAAAAGGAGAAGTAGATAGCATTTTTGTTTACTAATTGAAGTGCAGCTGGCCTTCCAATGCGAGCAGCCATATGTTGTGGCCTTTCGACACCACTTCAAGTCAATTCTAGCCGGGAATGTGGGCGCTCAGGTAGATAAGGATGGGGGTGGCACGTCCATTTCATGAGAACTGTAAGTCTGAGATTGTAAATTTTATAGATAATCTGTTTCAATTAAAATGCAGGCACTCGTTGACGTGGTGAGGAAGCCAAGACCCTTCCCCATCATGCTGCCCACGTCCTGTGCCATTTCTTGGACCCAGAGTGGAGGGCTTGCCCTCCATGTACCAACCTCCTATTGTACCCCTTCCACATTTGTCAGTGTGTCACCCCGCCAGAAGCTAAGCGCTACTATTATGTGTGCGTTTCAGACCCAGAATCACGTGGTTGACGCTCTGAATACTGGGTGGCTTCATTCTCATTCGAGCTGCAAGATGAATTACAGGGCCTGCAGGAACTGGACGGCTATAGAATAGAACACGACCGCGATTTCTCCAACAGAGGATCCAGAGGTACTGCTTGAAGGTGAGTGTCGACGATTATCTGTAAATATGATTTTACCACTCATTCGTGTTCACCAGCTGCTGTGGAAGCTGTTGCAGAATCAAGCGATGCGATACATGACTCCACATGACTCCGAGGTGTTTGATGTCTACAGAAGCGTGCTAAAATACTCGAATGTGGTGCCGGGCCATGTAATGACGAAGCTACTCGACTCACTCTGCACTCGACTCACTCTGGTCTGGTCTCCAAGCCGAACGGGATGCCACATTGGGCGACGCCATTGGAAATGTATAGTTTCCTGCTACACTGGTTCGTCACCGCAGCAGCAGAGAAAGTAAAAGCATCAGAAGATAACACCCCGCCACCCACAAAGCCAAAGCGAGGAAGAGGGGGAAAATCGGGTGGGCGCAGGGCGTACGACCTCCAGGACAACCAATAAGAGAGTAAACGAGGCTTGGTCTTGGGAGGATCAGATACCAAATACGCTCCATCTCACAAGCAAGGTTCTTCGTCAGCTCCAAACTCAACGCATCTGGAGAACAACTGGAGAGAGGGATACCTTCGCCAAGTACGTTTGCATTCCCCTATTTGTCTTTCTTCTAGGTGGCTAATAACATAATAGTTGTATAACACGCCCCGGCGTATCACGTTATGGAAAGTGAACAATACTTGAAGTCTCTAGGTGTGAAGAAAGCCGTTTTTTTCGATGTTTATCCGTGAAGCACCATGGTCAAGCTATGGCACTTCAGATTACTGGATTACTGCTATTCAGGTCCTCACTTTCTATGAGCATCTCTCTCGGAAACATTGGCGGAGTGTCTCACCCAATTGCGCGTCGAATATGACTACCCGCAGCTTGGAGATGAAGTCGTTCGTGAAATCGCTGGGAAGACTTTCAACGCGAATGACAATAATGCGAAGTTTCTGGTCAAGTACGCCGAAACTTGCCCGAGATCTGTCCTGAAGCCACTTAGTCTCTTGATGGATCAGTTGGATTCTGAGGTAAGTCCGTTTTTGCCCTATCTTCGTATTTTTGGCACCATTAACCTATAAAACAGTCATACCCAATGAGACAAGCCATCGTTGAAGCAACATGTTCCCTTCTAACAGAGCTCGCTCTTTTCAACCTCCTCCTTGAACGGGTGCTCGACAACTCATCCTATGACCGCTCCAAGGTTTTTGCTGTCCTTGCAGCGTGACCTGTGGGAGAGTGAGTATAACGAGGCCAGCACTGCTCTCGACTCTCGACAATGGCGAGCGAGATGAATGACAAGAAGGAGAGGACCCCGGTGAGTCGAAAAAGAAGTATCAAAGGTACGGTTTTTATGCTGTCAATGCACCATTTGCTGAATGAGGGTGATAGATCCAAGAAGGCTGAAGGCAACGATTCAATGGATGTTGATGAGGGCGGAATGCCTGGAGAGGTTCAATAAGTTTTGAGAATGGGGCGATCGCCCATGTTTGAGGACCTGCAACTTTCGCCAAGACAGATCTGTGATGACCACGGTCTGCAGATTCTTTGCGCTTTTGTCGCGCTTTTGTCTCCCATGTCTAATACATCCCATGAGATTCCTAAGTTTTGAGATCATACCTTTAAATTATAAGAACGGAAATTGAACCTTCCAGTAATTGCATCTGTGGGCCGGGTGACCATTTAAACCGACCATTAAACTTTCCGCTGTCGTAAAGGGACAGACATACTGCTCGCCGACTTCCAAATCTGGACATATGCTGCACGGCTTCACGGCAGGCTCGACTTCTTGCGTCGGTTGTTAAATGAATGAAATCTAAACTCATGGCATGATATACGAATAGCTTTTATATCAAATCATGTCCTTATAATATATATTCTATGCTCTACTGTAAGTAGCCACTTTTGCCGAAAATTGATCGGCCATCACACAATCAGTAGTGCCGATATCAGGATTTCCATAGGGATCTGGCCTAACTTCCCGCAGGAGCCCGATGCGCGCTTATCGGTTTTGGCCTTCCGATTTGCGTCGTTGCACTGCCTCTC
>Ga0307510_10009128_pt1 | contig 11804 bp, 11 predicted proteins | sample 12_EM_MG_FD_207224 | JGI IMG/M metagenome (GOLD analysis project Ga0307510, IMG submission 207224) | Populus trichocarpa ectomycorrhiza microbial communities from riparian zone in the Pacific Northwest, United States - 12_EM | ecosystem: Host-associated > Plants > Roots > Unclassified | place... | reverse complement strand
AAAAAATACTAGCTAATTAATTAACCTCTTGCCTAATAATTCGTGTATCAGCTGGTCTTCCCATGATGTTTGATAAGGAATTTCAATTCTTGTTTATCATCACTTTATAAAAAAATTTCCGCTACGACTTTTTCTTTGTTTTACTTTTTTAAGATTTTAACCAAATAAGACTTTCCCTTGCAAAGGGGAAAATTTTGTTTTTATTTGGACTTTGCAGTGAATATATAGTGTGATATTCAAGCCAGATTATTTAAATCTAAGCAATAAAAAAAAAGAAAAAAAAAAGAGAGATAGAAGTTGTTAGAAGAAAATATAAATTATATTTTGAGATTTTATTAAAAGTTTAAGATATTAAATTAATATTTTTTTTAATATATTGAATTAAATTGATTTTTTAATATAGTATAAAAACATCTATCATTAACCAAAAGATTATGAGTTCAAAACTCTCCATATATATCAATTGATCTATTTGGCAAAACTATGCATGAGATATTAATGGATCTGTTTTATTTGATAAAATAACGGTAAATATAAAATAACGGTGAATTAATATAGTTTTCAAGTAAAAAAATTATATTTAAAGAGGTGTATATGAAAAAATATAAATTATATTTTAGAAATGATTGTTTGACAGCAGTGTTAGAATTGAAAGAGAGAGAAGGATTTCGGGGGTGTATCAGATTTTCTTGTTTCTTTTTTCTCAAAAAGATATAAAGTCAACCTCAAAATAAACCCACCTAGTGGACACTGACTTTGAAGCGGGACTAGGATGAAGATGATAAGTATTGTAATGAGGCTGATAATACCAAAGGGAGAATGAGACGGAATCTAACTCGTCATCTTGCCTCCAGCATCATCACATCTCAGATTATTATTACATCAGTACTAACTATACACATAGGATAGGAGTGGCACTGCTTAATTCTCTCCTCGATCGCCTTTACATGAAAAGCCATGATGTTAATAACCCATTAAACATTGTTGGGTGCTACAGCATTATGAGCCATCTCCATCCCATGATTTTTATTCTCCATCTCCTTTTCTTCTTTCATCTTAAGATATAGACCATAGACATAAGAACAAAAACCCCACCCACAAAGAACAGTGGACACTACCTTGACACCACCAAACTCATCTCCGTAGACCACCACCCCTCCTAACACGTTCATGGCCAAGAGGGCAGTCATGCAAATCCCTCCTGTTAGTGATGATGTTAAGAAAACCATTCCTGCTGTGCCCATGAAGCATAACTGCCAAGTAACCACGTTAGCAAACACTGTAACCCAATAAACCCTTGCTCCTTTATCAAACCTGACCTGGCTTTCCCGTTTCATCTCTGAAAAACCACCGGCTGATGCCATCCCCATGGTGGCCAGAGCTGTGGCTGCAATCTCCATCACCAGCTGCATTTCCACCACCATCTCATAACAGTAGATCCTTCTGTATATCTTCTCCATGACTGGTAAATATAAGGCAAATAACAAGCCCGCTCCTATTGTCGATAAGAAGCCAATGAAATATTTTGCACGGGTTAGACCTTGGGACTTGTCATGGCTTGAACCTAAAGCCAAAAGAACTGAACTTAGGGTCAAGAGGATTACACAGTTGAAATTTTGAAAAGTGATCTTTTGTTTTACTATGATCACTGAGAGGATGAGATTGAACACTAGCTGTGAAGACAAAAGGAGAGATGAGGTTGATACTGGGAGATAAGAATTACCCCAAGAAAAGAGAAGGTTGTTCAAGCCTAACATGAGACCTATGAAGATTGATAAGATTAACAGTTTTGGAGTGAAGAGACTAAATGGACGTCTATCAGTGCATTTGAAGACATAAAAAGGGAGGTAAATAGGGAAGAGAAGGAGAGGGAAACCCGCGGATTGAACCCATGTAGAGACCCATCTGCTAGAACCTTGATGGTTGAAATAAAACTTCGAGAGTAAACTAGAAGAGAGCGAGCCCACAAACAGGAACGAGTAGTTGATCACCAAAAGAAAGATATATCTCTTGTTTTTCCTGGCCTTTTGGTCTTCTTGCACACTAATTGAATCATTGCTCATGGTGATCACTGGAGATTGTGATGATGAGGAATCTTGGTGTGGCTTTTGTTGTTCCTGAATTGTTTCGATATTGTTTTTGGTTTTGAGAGCACTTGGAGAGTAGAGATGGGGTTTGGGAGAATTTGGAGGTGATGCGTGTACCAAGACATCCATTAAATTAAGAGGAGTTGAAACTAAGGAAATTGGTAGTCTCTTGATAATGAGGTGGATGACTTTTGATTCCTGGCTTCTTATATAAGGAATGCTCCAAGTTGATTTTAGGTTAGAAAAATGAACCTGAATTATAACTTTAAAGTGTATTGTGCTTACATAATCGTGGGGTCTATGTGATTTTTGGCTCATATATATGAAGTTTCCTGTGGACGGCTTCAACAGAAAGCTCCAAGATTCTAAAAAATAAGAGAGAGAGAGAGAGAAGGACCCAAGGATATAATAATATATTAATAACTTTACAATTAATCTTGCCTCTGCATTTCTTCTCTGCCTTCAATAATTTCTGCGTTCGATTAGGCTAGAAATACTCCAATAAAGAACGTAGAGACATATATGGCAATTTATCAGTGTTAAGTTTATCTATCCTATTGGTGTTAGGTTGATCCTATCATGAAAAAAGAAAGCCATTTATTTATTAATTCAATTTTATTCTAAGAACATTAATGGGGGATACAGCAATTTATTTGAAAGGGTAGGTTTAGGCTTTTGTATATATCTTCGTCCCCTTGCCTACAAAGTTCCAGCGATGAACCAGACTCTACATGGTATCCCTGATAGCATGGCGCGGGGAGTCTAAGACAGTAATGCAGCATCATAAATGATTGTCTAAAAAAGGACTGCGAACGCAGGCTTGATTCGGAAAAGCATGAGAGAAGGAAGAGTTTTTGTTTCTTTCTTCAATATAAATCTTGACAAATGGCTCAGATACCACATGGTAATCAGAAGGAAAGCACAGGTGGAGGGAGAGTTTATGCTTCGAAACGGCTAACTTTGACTGATTATTAATTATCTCTCCCGTTTATCCTTTTCTTGTTGTAACTCCCCTGCCTAAGCCCACTTGTTCTTGCCAGATATCAACCAGTGAGTGAAATGTGAGCATGCAACGAGGTGGCATGATGGCAATGGCATTTCCTCACTTTTTCAGTTTTGGGTTTACTGGGTCTCTCACAAGTGTCCGTCTCCCCCTTTCAGAAGACGAAATTCTTGCTCTTGGGGGGCTAAGAGTAATTATATTGATATTGGAACTGTCACTACATGATGACTCTTTGTTTGTTTGTGAAATGGTTTTTTTTTTTTTAAAAAAAAAAGTGAATTTCTAGTGTATTATTTTTTGATAATTGAAAGTTTTGTAAGAAAATATAATTGTTACTATAAATTATCTTTTCCACCTATGCATTTTTTCAACATATCTTTCTTTAGCTATGTTGTCTATTGTATAAAAATTGTAAACAATTAAGATTAAGATCGAATTTATAAAAAAAAAGTGAATCTAAAAAAGTGAATCTTTTTAATCAAATCATGTTTCCTTTATTGATGCAGTTTTTTTTTAAAAAAAAAAATATTTTTTGATCAAAAATCTTTTCTTCACACAAAAACTTAACATAATCTTAAAAATAAGTTCTGACAAAACAGTACAATAAAAATGAATTGATAATTTTGATGCAAATGTATTATAGATACAAAAAAAAAAAAACTAATATTGAGAAAAATTATGAACAAATTTTAAATACAAAATTTTAAATAAATATTTCATATGCATTGAAAAAATTATGCATGTTAGGTTCATATTTACCTCTAAGAAATAAATTGGTAACTTTAACATGAAATACTTTAATAATATTTAAAAATAATAAAATAGTTAGATAATTATTTAAACTTTATTTAGCTAATTTTATTAAAATATGTGAAAAGAGAAAAAAAAAATGAAAAAAAATTTGAAGAGTTGGGCGTGTATGGGCTAACATGCACGCTTGACCCAACATGAAATCTAGGTGTGCTTAGGCCTAGAAAACTAAGCCCATGCTTTCTAATACTTTATTGTTTCCTCAGGGGTGGATTGTCCACCCCAATTGTTTTTATTTTGAAATTTAATGAATGACACGTCGTCCATTTGATAATGAAGCTTTGTTTGTTAGTCTTTTTTTCTAGTCATTAGAGGCGGCTCCGGTGATCGCAAAATCAAGGTCCAAGTGTTAAACCTTGAAAACCTAGTTTTCAATGATTGTTTCATAGAAAAAAATGAAAAATATCCAATGAACCACTACAATCTTGTTTATAACAACAAAACACATTCTAATTAATTGGTCTAAAAATGCAAATTCAAGTCAAATATATTTAAGCTCTCATTTACATTTTCAGTATTGAAGGTCAAATCATATCAATTAAATTTCATTTTGAAAGATAAGTTCATGGGCATCAAAATCGAAGTTATTAGTAGTTGAAATTCATCAACTCGAAAGTTTTCTCTCCCCTTAAAATATTATGACAACTTTCTCTCACGTCTTTTAAATTTTAAGGATTGAAATGTAAAATAAATGAATTTTTAAAGCTAAACGAACATTTCTAAACCATAAAATACTAAACTTAAAAAAATAAAATTGAGGGATGAAATTGTAGATTTATGTTCTTTGTAACAATAAACATGGAAAAGGAATGTCATTTTTTTTTCAAATACCAAATTTGATATTTTTTCTTTTAATTTTTTTCTAATAATTTAAAACTCTTCCATGTAAAATGAACATGTCATTAAAGAACGAAACAATCTTAAACATCTAAGGAACACGATCAAAGGCAACCCAAAGAAAATAAATAAAAAATCCAGGATAAAAACAAAGGAACTTTTAAGGATTAAATTGAAAATATTTAAAGCTGTATGACCAAAAAAAATTAAAATAATTAAATTGAGGGATAAAGAACTGAAAATTTGTATAATGAACAATGATATGAATATTATTTTGTGAGAAGATGAAAAAAGTTTTATACAGTAAAACCATAATTTTTTTAGTTTTTTAATAATTAATAATAATAAAATAATTAAAACTCTATATTTTAGTTACAATATAATATAATTATTCATTTCTGAATTATTTGTGTTTTAAAAATTCGTACAAAGCCGGGTGGACATTGCTATTCCCATTGGATCAGGCAACCTATTAACCGACACCAACCAGGAGCAGTAAGAAAATAGCAAAGCCCATTGCGAAATGAATCTGCCCCACATCGTTCTCTATTTTTGGCGCGAAAGAGCTCAACTTTCCTCTGAGACAGGAGAGGGCATACACAGTAAAGTAAATTTTCCTTCCCTTGCCTGTGTCCTCCGGCATCAAACACCAACCCACTAAAATTTATTCCACTACAGAAACCCATTTTCAAAATCATAGCAATGGATGCGTTCGGCGGCTACTTCGTCGACGAGAAAGCAGTCCTTGTTGAGAACATTTTCCTCAACTTTCTCAAAAGGTTCGATTTTGGTTGTTTTTTTATATTTAATTTAAGAGAAAAAAATGAATTACTATAATGTTTTGTTGAAATGTTTCTTCTTTTCGTTTGTTTGGAGCAGTTTTAGATTAGACGGACAAAATCGAAATTCAGGAGAAGCTTACTATATAATGCCGAGATTGAAGCAATGAATCAACAACGATGTCTAAGATTTCTCCCATGTCATGCTTTTCAGTGATGTTCTTCAAAAATCCATTGCCGAAGAGTACTTGAGGTATCAAAAGAAAATCGCTTTCTTAGTAGAAATCTGTTAAAATTTTGTTCATTTTGTTTAGTTATGATGGTGACTGTTAGGTTTGAGCCGTATTTGAAGAATGCGTGCAAGAGGTTTGTGATGGAGCTAAGCTCAACATTTATATCTGATGATAATCCTAACAAGGTCATCAATGTTGCTTTCGTTAATATCCCTTTTTCATTGATGTACTTCTTCTCTTTATTTCCTTCATTGGTATTTCTGGGATTGTTTTTGAAGTATATTTTCCTTAATTTTTGATGATTTTGTGGATGGGTTTTAGGAAATTGATCGAAATCCTTAATCAAATAGTTGATTCTCTGTAGATTGATGCACGTAAAATTACCAATTACTGCCTCAGTTGATGAAAAGGAGGATTGGAAATTGATATTAGCGTCTCAATTGTCTAGTTTGCTACCGTGTTTACAGATTAAGAGAGCTAACAACAGCAGAAATTGGGAAACTGGTGTCAGTACCGGAGTGGTGACTTGCACAAGTGAGGTAAGGGCGGAGCTTTTACAAGGAGCTTTTAGGTGTTTGGAATGTGGTGGCGTTGTCAAGAATGTTGAACAGCAATTCAAATATACTGAGGTCAGTTTGTGCATCAGTGTTCTATTGCAACTTCAGTTTTCAGGTTTATATTTTGTTTGATGCCAACTGTTAAATCTGCTGCCGTGATTGCGATTTTTTTAGCCAACAATCTGTACCAATGCGACATGTACCAATAAAATGAGATGGGCATTGCTTCGGCAAGAGAGCAAATTTGCCGACCGCAGAGGGTTAGAATGCAGGAAACTTCTAAAGAGATTCCTGCTGGTTCCCTTCCCAGATCTTTGAATGTTATTCTTCGCCATGATATTGTTGAACAGGCCAGAGCAGGTGATATGTAAGGTATTCTTTTCAGTTAGTTATTTTGATTACCACTTGTGTTTCTCTCCTCTTTTAAGTAAATGTTAACGTGTCATATAATTCAGCTTTGAACTTTGATTTCGTCTAGGGTCATTTTCACAGGCACTGTGGTTGTTGTACCAGATACTGGCATTGGCGTCCCCTGGAGAGCGAGCATAATGCCGTCGAGATTCTTCTCAGTGTAAAAATTCTGCTGTTGGTGGTGAAGGTGTCAGAGGGCTCCGAGCACTGGGAGTGAGAGACCTCTCCTATTGCCTTGCATTTATAGCCAATTCAGTGCAGGTTCCTCTACAGCTGGCTTGATACCTGATGTTTGGCCAATGGTGATGCATGTGTATTACAATTATTTGTGATTCATAGATGCATATTTGTTTAGGTTTGTTATGGAAGAAGGGATATCTACATCAGGAATAGTAAAAAGGTTGCTGATGAAGATGATAACCGGTGATTCACGGTCACTTATCCTGTTTCTGCTTTTTGAAGTAATTTATCCATGCTTAAAATGTCGCGACCTCTGATAATTTATATCACCATTTGTTCATACCATGATAACCCTATTACGATAGTATTAGCCACTGACATTCTAGATAAATGTAACATTGTTTGAAGTTTGAAGTGGGTCATGTTATTTGTTGGCCCCGCTCATCTGGTACTATGTGTGTTTAGAGTCCAATACACTGGACTTTTCTCACTTCATTTTACTTGACAGGTAGTGAAGCTAGATGAAGTTCAAAGAATGAGAAACGCACCTGATTTCTTCAACAAGCTTATAGATAGTATTGCTCCAACTGTTTTTGGTCACCAAGTTATCAAACGCGCACTCCTGCTTTTGCTCTTCGGTGGTGTCCACAATTTCACTCATGAGGGTATTAACCTTAGAGAGGACATCGATGCTTGTATTGTTGGTGATCCCAGCTGTGCAAAATCTCAGTCCCTCAAGTTAGCTGCCTTTTTCACTCTGAATCTCACTCTTCTGCTGCTGCTTCTTTTTTGAAGTAGTTTATGCAAAGGATGCATTTGTTTATTTATGTTTGCTCTTACAGGTATAGTTCCCAGATCCGTCTACACACCTGGAAAATCATCATCTGCTGCTGGGTTGACAGCAACTGTGGCTAAAGAACCAGAAACTGGGGAATTTTGTATTGAGGTAGCATTCACTTATTGTTACTCTTTTGTTGGCTGAGAATCAGTGGATCTGTTTTAGTCCAAGCAGTTATCACCTGTTTATGGATATTCCTCTGGACAGCACAGATCAATCACCTTTCTATTTTGGAAGAACCTACACGTGACTCTATGGCTATCTAGATTTAAGCAGTTATTAAACAATTTCTTGAAGTTTGATTTATATTAATGTGCCTTGCTGTTCTTCTAAGAATGGCATTTACTATAGTTCTGAAATGACGCGTGATATTGAGCATTCATTATTTCTAATGCAACTGCTAATCTGTGAGCATTTATTTTTCTGATTTATTTGATGTCCTCCCAGGCTGGTGCATTGATGCTTGCTGACAGTGGCATTTGTTGCATTGATGAGTTTGACAAGATGGATATTTGAGATCAGGTAATCTTCCTTCATTAAAGTCTAACCTGACATTTCTCATAACAATTTCTGATATCAATCTAAATGAACATCAAGGTTGCAATTCATGAGGCCATGGAACAGCAGACAATAAGCATCACTAAAGCTGGGATGCAAGCAACACTCAATGCTTGAACATCAATTCTAGCTGCAGTTAACCCCACTGGAGGACTCTTTGATAAATCTAAACCACTCAAGGTCAGAAATTCTTTCACTTGATTTTATAGCCGCGTGAATAACTAAAAATTGAATCTCTTATGCTATTACCTGTTTTATTAAGTTTGATCGTCTTTTTCCCGGACTAATCACTTCCATGCACTCTCCAGTATAACGTGGTCCCCCCCCCCTTCAATTCTTTCAAGGTTTGATCTGGTATATGTGATGATTGGTGATCCCAATAATCAAACTGATTACCACATTGCGCGCCATATTGTAAGAGTTCATCAAAAGCGTGAAGAAGCTCTTGCTCCTCCATTCTCAACTGCTCAGATAAAATGTTATATTGCATATGCAAAGATCTTGAAACCAAAGAATCGCTGTTCTTAAATGCCTACATACATACATTCATTCACACATGCGTGCGGACACGCGCGCACACACACCAAGAATGACTTAAATTTGAGAATTCTTATACTGTACCTAGCCACACGCTAGCTGATCCTTAATGCATCTTAATTTTGAAGCAAGAAAACTGTTGGTGGACTCTTATGTTGCTCTCCGCAGAGGTGATACAACTCTGGGGAGTAGAGTTGCTTATCGGATGACTGTTAGACAGCTGGAGGCATTAATCAGACTGTATGAGGCCATTGCACGAAGTCATTAGGAAACCCAGGTTTTCTAATATTCCGTTTGAATCTTAAGATTGCTATGCACAATTGCATTTTCAATATAGACTTGAGACAAACAACTTTTTTCACAGGTACAACCAAGGCATGTTTGCTTAGCAGTGAAATTGCTGAAAACATCCATAATCGGGCAAGAAAATTTTGGAAATGAGTTGAACATCTTTCTTGATCTGCTAGCTTTTCATATTTATAACGTGTGCCTTTTGTTGTCCTTGTAGTGTGGAGTCAAGCGAGATTGATTTATCTGAGATTCAAGAAGCAAATCATGATGATGGTGATGGTGGAAATGATGCACTGGTCATGCGCCTAAGACAGCATGAAGAAGCTGTGATGCGAGATGGTAAAGAGCTAGGACCCTTTTATTTACGTTAAACCCTTTTATTTATGTCAAATGATATGTGTTTTTTAGTACGTGTATTTTTGCCGTTACTATTCTTTTACCGTTACAATTGAGGCTTTCACGTTAAAGCTTTTATTTAGTTTCTTTTTGCTTGAGGGCGCAACCTCAATAATGATAGCAGTGGAAGCTGGACACTATTTTCATATTGTCCAGTAGTGATCCTTGCAATAGAAACGAACCAGTTGGCCCTTTGCCTTCATTACCATATTTACTGTCTTTGAAGCATGTTCTGTCATCATTTTCAGGGACAGGGAGAGTTGATAAGATGGTATGTAGAACAACAGAATCAGAAAAATAGCTACAGTTCTGTGGAGGAAGCAAAGAATGAAGCTTCAAAAATCAAAGCTATTATAGAGGCAAAACTACAGCAATATCTGAGTCTTGCCAATATGTTTAATTATTCTATTTTAGCAATATATTTGCTGGGACTATTGGACATGACAAATGTTGTACTGCAGAGTTTGATTCGGAAGGAAGGCTATTTGATTGTGGTAGATTATGGCAGCCGACCAGAAGCAGAGGGCGATGGTGCAAGGCAGTCATCGTCAAAAGATGACAGGATATTGGCTGTCGCTCCCAATTATGTGGTAGAATGATGTGTGCTTTGACAACCCGTTAACCACGATACTCATTTATGGTTTACGAGGTCGCACTCATTTAAATTCAACTTGACCAAATATATGCTGCAAGTTCGGCTCTTCTATCGCCACTATTTTTTATATGTAAAAAAGGACGAGTTCAGTTTAGGACAGCTGAAAGCTTGGCATTGGAATCAGCCCATTGTTTTAATTGAAAATGCATTTGTAAGATAATCTTCTCAAAATAGCATCAAAATTTAGGTAGATGCTTAAGAATTGATGTTTTTTTATCCGAATGATTGTTATCCAAGCAGAGACATTTAATGGTAGCACAGAGCTGGAATGCACGTTACCGGACTCAGCATGACAACTGCTGAAAGCGCCCAACCCAGAAGAGATGCTAGTACGGATTAATAAGTCAATTCTGCAGCGAAGAGTTGCAGATGTCAGTGACCCTTGCACATTCTCAATATGCGAGACCGGGTTGCCCGGTTATCCTTTGCCTCGTGGGTATGTTTAATATTATATTTTGAAAGTGTTTTTGAAAAAAGTAATAATAATAATTATTTATTATTTATTTATTTTAAATTAATATTTATTTAATGTTTTTAAATTATTTTGATATGTTGATGTAAAAAATAATTTTTTTTTAAAAAAATAATTTTTTGATGTGTTTTATAATAAAAAAAACACTTTAAAAAACAACTATTATTAACATTCTTTACCTTTTAATTTATTTTTTAACTTTATTTTTATGAGATTTTGTTGGTGTTTAAGCTTTTGCTTCCATGTACTTTTTTTTTTAAGTTTTTGGTTTTAAAAGATATTAAATTAATATTTTTAGTGTTTTTTTAAATTTTGATATTAAAAATAAAAAAATTCTAAAAAAAATTATTTTAATATATTTTTCATATAAAAAAATCATTTTAAAAAATATAATCCATCACAATTTCAATCCCCACCAGACAAAGCTTCCTGGCTATAAAACGAACATGTTGCAAAGAGATATGGCTGATAGGAAATCAGTGACTGCAGTTATTTTCACTAATCCATCATTTTCAAATCCCTATCCTTCTAAGAATGTGCAGCGCAATCTATCGTACTAGCTTGGAAGCTACAACGATAATTGTTTTGGTACTTCTAGGCTCTCGATTTTCGTCGTTGCTGTCTTGCACTTTAAAATAACGCCACCTACCCTCACTTCTCTGTCTTGCTTTGATCAAGAATGTACAGGTTCCCCCATGTCATTTTCTGCTCGGGGCCATCACAGATTAAGATTATGAAATAAGTGTCTGCCTGTCAGGGAAGACACAGAGAGAGAGAGAGAGAGAGTCGGTGTCGGGTGGCAGCTTGCCTGTCATTATGCTGTGATAGAAATGAGTCGACAAGGTGATAATGTGAGTTCAATCCACCTTACTGATGCGTTGAAAAGATTTTCTCATAACGCAGAGTCTGGTTCCTGGTGTGCTAGATTATCGTTGTCTTTATAGGTTCTGAATTTTTGTTGGCCCCAAACCAATCAAGAGTAAAATAAGATGCAAAGTGACTCTTTGTTCTTTTATTTATTTATTTTCTGAGTTTTCATCCTTGCAAGTTGCAATCTGGTAAATTGAACGTGTCAGAGGGATGCACCCTCGCTCAGGCTTAAACCTGGGACATGATATATCTATGAAAAAATAAAATCTCTTCGTTTCTGTGGGTGTGTT
>Ga0307510_10009127_pt1 | contig 11806 bp, 10 predicted proteins | sample 12_EM_MG_FD_207224 | JGI IMG/M metagenome (GOLD analysis project Ga0307510, IMG submission 207224) | Populus trichocarpa ectomycorrhiza microbial communities from riparian zone in the Pacific Northwest, United States - 12_EM | ecosystem: Host-associated > Plants > Roots > Unclassified | place... | reverse complement strand
TTATCCGCCTCATTATACAAAAGCTCTCGAGTGCTATACCGTAGAATCTCGAATAATTGAACAATGCGCCATGTAGTCAAGAATTCCCTAGCTCGGAACAGGGGGAGAAATGGCGGTAAAAAAAAAGAGCTCTCAAGCCACTCTGAGAGGCATGGAAAAACAAAAAAAACACTAGACCTTACTAGAGGAGGCAACTCCAAAGAGATATCATGGCACATTGTTCAATTATTTGAGATCTATTATGTACTGAATAATGAACCAGTATCTAAATGATCTAATCTGATTATTGGATTTACGGTAAAATAGCTCCAAGGTCATTAGGGCATGGAGAGAGGTTGTTGATAATATTATGATATGGTGGATGCCGTCTAGACACAGCACCTTGTGGGATGCCAAGGGGGATGCTAAGCATGATGCAACGGGGGCACCTGTCCTGTATCTTAGCCTACTCGAGTAGTAACGAACAACCACACCAAGGAAACAAGCCAATCAACACCCTTTCCTTCCCTTCGTTCCAGGTTCACTCTTTTCTTCTTTTGTCTTTGGCCTATCAGTCAGGTTACACCACTTCTCTCCGGGGTCTATTCTATTCTCTCTATCTCCGGAATATCAAGTCGATCACAGGCGCACAACACCACCTAAAAGCTAGCGCGGACAGAACACCATCTAACTAAGGGAAGCTGTCTTTTTCTCCCACACCGGCAATAACCTTGTAATTATGGCCACCGCTAGATACTAACACTAGTATATTTGGGTAATCGTGGTAGGAAAAACGTTATGCGTCCGAAGTGGTGTAGTGCTCAGAATACAGAATACAGAATACAGCGGAAACAGTACCGTTCAGCATTGCCGTGATGGAAGCCAGAGCGGCCATGTGAATCTGCTCCGGGTACTAAAATAGGCTAATGCTCAACATTCTAAACCGGGTTGGCTAGGGGATAAATCAAATTGGCTCTGCCTACCCCAAGGCCAGGAATCACATTAGCCATCAGCCAATCCTTACTCTATACAAGTATATCGCGCAAATTTTCTCCCACGGTAGGGTGGCCAAAACGCGCTAATAGTGGGAGAGTGGGATTGGTGTGTTTTGGCCGGACTGCAGAAGGCAGGGATTGTGAGTTGTGAGGGCTCACTTTGGTTGGTGGAGGTAAGGGAAAAAAAGGCGAGGAGATATAATTAGGGGGGTGGAGGCAGCTAACCGCCCTATGCCGGGAGTGGCAGTGCCACTACCGCTTGCATGCCAACATTGTTCTATAACCAGCTTAACGCACCTAGGGTGCTGAGTTATATGAGCCAATTTCGGTTCTTATCAGCCTCACATGTCTGGTATGAATTGATATGATAATTGGGAAATTCTCGGCAATGCTAAAAGTGCATGACATTCGTGATGGAAGAAGGGATTGGCCTCTGATCCACTACACGAATGATTCCATGCAATAAAGTACTTGTACTTGTGCTGGTATTGCTGGCATATGAATTTCCAATTCTATTGAAGATAACATATCCGGCAGCATCCACAAGTGACCCCATTACCCCCAGAAAATGATCCTGAACCCACCTGAGCCCCAGACTGCCTGGACCCTGTTGTGTCAAGCTGGAATACTATTTTACTGGGATACCAAGTCTTGTCCATAAAAGCTGGACTGAAACAGTTAAACATGATATTGGGAATAGCGCATGCATTAATGGGTGTGAAGAACTGGTCGAACTGACGCTTGCAATTGGATATTTCCCACTTGGCTCACGATCAGAATAAATCCTGGTCTTTACATACTAACTTTGATACCTGAGTAAGTAAAACTAGTACAGTAATACAAATAGTTCGATCAATCCTTGGAATTGAAACAGTGGTTAAAAGAACATATAGTAAAATACCAGCAATTTTCTAAGTGCACATACAAACTCAAATCTTTGACAGTAGGACAAGTACTGAATCAATCCAGTGTTCTCACATCGCGTGAGAACCAAATAGTTAGTCCACAGGATTCCTGAAGATCCCGGCGAATATAATACCAGCCCAGGGGAACAAATATATCATTATTTATATGAGTCAGCATCACTAGGCCATCCTGTAACCGAAATGCCTCCATCGTGAAGAATGTATTCAACATTAGGATGTTGTTACAATCAGTCCTTGGACACATATTGGTCATGAGTTCGTTGCTAGAATCAGTTTGTGGCCACAAAAGCCAAATATTGTCCCCGTTCAAAGACCTACTCCAATTGCAATTCTCACGGTCTTTCTAATTGGTTAGCGAGGCCACGAATGTATAGACTTTCTGCCTACATACCCACAAGAATACCAGGACACTGTGCTTCCTGTATGTAATAGAATGTAGTTCGTGTTTTTGACTGTTGAGCATATAGCGCAAGAGACTCTGGGAGGAACAGAGGAACTTGGTCCTGATTGTGGTAGTTGGAAATGCTATTGCATGACTTCTAATCGCATTGGAGCCTAAGACTGGAGGCCTCCGTGGGTTTATGAAATTCCCAGGTGTGTGTGAGTCTCGATCTTGTTTCCTCATACACTATTCATAGATTAGTATTGCCTGATCCTAAATGCATTTAATCAGTTGTATTGACTTCATAGACCAATCGATACCTCATATTATCGTGTTGAGGCAGTGGGCCAATCAGACGGTATCCAGGCTGTTCTTAGAGAGCCATGGCTGATCGGTCAGGAATTCCTACTTTGTGGAATCGGTAGGTTCCTTCAGCACATGCAGTGTGCGGAGAAGTGCTTCAAAATAAGAAACGTGTAGATATCTAGGGTCATTGATATATTCATCGTCAGACAGCCTCAACCAGCGTAGGATATGTGTCTTCGCCTTTTGACAGAGAAAGCCGTGATCGTGATGTTTTTTAAAACTATGGTAGAATAGATAATGGTTTGCAAAATCGCCAGAGGCAATCAATGGGGGAACATACCTTTCATCCATAGTGATCTTTTAGTGTCAGGGTATGTGTCATAAAAGAGGGTGGGCAAATGTAGGACGTGTGAACATAACGAGGAAAAATGACCGGGGGGACAACTAGGGATCCCTTATGACTCATTTTGTAACCCTAACCATTAGACTCGCATATACTATATATTTTGAGTAACCCCAACCCACGGCCATACACTGTATGAGAACGCTGTCCTCTCATCACCTTTTTTGTAACTTCTCCTCTCTCAAGTCTGACGTGATCGCCTGTATGGTACTCAGCCATGTCAAGACACGCGAACCAGAAGAGGAAGAAGAACCAAGCTGGCCAACTAGGGAAACAACCTCAACCTCCTGATATTGCTGTATACAGAAGAGTATCCAACAGACCACCGCTCGAACGATACGTTGGGTAGGGCACACCTACACTTACACAAGTTGTGTATGAACGGCTTTCCTTGGTAGAGCATTTTCTACTTACTTGCAACATGACTACTATTTGCAAAGACAATCAACATACAACTGTGGTACAGGCATATTCATATTTGAATTCTTCATCTCCAGACCTTAGTAGACCGATGCTCCTGCCTGAGCCCTGGCCCATAGATATCGATTTCCGTGAGAAAGTGTACGTCAAATTTCAGGCAAGTAACCAAATCAAACTTTGTCCTACATAGTTCATTTTCACAAGGCGCAGAAAGTAACCAAAAGTCCTCCTCGTGACGTGATTCCTGGGGAACTGGCTCACCACAGGGATTCGGCTCACCCATAGCAATTATCTGAAAATCTAATCCACATTTAATTATCTCAACAAATAATGGAGAAATTACCTTATTCATCAAGAGACAAGTACTTTGGAATATAGAGAATCAGACAATTGAGTTTTTATTTTTGAAGTCATAAAGTGTTACTTAGATATGGTGATTTTAAGATTGCACATTTCATAAATGAATTATAGCTGTTCATTCCCATAAAAAGATAAAAACCCTTGAAGAATAATATAAAAACTCGATACAAGGATAATATAACTCTTATATATTCCGAATAATCAGGTTTTAATTTTATTGATCGGCATTTTTGAACGCAGAAGTCGTTAAAAAAGAGGTAGAAAATACATACACATTACATACAAATTGGACAAATTCTACCATAGAATATCTATATCCAAAGTTGACATATGAACTCACTGTCGTGGAATATCTTTCATGATGATATCTGAAGTTAGTATATGAAGTTTGAAGTTAGCTAAATACAGGCTTTATATATTTTTCAAATGTATTTAAAAATGATTCTTACTATATGACAAGTAAGACTTATACAAACTATCTACAAGTCAAAATTTAATCATTTGAATATATATGAGTTAATTACTAATTAGAGATGTTTGAGTTGACAGAGTAGCTACATAGTAGATTGGTTTAGCATATATATTTATTATGATAGGTGGTATTGAAATCCTTTGTATATTTCTTATCTATATTCAACACACCACCATGTATTCTTTTACTTAGTTTGTATTTCAGCTCTGCCTGTCCACTGCTTACATTACTACAGCTAAGATATATATTATGGTGTTTTATTGGTTATTTCAGGATAATATCTTGGGATTTAACATGTGCATTCCAATCAGGTGTTTAGGATTTTACGGTTGTTTATGGATCTCTTGTGCACCATTCTTCATCATGATATTGCTAAAAATTGCTCCACACCCTTTTGTTTTCATGCACATTATTTGGGATGTACTTGGCTGGATTTCAGAGTCAAACATGTTTGCACTTATGTTTCTTACATTATTTTTCCTATATTTCTCTTGCGAATATAGATGCGTACATTTCTATAAATAAGGTGCTACTGCCCACCTGGCTTGGAAGAATTAAGAACCAGAACTCCTACAAATTCTTTCTTCACCGCCTCGCTAAGCATGCCTCACAACCCCCCTCGTACTTGCGAAGTATTATCCACATTGAATACATTGTGCCGCATTCACATATTGAACAGGTGGTAGGAAGACCATGGTTGATTTGTAATTATTGGTGATTAATATAGAATCTGATCAACAACTATCCTTGAACCCAGCTCTAAAGAGTACTAGTAGTCTTCCTCGGGCTGTTGAGTTAATCTAATAACTTATTATTCATTTAAATAATACATTATTGCGTTTTAAAGCTATACAAGGATATTTTTCGATCTTTTGATAGTTTCATATTGATCAATGCCCAAATTATGCAAAACATTTTTATTTCCCTTCAAAATGTATAAACTCACTTAGGATATAGTGAAAGGTGTGTCAAGATATTGAGAACATAGGTCCACTATATATGTAGATATTCTATGGTAGAATTGGTTCAATTTGTATGTAATTTTTATGTATTTTCTATCTCTTTTTTAACAACTTCTGCCCTCAAAAATGCCTAGGAATACAATTAAAACCTAATTATTCTGAATATATAAGCTTGATATTATCCTGGTGTCTATTTTTTAATATTGTTCTTCAAGGATTTTCAATCATTTTATGAATGAAAGGCTATGATTCAATTATGAAATGGGCAATCTTAAAATCACCCTATCTGAGTAACACTTTATGACTTCAAGAATAAAAACTCAATTTTCTGATTCTCTATATTCCAAAGTACTTGGCTCATGAGTCTCAAAGTGATTTCTCAATTATTTGTTGAGATAATTAAAGGTGGATTAGATTTTTCCATTGTTGCGATGGGTGGGCAGGATCCCTGTCGTGAGCGACTTCCCGGGAATGACATAGGCTAGTTAATGGAACCCAATGAAAATCATAATCCTGACCAGGTAATTTCATTCCTCGATCAAGTAGCCTCCAACAGGCTAATGAACGGGTTTACCTTCCCACCTTTTCTTTAATTGGCTATTAACTGTAGCTTCGATGTTCAGGTAAACATTACGACCCGGCGGGTTTATTCCAATGAACATAACGGTAAAATTTCTTATTCTTTATTATTTTTTATTTTTCCAAAGGTTGCGCAAGGGGCGCACAAGCTCTCCCCCGCTGTTGTCCTTTTTTCAGTCCTTGATCATACAATATCCACCCTTGGCCATACTTTGTACTAGGCTCTCAGGAAGCAGATATACTATGAATTCTTAGGGTTAGGGGCCTGTCAATTTCTACAGAGGTACATGGCTTAAGTTTGCTATGTTCCACAGCCGAGGTTTACAGCCCATACCCGCTATGGAACATACAAAACCACTGAGAAAAAGCCCAAGATCTCACTTTGTATTTGTTGTGTTCTCTGACAGATAACTAATATGACCTAGATCGTGGCAAGATTACAGTCGTGCAAATGCCCCCCGAGTGTAGAACACTATGGGCACTCTGGCCACAAACGAAGGAAACCCTTGCCCATTTCTATCCCAATTGGGGTATGAGGATCGACTGTTGCAAAGGTAGCGTGTTAGTCCCCTCCCGGGAGCGTCTTCTCAAGAAGTGCCAAATTGCGCTCACTCGCGAACATGAATCATTTTACATACCAGCCAGACAGATTCATAGTGTCTTGATGTTGAAACCTATGACTGGAGCCGTTGATTCATGTATTGTTTCTCTACTACTGTCCTGCATTAGTTCTTGTTTTGTCTTGTTTCACTAAAAACGTCTGACAAACTCTTGTTACAGACTTAAGGAGCGTGTATCGTGTGAAGGAAAAGTTTTCTATTCGTTTTCTTCTCGGATGGTACGCATGGGATAAAAGCTGGATCTTTTTCCTATTCTCTTACTCGATCATCAGTCTTTTTCGTCGTTCAGGTCTTTACGTTCTTTGTTTTGCTCTATAGTCAATATATCTACATTTGCTCCCTCATAACAAATCAAGACTTGACACTCTCAGGTCCAGGTTTGATTGAGCAAAGCTATATCCTTAGTGGTAATCTTTGAAACACTATTGAATGTCTTGAGTATGAGTTAGACCAAACGCACACTATCTCAGCTGTTCTTAAGACCTTGAAAAGATCCATTGATATCTGTGTAAAAATTCTGAACCATAATCACGTGGAGGGGCAAGATACAAACAACCATCCACAACCACATACCGGTTTTAAAGGAGTTGACGCGAACTGTATTACAAAACAGGACAGCCGAGTGGGCTCGTAACCTGATCTAGGGCAAGAAGACGCTGCCGACATGACTACTGATCAGCAACAAGATAGCAGCTCAAGTGGTGTTGATGGGCAACATGCAAGCAAGAATCCAGTTTGGAAGGTTTGGAACATTGTCGCAGCCATTACGCGCCTGGCACACAGGAAGTATCGAAATCAATTTGAACTGAAGGCCAAGAGACTAAATCGTCTGATAAAAGCTTATTTCACATCCAAAAAGCCCTGTCCATGATCAAGTTGTCCGCTCTGTCGCGGGGGCGGGTGTCTCTACATACCAGGGGTACAATCAATCTGGACTTCACGCTCAGGAAAGCAGGCATTGCCGCCCTCAAAGTTTCCCAATACTACTATCGCACATCACCCATGGCATATGTCCTCCAGATCCTTATCGTTATTGGTATTGGCGTTGATAACAAGTAAGCGGGCGGTCCATATTCCAAATGCCTCCTCAACATTGTCAGCTTTCCCATCGTAAATGGTCTCATAGACCGCTGTGTATTTGGAATACTCCTGGTGAGGAAAGTCTGAAATAGGGCCTCAATGGTTTGTGTCAATGGTAAAAGCTGTTGGCCGGATTGCTTTAGTGCGTGAATTGCTGATTTCGTGGTATATTACTGGGCTGGCCCAGGTCTAAGTTCAATATTCTGTGCTCATGATCCCATTCGTGAAACGAAGAGACGGTGCCCAATGACACAGCCTTTAATTCTCAAAGTACTAGTGCGGGTTATGTTCGCTGTGTCTGTTTCCCGCAGTAGAACTCAGGGTCGTAGCATCCTTCATAATATCACTCGCAGAGTTATGAGTGGTTTGAGCCCCTTCCATCTTGCTTGGCCTATAGCACTTCCGCGTACCGCTTGCACCATGTCGGGTATGATCTGCCGCTATATTCTGTGACGCAACATATTTGTGTACCGCCGGTTCAACTTGTGCTAATAGCCAACATACCTTCCTATTCCCAGCTTCAATTACACATGAGATGTCTTGCCTAAAGATAGTTTAGTATATAAGCCTAGTCATAGCCCAAAGGATAAATTACTTACTTGTCCATTATTATAACAATGTCACCGGTGATCCAGTGTAATTGGGGCTGATTTTCCTCCGCAAAACCCTCCTTCCAGTTGCTATCTGGCTGCCGTTTAGGTCGCGAAAGGATTGATTCCAGAATATCAAAATTGCCACATTGGTGGTATTTGACAAGTGGATGATTGGGGGTTTTCAACATGTGGGAAATATTCCTTTTCATTGAATAAACCTTATCCATATTCAGCCATAGACATAGTTCCCCCGAATCTAATACAAGCGACGAGGAGATTAGTATATGCCCTGAATATAGATATGCGACAGAGTTGCAAGCTGAGTACAACAATTGCTAATTTCAAGCCCCTGCAGAGAGATTGGTTAAATAGCAGAGAATAATACACCTTTGGCATCCATAGTAGAATTTGCAATATCTTCGCTCCCGTGTTCAGAGTTGTCGAGGTGATTGGCAGCTTTTCTTCGTTCGCGCTGCCACTTTTGCTTCTCAGCATCCCTCTTCTTCATTTTTTGATAGCTATCTCGTAGTCCTCCGCAGTCACACAAACTCGCTCAAAGCACGCTTCCCTCCTGCTCAAAGTAGGATAGGAAGAAGTGCGGTTGGTATAGACTGAGGATAAAGTTATCAAAATGAGCTCGAGTGGATGGCGGGTAAGGAGAGACTTGGGTGGGGAGGAACTCGAACAAGGAGGAAGTTGGGTCCAAGAGCGCGCAGCACGGGACATAGATTCAGAGGGCGGCGGGGCGAATGGTTTCCGTGTCTATAGGAGAAAAGAGGCAACAGAAAGAATATCGGTGAAGACATCATGCGATGATCTGACAAACTCAACTAACTAGAGACAATGCAACCAGCCTTTACACTAGTGCATATTTTCTACGACACCAGTACCAGTGTATTATTTTGGGCCTATGATTTTTCTACGCGTATGATTTTGTGTGCATATGATTTGTGTGCATATGATTTTTCCGTGGGTATGATTTGTGTGCGTATGATTTTTCTGTGCGTATGATTTTTCTGTGCTTATGATTTTCATGATAATGCCCCTGTTGCTGTAGCCTATCATAAGAACTCGAATAAATGGACAATGTATTCAGACTTCTTGAATTTCCACCTCTGAAAGAATAGAATCCTTCTACTCACTCTTACATTTACATGGTGGTATGCACGTGTGATCAGGCGGACGAGGGTGAGAAAATGCACCCCGTCCGCCCGATCCCACATGCACTACCCTGATTTTATAAGGCATTTCCTAATCAATCCATGACCGCTTGTCATTCACCACAGTATACATTGTTGACTTGACACCTTCTTGGCATGTCGTGGCTACTAGGATAACTTAGAGGATAGTAAAAATGTCTTCTCAATTACACAGTCAAATTCTATGTGTTTATAATTATTTTATATGAAATGAACTTAGTGGAAACGGTATCTTTTCTTTTCTTTCCCCCAAGTTCCAGCACGCTTCCTGGGTGGAACTCGAATCATGGTATTAGTTCCTGTCTGGTCACTTCTGCGGGTTAGAAGTATAACCGGTTGTGAATCAGCGGTTTCCGATAGGGCCTTCTCCTCTGAAAAATGCTCTTCCAGGTGGCCCATTGAGCCTGGTATGCAACCAGCATTTTCATCACCCTGTTGGTCAATACGTTCAAGATCCCTCAGTCCTTCACCCGGAATCTCCGCCTTACCCTCTTGCCATCCTTCCTCCTCATCAGTGTCGGATGCAACATTCATGTTGACACTACTATCCCAGATTCCTTCTTCAGGATGTGATTCCTCGGAGCCTCCTAATTGATCTACACCTTGGTTTTGAGGTGGTCCAGGCTGTGCATATTGAGATTCAACCAATTCATGCTCAGGTAGTATAGCCTTTGGCTCTCTTCCAAATGCTCACCTGCTATGTTGGTCAACCCAAGACCATGCAGTGTCCTTCTTGTGTGATTGGTTATCATCGAAGATACAGCCATTATCGTTCTCTATACTTTCTTCCTTCTTATCAGCCCAATAACGATAATCCTCTGCAGCAGCCATTTCTTCGAGTTTTTCTGCCTCCTGTTCACTATCATGACCTGCTAGCTCTCTTCTTAATTCTTCATTCGCGTAGGATTCTACCAGCATTGAAGATCGAATTGTACTGCTTTTGAGTCATGAGTGCCGATAGGGAATCACATCTCTTGCCATGCTAAAAACCCACCTTAATCCAACACCACCGCCTTGAACAGCGCGCATATCCCGAGCCATCCGACCTAAATTGGGGAATCTTCCTGCATTAACGTTCCACCACTCCGCTATATTAGCCTTGTAAAAGATCCCAGCAAGGCAGGCCTCACCTGTAGGATCCGTGACCACAGGGTCTGGCTCCGCCGGCTCAAACTCAGCATCAGTTTTGAGGTATGCTAGTGCCTCACTCAAGATAACTGCTCAGTTTCTCAGAGAGTAATGGTGTTTGGATCGACAGTTCTGAAGTAAATAGAGAATTTCGTGATGCGTTTCAATAAAGAGTTTGAATGTCTTTTAGTGAGAATTGTGAAAGGTTGTTTGACTTCATCTCCCTCCTCCGACAACAATTAGTGTTCGTTACGGGGCGGGGCGGGGTGGGTTTTCACTTTGTGACACCGCCGTTACTCTGGCCTGGGGTCAACTCTTTGCCGCTCCTCCCCGCCCAGTATGCCACGGGGCCCTGGCCTGGCTGTGGGGCGGGGCGCGTATTTTACTTTCCCCGCTGATTGCCTAGACGGCCCCTGTCTTCTCGTCCGCCACTCTTGCCCCTGTGCGGGGCCCCACCTATTCCTACGAGTGATATTCTCTGACTAAACAAATGGCAGGTTGAAATCTAAGGGGTGTTTGGCCTCTCAATTCTGATCTGAAATCACAATTTGAGATCAGAATTGGCTGGCCAAACACCCTCTAATTACTTCGTATGTCTAGTATGATAACTCCACTATTTGGATATTCCATATAGCAATCCGGCAACTATCTCAAAAGATACGATTTGAATATAGTGCTCACATTATCATTATGATTTGCGCTTCTAGTTTGAGATAAATAGTCTTTGGAAATGGCTCTCAGTATATGATTGTAAGCGTATAATCTAGGTATGTTTCTAAGTACTTCTAGGCATATGATTCTGGGTACATAACTCTAAGCATATAGTTGTATAGTGGTGCATGCACGATTCCTATCTTCCTGAGGATATGGTTTCCGGCTTATCATTTTGTGATCTCATTCAGGGTGTATGGCTTTGGGCTTATGGCTTTGGGCACTCAGTTTTGGGCTTTTCATTCAAAGACTATTGGTTTAGGCGTCACGTCTCACATGCCTTGCAAGCCATCCACCCAAATACTAGCCACTATTTAAATCTGGTGTGAGGTTCAGGCAATCACTTACCCTAAACTTGCAGATAGTTGGTTAAACTAGGCGCTCACTATGGTGTATAAAAAGCTATGGTTTTAGGTGACTCTCTTTGGCGTATGGTTTTGAGCGTATGGTTTTGGGTGTATGGCTTTGGGCGTATGGTTTGGCTTTGGGCGTATAGCTTTTGGGCATATGGTTTTGGGCGTATGGTTTTGGGCGCATGGTTTTTGGCGTATGGGTTTGGCCATATGGTTTGGCTTTGGGCGTATGGTTTTGTGCGTATGGTTATAGGCGTATGGTTTTGGGCGTATGGCTTTGGGCGTATGGTTTGTACATATGATTTTGGGGGCACAGCCTTGCAAACGAGGGCAGGCTA
>Ga0307510_10009125_pt1 | contig 11806 bp, 11 predicted proteins | sample 12_EM_MG_FD_207224 | JGI IMG/M metagenome (GOLD analysis project Ga0307510, IMG submission 207224) | Populus trichocarpa ectomycorrhiza microbial communities from riparian zone in the Pacific Northwest, United States - 12_EM | ecosystem: Host-associated > Plants > Roots > Unclassified | place... | reverse complement strand
TATCGCCATCGTCGTCCGCGCCGTCATTTCGCTTCTCCTCCTTGGCGGCCTTGCCCGCGCGCTCGGTAGCCTGCTTCTTCTTGAGCTCTCTGCGTTCCGCGCGTGAGAGCTCGGATTCCCCTGCAGCCTCTCCTCCCTCCTCTTCCTCCTCCTCCTCCTCTTCTTCGTCTTCGTCAGAATCTTCGTCTTCGTCAGAGCCATCTTCATCGTCGGCTTCCTGGGCGCCACGACGAGGGCTAGGAAGGATTAAGGAATTTGTTCTGGGTGGCAAAGATCGAACGAGAGGCCCAACAGTACGCACCGTCTATCCATGCTCACGGCCGTGCCATTCTCGTCGAGTTGGAGATTGCGACTGCAATCGATGTGTACGATCGTTAAGGGAGCCTAACGGATGGATTTTTGGGACCATGCCACGAACCTGAAATTCCTCCCACCGCCACGTTTCGTCTTGAACTTTCCTGAAAAGATATGAGTTCGCTTTTATATTTCTCGGGAGAGCACATTGTAAAGGTGATATACCGGCTCCCTTGACCATCGTCTACGCGCTGAAGCGACACGAGTCGCAACGGCGACCTAACAAATGAAGCACCCGGGCCGGCATATGCCGAGCTCGTTTATTATATTTATTTTATTTTATGTGACGTCGGGTTCAAGAGTCGCTCGCCGCTGTCAAGTTATTTACGACGACGACGGTCAATGACGACTATACCAACGCGCCTCTCTCGCGCGGCTGCCGTGTCCACAAATTCCATCCACCAGCGTAAGCGTGTGCTCGACTTATACCGCGAATGGATGCGTGGAGTACGTTTGCAACCCTCTTCTGTTGTTTTATCCCCAAGTTTCTCAATATCATTATTCTCTCTCCCCACAACGCGCCTTATAGGCACCTGAAATCTGCACACTATACTGCCTCAATGTCCCGCCGTCAGCTGTGCGCGCCGTTATCCGCCAACGCTTCGAGAAGAACCGCTACGTGTCCGACCCTAAGGTGATCGACCTTCTGATCCACAAGAGCCGGCAGGATTACCAGGAGGCGGTAAACTTTTGGAAGCAGGAGCCCCATGTGCTCGGTCCTTTTTTGAGCAACAGGGATCGTCCCCATAGAACGTTTTTGCAAAAGTTCTACGAAGGTGGGTCGTCACACGCTGTTCCTTTTCTTGTTGTCGTCCCTCTGTTGACCCGCATGGATCCCGTTTGTGTGACCTAGGGAGGGATGAGGATGCCGTTCTTCCCGCATCACCCAATGTGTAATATCTTTTGCATCTATAGATTTTTTTTCCAGACGTCAAACCATGATTTGCGTATGTTGGTGGGTGGATACAATTCAATTTTGGGGTAATAATTTTTCTTTCCCCTTTTCCTTGTGTCATTGTTTGGAAGAGAGGTCAATTGGCGGGTCGCAGAGGTCAATGTTTTTCTAGGAAGAGGTATCGCGGAATGGGGAGGTCCTGTTGATATGATGTGCTTGCTAGTAAGTTTTTTGTGCTCCTTTCCCCTCTCATGATGAGCCTTCGCCGCCCCAGTCATAGCCCTGGGCTTTGATGAATGGCACTTAGCATACAGCCAAACATTATATGCACCGCTGATTTCACCTTTCGTCGGGCTCGTAGTTCTCAATGCTGACTACACTGTTCGCAGATCTCGTTCTGGGTTAAGCCTTTCGTCGTTGGGACAATCACGACTAGGCATGGCCAACACAACCATCGTCGTGGCGTGGCAGAATCCTACTCGCTCCCTCTATTCAGCTCAGTTTCTGCAACTGAATGTCTGAATGATAGACCGATGGTCCGACGACCTTCCTGTTCTTTGGCTGTGCTGATGGGTAGTACATTTACCGTTAACCAGATAGTCTATCGCTGGCATGTACAGTACAAAATGCTTCAGTTGTGGCGGATTGTTGGACTGTGGTGGCCGTGGCCGCTTTATAAGGCTTTCGCTTTGTGGTGTCGCGCTGTCGCTTACCCACTGACGCCCATGTTGGCTGTCCGTACGACCTCGTTGCTCAACTACTAACCCAATTGTCTGATACAGGTTTGAGCAATTTTGAGGCTCTCATTACCGTGTCCAGTCCGGGGGCACCTGCAATTGTTTTAAACGACGGGCGCCTGTCTATCAAGTGCCCCAACTAAGCCCCTTGCTTGGTTGCATGCTGACGTCCTGCCCTCGCCATGTCCAAATTTCGTGCCATGGCTCGCAAAGTTGAGGACGGCAGTCCCTCGCTCTTCGCCTCTACATCCTCCATCACCTTGGAGGATCATTCCTCGACGTCGCCATCAAGATTATACGTTGAGACCGACCCTATCAAAATGCGTGACCAACCCGTCGCCTCGGATGAGGGCCAATCACCCCCAGCACCAACAGACGACGCAAAGATGGAAGAGGAGGATCCAACCCCAAACTATATGCCACGTTCACCCAGTCCAGACGACCCTCCACCTACAAGATCTCAACCCAGCTCCTCCACGTCACCCTCTACCTCACCGAAACCTGAGTCCACACCACCCGCACAGCGAAAGCCCCTGAAGAAGGGTCCCCAACTCATCGCCCATCTACCAATCGCGAGGGAAGAGGCCATGAGAACCTTCGTCGGGATTCAAGAAAACCACTATCAGTACTCGACCCTGGGACGGAGTAGAGAGGCATTGGAGAGCATGACCTGTGAGTGTCCGCCGAACGGCTCCGGTGAGTCCCATCATATTTTTACGCCGTTGGGGCTAGGGGACGGTGTTCTGAGTCCTGCCCAGAGGAAATTTGTGTCGATGATTGCATCAATCGTCTGACGCAGGTGGAGTGTCTTCCTGATGACTGCAAAGGCGGCACTTTCTGCATGAACCAGCGGTGCGTAGGCGTCTCGTCCCGGCGCTTGTCGTAGTGGTGCCACTCTTCTGACGCCCAGCCCACCAGATTCCAACGACGGGAGTACGCGATCATAGAGATTGTCAAGACGGAGAAAAAGGGGTTCGGGCTTCGGGCGGCGGAGGACATGTCGAAGTGCGTTTTTTTTTCATACAGCGTGAGGTTCGTTTTTTGACTCTGACGTGTATTGCCGCAGGGATACGCTCATTTACGAATACGTCGGTGACGTCGTTTCGAATCCGACGTTCATAAAGCGCATGCGAGAATACGCGGAAGAGGGCATCGAGCACTTCTACTTTATGATGCTGCAGAAGGACGAGGTGAGTAGTAGATCCCTTTTCCCCTGCTTGTTGGTGCGTGTGCAAACCAAACGCGTTTGTTCCTACGCGCGTCGTAGTTCATCGATGCCACGAAGCGCGGCGGGATCGGCCGTTTCGCGAATCATTCCTGCAACCCAAATTGTTACGTCGCGAAGTGGACGATCGGACAGCACATTCGGATGGGCATTTTCTCGAATCGCACGATTAAGAAGGAAGAGGAACTGACTTTCAACTACAACGTCGATCGCTATGGGTAAGATCGCTCAACGCACTCTGGAGGCTCCGTCGTGGACTGATAGAACGGCAGCCACGAAGCGCAGCCGTGTTATTGCGGCGAAGACAAGTGTGTTGGTTTCATCGGTGGGAAGACACAGACGGATATAGCTGGAATGGATGACCTCTATCTCGATGGTACGCCTTTCTTGCCCTGTCTCCCTGTACGCATTTACGAGCGTTCGTCGCAGCACTTGGTATTGCGGACGAGGTTGACAGGCTCGGACTTAAGGGGAGTAAGAAAAAGAAGAGCAAGAAGCTGGACGAGGACTGGATGGTAATCGTCGCAGCGAATTCCCTTTCGTGAGCAAGTACTAAACGACAGCCGTTTACAGCCAATCCTCAAGCCATTGGCTCTCAAGGAGGTACCAAAGGTCATCCAAGCTATGCGACAAACCCAGAGCCGCAAGGTCCTTGTCAAGTTGCTCACTCGAATAAAGGTCAGACCTTTGGATTGGCTGGCTGTGGACTTCGTTGACTGATCGACCTGTAGATGTCTGAGGACCAGTCGGCTCTTCGTCAGATGATGCGGTTACGAGGGTTCAGTCTCATGACGAACGTCATGGACGACTATGAAAAGGATCTCGAAATCTTAATGCTCGTGCGTCCTCTCACTATGCAAGACGACTGACATGGAAATTCAAGGATTAAATAGGCTATAGATTGCATGAATATATGGCCATTAATATCACGCAATAAGGTCGAGGACTCCAAAGTCAGTGTCCCTGTGGAGAGATGCACTGAGTCCGAGAATGTCGTGCTCAAGAAGGCCGCTCAAGACGTACGCGCTGCCGTTTTCTTATAGTTCTTACCTGGGCTGACGTCTTCTGCTAGCTTCTTGACAAATGGAGCATTTTGGAGACTGCCTACCGGATACCGAAGCGACCGAAGGGCGTGAGTCTCGTCTTATTTTCTTCCCTCTCTCCTTGTGTACTTAGTCCAGCTCAGGACACCGGGGAAGAGGATCCAAGCGACGACTGGGCATCACCCCCATCTCTACCACCCGAAGACCGCCAGCCAAAGCGTTCCAAGCTGGACGACCTCGTCGGGGCCGAGTTCGCCCTCAAACCACTAGGCTTCGCGCCGACGAGACAATTCAACTCCAACTCACACCGCGCACCTTCTCTATACGATCTACACGAACAGGAAGTTCTGCGGAGCCAGGAGATGCACCTGGCGCGCCTTGCGCGGCTCGAGCGCTCAAAGGCCGATGCGGCAGCGATCATCGCCGCGGCGGCTGCCACGCAGAAGGCGGCGGAAGAGCGTGCGATCGTGGAGGCTGCGGCGGCCGCGGAGGAACAAAACAAGGAGGAGGAGCGGAAAGCGGAACGCGAGCGCCGGCGGAAGGAGCGTAAGGACAGCGAGGCGAAGCGCCATGAACACGGTCAAGGACACGGTCGGGAGGACGAGCGTGAGAAGCGCCTGTTGAAGCTCGTCGGTGCTGTCGTCGTCAAGACGATGTCGAAGTACCGGACGCGCATGGACGTCGACACGTTCAAGAAGCATGCCAAAGAGGTGCGCGCGCTCTGGGTATCTAATCGCTGCTATTATGCTGGGATGCTAAACTTTTGCCTTTTTTTCTTCTTTCTTCCCTTGTAGCTCACGCACGTCATTGCGGAGAAGGAGAAAAAGTCGTCGAGTTACAAAGACAACAAACTCGAGGCGCTCTCGGACGAAAAGAAGGCAAAGATCAAAAAGTTTGCGCGGGATTACATCCAGAAGGTTCTGCACAGACTCGAGAAGGGCAAGCGCCGCCCACCAGACTCGTCGGGCCCCAGTCCCAGCTCCGTCTCTACGCCATCGCGAGACCGCGCAGATTTGACGACGACAAATAATACCCCGACGCCAGCACGAGAAGAAGACGGGAGGGAGAGCGCGGATGTGGATATGGACGTGGAAGGGGAGGACGCGGAGATGGAGATGGAGATGGCGATGAGTGTCGAAGAGGCGATGGATCTCAGCGCGGACGAGGCCGAGGACGATGGTGGTCACCATCACCAAAACCGGGACGACATGGATGATGTCGACGAGGATGACGAGCCGACGCCCGTCGAGCCTGCCGAGTCGGACACCAGCACGGCCGTCGCGTCGGCCCCCGCGGACCCGCGCTTGCGTGCGCGTGCGGCTGTTGCGGCTGTCGTTGCTGCCTCGGTGGAGGTCCAGGGGAAGGGGTGGGAGCTGCTCGAGCCGTCGTTGGAGCCTAGTAGTACCACTGCCGCATCGTAACCCGGACTCGCTAGCTTTCTTTCACTACTACCCTTTGCCCACGACTCACAAACATTTTTTTTTACTTATTTAATTTAATATTTTTGCTTTTGATGGTCCCTAATCGAGGATGGTGTTCGACCTCTTGCCAAGTGCCCACGATAAGATATTCGCCTCTGCCTAAAAGAAACGATTACTACACACAATGACCGGTCCTGTATGTACTGTATAATAATAAAAGAGAGCGAGCAGCGAGCATCTCTCACTCCTGGTTCCCGCTCCGACCGCTACCCCGTCGTTTGGCGTCGACCGCACGCATAGCCTCGCCAACGGCCGCCTCATCCGGCACGTTCTCCGCACCGACCCACTCCGCCATCCACCGCACAAGGCGGACATACTCCCCTTGACCGCCGTCACCGACGATATGGCTGGCGACACGCCTACTGCGGAGCCACTCGAGCAGCGGCGCCCCTATGCTCACTTCGGCCCAAAACACGAGCGCGTATGCGAGCGTGCGTGGCTCGGGCGTGATACCCAACGCACGCATCCATGCTAGCATCCGTGGGATCTCACTGGCTGCCCGTGCGATGCCAAGGAGGAGAATCGCTGAGTGGAACGTGCCGTCGTGGGGTGCGAAGGAGGGGTACGCGCCGCGGGGGTGGATAGGAAGGAGAGGTGGTGAATGGTGTAGATCAGTGTCAACTTCAGTGTCAGCGTCGGTGAAGAGTGTGTTGTTGTGTAGGGTACGAGCGATGGGTGGCGCCGAATCGTCAGCGCCATCTTCAACGGGTTTGGGGGGTGAGAGGAAATGCTTGAGATCGCGCAGCGGAGCGGTGGCGGGGCTTTCGATGGATGGGCGTACAGCACAGGCTGGAGGGCGCACGTCCGCAAGCGCGGGCCACCCTGCCAACAGAGCGCTGGTAAAGATCCTATAAGCACGGCGCCACGCACGCTCTTGGCCCCACATGTCGCCTGCCTGAATGAAAAGCGATTTTTCAAGCCTCTCGTAGGCTTTGCGCCGCGCGCCGGCGAGTGAGCCGGTGTCCGTGGGCTCCAGTTGCGCGTCCATCGCCGGTTTTGCAAAGGGTAGACGGAATTGGAAATCGAACCCTAGCTCCTTCATCGCGCCCGCAAAGCTCTCGCCGTAGAGTGTCGCGTGTCGCGCGGAATTCAGCATGATGGTGAATGAAGACGCATCTGGGGTGAAGCCGTAAAGTATACCCATATACTCCCAAAGTCGCAGGGCAGCGCTGGGGTTTGTGATACTGAGTACGCGCATGAAGCGATTGACTAGGGACGCTGGTACCGTATTCCTCTTCGTGGCGGGAAGGCGGCTTGAATTGCGGCGAGCCCGGCGGGACAGGCGGGGACTGTACCCATCCACTAGGCTCTCAAGGAGTGCAAGCGCTCGGTCGGGGTGCCCCGCACGGGTCAACACCTCCACGCCGGTGCCAAAAGCAATGTAGTCGAGGCGCAACTCGCGCGCGTGATAGCGCTCCCAAACCTCCAACGCGAGAGGATATGCGCGCTTTCGAAGGAGGCCTTGGAGAACGATGGTGTATGTAAGGGTCTTGTGAGTGGGGAAGGGAAAGTGTTGTGTACGGGACCACTCCAAGAATATGGCAAGGTGCTCTGGGGAAAACGACCAGGTACGTGACAGGCTGAAGAGGCGGGCCCCCCAGGCGGCTGCGCTGGTCTTTTGCTGATTGAGGAAACGGCGAGAGTGTCCTGTCGCTAAAAATTTCAGCCATTCAACATCTGCATCAAACTGTGTGCGCTGGGAATCCTCATGTACGAGGTGAGTGAGATACTCGACAGTGGTAGATGGTACGGCCTGGTCCGTTTCCGCAGGTCTTGATCCCTTCGAAACGTTGACATCAAGAGTTTTCTCGCGTCTCTGGTCTAGGTCATAAATGGCACGTGCGTAGGCATTGGCATCATCCACAGAGCCGCGGCGTGCAAACATGTGAAGAAAGGATTCCAGGTGGGCACGATCTGGGACGACATTGTCGCGGATCATACGTTGACGTAGCTCCTCAGTGAGTTCCACTGTGAAGTAGGGTTTCTGCAGAAGGAAGTGATAGGTCTTCTTGTTGAGGGAGAACTTACGTTCGGTCATGGCTCTGAGGAGTAAAATTGTAAGGCGAGCTACGTGGCGACCATCGGCGGGGGAATCGGTGTGTATTGCCAATGCTCGCAAGAGACGATTGAAATACCAGTGTTCACGGAACAAGGGAAGGCCGATGAAAAGTCTTATGACGGGGTCTAATGCGGAAAGGACTCTGAAAGTAAATAAGACATGAACGACGAGGATGAGCACGGGTGGGCGCAGGGAGGGAGGGATATGAGGAAGATGTGTGACGATTAGATGAGAAGCCTTCTCTGCATCTGCCGGGGACCTCACTTTGGAGCAGAGCATGACAAGTAACCAGGTCGGTGGGGAATGTACCGTGTCAAGTGGAGGAGGGGATAAATCATAGTCTTCCGACGGGCTAGAGAGAGATTCAAGGCGGGAGACTGCAGAATCGAGGGTGGGAAGGTTTGACACGGGGTGCCAAAGCGAGTCGGTAGATGTATTGGGGGGATGTTCGAGTCTGATGAGATTGACAAGTTTATCTATGCGACGTTGGAGGGCATGTGTATTGTGACCGCGAAGGAAGACGAAACCGAGGGCAGCACGTTGGACACGGACATGTGCAAAGATCATGATTGACTTTGTCCAATTAATCCTGTCCCATTATTGCGTCTTTGTTTGTCCCTTTGTGTATCTGCTACAAATATATCCAAATAAATCACGTTGAAAAAAAAATAACACTCTCCAACTTGTGCTTGTTTCCCAATGCCTCGCATCCTCTTCGTCAGCGGTTTTCACCCCTCAACTCGTGCCCGTGACCTCGCCTATGAGTTTGAACGGTATGTCCTACCTCGTCTTCTCTTCTTGGAAACACCCCACAAACCGAAACTTTTCTCCCAGTTATGGCCCCTTAATCCGTTGCGATGTTCCAGCTCCCCACAACCCATCCGCTCATTCCAATCCGTAGGTTCCTTTCTTACTTTATTTCTTCCTGCTCTCTCGCCGCAGTGCCACGAGTGCCTTCGTCGCACGTTCGCCCGTCGTCTCGCACGTACGCACACACGCATGCACGCATATTTTCATTTCGATTTCGAGCGCCGTCGTCTTCCGCGCCATTCGATCTCGCGTCGAGTCCGAACGAAAGCTCAACGTCCCTCGACTATCGTAGTTATGCATTCGTCGAGTTTCGCAGCACTCGCGACGCTGAGGATGCCTATTACGACATGTATGTCCCAACTCTGCGTTCCATTCTTTCAACACCTAACCTTCAATGTATTTTTTCTCTCTCAGGCATGGACGCATGTTCGAGGGTTCGCGCCTAGGCATACAAGTGAGTTCCTGTTTTTGATTTCCGCATTTATCACAGATGGCAGTTTTTCTCATACTTTTTTTGGTCAGTGGGCCAAGAACCCTCCATCGTCCGTGTGGCGAATCAATAGGCGTTCGCCCCCACCACGCCGAGACCGCTCTCGTAGCCCTCGTCGCCGCAGTGTCCGCGACCGTGATCGCGACCGTGAGCGTGACAGAGACCGAGACCGCGACCGTGATCGGGATCGGGATCGTGACCGGGATGCAGATCGCGGCGACCGTAAGGAAAGGGATAGAGACCGCAGAGATAGAGATCGTGATTCTCGGGACAAAGAGAGGGAGGAGCATCGTCGTAGCAGGAGCCCTGACCGCAGGCGCAGTCGTTCCCCCACTCCTAACAAGGAGGATGACGTTTCTAGGTCTCCACTTCCAGCCCGAAAGGGTGAAGATTCTGGCATGTCTCCCATCCGTGCTGATTAGAGCAAAAACCGCTTCGTTGGTTGTTTCTTCGCTGTCTCTGCTTCGCTCCTCGATTTTCGTTTGGTTCCGTCTCACAAAACCGTCTGACGTGTGCTCCTATTGCGCTGTTGGGCCTTTATGATTCGTATTTTACCGATTTTATTTTATCGTAGTACCGTAAACGAGGTCAATTGATATTTTGTTTACTCCCCATAAAATCTCGCGCGAGTCCAGGCGATTGCCTCGCTCGACCGAGTTGGCGCTCGAATGTTGTGTGATACCACCCCATCATTTACCCCTCATTACTTCCTTGCCTTTCATGAATGAGAATACACGACGGTTACGCGAACCTACAGTAGACGATCTTCGGGTAAAACACTGTTATATCTGCCTAGAAGAGGAACGCCATGATGGTGCGTTCTCACAATCACCGTGCACGCTTACTGTAATGAACCCTCCACTTCCTAGGCCGACCTAGTCCACCGCCTATCTGGACACACCCATGCAGATGCACCTTAATCGCCCACGAGTCTTGTCTCCTTCATTGGGTCAACACTCAACAGCGCGAATTTGGCCGGTCACGAAGTGAACTCAGGTGTCCACAGTGCCGCGAGTCATACGAATTTGTAGACCACAATCCCACCGCTCTCAGGCTGCGGGTTCTTAAGTTTGCGGATCGCGTCCTGACACTCTCCGGCCGTATCGTGACTGGGTTCTACGTCAGCACCACCGTCGTCTTGTTCGGCGCAGGTGAGTCCCCGCTGCCTCTGGGGGAGCCTGAGGAGCTTCTTTCTGCACCGCATAACTGAAACGAGTGACAGGCATCTACATGACATGTACCACCTACGGCGCCTTTGCAGTGCGCGAGTTCCTCGGGCCCCACATGTTCAACACGCTGCTGACGACAGACCCATCGCGCTGGCCGACACACGCATGGGTCAATCTACCTCTGGTCCCGTTCTCGCTCATCGCAGCATACGCCTTTCCACTCGTACCCTTCCTCTTCTGGACCACCGCCCCGCTCGTTCCCCTCCTCTCCCCCTGGCCCACCTCCGCCCCCGTCGCACTACGCGTTGCGCGCGGTACCGACGCCGTGCGCTTGTCGATGTGGCCCCCACCCCCCGCGGTTGTGTGTGCGCTGTTTCCCCTCGTCCGTACGATGTATAGGCGCCTTCGAGATCGCGCCACGCGGGCTCTCGTGCCGGATCAAGTCCCCGCGCGGCCTGAACCCATATTGCAGCAGCAGCAACCAAGGCAGCTGAGGCATCTGGTCCTAAGAAGACAAGAGCAATTGTGGTGGGTACTAGGCCAGCAGGAACGACCCCAACGACGGCAACAGCAACAGCAGCAACTACTACCACAGCAGCCACAGGAGCAGCCAAATCACGACGACATTGGCCCGGTGGCAGCACTACGTGCGATCCGCGTGCCGCCGGACGCCAGCATAGGTCGCCTCGTCGGCGGTGCTCTCGTAATACCGATGATCGCGCGCTTGGTGGGCGACATGCTCCTCCGCATCTCCCACGTCGTGCCCCTCGTGCGCATCATCATCGCCCCGCGACCGCCTCTCCCGCCCACCGCCGCCGCCGTCGGGGGTCTAGTCGGCTTATGGGGCCGCGCCCGCTCCGCTTTTCGCCTCTTTGGTGGCGCGGGTAGCGCAGATGTCGCTGTCTTCGCTGATGGTTGGTTGGGCGCATTCGGCAACAGGGTGCTCGGCGGGTTCCTTGTGACGACCCAGGAATGGGCGATGAGCGATCCGGTTTGGTATGATGTTTTTCCGTTTATTTTTCTTTTATCCTGGCTGTTCATTGATTGACGAACGAACTGCTCAAACTATAGGTGGCGAAATGCCCTCGGACTTGGCCTTTTCATCGTGGTCAGTTAATTCATCATTTCCTTTTATTGATGTCGAGAATTGACGTTTCTCTGTGTGGGACCCTTTTTTTCCCTTTATCTGTGGTGTGGATCATGATTTCAAGGTGAAGGACGGGCTGAAGATCCTCCATTTGCGACTCGCAACTGCCCAGCTAGGGAAAAGGAAAATACGAAACAAGCCGTTTTCTGGCGTTTCCTTGACGAGGCTCGACCTCATCGATCGACACACGTAGAAGCATGTCAACCGTATATGTACGGGAAGAGAGAACGTCCCCCCATCTCAGCAGACATTCCTGCCATCCTCTCGCTTTGCATATCCGGGTGTTGAGAAGTCCCCGCTGACGGCCACTGAAAAATGACTTCTTCCCGTAAATTTGCCAGTCGACACGGACGTCTGACTAACACAGTCTTGCGTTGCACGCTTCGGAAGGGGTAG
>Ga0307510_10009123_pt1 | contig 11807 bp, 12 predicted proteins | sample 12_EM_MG_FD_207224 | JGI IMG/M metagenome (GOLD analysis project Ga0307510, IMG submission 207224) | Populus trichocarpa ectomycorrhiza microbial communities from riparian zone in the Pacific Northwest, United States - 12_EM | ecosystem: Host-associated > Plants > Roots > Unclassified | place... | reverse complement strand
CCCCTTCGCTTTCACCGCTAACAAACTCTTGTTGTCAGCGATACGCATCCCTGTTATCGTCGATTACATGAACACGAGATCGCTGATAATCGAGGCGGCGGCGGAGCTGATCGCCCAGTCGCCGAGCGGCGACGTCTCGACGCGCGCGGTGTGCGAGGCGGCGGGTGTCCAACAGCCCGTGCTGTACCGGCTGTTCGGCGACAAGGACGGGCTGCTGGCGGCGACGGTCGACCATGTGTGGGACCAGTACCTGGAGACCAAGCGCGCGGCGGAGAAGTCGGCGGACCCGTTGCGGGACCTGCTCGCCGGGTGGGACAGCCATGTGGCGTTCGCGCTGGCGCATCCCAACGCCTACAAGTTGATGTTCGCCCCGGCACTGCGGTCGATGCCGGAGGCGGCGCAGGAGGCACTGCGGATCCTCCGCGCGGTGCTGGAGCGGCTCGCCGCGCAGGGCCGGATGCGGATCGCGCCCGGGATCGCGGCGCAGATGGTCATGACGGCGACCAACGGCGTCGCGCTGGCGCTGATCACCCGCCCCGAGCTGTATCCGGACGCCGGGCTGTCGACACTGGTCCGCGACGCGATGGTCCAGGCGATCCTGCTGGACCCGGCGGCGGACACGGCGGCCCACGACGCCCGCACGGCGGCGGCCACCACGCTGCTCGCCTCCCTGGACGACCTCACTCCCGAACCGTTCACCCCCGCGGAGTCGGCCCTGCTCGGGCAGTGGCTCACGCAGATCCCCACCTCCCCGCAGCTCCCCACCTCACGGAAGGGTCCTCACCATGACTGACACCGACACCCCCACCCGCGTCGCCCTGATCACCGGCGGCTCCGGCGGCATAGGCCGCGCGGTCGCGGAACGCCTCGCCGAGGACGGCATCGCCATCGGCGTGCACTACGCCGGCAACAAGGCCCGCGCCGACGAGACCGTAGCCGCGATCACCGCGGCCGGCGGCCGAGCGATCCCGGTCGGCGGCGATGTGGCCGACGAGCAGGAGATGGCGGCCGCCTTCGACGCGGTCGAGGCGGAGTTCGGCGGGCTCGACGTGGTCGTCAACACCGCCGGGATCATGGTCCTTTCACCCATCGCGACCATGGACTTGGACGACCTCGACCGCATGCACCGCACCAACATCCGCGGCACGTTCGTCGTCTCCCAGCAGGCGGCCCGCCGGGTGCGCGCGGGCGGCGCGATCATCAACTTCTCCACCACCGTCACCCGCACCAAGTTCCCGACGTACGGCGGCTACGTGGCGAGCAAGGCCGCGGTCGAGGCGATGACCCTGGTACTGGCCCGCGAGTTGCGCGGCAAGGACATCACCGTCAACACGGTGGCCCCCGGCCCGACCGCCACGCCTCTCTTCCTCGACGGCAAGGACGAGACGACCGTCGAGAACCTCGCCAAGGCCTCCCCGTTGGAGCGCCTCGGCGCCCCGGACGACATCGCGGAGTCGGTGGCGTTCCTGGCCGGCCCGGCGCGCTGGATCAACGGTCAAGTGCTCTTCGCCAACGGCGGGTTGGCATGACCGGGGAAGAAACCCGAGATGGTTCCGGCGACCGCCGGACGCCTTCGGGAGGAAGCTCGCCGAGTGGTCCTCCGCAGGACCGGTCGCCCACGTGGAGGCCGGGTCCTTCGGTGGCGTCGGCGAGCGACGGGCCGTCGCCCGCATCGGCACAACGACGGCCGGCTCCCCGCTTCCCCATGACGGCCCGGCCGCCCGGCTAACCCACCGCGTCCGCCACTTCCCGCCGATACGACTCCCCGCCCCCGAACAGCTCTTCGGACACGGCCCGCACGGCGTTGACAACCAGCGGAGCGACAAGTTCCAGCGGCGCACGGCCGTCCCCGACGACCGAGATCGCGCCGACCGGGCCATCCGGTCCGCGCAGGGCGAGGCCGACGCATCCGAGGTCGGGGAAACACTCGCCCCGGTCGATCGCGAGCCCGTTGCGACGGCGTACGGTGCCCAACTCGCGGTGGAGCAGGTCGAGTCGGCCGATGCTGTGCGAGGTGCGGCACTCCATCGCCTTCTGGTAGCGGGCGTCGATCTCCTCCGGGCTCAGCCAGGCCAGCATGGCCTTCCCGAGCCCGGTGCAGTGAGCGACCGCGCGTCCGCCGACCCGGGAGGGGATGTCGACGGCCGCCCGGCCTCCCACCTTGTCGAGGTAGTAGATCTCCGGGCCGTCGAGCACGGCGAGATGGACGACCATTTTCGTGCGGACGGCCAGGTCGAGGAGTTGCGGCGCTGCCGCCGCACGCAGCGTGCTGTGCCCGATCTCCCGCCCGCCGAGACCGAGCGCCCGCGGTCCCAGCGCGTACCCGGCGACCGTGTGGTGCAGCCAGTCCAGGCGCACCAGTTGGTCGAGGATCCGGTGGGTGGTCGAGCGCGGGAGGTGGGTCCGGCGGGACACCACTTCGAGGGTGAGGTGTGTCTGGGGCCGCTCGAAGAGGTCCATGATGAGCGTCACGCGCTCCATCATCGACGGCGGCAGCGCATGCCGGTCGGCCTCGTATCGCGGGTCCAGGCGAAGGGCAGACGTCATCGTCAATGCCTCTCTGCTCAAACTGAAATCAATTCTAGTTCGGCGCCGGCGTCAACGTATCAACGGCGTCGGACGCGGGCCAAGAGGCGTGCACGAGTTTATTGGTACGCCCGGTCTAAACAATGCACGAAAGCGCCGCCCCCCGGCGCACGGCCGGGAAGCGGCGACTTGACGGAAACGCGCGATCAACAGCCGCGGGTCAGGTCGAGCGCGATGTCCACGATCATGTCCTCCTGCCCACCGACCAGCCCCCGCCTGCCGACCTCCTGAAGGATGGTGCGCGCGTCGAGGCCGTACTGACCGGCCGCCGTCTCCGCGTGCCGCAGGAAGCTGGAGTAGGCACCCGCGTAGCCGAGGGTCAGGGTCTCCCGGTCGACGCGCACCGGACGGTCCTGGAGCGGGCGGACCAGGTCGTCGGCGGCGTCCTGGAGCGCGAACAGGTCACAACCGTGTTCCCAGCCAAGGAGGTTGGCCACCGCGATGAACGGCTCGATCGGGCAGTTGCCGGCACCCGCGCCCTGTCCTGCCAGGGACGCGTCCACCCGGGTCACGCCCTCCTCCACCGCGGTCACCGAGTTGGCGACCGAGAGGGAGAGGTTCTCGTGCGCGTGGATGCCGATCTGGGTGTCCGGGTCGAGTACGTCACGGTAGGCACGGATGCGGTCGCGCACGCCGTCCATGGTCAGCCGGCCACCGGAGTCGGTGACGTACACGCAGTGCGCGCCGTAGGACTCCATCAGCCGTGCCTGGCGGGCGAGTTCGGCGGGGTCGGTCATGTGGGCCATCATCAGGAAGCCGGAGACGTCCATGCCGAGTTCGCGGGCGGTGGTGATGTGCTGGGCCGCCACGTCGGCCTCGGTGCAGTGGGTGGCGACGCGGACCGAGCGGACGCCGAGCGAGTACGCCTGCTTGAGTTCGGCGATGGTGCCGATGCCGGGCAGCAGGAGGGACGTGAGCGTCGCCCGGTGGATGGCGCCGGCCGCGGCCTCGATCCATTCCCAGTCGGTGTTGCTGCCGGGGCCGTAGTTGAGGCTGCCGCCGGACAGGCCGTCTCCGTGGGCGACCTCGATGGCGTCCACGCCCGCCTGGTCCAGGGCCGCGCTGATGGCGGCCACGTTCGCGGGGGTGATCCGGTGCCGGATGGCGTGCATGCCGTCCCGGAGGGTGACGTCCTGGACATAGAGCCTGGGGGTCACCGGGTCACCTCCGTGGAGAAGCGCTGGGCGATGCGCTCGGCGACCCGCAGGGCGGCCGAGGTCATGATGTCGAGGTTGCCGGCGTAGGCGGGCAAGTAGTGGGCGGCGCCCTCCACTTCGAGGAAGACGGACACCTTGGTGGTGACCTCGGAGGCGTCCCCGGTGAAGAGCGTGTGGACCGGATCACCGGCCGGGATCGGGGTGAACTGCACCTGCTGCTTGAGCCGGTAGCCGGGCACGTACTCGGCGACCGCGTCCACCATGCCCTCCACCGAGGCCCGGACCTCCTCCTGGTCCGCGTCGCCGATCAGGCAGTACACGGTGTCGCGCATGATCAGCGGCGGCTCGGCCGGGTTGAGCACGATGATCGCCTTGCCCCGCCGGGCACCGCCCACCTTCTCGATCGCGGCCGAGGTCGTCTCGGTGAACTCGTCGATGTTGGCCCGGGTTCCGGGGCCGGCCGACTTCGAGGCGATCGACGCGACGATCTCGGCGTAGGGCACCGGGGTGATCCGGCTGACCGCGTGCACGATCGGGATGGTGGCCTGGCCGCCGCAGGTGACCAGGTTGAGGTTGTCGACATCGTTGGCGAGGTGCTCGTCGAGGTTGACCGGCGGTACGACGTAAGGCCCGATGGCGGCGGGAGTGAGGTCGACGAGCCGTTTGCCGTACGGGGCGAGCCGCTTGGCGTTCTCGACATGCGCCTTCGCGGACGTCGCGTCGAAGACGATCTCGATGTCGTCGAAGCCCTCCATCCGGATCAGGCCGTCCACGCCCTCGTGCGTGGTGGGCACCTTCAGGCGCGCGGCGCGGGCGAGGCCGTCCGAGTCCGGGTCGATGCCCACCATCGCGGCCATCTCCAGGGTGTCGGACAGCCGTAGCACCTTGATCATCAGGTCGGTTCCGATGTTGCCGGAGCCGATGACGGCCACCTTGGTCTTCGTCATCCTTGGTCCTTGGGTGAGAACGTCGCGGACACCGTGCCGAGGCCCGTCAGCTCGGCCCGTACGGTGGTTCCTGGCGGGGTGGGGACGAGCGGGCCGAGCGCTCCGGAGAGCACCACTTGACCGGCCCGCAGCGGGTCGCCGAACTCCCGGGCGGTGCGCGCCAGCCACAGCAGCGCGGCGAGCGGGTCGCCGAGGCAGGCGGTGCCGTCGCCCGCGGACGCGAGCTTCCCGTCGGCGTACAGCCGCATCGTCACGTCCCGGGGTTCGAACGCCTTCAACTCGACCTGTTCGCCCCCGAGTACGAACAGCCCGCTGGACGCGTTGTCGGCGACGGTGTCGGTGATCGCGATGTCCCACTCGGCCACCCGGCTGTCCACGATCTCCAACGCGGCGACGGCGTACGCGACGGCGGACCGGACCCGTCCGATGTCGAGATCGTCGTGGTCGAGGTCGTCGGCGAGGACGAACGCGATCTCCGCCTCGACCCTGGGTTGCAGCAGCCGTTCGCTCGGCACGGCCGGCAGTGCGCTGACGTCCATGTCGGCGAGGAGCACCCCGAAGTCGGGCCGGTCGACGCCGACTTGACGCTGCACCGCCTCGGAGGTGAGCCCGATCTTGCGGCCGACGACGCGTGCTCCGGCCGCGATCCGGTCGGCCACGACGCGCTGTTGGACGGCGTAGGCGAGGCTGATGTCGCTCGCGCCGAGCAAGTCCCGTACGGGCGGGCAGGGTTGCCGGTCACGGGCCGCACGGGTGAGTCGTACGACCGCCTCGGCCACGGCTGCCTCACGGTTCGCCACGGCCCTCGGTTCCCAAACGTCTGTCATTCGTATCCCCAACTCGTGATGGCCTCCAGCCTGGGCATCCGTGCCCGATCACGGTCGCGCGGGTTCCGCTCACCGGGACTGGATCCGGGGGTGGACAGCGGGTCTCGGTCAGCGAGATGACCGGCGGGGGCCACGGAGTTGGCTCGATACCGTCGCCCGCACATTGCGAGAGGTTGTGGCGTTGAGCCGCGCTCGGCCGTCGAGAAACGTCAGCACACCTGAGGAGGTCAGGATGACCAGCAGCGAGGACGTCTACGACGTGATCGTCGTCGGGTCGGGCGGGGGTCTGGTCGGTGCCTATCTGGCAGCGTCACGCGGACTGCGGACGCTCGTCATCGAGAAGACGGACTGCGTGGGCGGCACCACCGCCTACTCCGGTTCCGGTCTGTGGTACCCCGGTTCCGCGCCCATGCGACGGGCCGGACTCGACGACAGTGTCGAGGACGCGAGGACCTATCTCCGCAGCACCGTCGACGACGCAGCACGCGAGCCGCTCCAGGATGCCTATCTGCGGGCCGGCGTGGAGTTGATCGACGAGCTGGAGAAGAATCCGTGGTTCCAGTCGTTCGTGCACCTCCCGGTGCCGGACTACTATCCGTCGGTCACCGGCTCGTCCCCGACGGGACACACGATTTTCCCGCCGCAGGTCACCGTCGCCGAACTCGGGGAACATGCCCCGCTGGTCCGCGCCTGCCTGCCCACCCAGCGGTGGGGCCACGACGAAGGCCCGGTCCTCAGCGGTGGCCGCGCGCTGATCGGCAGGACGTTGGCGGCGTTCCTGGAGACGGGCCACGGCTCGCTCCGCCTCAACACCGCGTTGGAGGGCCTCGTCGTCGAGGACGGCAGGGTCGTCGGCGTGGAGGCGGTGAGCGACGGCGAACAGGTCACGTTCCGCGCCACGGGCGGGGTGATCCTCGCGGCCGGCGGCTTCGAGCGCAACCGCGAACTGCGCGCGAAGTACCAGCCGGTTCCGGAGCGCGGCAGCGAGTGGACCCACGGCGCCCCCGGCAACACGGGCGACGCGCTCCTGGCCGGCATCGCGGTCGGTGCCGCCACCGACCTGCTCGACGCGGCCTGGTTCACGCCCGGACTCGTGTGGCCGGACGGCCTTCCGCTCTTCCACACGGGCACCCGGGGCGGAATCTGGGTCAACGCGGCGGGCGAACGCTTCGTCAACGAGACCCGCCCCTACGACCAGGCGGGCCGCGAGATCGTCCGCCTGCACGCCACCACAGGCGTCTCGCACATCCCCGCCCACTGGATCATCGACCAGCGCCAGCTCGACCGGGACAGCTTCGGCGGCCCCTACGACGAGCCGGTCCGCCCCGAGTGGTTCGAGTCGGGTGCGCTGAAGAAGGCCGACACCCTTGAGGAGTTGGCGCAGCTGATCGACGTACCGCTGGAAGCCCTGCGCGCGACCATCGAGGAGTTCAACGGCTACGCGCGGACCGGCGTCGACGAGAGGTTCCATCGTGGCGAGACGCCCTGGGACCAGATGGCGCAGTACGTCCTGGGGTTCCCCGCCCTGCCCGAGCTGAACCACCCGGCACCGCCGCCCACGAGCGAGTGGCCCAACCCGCTGCTGCCCCCGCTCGACACCCCGCCGTACTACGTCGCGACCATCCTCCCCGCGGACATCGGCACCAAGGGCGGCCTGAAGATCGACGAGCACGCGCGGGTGCTGCGCCCGGACGGCTCGCCGATCGAGGGGCTCTACGCGGCGGGCAACACCGCGGCCGCGATGACGGGACGCGTGTACCCGGGCGCGGGGGCTCCCATCGGTTCGAGTGTCGCGTTCTCGTACCTGGCGGTGCTCGACATGGCGAGCGGCACGGACTGACGCGTCAGAGCCAGCGCCGGAACGGCTCCCTGAACACCACCACGTCCAAACGCTTTCGACCTGCGACCCTTTCCGCGAGAGTCGTCACGGAGAAATGTGAGGCCAAAAGCGGCCAGGCGATGACCACCGTCGAGAGGGCGACCATGATCGGATATTCGGTGATGAGCTGGTCCGCGCTCCAGTACGTCAGCAAGGTGAATGCCGACATGAATGAGGCGGGCAGGGAGAACACCCCCAGGACGAGGGCGACTCCCAGCAATGTCTCCAGCAGGGGCATCGCGAAGCCGAAGAAATGCGGCCAGTCCGCGAGTGCGAAATCCGCGAAACTCTTGAAGTAACCCGGAACCCTGCTGTTCGACTTCGCGCTGTTCGCCACCAGCAGGATGTCCGCAGCACCGAAATGCGCCCGGTATTTCAACGTTCCTTCATGGAGCCACAGGACACCGAGGGTGACTCTGATCGCGCCGGCGAGGGCCGCCGCGATCAGAGTCGAGCGCGAAAGGGACGACTTCATGACAGTTTCGCGGCGCCGAATACCGCCTTCGCCTTGTCGCAGTGGATGACCACGTTGCTGTACATGGCCGCGTCGACGCCGTTCAGTTCGAACATCTGGGACTTCTGGTCGTACTTGACGGCTCCGAGCTGCTTGCCCGCCGACACGGCAGCCTCATCCGTGCCGTTCGTGAGGTAGACGTGCAGGTCCGGGCCCTCGTCGGAGGAGAAACCGGACAGCGTGACGCCCGAACCGCTCACCTTCGCGGAGCCGGTCACCTTCTTGCCGTTGAGCCCCCCGAACATTCCCGCCCTGTCCGCCGACTTCATCGCCGCCTTCGAGGCCGACATGGTGGGCGCCGCCTTCGAGGTGGAGTCGCTGTTGTCGGACCCGCCGCACGCCGTGAGCGTGAAGGAAAGGGCAACGAGAGCCACGCCGACAAACCCGATTTTCCGCATGCCGAACTTCCTGTTCTTGATTCCGCTGGGAATCGGCGGCAAGAGGAACGGGCTGCCGCCGACGGGAACCAAGCTACCTACGGAATACGGGAAATGACCCCGCGACCAGGGGGACGTAAGAATTGCTTCACATTTACGCGGCGGCCACGGCGACCCGGGCGATCCCCGCGATCACGGCGGCTACGGCGTCAGGAGCAGCCGTGCGGCCAGGCGCATGTTGGTCTCCGCCTCCGCGGTGGAGAGCTCCTCGGTGAGCATGGCCACGAACAGCCCCCACCAGCCGTAGATGAGGAGGCGTGCCCTGCTGCGGTCGGTCTCGGAGGCCTCGCGGACGCCGGCGCAGAGCAGGCGCAGGATGGCCTGTCCCAGGGCGCTGTCGACGAGGTCCATGCGGGCCGGGACGATCCTCGTGTATTCGGTGAACGACGACAGCGCCACCGCCGAGGCGAGCAGGGGGCTGTCCAGCAGCTTCACGCTGAGCGTGATGAGCAGCTCGGCGACCTCGGCGGCGGCGTCCGTGTCCTCGGCGGCGCCGGCGAGGTTCTCCCGACCGTTCTCGTGGCCGCCGAGGTACTGCTCGATGTGCCACTCCAGGACGGCCATGAACAGGTACGGCTTGGACGGGAAGTAGCGGTACAGGGTGGCGATGGCGACGCCGGCCTCCTTGGCCACGTCGTGCATCTGCACGCTGGCGAGCCCCTCGCGGGCGCCGAGTTCGGAGGCGGCGCGGAGGATGCGGACCCGGCGCGCGGCCTGGCCGCTCGACATCGGGGCCGCCGGTTGCCGTCCCTCAGCGGGTCTCGCCACGTCGTCCCCCATGTCGTCCGGTGCTCCCGCCGACGCTCAGGACGCCTCGGGGCGGGTCAGGAAGGCCAGGACCGCGCTCTCCCATGCCTCCTTCTGCTCGATCATGGCCCAGTGTCCGCAGTCGGGCAGCACATGCAGTTCCGCTTTCGGAATCGTACGCATCGGGATCAGCGCGCTCTCCAGCGGTGTGACCCGGTCGTCGCGGCCCCAGGTCAGCAGCGTGGGCGCGGTGATCTTGTGGAGGGCGGCCCAGATGGGCTGGTCGGAGTGGGCCTGCGCGGCCTGCATGGCGGCCATGGCCTGCCGGCCGTAGATCCGCCGGGAGGCCTCCAGGGTCGCGGGGACGGTGGCGGTCTGCCAGCGTTCCTCGATGAGTTCCTCGGTGAGGAGGGCCGGGTCGTGGACCATCGACCGCAGCCACTGGACGAGGTTCTCGCGGGTCGGGTTCTCGGCGAACTCGACGAGCAGGTTGAGGCCTTCGCTGGGGCCCGGCGAGAGGATGTTGCGGCCCACACCACCGATGGTGACGACCCTGCGGAACAGGTCCTTGTGGGCTACGGCGAGTCCGGCGGCGACGAAGCCGCCCATGGAGTTCCCGATGACGTCGACGCGCTCCAGGCCGAGGCCGTCGAGGAAGCGCAGCACGGCCTTCGGGGCCGCCATCATCGGGTTCTCGTCGGTGGGGTCGCTGACCCCGAACCCGGGGAATTCCAGGGCGAGACAGCGGAAGTGCTTCGCGAACACGGGGAGGTTTCCCCGGTAGTTGCGCCAGCCGGTCACACCCGGACCGGAGCCGTGCAACAGGAGCAGGGGCGGCCCGTCGCCCGCCTCGTGATAGCGCAACGTGCCCTCGTCGGTGTGCAGTTCGCGCAGGGTGTCCTCAGCGGTGAGTGTCATGGCGGTGCGTGGCCTCCGGTCGCGGGGTGACAGGCGACAGTCACCGTGCCACCGCGTCCCGGCCGGGTGTCGCACTCCTCCCGATCAGTGGGACGGGGACGGCCCCTGGTCCGCCGGGCTGATTAGCGTCGGGCTGCCAGGACTTGACGACGGTGATGGGAGAACCTGATGGGTGTGCGCTCACTCGGGTATGTACGGCTGGAGTCCAGCGACATCGAGAAATGGAAGGTGTTCGGGGCGGATTTCCTCGGCCTGATGCCTGTTGCGGGCGGCGACCCGGAATCCCTGTACTACCGGATGGACGACTATCCGGCCCGCATCGTGGTCTCCCCCGGCTCGCAGAGCGGGATGACCGCCCTGGGCTTCGAGGTCATCGACGAGCGGGAGTTGGCGCGGCTCGTCGCCGACGTCGAGAAGACCGGCATCAAAGTGACCGCCGGCACCGAGGACGAGGCCGCGGAACGCAAGGTCACCGGTTTCGTCAAGTTCAACGACCCGGGCGGCAACCCGGTCGAGCTGTTCTACGGCGCGATCCTCGACCACGTTCCGGTGCAGACCCCTCTGGTCTCGGGATTCCTGACCGGTGACATGGGCTTCGGGCACGCCATCGTGTCCGCCGAGGACGCGCGGGGCACCTTCGACTTCTACGTCGACGTCCTCGGCTTCATCGAGCGCAACACGATGCGCTCACCGGGCGGCACGACGTGGTTCATGGGCTGCAACCCCCGCCACCACACCCTGGGCGTCACCCCGGCGCCGGGCCCCGGGCGGCTGCTGCACTTCATGGTCGAGGGCAAGACACTGGACGACGTGGGGCGCGCCCTGGACCGGGCCGCGAAGCTCGACGTCCCGATGATGCACTCGCTCGGCAAGCACACCAACGACCGCATGGTGTCGTTCTATGTGTGGTCGCCGGAGAACTACGCCGTCGAGTTCGGCTGGGACGGACTGAAGGTGCCGGAGCCGGTGCCCGTCTACGAGATCACCGACGGCGCGTTCTGGGGCCACCACTTCACCCCGCCGCCGCAGCCCGCCGGCTGAGCCGAACACACGGAAGATCAGCCCCACGGTCCACGACCGTGGGGCTGATCCGTGTCAGCGCTCGACGGTGATGGCCCGCTCAGGGCAGGCCAACTCCCCATCCCTGGCCGCCTGTTCGAGTTCCGGCGGCACCTCGCCGTCGAAGGGCAGCGCGTAGCCGTCGTCGTCGAGCCGGAAAACCTCCGGCGCCGCCGCCGCACACCTCGCGTGCCCGGAGCACAGCGACGAGTCGATCCTGACCTTCATCCTTGACTCCGTTCGTTCTACGGCTTGTTCGTCGATCCGGCGTCGACGGTGAACTGGAGACCCGTGACGTACCGCGCCTCGTCCGAGGCCAGGAACAGCACGGCGTTCGACACGTCGCGCGGTTCGACGTACGGGGCGAGGGGGTTCATCGCGGCCAGTGCGAACAGCGGTTCCCGCGCGGCGAGTTCCTCGATCGGGACGCCGACGGTGATGCCCGTGTCACTGACGCCGGTGGGGTGCACGGTGTTCACCCGGATGCCGTGCGGGGCGAGTTCGTTCGAGAGCGCCTTCATCAGACCGACCACGCCGTGCTTGCTGGCCACATAGTGGGCGTACGGCACATGGCCGCGGATGCCGGCGGCCGAACTGGTGATGATGACGGAGCCGCCCTGTCCGGCCTCGATCATCCCGGGGATCGCGGCGCGCACCGTGTTCCAGGGGCCCTTGAGGTTGACGTCCATGACGACGTCCCAGGCCTCCTCGGACAGTTCCCAGGCGGCGCCGATGC
>Ga0307510_10009122_pt1 | contig 11807 bp, 8 predicted proteins | sample 12_EM_MG_FD_207224 | JGI IMG/M metagenome (GOLD analysis project Ga0307510, IMG submission 207224) | Populus trichocarpa ectomycorrhiza microbial communities from riparian zone in the Pacific Northwest, United States - 12_EM | ecosystem: Host-associated > Plants > Roots > Unclassified | place... | reverse complement strand
GCGCATTCGTGGTTCCTCCGCCCAGACCGCCCGCTACCGAAAGCGGAATCGCCGAATGCACGAGGTCGTGCGCCACGAACTGCAGCAAATAGGTATAGCCGGAGGGGATGAAGGGATTTTCCCAGTATTCTGCCGATCGAACCTGGTGTTGCGGCCACTTGATTGCGGCATCCATTCGCCGCGACAGGCGATGCATCAGTCCACGGAGTTCTGCATGGCGTGACGGCGAAGTGAGCGGATCGACACCGAAGGCGCGGAAACGCTGCGACGGCGCGGGCGTGCCGAGGAAGTGACGAAAGCCGGGCATTGTCGCCGTCCGAGCAGAGGTGTGCGTATCGAACTCGGAAGTTCGGAAAGAAGACGCATCAGCGACGTTCTGCAGAGCCATCAAGACTACTTTCGCGCTTGGCCGGGGCGGCGAGACTGCGAAGAAAGTCGTGAAATTATCGTGAGTTAAATAGTTAGAACCTGTGAACATCTGTGGACATCTTTTTACCCATGTGCGGCCGTCAAATGCTGCACAACGCGACGTCTCCCGGGCTATTTCCCGGCAAGTGATGCGGCTATATGTTCCGGCTTCTCGTTGTGCTGGTTGACATAGGAGCTTGGTGTGAAGCTGATCGAGACGGCATCCTTGGCGCGATACCTCAGCGCGATGCTCGCGGTGGTGCTTGTTGTTTCAGGCTCCGCGCACGCCGAGCCGGTCTTCTCGTTCGACGCCACGCCGGGGAAACTTCCGAAGACGGTCGTTCCGATCAACTATTCAATCGAGCTTAGTCCCGACGCCGAGAGCCTCGAGCTTCCCGGTGTCGAAGTAGTTGACATCGAGGTGCGCGAGCCGACGGCGCGGCTGATGCTCAACGCCGTCAACACGACGTTTGCTTCTGTTACCGTCGACGATAGCGCGGAGCGCGCCGACGTCGCGCTCGATGCCGCGGCCGAGACGGCGACGTTTACTTTCGCGCAGCCACTGGCTGCGGGCGCGCATCGGCTGCGGATCGAGTTTACGGCGCGGATCAACAAGTTCGATCGCGGCTTCTTCTTCGTCGATTATCCGACCGACGGCGGCGTGAAGCGGCTGTTGACGAGCAAGCTCGAGCCGGCGGACGCACGGCGGATATTTCCGTGCTGGGACGAGCCGGCCTTCAAGGCGAGTTTCGCCCTGAGCGTGAGGGTGCCGCGTCATTTCGTCGCGGTCGCCAACATGCCGGTCGTGCGCGAAGAGCCGCTTGAGCCGAACCTGAAGATCGTCACCTTCGCGCCGACGCCGAAGATGTCGACCTACCTGTTCGTGCTGACGGTAGGCGAACTGGAACGCATCACGGCGGAGGCGGACGGCGTGACGATCGGTGTCGTCGCCACCACCGGCAAGGCTGCGCAAGGGAAGTTCGCGCTCGACAGCGCGACGAAACTGCTCGCCTGGTTCAACGACTATTTCGGTGTCAAATATCCGCTACCCAAGCTCGACCTGATCGCGGTGCCCGGCGGCTTCGGCGGCGCGATGGAGAACTGGGGCGGCATCACCTTCTTCGAGAGCCGGCTGCTGTTCGATCCCGCAACCAATCCGGACAGCGCGCGGCGCGGCATCTTTTCCATCATTGCGCATGAGATGGCGCATCAATGGTTCGGCGATCTCGTCACCATGGCGTGGTGGGACAATCTCTGGCTCAACGAGGGCTTCGCGACCTGGATGGCGACGAAGGCTGCGGAGCAATTTTATCCGCAATGGCAAAGCTGGCTGAACGGTTACGGGGCGAAGCAGTTCGCCATGGCGCTCGACGCCCGGCGCACCTCGCACCCGATCCAGCAGCCGATCGCCAACGAGAGCGAGGCCATGATCGCGTTCGACGCCATTACCTACAACAAGGGGCAGGCGCTGATCCGCATGCTGGAGAATTATCTCGGCGAAGCGGCGTTCCGCGACGGCATCCGCGCCTACATGGCCGCACATGCCTATGGCAACACCACCACGGCCGATCTCTGGCGGGCGCTGGAGCGCGCGGGCCACAAGCCGGTGACGGAAATCGCGGCGTCCTTTACCGAACAGGACGGCGTGCCGCTGATATCGGCCGAAACCGCCTGCAACGGCGATGCGCAGCGGCTAACGCTGCGGCAGGGCCGTTTCGTGGTCGCGCCGGCACGGACAGCGGCCTTGCCGCCACGCAACTGGCAAATACCGGTTGCGGTCGGGAAGGTAGCCATGGCGCAATCGGCCGACGTCTTGCTGCTGCAGGGCTCGACCGAAGTCCCGGCCGGATCCTGCGGCGAGGCGGTCAAGGTCAATCTCGGCGATATCGGTTACTACCGGGTCGAGTACGGGCAGGCGAGCATGGCTGCACTGACGAAGGCGCTGCCGCAGATGTCGCCGTCAGACCGCGTCAATTTCCTCGCCGACGGCTGGGCGATGGTGCAGGCCGGCCGCGCCGAGCCGTCATCCTATCTCGGTTTGGTCGAGAATGTCGGCGTCGATGACCGCCGCCCGGTATGGGATCAGATCATCACGGTATTCTCCTCGCTCAATCGTCTGTCGCGCGATCGGCCCGAGCGCCCGGCGCTGCAGCGCTACATCAGCGGCAAATTACGTCCGGTGTTCGACCGGCTCGGCTGGGATGGCAGCGGCTCGGGCGACGACGATGATACTCTGCTGCGCGGCAGCCTGATCTGGACACTCGGCGAACTCGGCGATGAAGCGATCGTTGCGGAGGCAAAGCGGCGGTTCGCCGGATTCCTCCGCGACCCGCCATCGCTGCCGGCGGCGCTGCGCGATTCCGTCACCCATGTCGTCGGCATCACGGCGGATCGCGCGATGTATGACACGCTGCTGACGCTGGCGCGCAAGAGCACCGTCACCAATGAGCGGCTGCGCTATTATTTTGCAGCGGCCGCCGCGCGCGATCCGGCGCTGGCGCGCGCTACGCTGGACCTGACCCTTGGCGACGAAGTGCCGGGCACGATCGTCACCGGCCTGATCGGTTCGGTCGCTTCCTCCGGAGAGCAGCCTGAGCTGGCCTGGGATTTTCTGCAGAAGAATTACGATGCCTTGTTCGCAAAGCAGGGGCCGCAATTCCGCGATCAGTTTATCGCCAACTTCATGACGAACTTCAGCGACGAGGGCCATGCTGCCGAACTCGCAGCTTTCGCGCCGGTTCAGGCGACTTCAGGCGGCCGCGTGATGGCGGGCCGGGCGCAGGAAGTGATCAAAATCTCCGCCGACCTCAAAACCCGCGCGCTGCCGGCGGTTGATGCCTGGATCAGGGAGCGCAAATGATGGCAACGCGCGGTGCTTCAGGGAACGTTGCCATGCCCGGGCATTCCGGATAGCCATGACGGACAAACTCTCCCGCCCAGGGCATATTTCCAACCATGGCTGATTTCCACGGCGTCTTTCCCTATCTGGTCTCGCCCATCGATGCGTCAGGCCGGATCCGCACGGAGGTGCTGGGCCGGCTCTGCGACGACCTCATCAAGGCGGGCGTGCATGGGTTGACGCCCCTTGGTTCGACCGGCGAGTTCGCTTATCTCGACCAGGCGCAGCGCGCGACGGTTGTGCAAACCACTATCGAGGCCGCGAAGGGGCGGGTGCCGGTCATTGCCGGTGTCGCCTCGACGTCGACGGCGGACGCGGTAGCGCAGGCAAAGGCGCATCAGAAACTCGGCGCCGACGGCATTCTCGCGATCATGGAAGCCTATTTCCCGGTCGCCGACGCGCAAGTCGAGTCTTACTTCCGCGCCATCGCCGACGCCGTCGATATTCCCGTCGTGATCTACACCAACCCGCAATTCCAGCGCTCCGATCTGACGCTCGATGTGATCGCGCGGCTCGCGACCCATCCGCACATCGGCTACATCAAGGATGCCTCGACCAATACCGGCCGGCTGCTGTCGATCATGAATCGCTGCGGCGACAGCATCAAAGTGTTCTCCGCTTCCGCCCACATCCCGGCGGCGGTGATGCTGATCGGCGGACTGGGCTGGATGGCCGGCCCCGCCTGCATCATTCCGCGGCAAAGCGTCGAACTCTATAATCTCTGCAAGGCGGGGCGCTGGGACGAGGCGATGGCGCTGCAACGCAGGCTATGGCGCATCAACGAAGCCTTTGCGCGCTTCAACCTCGCCGCCTGCATCAAGGCCGGCCTCGACATTCAGGGTTATGCGGTCGGCGACCCCGTCCCGCCGCAGGCCGCGCTGACGGCCGAACAGCGCAAGGTGGTCGAGGCGGCGCTGCGCGATCTCGGGTAAAGGCCCGCGCTGGAGCGGCTTGTTTACGGCAGAATCATACCCCGCTCCGGGTCCAATGTGTCCGGTGTGTTGGCGCATTTATTGCAGCGAATTGAATGAGTTGTCTCAGGCAAAAAAGCCGCTAAAACCCCGCCTAATCCGACAAGAAGCTCGAAGGACAAACTGATGAACATTCTTCCCGGCAATATGCGATTTGGTGCGGGTCAGCCGGTCAAGCGTTTGGAAGACCAGAGACTGCTCACCGGGAAGGGGCAGTTCATCGACGACAAGCCCGAGGAAGGCGCGCTGTGGCTCTACGTGCTGCGCTCGCCCCATGCCCACGCCAGGATCAAGTCGATCGACACCAAGGCCGCGCTTGATATGGGAGGGGTGGAGGCGGTCTATACCGGTGCCGATCTAGTGACCGACGATATCGGCACTCTCCCGACTCTCGCGATCTTCAAGCGGCCGGACGGTAAGCCGATGACGGTGCCGCCGCGGCGGTTGCTGGCTCATGAAGTCGTGCGCTATGCCGGCGAGGCAGTGGCCGCGGTGGTCGCGACATCGCGGGTGCTGGCCCAGACAGCAGCCGAGGCGATCGAAATCGACTACGAGGTGTTGCCCTCGGTGGTCGACCCCGTCGAGGCGGTGAAATCAGGCGCACCCGCGGTGTGGCCCGAGGCGCCCGACAACGTCGTGGCCGCCATGAGCTATGGCGACGCCGCCAAGGTCGAAGAAGCGTTTGCAAACGCGGCGCATAAAGTCTCGCTCGATCTGGTCAGCCAGCGGCTGGTCCCCTCGGCGATGGAGCCACGTTCGACGATTGCCGAGATCGAGAAGAAGACCGGCCGGTTGATCCTGCATGTGCAGTCGCAAACCCCCGGCTCGACCCGGGACCTGCTCGCGGAATCCATTCTGAAGCGGCCGAAGGACAGTGTCCGCGTGCTGGTCGGCGATATCGGCGGCGGCTTTGGCCAGAAGACGAGCCTTTATCCCGAAGACGGCATCGTTGCTTACGCCGCCACCAAGCTGAACAAGAAGATCCGCTGGCGCGGTGATCGCACCGACGAGTTCGTCGGCGGCACCCATGGCCGCGATCTCACCTCGACCGGCGAATTCGCGCTCGACGGCAAAGGCCGCGTGCTCGCCTATCGCGTGCGCTCGATCGGCGGCACCGGCGCGTACTCGTCGGGGACCGCCAACATCATTCCGCTGGTGCTTGGCCCGTTCGTGCAGACCGGCGTCTATGACCTGCCGCTGGTGCATTTCGAAGTGAAGTCGGTAATGACCAACACCGCGCCGGTCGGCGCCTATCGCGGCGCGGGGCGCCCCGAGGCTGTGTTCATCGTCGAGCGGCTGATGGATGCCGCCGCGCGGCAGATCGGCATGGACCCGCGCACCATCCGCAAGGTCAACTACATCAAGCCCGCGCAACTGCCTTACACCAATGCCGTCGGCCAGGTGTATGACTCCGGCGCTTTTGCGCACATGCTGTCGCGCGCCTCGGAGCTTGCGGACTGGGACGGCTTTGCCGCGCGCAAGAAGGCGGCGAAGAAGAAGGGCCTGCTCTATGGCCGTGGCCTCACCAGCTACATCGAATGGACCGGCGGGCGCGCGCATACCGAAAAGGTCAGCCTGCATGCCACGGCAGAAGGCCGCATCGTCCTGCATTCCGGCACCATGGCGATGGGCCAGGGGCTGCAGACCACTTACACCCAGATGGTGTCTGATACGCTCGGCATTGCCATGGACAAGATCGACGTCGTGCAGGGCGATACGGATCTGGCCACCGGCTTCGGCAGCGTCGGCTCTCGCTCGCTGTTCGTTGGCGGCACCGCGGTTGCGGTTTCGACCAACGACATGATCAACAAGGCGCGCGACAAGGCCTCGAACGTGCTGGAGACGTCGGTCGAGGATATCGAATATCGCGGGGGCTGGCTGACGGTGGTCGGCACCGACAAGCGCATCAGCCTGTTCGAGATCGCGAAGAAGGAAGCCGGCGTGCGGCTTTCCGTCGATTCCGAAGGCGAAGTCGACGGGCCGAGCTGGCCGAACGGCACGCATATCTGCGAGGTCGAGATCGATCCCGAGACGGGCGTCAGCAAGGTGGTGCGCTACACCACGGTCGATGACGTCGGCATCGCGGTCAATCCGATGCTGGTGACCGGCCAGGTGCATGGCGGCGTCGCGCAAGGCATCGGGCAGGCGCTCTATGAGGGCGTCGCTTACAGCGAAGAAGGCCAGCTATTGACCGCGAGCTATCAGGATTACTGCGTGCCGCGCGCCGACGACATTCCGCCGATCGCGGTGACGCTGGATGATTCCGCACCCTGCCGCACCAATCCACTTGGCGCCAAGGGCTGCGGCGAATCCGGCGCGATCGGCGGCCCGCCCTGCATCACGAATGGCGTGATGGATGCGCTCAGCGAGCTCGGCATCAAGCAGCTCAACACGCCGCTGACGCCGGCCAAGGTTTGGCAGGCGATCAGGGATGCGAAGGCGGTAGGATAAATTGCGCGGCGCTCTTCACCCGCCCCCTCCAGGGGCGGGTGAAACGAGCTACAACCCCAACACCATCTTCGCCACGATCTCGCGCTGGATCTCCGACGAGCCGCCAAAGATCGTGTACGCCCGGCCGTTGAGATATTCCGGCACCATGGGCAACAACTCCTCCGGAATCCCCGGCGCTTCGTTGAGCCGGTAGAGCGGCCGCACCGGCTCGACATAGAGGCCGTCATTGCCGATCACGTCGACGCCGAGCCGCGTCACGGCCTGGCGGATTTCGCTGTTGCGTAATTTCAGCAACGACGACACCGCGCCGGGATTTTGTCCGGTCTGCAGCGCCGACAGCACGCGCAGCTCGGTCATCTCGAGCGTGTCTATGTCTACCTCGATCTCGGACATCCGCATGGCGATATCAGGGTCGTCGATGGCGCGGCCCGTGACTTCCGATTCGGCAAGATCGGAAATCGTTTTCAGCGCGTCGCGCAATTTGGCCGAGGCGATGCCGGCGCCGCGCTCGAACTCGAGCAGATATTTGCCGTAGGTCCAGCCCTTGCCTTCCTCGCCGACGCGGTTGGTGACGGGCACGCGCACATCGTCGAAGAAGACCTGGTTGACCTCGTGGTCGCCGCCGATGGTCAGGATCGGCCGCGTCGTGATGCCCGGGCTCTTCATGTCGATCAGGATGAAGGAGATGCCGTCCTGCTGCCGCTCGGTTTCGTTGGTGCGCACCAGCGCGAACATGCGGTTGGCGTGATGGGCGTGCGTGGTCCAGATCTTGGTGCCGTTGATGATGTAGTCGTCGCCGTCGCGCACGGCGCGGGTTTTCAGCGAGGAAAGGTCGGAGCCGGAGCCCGGTTCGGAATAGCCCTGGCACCAGTAGTCCTCGCCGGAGAGAATTTTCGGCAGATAAAAGTTCTTTTGCTCGGGCGAGCCGAAACCGATGATGACGGGGCCGACCATCTTGACGCCCATCACGTTGACATTCGGCACGCCGGCGCGGGCGGATTCGGCCTCAAAAATCCAGCGCTGCGACGGCGTCCAGTCCGGCCCGCCATGATCCACCGGCCAGCCCGGCGCGCCCCAGCCCTTTCTGTGCAGCGCGCGCTGCCAGGCCATGCCGATATCAGGGTCGGAGAATACCGAGGGCGTCAGCGCGGTAGCGCGTCTCATTTCCGGCGTGAGGTTTGCGGCGATGAAGTCGCGGACTTCTTTTTCGAAGGCGCGCTCTTCAGCGTTGAAGGTGAGATCCATGGATAGCGCTCCTCTCAGGCTTGAACGGCACGGCCGCCGAGGGCGGCGTGCCGGCGATAGTGATGGGCGCTGCCGCCGAACAACGTGTCGAAGGCGAGCAGCCGCTTGAAGTAAGCCCCGATGTCGAGCTCCTCGGTGACGCCCATGGCGCCGTGAAGCTGGACCGACTGTTCGGCGACGAAGCGCGCGCATTTTCCGATCTTGGCTTTCGCCCCTGATGCTGCACGGCTGCGCGCGACTGGCTCGGCATCCGCCATCAGTGCGGCGCGCAGCGCCATCGAGCGCGCCTCGTCGCATTGCATCGCCATGTCGGCGAGGCGATGACGGATCACCTGGTTGGCGGAGAGCGGCCGGCCGAACTGCTTTCGGATTTTGGTGTATTCCAGCGTCTGATCGAGCAGGGTCTGCATGATGCCGACGGCCTCCGCCCCGAGCGCGGCCATCGCACGATCGATCACGGCTTCAATCGCGGGCAGCGCGTCGCTGCCGTCGCCGAGCAGGGCGTCGGCAGGGAGTTGCACGCTGTTGAGTTCGAGATTGCAGGCCCGGCCGCCGCCGAGCCTCGGATAATCGCGCGAGGCAAGACCGCGCATGCCTTGCGGCACCAGGAATAGGCAGAGCTTGCCCGGTTTGTCGGAGCCATCGTCGACTCGCGCTGAAACGATGATCTGGCCGGCGGCGCTGCCGTCCAGCACGGCGGTCTTGTTGCCATCGAGGCACCAGCCGTCAGGCGCTTTCTTCGCCGTGGTCCTGACGTCGGCGAGATCGAAGCGCGCCTGGCGCTCCGAATGCGCGAATGCCAGACACAGCGAACCGTCGGCGATTTTTGGCAGCAGCGCCTGCTTCTGCGCGTCCGTGCCGCATTCCGAGATCAGCGACGCGCCGATCACCACCGTCGAGAGATACGGCTCGGAGACAAGGCCGCGCCCGAATGCTTCCATCAGAATTCCGACCTCGATCGCGCCGCCGCCGAGCCCGCCATGGGCCTCGGGAATCGGCAGCGCCAGCCAGCCGAGATCAGCGAACTGCTTCCAGAGATCGGCACTGAAGCCGAGCGGTTCGCTGGCGATCTTTCGGCGGTGATCGGCGGTATAGGTCTCGCTGACAAAGCGGTCGGCACTTTCGCGCAGCAACCGCTGCTCGTCGCTCGGGGTGAGGTCCATCTGATCTGCTTTGCTTGCTCTATTTTGCTTGTGCCGGTTTTCTGACGGAGGGATGCAGGCCTGCGGGATCCACCACCATTCCGAATTCCTGCAGGTTATGCGCGTGGCAGAGCTGATGCAGCGCGAACGCCTGTTCGATCGCCGCGGGCTGCCCCATCACGTCAACCGAGCGATTGACGGCTTCCTTTGTCAGCTTCAGTGCGAACGAAGGTTTTGCCGCGATCCTTTCGGCGAGCTTCATCACGAACGAGGATAGTTCGCTGCGTGGCACCACATGATTGACCATGCCGAGCCGGTGCGCTTCTTCCGCGCTCCAGACGTCAGCGGTGAACAGCAATTCCTTGGCCTTGCGCGGGCCCAACTCCCAGGGATGCACGAACCATTCGACGCCGCAGACGCCCATGGTCACGACAGGATCGCAGAACTCCGCATCACTGCTCGCGACGATGAGGTCGCAGGCCCAGGCCAGCATCAGGCCGCCGGCGATGCACTTGCCGTGCACTTCCGCGATCGTCGGTTTTGCCAGATTGCGCCAGCGCCGCGTGATCTGCAGATAGATTTCCTGTTCGCGCGCGAAGCGGCCATGGGCGTTGGGTTCGGCGAACCCGCCCCAATTTCCGACCGGCGGAAAATCTACGCCAGCGGCATTCTTGGCGCCGGGGCGCAAATCATGTCCTGACGAAAAGTGCGGGCCATTGCCGGCGAGGATGATGACCTTGACCGCGTCGTCCTGCACCGCCTGGTCGAAGGCGGCATTGAGGTCGTAGGTCATCTGCAGGTTCTGCGCGTTGCGCGCCTCGGGCCGGTTCATCACGATCCGCGCGATGCGTGGCTCCGGCCGTTCCACGACGATGGTCTCGAACTCCATGACGCCCTCGCGTTTCCCTTATCGTTGGCGGCCATGTTGTAATTTCGGCAAATGATACGCAAGGGCCGTCGTCTGCGAAATAGACTGGAGGCCGGCTTACGGCTGCATACCTGACGCAACCAATCTGTTAGAACAGCGTTTGATTTTCTTTAGGGAGAGTTCGATGCGCAGATTATGGACCGTGCTGGCGACGCTGTCGTGCCTGAGCCTGACCAATTGCGGCTATAACGCGATCCAGACCACTGACGAGCAGGTCAAGGCGAACTGGTCGGAGGTGGTCAACCAGTATCAGCGCCGTGCCGACCTGGTGCCCAACCTCGTCAATTCGGTAAAGGGCTTCGCGCAGCAGGAAAAGGACGTGTTGCTCGGCGTCACCAATGCCCGCGCCAAGGTCGGCAGCATCCAGGCGACGCCGGAGGTGCTGAACGATCCAGCCGCGTTCCAGAAGTTCCAGGCCGCCCAGGGCGAGCTGTCGAGCGCGCTGTCGCGGCTGTTGGTCGTGACTGAGAACTACCCGCAGCTCAAATCCGATGCGCTGTTTCGCGACCTGATGTCACAGCTCGAAGGCACCGAAAATCGTATCACGGTGGCGCGCAACCGCTACATCAAGGCGGTGCAGGATTATAATGTCGGTATCCGAACCTTCCCGAACAACCTGACCGCGATGATGTTCGGCTACAAGGAGAAGCCGAATTTTACGGTCGAGAACGAGAAGTCGATCTCGACGGCGCCGAAGGTGGATTTCAACCCGACGCCGGCGCCCGCGAAGTAACGGGGTGAGCACGCGACCTACGATGAACGCTGCAAGAGCCTCCGTTCTTGCGTTGCTGCTGTGCTGGGCCGCTTCAGCGCTGGCGCTCGTCGCGGTGCCGCCGCTCAGCGGCCGCGTCGTCGATCAGACCGGCACGCTCAGCTCCGGCGACATCGCCTCGCTGACGCAGACGCTGAAGGATCTGGAGACGCGAAAGGGTAGCCAGATCGCGGTGCTGATCGTGCCGACGACGGATGGCGAGGCGATCGAGCCATTTTCGCTGCGCGTCGCGGAGGCCTGGAAGATCGGCCGCAAGAAGGTCGACGACGGTGCGCTGCTGGTCATCGCCAAAAACGATCGACATTTGCGCATCGAGGTCGGTTACGGCCTCGAAGGCGCCCTGACCGACGCCACCACCAAGCGCATCATCGACGAGGACATCACGCCAAAATTCAAGGCCGGCGATTTTGCCGGCGGGGTTTCGGCTGGCGTCGATCGTATGATCCGCCTGATCGATGGCGAAAAATTGCCGGCGCCGGAGCCAGAACACTGGCGTAACACGGGATCGTTCGATCCGACCGAGCTGCTCAATCCGTTTCTTATCATCCCGGTGCTGCTGTTTGGTGGCGTGATGCGACGCATGCTGGGTCGGCTTGTCGGCTCGGTGGCGGCCGGCGGCCTGGTGACGCTGGTCGCCTGGTTTCTCGTCGGCTCCCTGGTGGCTGCCTTGCTCGCGGGTCTGGTCGCTTCCGTTTTCGTGATGTTTAGCGATGCGATCACCACGCCGACACCCGGAGGGCGTGGCAGGAGTGGGGGGTGGTCGGGTGGCAGCAGCGGAGGCTCCTGGTCGTCCGGTAGCGGCAGTAGCTCGAGCGACAGCGGCGGGTTCAGCGGCGGTGGCGGCAGTTTTGGTGGCGGCGGCGCGTCGGGGAGCTGGTAGCCATGGGCATCAAGCGAATTGGAAAACATCTTCTGGCGCACCGCTGGCGGGAGCGGCGGATATTTCCGCCAATGGTGCTGGCTGCGATCGAGGCGGCCATCAAGGCGGGCG
>Ga0307510_10009121_pt1 | contig 11807 bp, 13 predicted proteins | sample 12_EM_MG_FD_207224 | JGI IMG/M metagenome (GOLD analysis project Ga0307510, IMG submission 207224) | Populus trichocarpa ectomycorrhiza microbial communities from riparian zone in the Pacific Northwest, United States - 12_EM | ecosystem: Host-associated > Plants > Roots > Unclassified | place... | reverse complement strand
TGGCTGATGTAATGCGTGGGAGTAGTGGTCGGAATAGGAAGGTACTGTGGCTGTAATGTAATTAGTATGCGTTAAGTGATAACTGCTATGTATCTAGATAACGGGTAAGTCCGAGAATGCAGGAAAGTGGTAACGCGGACCGGGTATCGTACTAATAAGGAAGGAGAGCTGATATAAGCGAATGCGCGTCGTTAAGTGGTACTTAACTGCGTAAATGCTTGATAAATCGAAGGAGCTGTAACAAAGGTCCTGACCAGACACAACAACTGGTGGGTCAATGCTACTGGCCTGACTCAAACTCGGGGTCGAGGTAAGTCCACTGTGTGTTGAGGCAGAACCACTGTGCACTGAGGCAGAACCACTGTGCACTGAGGCAGAACCACCATGCGCCGAGGCAGAACCACCGTGTGTTGAAGCAGAACCGCCCTGGATTAAGGTAGGACCAGCAACACCAGGCATCGAAGAAGAACCTGCACTTGTCCAGATCGGTCTCTGTGGACAAAACTGTGTCAATGTTCTTGGGAACTACAACAGCGAGTTTACCTCAATCATCATCGCTTCCGAAACCTTGGTCGGATTCTTGCAAGAGAGCTTGACGATGTCTTGATCAATGTCCAAGTCATCCACTTCCTTGCTGTTGACATTGAAGTCATCAGGCGTGTAGGGATCAAGGTCGGGGAGGGACCGGTCGTCACGGTCGTGGCAAGGTTGAACTGACGAAGAATGGTCGTCAGCTGGTGAATCAACAATGATTTGTAAGCAGGGCTCACGGTCACTTTGTTGACGAAGTTTGCCTTGGTCACATTGCTTGCCTTTGTTGCAAATCCGCGCACGCTGCTTGCCTTTGCCTTTGCTGATAGAGGCACATTGCTTGAGGCTGACCTCGACGATGCCCACAAGCGCCTCATCTTCTTCGGTGTCCCCATTGGCCATTGGATCAAGGACCATTGGACGTCCATCTTTGTCCACCAGTCAGCTTAGTTTCTTCAATCATCATAGCACTTACCCATATTCCGAGCACGCTTGACAGTGTCTGAGTTGGTTGGGATGTTCGTGATGTTGGAGACAGCATTGGACTTGGCGCATTTCCTCTCTAATTATTCTGGTGAGTGATATATCTCATTAATCGGTATATCCCACTCACTGTGTATTCCAGAGCTAGGCGGTATAGGACCGACACTTTGGGTTTGAGTATTTGTACTTCCATGCGTAGCAAGTGAAATTTGAGGCATATTTTCACTGGGTGTCCTCTCGATGTGATCCAGTGGGTTACGGCCCACAGCCTGAGAGCGACGTGTCCTTGGAGCCATGAGTGAATGAGTGAGATGGAGAATAAGTAACAACAGGAATGGTGATGGGGTCTCCTGTGACGGTATGTGCTCCTTTTATACCAAAATTCAGGGCTTCAGACTGAAGGACTTATTAGTAGAGTGGCTTTGTGATGGCCCTTCATTTTCATTATTTGCCCCCCTCCCCTATCACCATGAACACCGCTGCCGAGTCTACATGCCCAGGCTGCAAGAGGGTTTTTACATACCACAGTCTCTCTCAACATATTGCTACAACCAATCGCATATGCTGCTGTGTTGTGCATGCAGCATCACAACCCCGATCTCTGCTTGAATCTCCCCCTCATGAGCAAGCGTTGCTGACATTGACACCAAATTCCACATTGTGGAGTCACCCTCATCTGTCTTTTGGTAGTGAACATCTCTCAGGACACGACGGGACCCCATCTGATTCGCCAGGCCTTCCACCATCGGGTTTAGAGTTCATGACGGAGAATATGGATGATGGTGAGTTTGCATCAACACTGATCGCGGCTGTACACTAAACCCGCAACAGATATGAGTGTTGATTATGCTGGCAACAGTGTGAACAACCAAGCCAATCACACTGTGGATGGCGATGGCATGCCCAACATGGCTGATATGATGGACACCGACACATTTGAAACCCGTGCCAACAACGAAGCTGATTACACCACAGACAGTGACAGCGCACCTGACATGGCCGATGCGACCGACGCTGATGTGTTTGAAATCATAGTCGAGACTCAGACAAGCAGGCTTCTAGTTTCAGATTCGACTGTGCCCAACCTTGAACAAATCCCGTCGGCCGAATCAGAGTCACCGCCAGAAGATCTGCCTAACCCACTCGAGCGAAGCAGCCCTGATGCTCACCCTCTGGTAGTCATAGAACAATTCCCCCATGGAAATCCCAGTGCGCCAATTGAAGCCATGCAAGGTTATTCTATCTATGTGTCAAGCCAAGAGGCACTCGGTGGGTCCATCTGGGCACCATTTCAATCTGAATGCGATTGGCGTTTTGCGTATTGGGCTAAGATGAACAAGCTGAGCTCTTCAGCATTGACAGATCTACTTGCGATTCCCAACATGTGCCTCCCCTTTTTTTCGTTGCTGTGTTGCTCAATGTAGTTTAAGGTCGTAGACAAGCTCGGCCTCTCATATCATACCGCAAATGAACTCAATTCGCTTGTTGATGGTTTGGATGGCCACCTACCGTTCAAGTGCAAGGAGCTTAAACTTGGAAACGAAAAACTTCAGTTCCATTTCCGGGACATCGTGCATTGTATCCACACGATCTACGGAGATCCCGAATTTGCACAGGACTTAGTTTTTTCCCCCGAGCGACACTATGTGGACGATGAGTAAACGCAGCGAGTATACAGTGAGATGTATACAGGCGATTGGTGGTGGTCTTTACAGGTGCGCAATACCAATTCGGGTTTATTTCCATACTGACAAATAGAACCAGGGATTGCTTGAATCACGACGACCTGGTGCAACTGTCCTACCGATCATTGTATCCACTGACAAGACCCAGCTAACCATCTTTGGCGGGAAGCAGGCATACCCAGTGTATCTGACTATTGGAAATATCCCAAAGGACATCCATCGGAAGCCGTTGCACTGCGCCCAAATGCTAATTGCTTATATCCCTGTAACCAAACTAAAGCACATTGGGAGCGTGGCTGCTTGCCGTCGCGCACTCAACAATCTGTTCCATGGCTGTATGCAAATTCTCTTAGGTCCGATTGTGTCGCATGGTGAAACTGGACTACCCATGATGAGCGGGGACGGGATCTGGCGCCATTGTCATCCCATTTTGGCTAATTTTGTTGGCGACTACCCCAAACAAATCTTGGCAACTTGTACATATTATGGCCAATGCCCAAAGTGTGAAGTCCCTTGCAACGAACTTGGAGAATATGCGACATTTGTACCCTGCGATAATGGAAAAGCACGCAAGGCTTATGCTTTGGCTGATGGCAATGTCCGCTCCTTTCATGCTGCCTGTAGAGATTCTGGAATCAAGCCAACTTTTCACCCATTCTGGATGTCCTTGCCACTGGTCAACATCTACATTTCTATCACACCGGACATCCTCCATCAGTTACTTCAGGGGGTCATGAAGCACCTGATCACATGGGTATCAGATCCCTTGATGTTTGGGCCGCAGGATATCGACACGCGATGTCATTTGATACCCCCCAATCACCAGATCAGCCTCTTTCCAAGGGGCATTACCACACTTACTTGTGTTTCGGGCAAGGAACATAAAAATATATGTCAGGTTCTCTTGGGACTTATTGTTGACCTCCAGCTTCCCGGCGGTTCTAGCTCAGCACGGGTTCTCCAGGCTGTGCGCGGCCTGCTTGACTTCCTTTATCTGGCCCAATTACCCTCTCAAACGGCTGATATGATCAATCGCCTTGAGTGCTCTTTGGTCACATTTCACAAAAATAAAGATGTTTTTATCGATCTTGGGGTGCGGGATAACTTCAACGTCCCGAAGATTCATAGCCTTCTTCACTACAGCTCATCAATAGGATTATTTGGCACCACTGATAACTACAATACTGAACAGACAGAGCGACTTCACATTGACTTTACGAAGGACGCGTATCGGGCCTCAAATCACAAAGATGAATACTATCAAATGACGACTTGGTTGGAGCGCCACGAGAAGCTACAACAACATGCAGCGTTCATAGAGTGGCGGCAGCAGCAGCACCTGCCCACAAGCATCCCACATCAAAGACCAATCAGTGGGCCTCCAAAACCTGGTATGCACTATCTCAAGATGACCCAAAATCTCAGGGCAGTTTCATTCGATGACATCGCATGCGTTTATGGTGCTGTCGACTTCCAGGATGTTCTTGGAGACTTTATTGCACATCTTAGGGACCCCCATATCTCAGGTCGGGCACTACTTGATCGTGGAAGGAACACTTTGATTCCGTTCTGCAATGTGCCTATTTTCCACAAAATCAAATTCACAAACAGTGATGGCACTGTTGTGGACAGCGCTCATATTCGGCTGGAACAAGTTGACACATGCAGGCGGATCATACCTGCGCGCTTTGACACAGTGCTACTCCGCACTGGTCAACAGCCAGACAATGTGCATGGTACGTTTTCATCTGATCATTTAGAGTCAAGATCTGGCTGACTTCAGCTCCCTCCAGGTCATAGAATAGTGCAGGTTCGGGTCGTTTTTCAGATCCCAGCCACAGTGATCTTGCGAATCCTTCCATCCCAGTCCTCACACGCTGCAGATGTTCCGGCACATCTTGCATATGTTGAATGGTTTAACCCCATTCCTTCCATGCCAGATAGAAACCATGGGATGTATCGGGTTTCGAGGTCATTAAGTGGGGGGTGCAGGCAAGCGAGCATTATTCCTGTCGACTCTATTGTTTCAAGTGTGCATTTATTACCAAGAGTTGCAAACTCTTCACCAGGTGAAGACTGGAATTCTTTCACGGTATTGGAACATTGCCATACTTTCTATATCAACCCCTTCAGTGATAGAGATACTTTTCTACTGTTTTCATAAGTATAATAAAACAAGCATGCCATTTTGAGCGTTCCCACAGGAGTTGGTGGGAACACACACCACATGTCTCTGCCCTCTTTAGCAAGTAAGTCTGCTTTCTTTCCGCCCCTTTGCGGCCAGCACACCGAAAGAAACTATCCCCAATCACAACGCCTTGGAACAACACCATATTCCCCAACGCCACCAGAGGTAGGACTATTGCGGGTTGACAAGTCACTGCGAACAGCAACTTCAGCTCCCACTTTCTACCCTGTCGACTCACTCCTTCATCGATCTGCCCTTTGTCGCCCCATTGTCACTTTGGTCCTTGTCGCCCCGTCATCTTGTCGTCTTCCCGCCTGTCATTGCCCTGTCTTTTTCCCGCCCGCTATCCCCTCATCGTCTTCACACACCTCATCACCATCGGTTTCACATCTTTACATGCCCTGTAGGCATTGCTTTCTTTGCACACCTTATCTTCACATCTTTATGAGGTCTGTCTACCCTTTTTGTTGGGATGTTCCCATAATCAACTAACACTTACCATGTAATAGCTTGTTTCCTCGCATGGCAGCCTTGGGCGCCGGACTTGAAGACTGAACCCCACAGGTTGTTCATTTGCCACATTTTGTCGGCTATACAACCAACATTGCGTCCTTGCTGAACGAATGTCGATTTCCCCACCTCCTGGAGCTCAACTTGGGCTGGGGTCAGACATTCGAAACATACCAGTATGTGCAGCAGTTCCTCGAGGTGCACCCAACAATCAAAAACCTAACGTGGTCCTGCGCATACAACATCGTCCTTCGCCAGGGCTCGCTGCCCAGCCTGAAGCACCTCTCCATCTCTCACCTCTCCTTCATTCACACGCTCAGCGCAGCCCGCGGACCTCCTCCTCCTCCTCCATCTCCATCTCCAGATTCAGCTTCAGAAGGGACGGGGACCTACGCGCCACCACAACCGCAACCAAAAGGCAAGCTGATGCTCGAGGCGCTTGGGGACCTCTTCCTCTTCTTGACAACCTCCTGACAGAGATGCAGGACATCAACGGGACGTCCGTCTGGCGGCTCTCAATCAAGTTTTGCGACAGCCCCATGACGCACTCCACAAGCATCCATGCCCATCCACTTGACCCCATGGCCTGAGCCGACCTTGGCACCACAGCGTCGTCTCGCCCTTCCAATTGCTCAAAGACCTTTATTCCCCAGTTTCTATAAGGCAGTTGTCATTTGCAACCCTCAAGTCGTTGCAGCCGTAAAGAAAACGATGAAGCACAGCCAACCCATGTTTGAAGAGGAGCTCACTAACTTCGCTCATCTCAAACCTGTGGCATCCGAAGCAAATGTCACATGCAACTATCTCAACTGGCTCACGCAGATTCCATGGGCAATGAGTAGGCACGTAACTTAGTAAAAACGCGTTTATTATTACTTGTTTATTATTTGCAATACAGTTGCGCTTATATCCATTACTTGATTGCAGATTCCCTGGGGGCAGCGCATAGGCGTGTAGTAAAAACTCGTTTATTATTATTTGATTATTATTTGCAATACAGTCGCACTTATATCCCTTACTTTATCAAACTATTATCGCGCTTATGTTGTCCTTTTCACCTTAATAACTTGTTAACAGCGTTAGCAGCTTGTTAACGCGGATTAGCTACTTATTAGCACGAATTAACAAGTGAGGGTTTCCCTGATGGTACTGCCACATTATTCATCCATCGCGGTGCGTTTGTAGAGTTGTACTGTGTTTGGGGAGGTCCCTGGCAGAACCCTGGTCCATGTTGTTGGAGGAATCCTCCTTGGTTCCCTTGGTTTCCTTGGCTGAAGAACGTATGGGGTCTTTGGAAGTTGCTTGGTCGTGGAAATGCATTAAAAACTCCTCGATTGAACCCCCCCGTTCCCCTATTAGGGTTGCAGGTGCGAAGGATGTTGTTGATCAGAACTTTGGACCTTGTAGCTGCGATGGCCTTTTCTTTAAGTTCTGTGTATGTAGTAGGTGTTGGTGAGGTCAGGACTTCTTTGAGGATATCGTCGGGTAGTCCCTTGGTGAACAGCTGGAATACTGCTCCACTATTGGCATCGTAGCCAGCGATACGGCTTAGGTCTTCGAACCTTGCAATGTAGTCATCAATTTCAGGGAATTTCATGGTGCATCGTTCGATTTCTCCTCTAGCTCTATTTTCTCTTTGGCTATCTTGGTATTGCTGGGAGAATTCATAGAGGAATTGATCCCATATGTTGGGGATGTTGTCAAGAATAGGGTCAAGAGTATCAAGCCAGGTTCCCATGTCGCAAGTCCATCCTGCGACTTGTGGCCCTTTTATAAGGGTGAGAGTGAGGGCGACTTTCTTTATTGGAGAGTTGTAGCCTGCTACATCTTGGTTAAGTCAGAGGTAGCCTTTTACTTCTTCGATGAAGTCATCTGCAAGGAGGCGATCGCCAGAGAAGACTTGCGGTAGTCCTCCCATAGATTTGACATCGGCTGCTCTAGCAACGGGTTGTTGACCACCTTGGGCCAGAGGTACGGGTGCAGGAGGCCCTGGTGCTCCGGGCAGATTGCCACCCAGACCTCCAGATCCTCCTGAGGGTGGCCCTCTACTGGGTGGTCCTCTGCTGGGTGGTCCTGATCGTCCTCCTCCAGGAGTAGAGTATCTGCTGAGACTGGCTCTAAGTTTGGAATTAACGCTTGCTGCAGTTCCAGTAGCAGTTGTAGTTGTCATATTTCCTGTTCCAGAAGTGCCACTTGTAGATCCTTTTCCTTTAGAGCTTGAGCCATCTCCTCCTCCTTGAGTGATCGGCTGGGTGTCTGCGGGTTGCTGGATAGTGATAGAGGAAGTAGCCATGGTTGATAGTTTGGGTGAAATGGGCGAAAGCTTCGTATGCCTTGGAAGGGAGGCTGTGCTTTTTCGAGGGGTGAGTTCTTTAGGGATTTCTGTTTCTCTGATTTGGTCGTTGATGTTGAGTCCTCCAGTGTGCTTTGCTAATTCAGAGTTGGAGTCTTCTTCTTCTTCTGGTTTGTTATCAGAACTGTCAGTTTCTTGCTTTTGCTCTGGTTGGGTTTCTTCAATGTCAAAGGTGTGGATACTGGTCAGCGATTGCACCAATCGGGGTAGTCCTGCATTTGAGTCGTGCGCAATTTGATGCCAAACTCCATTGTATAGGCAAACAGGTATAGTGTGTTTGTTTACGACCTTTTCGTCGTTGTCACAGAATAGTTGGATCGGGTAGGTTCTGGTTCCGGTGAGATTGGGTGCCTTGTATGCGATTCGGGAGTTTAGTCTTGTATCGAGTACTTGCTCTTTGCTCAAGAGCTCGTTGTTAGCGCTACTAGCCATCTTGAATGTAGAAAGTTGAATCTAATGTCACCACCACAAAGTGAGGGCAACACTGATTCAGTGTTGGGTTAGGTAAGCTGTCCTAACTTGGCGGTATGTCGTGTGAATAGCTTGGTGCCAAGTTGTAGTCGAGTTATTTGAGAAGTGGTTCCCACACTAGAGTAACGTCCTAGTGCCCACTTATAGTGATATGAATGAGATGAGAAGGGGAGTTGAATTGACAGGAGATTCAACTTGCCATCTTAGGGACAGCAGCAAGCCTCATTTATACTAAAGATACATGATGATGAACCACTACTTAGTAAGTCAGATACGAGCTATAACTAAGGTACTAGTAGGATCAGTAAGCGACTCCAGCTTGATCAATAAGCACAATAAGAGCATCAGTCATCCGATCACTAATCACTAGGGCCAGTTCTGTCACAGTCAGACCACTGTGTCAGGTCGAGTCGGGGATCTCGGGGTTTAGGGATCTCGGACGAGATTACAAAGATGGATTTTGGAGAGGGGTCGCTCCCAAAGGGGAAATCGGTCACGTGAGGCGTCACGTGACAAGGAGGATTTACAAGTGGAGATTACACAAGTCAGACGTGACTTGGAATCAAGCAAGACACTAGCACGTGATCTTGAGACGTAGAGAGTCAAAGGCAATTAGCAGCTAGGCTGACTAATGCAAGAGAGGTTTGTTCGTTGGAAGCCGCACGCGTTCAATAGTGAGAAGAGACTAATCAATAGTCTGATTGCACGAATAGAACAAGCTTAAGAAAGCTGTTCTATGCTACAAGTACAGTTTATATACGTATACAGGGGAAAACTACTAGAAGGCAGGAGAGACTCATAGACGGTCGCGGAACAAGATGGAAGCATATGGAAGCATATGGAAGTCTCTGGAAAACGCAAGATCAGTCCATAGATAAGTAGGTAAGCAATGGGCAAAGCGGCCCGGAGTTACGGATGGAAATGGAACGCAAGAACGGAATAGGAAACAGGAATGAAGTAAGCGGGGCAGTCCGTGACATTACCCCCTTGTTAACGTCCTTTAGACGTCGACACAGTCGTCAACAGCAGCGCAGTACCCACATTCAAAGTTGGGGTGAGTCGGGTAGACCTTGCAGTTGTTGTATTCCATACACATGGCATGGGGGTTCTTGCACTCTACCCCTGTATGACCTCAAAGGGAGCAGTGGCGACACAGGCCAATGCAGTAACAGTCATTAATGGTGTGATTCGACTTACCACACCATTGACACTCTTTGGGGTGACGCGCCCGTTCCTCCATAACTCGGTTGCGAATAGAGGCGCAGATCTTCTTGACCCGCGCTGTGGAAAATGACAAACCGATACGCATCGACAAGTCGATATGATGTTGCAGGCGACCGAGGGCATTAGCTCTGGTGAGGCGGGCCGAGCTGCGATAAAGGGCCTGTCTCTCTACCTCTAGTGATTCGCGAATTTGCCCCATTCATTCCGCCAGCTGATTGCAGGCCTTTTTGTGAGAGCGAAAGTGTTGGACTTTGCCAGCTAGAGTGGGGTCGTCTTCATAGAGGACGGCCCAGTCCACAGCCTTGGTCAGCTCCAAGTCCGGATGGAAGAACAACTCGTTACGGGGTGACAGCGGAGAGGAGCAACTGGTCTGAGGGACGGCGTGAAGGGGGCGAGAGTGGACCGTACAATAGCGGCCGTTAGTTGCAAGAAGCTCCGGGAAAGGGTTGCGGAGGTCATAGCGAATGAAGGGGGCGACAACGTCTTCATCACCTAGTGGGATGACAAAGAGATGGCAAGTCCCTTTGGCGTCGAAGTTGTCGTGCCATCCAGGCCCTGGGTGCATACTAGGTTGTGGTTCTATGGAAGAGGGCGCCCAATTCTCCTTGTCTTCTATCAACTCTGTAATTTCCTTGTCTTGGTCCGATACCTGTCGATAGAGGACCATTGCGAGTTCTTTGTAGTCTGTCGTATCTTCCAAAGGGTGAGATACTTGACGAATAGGTGTTATATCGGCGAGCGGGAGATGAGGCGACGATGGGGAGGTGGACGGAGGCTCAGAGGGAAAGTCGGGGTCAATGTACTCAGCTAATTCGGATCCTGGATAGGGTCCGATGGGCGATCCTGGAATAAATGGTGGCGACGGAGCAGACAGTATGAAGACAGGGGAGGAGGCATGAGGGGGAGAGCGGTCAATGGGCAAGAGAGAGCAGTTGGTTGGGAATTGTTCCCAGACTTCATCCTCCGTGACGTTGAGGAGGCAAGCGACATGCTCAATCATCTGTTGATGAGGCCAGGCAGCCTCCGATTCAGTAGGACTATCAGGAGGGGGAGAAGAGACGACATAGGGAGTGCTCCCTGCGCGTTCGTTGGTTGGAGAGGAAGATCAGGAAGGGACGAAGATGGCGGAGGCGGCATCAGACATATTGTTGATTGTGGAACAGGTTTGTACAAGGCGATCGAGGGGCGTTTGTGTTGGGCTAGTATGACGGAGGCTAAACAAGTGTTGTTGAAAACATTCGTTGAAGTTGTAGTGGATAGAGAATGGGGAAGCCAGTTTGAAAGCGAGTGGGGAATAAGAAATGGTTGGGGGTCGTTTGAGGGTGTCTTTATACTGTCGGTCGTCCAGCCTTAGCGGAGTTGGTGAGATAAAAGTCTGCTAACAAATCTGGGGCGTTAAGGTCTTTGTGATCGATCCATTGGTCATCAGAATGAGGGTACCCTTTCCAGTGCACGAGATACTGGAGTTTACGTTTCCTGCCAAAACGCTGCGCTTCTAGAATGTTCTTGATCTTGTACTCCTCTTCACTATCGATGATCAGTGGAGGGCATGTATAAGGCGTGCCATATTGTTCCGTCTCCTTATATGGAAGGAGAAGATCCGTGTGAAACACGTTGTGGATTTTCATTGAAGCGGGAAGATCTAGACGCATTGCAACAGGGCTTATCTTTTGTGACACTTTGAAGGGTCCATATCATTTTGGGGAGAGTTTGCGATTGCCGGCAATAGAGAGATTGCGACCCTCTAGCCAAACTTGGTCGCCTTCCTTAATCTCCGTCAGCTTCTTGTTATCTTTACGGCTTTGTACATTCTGTAGTAACTTCTGAGCCGATTGTCTAGACTTGTTCAGAAGGCGTAGGCGTGTTTCCGCAGCAGGTACAGGTCCTTTGAGATGTTTCAGAATCACCTGTGGTTTGATTCCAATCAGAAGTTCATGTGGAGACTTGCGCGCTACGTCGTGCTTCCAGGAATTGTGTGTGAATTCTGCTATCGGAAGAAGTTGACTCCACGCAGAAGGCTTTCCAGATGTCCAAGGCCTCAAATACTGTTCAATCCACACATTCATACGTTCTGTCTGTCCGTCTGTGCGAGGATGGAAGGCAGTGGACAAGTTCTGTTGAATTCCCAGTGCCTTGCACATTTCTTTTGCGAATGCGGAGGTAAACCGGGGGTCTCAGTCCGAGATGATTCGTTTAGGAAGTCCAAACCAAGGTACAAGGTGTTTCAGATACTTGAGTGCAACCCCTGTTCCGTCGATTGTTTTCGTACATGGAATGAATTTAGCTGCTTTAGAACATCCTTGATCCACTATTGTGAGAATGGAGTCGAAGCCCTGTGATTTGGGAAGGTCTGTGATCAAGT
>Ga0307510_10009120_pt1 | contig 11808 bp, 12 predicted proteins | sample 12_EM_MG_FD_207224 | JGI IMG/M metagenome (GOLD analysis project Ga0307510, IMG submission 207224) | Populus trichocarpa ectomycorrhiza microbial communities from riparian zone in the Pacific Northwest, United States - 12_EM | ecosystem: Host-associated > Plants > Roots > Unclassified | place... | reverse complement strand
TTTTATTATTATTATTGAATGGTCTTGGCACAGAATTTCACTCAGCCACGTAACACTTGCTTTTCAGCCTTGTGCACGTTTTGAACTTCACGAACCATATACAAAAACAGAAAAAAAATATTTTATTATGAGAAAAATATATTTAGTGCATGATAAAATTCATATAAGGGCCAAAACAATATTTCATAAATAATGAAGTATAGATTACTAATCATTCCAAGTGTGGCTATTGTAAGATATTTCTCCTTTCTCCACCAAAAGTCCAACATTTTAAAAAAAAACCACGCTGTTCAACAAAAATATGATGAGAGAAAAAACCTTGCACCGATTCTCTATTATTTGCTCTCAGACACTCAGCTTGTATTTTCTCACCATGTATTTGTTGTTGAAAAGCCTTGTTTTTTTGAAGGTTGGTGCAATTTGTGATCTAGGTTTTGAATGGCACAAGCCATACTATTGAAATTTATGATAAAAAATGGTTGTCATAGCATGTACGGTTCAAGAATGGCACAGTGTGAACCATGTCGCACCATAGTATGCAACAGTGGCTGTGCAATAAAATTTCCAAGCCTGTTATCCTGGGTGATAAATGATGCAGAAAAATACACCTGGATAATGAATGTTTGTGTACAGGGGTGTAATAGCAAGAGAATGTTAATTTGACAAAATGGTTTGAGAGTTTGAAACTCTGCGATGGCTTCTATATGTCTTAGTCACCTTCTCCTTAAAATCTACACTTCGATAAGCACTACCTTCCCGATAGGCTCTCATCATTCTCTCTGTCCGTGCCCAATACTCCACAATTACAGTTGATTTAACTGAATTCAAACATTCTGGAACTATTTTCCTTAGAGCACGGATATTATAACCACACCTTTGGCATACATAGTATTTTGCTGCACCCGAATAATACTCAATAAAATTGAGCTCGCAATGATACTTTGGAAAAAAGTGAACCAGATGAAGTATTAATTCCACCCCTTCTTCCAGGAGGCTTGTTTGAGCCTTAAAATCAGGCTCTTGGGCAATCAATGCTCTCGCGCAGCAACTACCGTCATTTAGACAGAGTTGATTCTTTCGTCGATCAGGCTTCCGACACTGAAGGTGCAATCTTGGTCTCCATAATCCTCTTTCTTGTAAAACAATTGGGAAAGGCCAGCTCAATAATCTGTATTGCCATCTTTAAAACCTGATCAACAAGTTGAGCTCCATCCCACCAGGTGTCACCACCATATCCAATAGAGCAAGCAGCAAGATGTAGATCAAGTCGCCTGGGAGCATTGTCGTTTATGATGTCTTCTTGAATAAACAGTGTATCAACTGCCTCCGGGACTCGCATCCGTCCCCCTGGTATGAGAAAATCTAACACCCTAATGCCCTTTCCACAGGTTTTCTTCTTTAAAGGCATTTGATCATCCTTTATCCATATCTTCGACCGACCATCATTTGCATTAAATGTCGACTCATCATGCACAACAAACACAATTGACTTTACCCCAGCTGGCAGATCTGTCGGATATTTGATCTGTAGACTCTCACTCTGATTACTCGCAACCAGCCCCCCGCGTACCCTTCGATCCTCTAATCCCTTCAAAGCAGGTACAAAACATTTTTGTCTGTACTGGACAACATCATGCTGCTCATAGCCATTCTGATAAATGCCTTTCCGAACATTGGGAAATTTATAACCCATATTATGAAGCTATTTAACACCTGTTCGACAACTTAATGTCTCCTTAACTTCCTCTCTCTTATCTGCTAACTGTGCTAATTGGGCTTTGGTTTCAGCAGTGTATGGTAAGGGTGGGTTTTTCAACTCAGCTTGCTCTTTGAAGGGGAGAATCCAAGTCTGCCAATAGGTGGATATGGCAAAAGCCACACTTTGGCCATTGAGCTTCTCGCCTGCACCTGCAAGATATTCCCTCAGGGCTAACTTTGTTCGTTCGTCATCAATTAGGGGGTGGAGCATTGGAGACTTGCCCGGCCGGGTAGAGTGAACAATTCGGTTTTTAATCCAGGATTTTTCGTGCTGGATAATACGGTCTCGGACTCGATTTCCACGACCTGCGTTGCTGCAATCATTGATGCTGCTTCTTTCCGTGTTCTTTTCCAAAAGGTTTTCTGCAATCCATATCTTTGGCATCGTAGGAACTCAAGGACCTGCAAATGGTGTACAAGATCCTGTCCTTTTGGCTTCTTCCTTTATGAGCTTAAAAGCCTTCGCATATCGTGAATCCCTTAATCATCTGTTAGCCTTTAAACTCTTTACCAATTTATAAACATTGCTGTAATGCTTGCCTTTGGTGAGAATTCTATGCTTGAACTATTCTGACTGATATCTTGATAAAACTGGCCATCTTGTCAGAGATTCAGCCATACCAGTACTCTCATCACTCTCCTCATCTGACTCTTCTACCACCTCTTCCCTATCCGCCTCCTGTAGCCCCTCTTCATCCAGTGCCTCTGCAATTCCCAAAGCTCTTGCACTTCTCTCTATACTAGCCAATTCCGCACCTCTTATCTCCTCCAACCCTGGAGCTATGGCCTGCTCAATAGCCTGATGGCTTCGTTGTACTTCAACTCGGTTTCTGCGTCTCGAAAGCGTTTGCCGACATGGGGCCTTGCCTCTTCTTCCATTTTGAACTAGGCCTAAGCCTTGTTCTCTGTCAATCACTGCAAATAAAAGGCATATTTGTTTGAGAATTGATCTTATATATTAAAGCTGAACCTGCATGAAGTTTAAATAAAGCTTATCAGACCTTCTATCATGTGCTTCTTATTAATTTCCACCCTCTCACTAGCTCTAGCTCTTCCTATACAGGGTTCCTCTTGCAGCTTTCGGGGTTGACCACCGAAACGTCCCGCACTTCGACATTGTCGAGTTCGCTTGTTGATTCCAGGCATGTTCATGTTGTTAATATATGTTTCTGCATGAGGTTTTCACTTATTACTTGTTCCCCTCAATTGATATTTACACCATTACGAAGAAAATACTATGATTAGTCATCTTTTTGTGTTGCATTTATATGCCAAGACTATCAAGATCACGCTGAAAGTCCAACTTTTCAAACCCGGATACCACCCCTCTCACTTACCTCACCAGAATAAAAAAACCCCCCTTTTATTCTACTTCACTCCTCCTCTATTTCTACGGTTCTTACACATGATTTGGACAAGTATTGACTAGGTTATGCTTCGTTCAAAACACTGCTCCAGGAGGTTCACACTTATCCGTTCTCTCACTAAATAGTGATAAAATATTTGTATCAGCATTTGAGGAGAAAGTAGGAACGCTCGCTGAAGTAAGATCTCTGATCCAGATGAGAGACATTTTCTAAATAAGGTATCACAGGTATGCTATAAATTGGCTAAGAGCTTTTCTTCTATGGGTCCAGGAACTATCTCCTGTCCACCTCCGTTGATTAAAATCTCAATATTACAAGAAATCATTTTGACCTTCTACTACCCACCTCTCGGCTCCCATGATGGCTAAGGCCTGGGAGCTGATAATAAGGCCTCTTCCCTCCTGTTCTGTGACCTCTCGGCCTCCGCTGCTTGAGGTTCTTGTTCTTGTTCATCGTTGACGCTGGCTAATCAAGTGGGGTTCTCCCCTAGACCCTGCACTCCCTTTGCACTTTACTTAGTGTTTTGTATAGTTGGAAAGCCTCTTGCTTGGTTCCTCGTCGGTGTTGCACTCTGTGGACTCTCGATCACAGTAGGCTTCAACTTGCTGGGCTTTTACTTCTGATGGGTAAAGCTTTAGTTAGTAAAATCTTGGTCACACCTCAGGTTCCTCGTTGTCGCAAAAGCCGTGAGTATTAGAGCTCTTTACTGGGCAGATGGGTTCCGGAAAAATGCAGGCCCCGCCCCTTTTCCAATCCACTCACCACTCAATGCCCTAGGGCGGAGTCTCTTTTTCGGCATCCCTGCTGCTGTCCTCGCTCAGGCCCTCACACAACTCATACGCCAGATCGGTCCCTGATAACAATAGCTGCCAACAAATATTACGATGTCTAGGGAATGAGTGCTGCTTGGCCCTGGACAGTGGTGGGGCAGGGATTACCCAAAGGATACACCCCCCAGCCCCGTGCAAGGGTGGGGTCCTCTTCGTGAAAACCCACCTCGCCACGCCCTGTAACCAACACTGCTCGCTCTGGCCTGTTTTATCTGTTGTAGCAAGGCTTTTTGTAATTTTTCCTAATCCAGCCTCCCAGTTTTGTCCACGTGCACGGTTGTGTCACAGACAATTGCACTTTAATGCCCAATTGTCCTCTCCAATAGTCTGACCACTTCAGGACTTCAACCTGTCATGATATTGCAATGTCTCCTTGTCTGTTGTCAACACATTGAATCTATCTAACAACCGGTATGACTACTGATTAATGTTACGGATACCGGCCCACAAGTCCTGTGGTTTTCTTTCCATCCTGACTATCACTCACCCACCCTCACAGGCCTGAATGGGCCTTGACAAATCTTTCATTTGTTTTATGGAACCAGGCGCAAGGCTTTGGGTCTCTCTTCGGTAAGTCTCTATGATTTATTTCCTTCCGTGTCCAGAGGAACATGTTCTTTTCACGGGCTAGGTGGAGGAGGTTTCTCCAATGTGTTTGGGGTATTTGATCTTTCTCATGAAGAGGTGGAGCAGGCTATTGTTGGAATTCCAGCTTTCTTGACGCCATATGTTACATTGCATTCCAGTTTTTGTAACTTAACTAAGAATACATTATCAAAAAAAGAGAACACAAAACTTCTTCTATGGGTCAATGGTTGCTCATGAGGTAGCAAAGGTAACACTAACTGTTCGCAACACAATTGAGTGATTTACAGACACATACTATTATGAATTGTTGGCCAAACATCAGAAGGCAGCTGCTAATAAAGTCAAACATTCCATAAAAGAAATGAAGATGTGTGATATGGGAAAGAAAGAAGAACTGTGAATTGTCGGACATAGCTTCCTAATGTGGTGGTGTGAAGTGAGACCTACCGGAGTGTCCCGAACGTGCTAGACACGCTAATAGACCTTTGGGCTATGAAAGATATATAGCTACCGCTAGTAGATAGAGAAAGAGGACAACACAAGAAATACAGATGTGTTCTCTCCGTTAAAACATCTTTATCTATCACTATATTTCAACAGGTTTTGAGCCCAGCTTAGCGCATCTAAGCGATCCGCATTGTCAGTATCACCACCTCCACTGAAGCGGGATAATCCTCCTCCCGCTGATCTTGAGGCCTTATCCCTGCGCAGAGCCGTACCTTTAACCAGCCACGAGCAAATTCACCAATACGAATCATGTCCAGCTTCACCGGTCATGCAGAGATGTACCGTGGTACATATGGGGAAACACCCAAGCTTATCTTCACCAACTATAGTACCTGGGGCACCGATATCACCGCATTCCTACGCGCTCAGGATGTACTAGAAATTGTTCGGGGCAATGAACCTCCACCTCCAGCTGGGAACAACCAGGTAGCAATTAAAAAGACAGAAAGGTATAGGGCACGCGTCGGAAAGGCATTCGCCATTATCGTCAGCTCGTGCTCCCTGCAGATTAAGACCCACATCAATCGGATGGAAGATCCGATGGAAATTTGGGCAATATTGAAAGAGAAACTCGACTCAGTAAGCTCACGCGCTGGCAAGCCAGCCCTTGTTCGCACCTTTCACATGCTTCGACCCCTCGATAGTGAGACCAGTATTAATCAATACATCGCCCGGCTTATGGATATTCGGACCCAGCTTGCAGGAACAAATAAAGAAATGTCTGACGCGAGATTAGTATCCCATATTCTTACAACATTACCTGCCTCATATGAATCGATTATCAACACAATCACCTTTGCACCTCTGGAACAGCAGACGCTGGACAATGTCGTCAACATGCTTTCCGAAGCAGAAAAGAACCGAAACAACTTGCTTAGTGCAAGTAGTGCGAGCTCCTCTCTTACCTCAGGATCCTCACTAGCAGCATATGCCGGTGAGCGCAGTGGTGATAGAAGGGATCGAAGAGGTCGTCGAGGCAATGGGAGACATGGAACCCGTGGAAGTAGCAGAAGCCGGAGCCGTCATCACACACACAGTCGCAGTCCTGGTCGTGGCCGTGGGATCCACAAATCAAGAGTTAACACTCGTGGTTGCTGGCATTGTGGGAATGCAGGGCACGAGCGGTCAGAGTGTCGAAAATACCTACCAGAACAGCGGAATCGACCAAAGGTAGACGAGCTTCCAGATTCTCGTGCCCATGCCTCAGTGATGATAGTTAGAGGGACAATGGCAATTCGACGACAAGCCTTTATATCAACCAACACTAATCCAAAAGACACCAACTATACAAAGTGGATTGTAGACATGGGTGCATCACATCACCTTTGCAGGGAGAGGCCAGACTTCGAAAAACTTACTCCACTCAACCAGAAAATCGAGGTTATTATCGGAGATGGATCACCAATGATTGCATCCGCTAAAGGGAGCATAAAGCTGACACTACCCTGCAGCCAAACTTTAACCATTGAGGCACTACTAGTGCCTAGGCTGCATACCTCTCTCCTTTCAGTCGGTGAGCTTACAAAGAGTGAACCAGTCACATTCTACAATGAACGCTGTTTCCTTTCTGGGAATCTCATTGGACAACGCCGGTATGGTATATTTGATTTTCTTGGAACCGTGAAGCGCCTTCGCCGAACTCCACCATTGCCAGCCTCTAAATACGGATTAGCAGTAGCTACTTCATCTCCCTCCATCTTACCAACTCCAGTTGCTTCCTCAATACACAGCTCAGCAATATCACGTTCCACCCAGCCCACCCTTCAGATTTGGCACCAACATCTCGGACACCTGGGACTAGCCTCAGTAAAAGCATTACTGAAAAAGCATTCCCAGCCGGAAGAACCCAATACCGAACGCACCCAAACGGTAGATATTACTCATATCTTACCTTCAACTGATAGAGGGTTGGGGAAGACAGGGCAACATGAGAGTCCCGAAGATGAGGATGAAGAAACCGGACAGTGTTCTTCATGTGTGAAAACGAAGATTCGGAGAAGGATAGTCAGGGCACCGGTGCTGCGAACGAAGCAACCATTTGAGCTTGTTCACTCAGATCTTTGCGGCCCAATAACTCCACTCTCAATGGGGGGAGCCCGCTACTTCATCCTTTATATCGATGATTTTTCACGCACATCTCATGTCTACTTCCTACGTAGTAAGGCGGCTGAACAAGTTGTTTCGGTCTTCAAGGAATTTGCACAACGTATAGAAACACAGTTTCCCGGTCAGCCAATCCGGCGATTCCGCTGTGATAACGGAAAAGGTGAATACAATAACCACCTCTTTGGAAGTATTCTTCAAGACTCCGGAATCACGTTTGAGCCCTCCCCGAAATATACCCAGCATAAGAATGCGGTTAGCGAACGAATAATTGCCACGATAACAACAAAGGGAAGAGCCATGATGATTGACTCGAACCTCGAAGACTCCTTGTGGAGCGAAGTGGTGAATACTGCAGTTTATCTTCACGCCTTTTGCCCTTCCCGCACTCTTCAAGGCAAGACCCCTCATGAAGTTCTGCACGGGAAGATGGGGGATATAGGTCACCTGCGGCGTTTTGGCTGCGTTGCCTACAAACTCATTCCCAAGGAGCTTCAGCGAGGCAAATTCTGTTCAAGGGCCACCAAATGTGTCATGGTTGGCTATACCAATTCTACAAAGATATAGCGATTATGGGATCCACAGAATAGTGAAAGTGAAGGCCCAGGCCTGGGCAATACTGGAGGCATTCGGCAAACTAGAAGTGGTGGTATATGCAATTCTAAGAAAGGGCGAATTCTGAATGAATCAGACGTTGTCTCCAACGAGACGAAGATTGCTAGCCAGCGTTTCCCCACTGTCTCCCAAACTGTCATCCTGCCGTCGCTCCTACAATATACGGAACTTGGAGAGTCTCCTGGAACGGACGCTGGAGAAGGATCCATTACCATGGAGTATGGGAATCATGGCTGTGCCCCTCATACTGCGAAGCTACCAAGGCCCTGTCCTCCAAATAGTGGTGAAGCCGGTATGCTAATGTCCTCTACCGAAGTTGAACAACAAGATTCAAGAGATCCTATAGCTGTTGAAAACTGCATATCCACTATACATGAACCAGTTGATGGCTCAAGGGCCACACAACTGACACTGCGAAGATCGCATAGGCTTGGTAGCCGGAAGAGAGTCACTGCACCCAAGGCAAGCATCGAGCTGGGCGAACCGACTAGCTACCGGGAAGCCTTGTCTCAAGACCATAATGGGAAATGGGAAGAAGCTATCAATGCAGAGTTGAGCTCTCTCAAACTCAATAAGAGATGGGAATATGTCTCTGGGCATGCAGGCATAAAGCTGATCGGTTGCAAGTGGGTCTTTAAGACCAAAACCAATCACGACTCCTCTAAAAGGTATAAAGCAAGGCTTGTAATTAAAGGCTTTGAACAGACTGACTACGGAGATACCTATGCTCCAGTCGCAAAGCTTGTCAGCTTTTGTATCATAATAGCTCTAGCAGCACACTACGGATGGGAACTTGATGAGATGGATGTCGTGACGGCTCTCCTGAACCCACCAGTTGAGAGTAATGTTTATATGGAACTCCCGGAAGGACTTCATAAATATCATGCGAGCACACGAGTACACCCACCAGCCGAGAAGCATACCCAAGAGTCACGTCAAGGTTTGACTGTGAGATTTGGATCTCCAGATGTCCCGGGGCCAGAACTCCCCTTACTCAGGCTGGGCACTATCTGCAAACTCAAGAAAGCCCTATATGGCCTGAAAGAAGCCCCCCGTTTGTGGCATACACATATTGACTCATTTCTCAAGTCTATAGCTTTTAAACAGTCTACCAGTGACCTGAACCTATACATGCTTTCCATCGCTAATGGCGGCTACCTCTTCCTACTACTCTATGTAGATGACTTGCTTATTACCTGTCGATATCCTGATCAGGTAAACCGAATCAAGAAGCTACTCTCTGACAACTACCGAATGACGGATCTTGGCCCCGCTCGCCAGTTCCTAAGTATTCTGATCGACCGACAGCTCTCCGGAGAAATACGCCTAAGCCAGGCACGATTTCTGCAGACTCTTCTCCAGCGATTTCAGATGGAGGATTGCAATGGTGTGGCAGCACTGATAGAATCAGGAATTGTACTGCAGCGCACCCAGAATCCCGTCATACAGCATCCCGCAGCTCAACAGCTCTACCAATCTCTCGTAGGCAGTCTCATGTACCTCATGACGGCCACACGACCAGATTTAGCATATACGGTCTCAACACTTAGCTAGTATAACTCAGCACCGACCGATGAACACATATTCACTGCGAAACGTGTACTCCGCTACCTGAAGCAGACTGGAAAACTTGGACTCACGTATAGTTCTACCGACAGTAGGAGTTATAGACTACCTAAGCTAATCGGATACTCAGACTCCGACCATGCAGGAGATCGTGATGATCGGAGGTCGACATCAGGGAATGTATTTACCCTGCAAGGTGCTGCAATATTGTGGAAATCCAACAAACAGACCATCGTTACTCTTTCAAGTACGGAATCAGAGTATGTTGGCAGCTCTGAAGCTGCAAGAGAAGGTATGTGACTTTAATGTCAACTAAATGACTTTCTAGATCATCGCAGTGAGGATGAAACCTCAGGAAACCAACGAACTCCACAAAGCATCACCACTACCGAGCGAACTACCAAAGACACTTTAGGCCAACCACAACTCCTCAATATGGACAACCAAAGCGCTATGAAGATTGCCATGAGCTCTGCTAGTCAGGTGAACGAGCGCACCAACCATATTGATATCCGTTATCACTTCGTACGCGATGCCTACCAACAAGGACGTATACGGATCGAGTACCTACCAACTGCTGATATGACAGCGGATATCCTGACGAAATCGCTTCCCGTGAGGCCCTCCAGCGCCACGTTCCAGGAATGGGACTGCGGAGTCACTAAGGCCAATTGGGTCAGAGGCATGGCTGTAGGAGGTTGGGAAACAGAATATTGGAGGTATCAGGATAGCACATATGCCATTTATTCCTCATCGAGGTTCCTTTTGTTTTATTTTACTTTTTTTGATTTCCATTTCTTTCCTTGTATCATGGTTGGCGGTCCAGGGGGGTACTCTTTCCTATCGAGCCATTGGAGTAGATATGGTTTTAACGAGGCCCGCTCTGGACAGGCTAACATTTTCTTATTTCCTTAGCTTGGGGTTCATGAGGAGGTTCCAGTATGCAGAACTTGGATGTCTGTGTACATGGGAATTAGGAAGCAGTAGGAGTGTCGGACATAGCTTCCTAATGTAGTGGTGTGAAGTGAGACCTACCGGAGTGTCCCCGAGGTGCTAGACACGCTAATAGCCCTTTGGGCTATGGAAGATATATAACTACCGCTAGTAGATTGAGAAAGAGGACAACACAAGAAATACACACGCGTTCTCTCCGTTAAAACATCTTTAGCTATCACTATATTTCAACATGAATGATGCAAGAGATTAGGGTACCTGTGAGAGAAATTTGGAAGGGAAGAAATTAACCCAATTGGCTGCAGACGTGATAAGAAAGCAGGTTGGCATGTAACAGTAAGAGGATGTTTAGAATGCTTGGCTTTGTAAGGTAATATTTTATTATATCTATACCTATGAGCGATATCTATGCCCCCTCACACTACTAGAAGGTCTCCCTGGGTTGCTTGATCCACAGGTGCTTTTAGCCCTCATTCTGATCTTGACGGCAACTTTGAGTTACAAAACAAGATCATGAAATTTGGTCGATTGTAGTCGATCTGGTAGTTGTTCCTTCATGCATAAAGCGGTATATTATTGAACACTTTCTGATACAGATGTATTGTTAAACCAATTGGTAGAAGCATGATAAGAGAGGTGTCTGTTGTTGTAGGTTAACTATCTTAATGTGAGTGATGGAAGATTCATCAAACAGTGAAGAAACACCGGCAATAAGAAAGATAGTAGTCTGCAGCCCTTCGTCGACGCTTAAGGAGAAGAGAGTGCTAATAGGAATATGGTGGGATAGTAGGTTTGAACTTTCCATCAGTGGCTAATAAGCTAGGGATTTCACTATCTCATCCAGTGTTGTGGCCCGGCTGCCTCTTTCTGCTGTCACTTTATCTTTATTCTCCTCAGGGGAGCATCATCTTTACAGTCCCTATATTGAAACCAGCCTAGAGGTCTCCTCTTATATCAGTAATTTTACTAGCCTGGTGTTGGAAAGTGGCGGGAACTGGGGGTGTAACGAAGCCTTCGGGCATCATTTTTGTCTGGAAGTAAAGACCACAGATGGGAAGTAGTTTCAGTGGCAATTTGCCTTACAGAGTGTGTTACAAATGTGAATAGCTGTGTAAGATTCCTGACGTTCAATAGGGTAGAATTTGTGAGGTTAAGCATATTGTCTATGCCGAGAAGGATTAACAGTGATTCTGATATCAGAGCCCACCGTAAGAGTCTAGAAAGCTCTTACAGTCCTTGGTCATCAGATGTTGTTTCTATCAAGCATAACTGTGTATCTATATATAGGCATTGTAAAATAAGAATGCCTCACAATATTCCTTACCGGATATGCTTCTGTCATATAGAAGTAATATTCTCAACACAAACCATGCGTTACCACAGTTTGATCACTTACCAGCAAGATAAATACTGCGGGGGGAATTTGTTGGGGCTGCTGCCGTTTCCGTGACCAATTTCTGGGAACAGGTACCATTGGTGGGGTGATTTTTCTACAGGCTTATCGTGGGTTCATTCCAATG
>Ga0307510_10009119_pt1 | contig 11808 bp, 7 predicted proteins | sample 12_EM_MG_FD_207224 | JGI IMG/M metagenome (GOLD analysis project Ga0307510, IMG submission 207224) | Populus trichocarpa ectomycorrhiza microbial communities from riparian zone in the Pacific Northwest, United States - 12_EM | ecosystem: Host-associated > Plants > Roots > Unclassified | place... | reverse complement strand
AATAACTAAAAACCTACCATTCAAAATGTTGCCAAGACCAGATAGGTAGAGCTTGAAACCAAACGGACATCTATCTGCCAGTCAACCTTCATAAATCTATTAACTCCTTTCGATGAGACCAAACTCATCAGAACGGAAATCTTTTAGCTTAATGAATGAATCACAGCCGAGCATGGAGAAAAAGTGAGGAGAGTCTCCCCGGTTCAGAGGCATGTTCTTGCACAGGAAATTTACCAGGTTTGTTCTTTTCCCAGCTGTAGATAATTTTCATGAATGCTTCTTGTAGAATTTGCATGACATATATATATATATATATGAAACTTTCAAAAACTGAAATTTTCCATGAGCTCGATTTATATCTGTGTCTGATAACTACAACTTTCTAGAGCAATTAGCTTGATTTTAATGCTTGTTTTGTTTGGACAAACAATTATACATTTTTTTTTATAAAAGATTTGACCTAGGAAAGAGCATCCATCCACTCACAAAACTAGGAGAGAACAAAGAACATTTGACGGGTCCAGTATAAGAAACAGCACAAGCCTAAGGCACAACAAACAATTTTTCCACTATTTCTTGTGCGTGGTTGCTTGCAAAGTTATAGAAACAACAGAGCACCAAGCATAAGACATGCAGCCAGCACAGATTAGAACACTAACTGTAACACAGTCAAGTACTTAGAAGGTCATGATTTTTCAGCACATCCATGGCCTCCTACCATGAACAATTGACATTTTACATCCCATAAAATTAGCTTGCAGACTCCAATATAACAAAAACTCAACTATGGCTATCCCTTGTCTTGTCTTAGTATGATAGGCAATAGCATCTCCAAAGTGAATGGAAGCATATAAGCCATTCTTGAGAATTCCATTCCATCATACACTTACCTCCAATTCTTTTAACGTATGGGATGATACTGTGTGATACCACGTTTTGGAGGCAATTTCCTCAAAATGAAAAGAACCAAAGAAGAAGGTAAAATCTCCACCAGCTGCAAAGAAAACGTTGAAATACAGACAAATCAAAAGCACACACTTAAGAGGTAGATAGAGACTATACTTGCGAGCAGTGCAAAAATAAACAGCAGAACCATGTAATCAGTACTCTAAAGCATGCCATAGATACAAAACTCACAAAATTAGATAAAGAACAAAAAAAATTGAAAAAATAAAGAATGAGAGAGCCAAGACATAGAAGTCCACTTCAAACAGGAATCAATGAATAATATAAAGGATGGCAATGAGATAATGAATCCTAGGACCAAAGGCATATCATAAGCATTGTTCTTCGATAACTTCTAACAACCACCTTCAGATATCCAGGAATGCACAGCTGTCATCCATGATTCTATTCAAATTCTGAAAGCATAAAGAATTCTAAGTTCACAAATTATTTTTCACAATCAGATATAATGCCAAGCCACCTCAAAAGTACCATTTGATATAAACATTCCAGCAAAGCTGATCATTCAAACAAGGTACATTTAGGAATACCAAACTCATATCATTTTCAAACACCCCAACATCTAGATCCAGATATCTTATATTCATAAACCAGCAAACATTGCAAGCATCCAAGAATTTCTCCATGTCGTGTGTGTGTGTTTGCACCTTTGACTTTACATATCCCGTGGGGAAACCATCATGGAACAGCCTTTTAAAAAAATTATGTTTTGATAAACAAAACATGCCACAAACTTGTGACCACATCACAAACTTACCAAGTAATATATGAAGTTTAGAACTGGATGATCCAACACATCAAGGTCTGCAGCTTTATCAAATGCATTAAAGCACATCTGGAGCATAAGAAAATACAGTGCAAACTATAGTTAGAGAAACTTCAGTTCTAGACATGGAATAAATTGAGCTTCAGGTCTCAGCAAAATGAATGAGACTTTCAGGGGTAACTAATTTACAATAAACATTGTCATTTAGGATAGCTAAACAGAAATATAGGCTCCAATTCTCATGTAAAGGAATGCTAGCAGCAGTCATGGTGACAACTGCTAGGAACACTTGCTCAATATAAGAGTCCACGTTGCAAAAGAATAGCAAAAGGTATTGGCACAACTGGTTAAACATCGATCAATTCATATTTATCTCCCTCTTAAAAATAAAATAGTACGAAAATTGAAAAGAAAAGGATGAATCCTCTGTGTTTGTCTCAAGACTCCCACTCTTTCCCTCCCCAATCCCTAGCTTCTTTTAATCTTCTTCCAATGTCCCAGACCAAAAACATTTCCCACTATTTAAGTTTCTTTGTCTTTGGTTGATCTCTCTACAAACCTCTCCCTTAAAAGAACTTTACAATTAGAGAAATCAGTTCTTTTTTTTCATGGCTGGATCTATTTGGAATCGACAACATTCATTTTACTTTCAGTTTTGAGTTCAACATCACCGTTTGATCTGAAGTTTCATTATGCTCAACAAGAACTTTAGCATAGTTCTTATTTGGAGGCTGGATTCATTGTTTAAGCTTGAATGAAACGATGATGCATCTTAATTTGCAAGGTTATTTAGCGGTTTTAATTTGTAAACTGATCGTCTCTGTGAAAGTTGATGCATCTTAAAGCAGATTTGGAGAAATGTTGATTTAATAGCCAACAGTTTATATCTCAGAAAGAAAACAACGTTAAAAAACATGTGTGTGTGTGCGCGCGTGTATATGTATATATATATATTCAAACCAGTTTCCAGTAATACATTTATAAATTATTGGCAACATGGCTTTTGATTCTGGGAGAGTGTCACAAGCGGCTGTCAAAGTGACTGCTGCTAGCATTCCCCTTCTCATGTAAGCACTTAACTGACCATTTTAAAACTTCTATATCCAATACAAGGCATAATTCCCATATAGTCAAGGGTAGAAAAGAGATCTGGAGAAACATGAATATAAACTCACCATAATGCATCTAACAAGGAAGCATGAGAAACATATGGTGGTTACATAGCCAACCTGTTCAGAAGCCAAACAGAAAAAACACTCAATAAATGAAAAACTGAGGACAGTAATGTATTGAAAGAAGAAAACCATATAGTTCGTAAAGGAAAATATTTCCTGCCACAGCAGGCGACCCTAGATTGTGGAGTCTCAGGGTAGATGCATAATAAGAGATTTAAATGAGTTTAGATTGTACATCTAAGTTTGAGGATCTTGTTTAATCTGAATCATTGAATAAACACTTTGGTTAACTGAGAGTCTAACACATCATGGAGCCATAAACTCTGGCTGCTAGATTTACAGGACAGCACTTTCTTAATATAATTACCTCTTGCAATTTCTTACGCCTCCCTTTGGATTCCACAGGGAATCGCTGCAACATTAAGAAGAGCCTGCCACAAGATGACAATTCAGAGTACAGATTCTTACATAAGAAGCGTATCTTCTAGGAGAACGAAAACCAAGCAAAAAGAGAAATCAAAGGTACATGCTAAAAGGCTATCACATACAAGTTCATCATATTGCATAACTGCGCAAACACAAACTATTGCAATTAGAAGAAAGACAGCACAATAAGTATAGATAAGTATGCAACCGCTGGCATCCTCATAAGACTTTTGAAGTGGCCCCAAGTAACTAACACTTCATCTCAGCCCACTTCATGAAAAACAGAACAACGATTGGATTCATAAAGGATCCAGTTTATGAACCTTGACCCTAGAAGTAAGATGATCAAAATGCACTACATGAATAGCATGGGGATCATAACAACAGGAGACATCATAGAAAAGTCGGATGATCTTGCTAACCAGATCTGAGCGCAGCAGCAGAGATGAAGGAATCCCCATCCCTCCTTTTTTTTTTTTTTGAATGTGTTTAGTGTCCCACTTCCTCCAGAGGAAGCAGGAGAGTCAAAAAAGATAGCAGGTGGGATAGGATACAGATAGCATCTGATTGCCATGACCCAATATGATTTACTGAGCAGTGGCTGAACTCCCACCAAGTAGAGTGAAACATGAAAAAACTGGCACAACTTAAGCAACAATCAAAACGCCTAATGAAAAAACTGGCACAACTTAAGCAACAATCAAAACGCCTAAAATATTGCTCCAGCAGGGTCCCTTTATTAGAAAATTCCACCAGAACTCGCTCAGACGAAAATCCCATTCCATCAGATCAAAATAAATTGCAGTGGGCACTTGCTATGAAATATATCTTATAAGAACTCCAGTGGCTGTTCTTTTCTACTTTTAAGAAAAAAAAGGTGCTGTCAACCTAACCAACCTCCACCAAAAAGTAGCAGCTAACTACAAATCCATTTTAGACCTGGAATAAATCTACTTTTGAGCCTCATTCCAGGTTAAGGGAATAGCGAAATGACACAGCATTGTCATGGATTTGGCATGTCATTTAACATGGAGCTGAAACTTCCAGATGGAAATGATGTCACAAGGAAATAGTAGTTGACAAGTTGAACAGTTGCATTTTAATGGATATCTGAACCTATACCGATTAAAGCAATGGATTGGCCAAACTGCCAAACCAAAAGTAGCTGACACTATTTGGTGTCAATGCAAGAATGATACCATAACCAATGGAAATCCACTACTTTTAGTGTCATAGACAGCAATTTAGTACTGGGAAATTAAAGTGGTGTCCATGGCTTTATAGTATTCTGATAAACAAATCTGTTGCCATTTGCATACTTTGGGGTTCAATCCAAGCCCGCCTATAGCATTTGCAGAGTGAAAATATACAATTTATAATTTTTCCTAGTGCTGACACCCTATATGAAGTGCTGCGTGTATTCATCTTGATCATGCATGAAGAATATATGCAATAAGAAAACAAAAGTGGATTACCTTCCACCATAGAGTAGAAAACCAAGAGCTGCAAACAAAGACACACCTGCCAAGGATATCAATGTTAAGAACAAATTGTCTGAATTACCACTAGAGAATTACCAATTATGTAGAGAAGTTCAGGGTGTAAAGTAAAGAACCTGCAAAGAACACCTTTGATAGGATGGCAACAGTTGGAATAGTTTTCCAAGCCAACACCAACCACATAGCAATCTGGAATCGATTAAATCAAAGAATCAGAGTTGAAGCTAATATGTTGCGGATCATACTGGTCAATTTGCAAAGAGATCAATACAGCAATAACCAGTGTACCCATAGAAAGAACCAACAAACAGACACCGGGCATGCAAAGAATTTGGCAAACAGTCATGCAATGACTGAACAACTTCAAAGAGTATAATGAATAGATAGTGCATAATGTATCACACCAAATTCTCAATCCTTCAACGAATCTTAGGAATGCTGCTATGCAAAGGAAAGTGGTGTTAAGAGCCTGCAAATGTCATGTCATTATGATTGACCTTCACCAACTCAGAATTTTCAGACAATGGAAAACCAGCTGATAGGACAGTCTAGCATGCTATACTAGGTTTGCAATAGCTAAAAGCTATCGCAGGCATAACCATGGCCAGATATAATAGTTGAAATGAATGGCAAGTTAGTACAAAATTACCATGGCTTAATCTAGCTTGCTTACATAAACTTCAAAGTGAATTTTTAAAGTACTTGAATAAAAGAAAAAAGAAACAGAAAATTGTTGTCAGGTTCTGGAGCATGTGGTTGTACTTAAATATGCAAACAATGAGAAACCGGGCAATTTTGAAATTCTCTTTGGAGGAACCTAGAAGCCAGTAAGGTATGCATTTAGAAGTTTTTTCCTGAGCTAGGTGCTTGTAAACCACTAGCTTTTTTATTTCACATCATGGCTCTATATAGAAACTGTAGCATTTTATTATGGCTTATACAAGCATCCTTTGAAAGAGAATGCAACTGTGTGTAAAAGCAATTAGCAATTGGCCTGCAGTGCATACAGCCATACCATGTGGATGTTTGATGCATCATTTCACAGATTCAGTGGCAAAGAATATGATAAAGATTTTTCTGGAAACCACTGATAAAGATTATTTTCTATTCTCCCCTTCTATTTCCTGCTCTTTGCAAAGTTTAGTTTTCTTATTGCTTTAATTCAGCCCTTCAGTAATTTTTAGCCTGTAAAACAACAAATGCTCTGAATTCTTCTGAGTACTTTTTCTTTACCAAGCCCAACAAAATTGAAATCAGCCATAATAGCCTCAAATTCTTGCTGATGCAAACACACCCAATGTCCTAGTTTATCTTACAGCTTCTACTGCATCAAGCAGTTGGCATCGGACAAAGGTTATAGCTTATATCCCAACATAAGATGTAAAACCAGAAAGGCATCTCCAGATGGGACACTCGTTCCACTAATGGGATGAGAAATGGAAACCTCAATTATTTTTTTCATGTATCTGATTCTGAATAATTAAAACATTAATAATTAAACGGCACTTTGGCAAATAAGGTAAAGAAGAAAAGTATCGCCTTTGCATGGAAAAGAAGAAGTATTTACACTGGTCATCCAAATAATCTAAATTGCACTATCTTGTATATACAAAGTTACTGTGAGGTCATCTTAAGAACATTCCTGGTTAAGGGTTTAACCTTTACACACACTTCAATAACATTTGAAAAGATTAGCTAAATACGGGAGAAAAACTGCAACAATATTACAGTACATAACATTCCTTGAATGAAGCTTACTAGCTTTCACATAGAAAGAATTTGACTTTCAACCCCTCACCTGGATTAATAGCAAAAATATGGAAAGAAAATTCACCTGAATGGTATAAACCACCGCATTAATTGTAAAGAAACTTGGCCTGAGTCCATCAGTGGATACCGCACGTGCCTGTTTAAAATATGTCAAGTCATAACAGATTTGAACCAAACATAAAATTGATAAACTGAACTGCCAGTGAAACTCAACCTGGTAGTAAATCTCTGCCCAGAACAGAACCAGAAGCGCATATGTGGTGAAGAATGCCAGACTTGGGAAATCCAGGAGGATATGTTGGAAAATCTTGAGTAACAGAAATTATCAAGTTTACCGATAAGTAACCATTGTAAACCAATTAAGTTATAAATGAGAGAGAGAGAGAGAGAGATGTAAAAGTCGAGCACCCCCATACCGGTGGATGGATGCTTTCTACATTCCGGCGAAAAACAAATAGTAGACATCGAACTGCCATATAGAAGAAGAAGAAGAAACCTCAGTCAACATAACATGATAAAATCACAATGGAAAGCATATTTGTTTGCTTTGAGAATATTGAAATACAAACCCCCATTCACGAGGAAGTTGAGAAAATGAAAAACCTTCTGCGTAGTCCAGCCATATTCCGGAACTCTCAATTGTATCCTTATCAATTGAATCTAAAAATACAATCAAACAAATTCAAATTCCCTGCCTCTCCATCCATCAATTTAAAACCCTAGAAATTCCTAAAACTCATCATTCGCGTGTATAGATTAACAAAAGATAGATGACATGGTGCTAATTTAATACAGACATTAACAAAAAGAGAGGAAGGTGTGGCGAATGTACAAAAGCAACGGCGGCGACGAGACCGTAGAGGGCGGCCAGGACATGAAAGATGCGATCTTGCCAGAACGGTGATTCATTAATATCGTGCCACCAGCTCGAGGCCTCTTTCAATTTGAAAGAAATCACCGTCCCGGCCATTTCTGCTCCGCTGCTGCCTTTATCCATTACTCCACGGAGATATTGATTTATGCCGATTGTTTTTTTTAAAATCAAATTGAAAAGGAGAAGGAAATAAGCAACTCGATTTTTCTTTTTTTTTCTTTGATTAATTCTTGTTAGGAGCTGAGAATGGAATCTGATCACGTTATTTTGTTTCGTTTTTTCGGATTATTTTTGTTTTTATTAAGAAGAAGTTTGCTATAAAGAAAATTATAGTGAAAAACCGCCGACAAAAAAAGAAAAGAAAAGAGAAAATAGGTGGGAGAATAGAGGTGATTGATTTTAGGAGGTTTTTTTCTGGAAAATACGCCTTGTACCGCACTGGCTGTCGCCGATGGTATTTGGATGAGTTTTTGGATTTAAGACGCGTCATTCTAAGCTTCGGCTGATTTGGCACTCTTCGCCCGCACCACGTGCCTCCAACTCATATATCTTCTTCTAGGATTAATAATTGCACGCTAAATCTTACGTTCGGTTATCCGCAATTAATAAACTCTTTTGTTTTTTATTTCAAAAGTATTTTAAAAAAAATTATTTATTTATTTTAAATTAATATATTTTTTTAGTGTTTATAAATTATTTTGATGCGCTGATATTAAAAATAATTTTTTAAAAATAAAAAATATTATTTTGATACATTTTTGAATAAAATATATTTTAAAAAATAACAACAATCATATTCTCAAATATCGGCTTATCCAGTATATCAAGTCTAATTGATCCAATTTCTTGCTGGGGCTGGAGCCCTATGTTAAAAAAAATTATGACTCCGTTGAACTTATGAATTTACTCTTCTTCTAGGATTAATAAATAATTACACGTTAAATCTTACATTGATTATCCACAATCTTAGTGTCGACCGGGTCTAGTTAATCCACTTTCTTGCTGGGGCTGGAGCCCTATGTTAAAAAAAAATACAACTAAGTTGAACTTATGAATTTACTCTTAACTTGCCCGGGTTATAACCCTCCCCTCCCCTCCATGTCCTCCATTCCCACATCCACCACCCCGGCGAACACATCGCTGCCCAAAACCCTACCACTTTTTCCCCACCGCAACATCACCTCCTCGGCCACCGCAAGATCACCTCCTCTCTCTCCCCACCACAACAAGCTTTTCCCTCTCTCGCAATGTTAATTGACCTCTTGACAGACAGTGTCCCAATGATAGGATGCAAAAGGTCGGTTGGTGGAAATCATATATGTGGTTGAGTATTGGGATGCATGTCTCCAACCGGTGATTATAGAGGCAAAACACATCAAATTGACATTGTTGGAAACTGACTTCAAGACCCCCTGGTGGACGTGACAAAGAATCAATTGGTTAAGTATGCTCGAGCATATATAATACACATGTTTTAGGGGCTCATCTTTGCTAGTACTTCATGCAATGTAATACTAGTTTTTTTCCTAAAATTGTTCAAGGACTTTTAGTCCATTTCTAACTATGGCTTGGGGCGTGTTTACACATCTATACCGACAGTCATGCAAAACATGTATGAAAATGAGGAGACAAGCAACTAATTATCTACTATTGGAGAAATATAATTATTTTAAATATTTTCCATCAAAGAATTTACTTTATTTATGATAATTAATTATATTTCCAGTACTAACTTAAAACTTTAAATGTAAATTAATATAGCTTTGCTTACGAGAGCATCTTTATATCGGATGTTCATAGAGTCGAGGCAATAATATATTCGAGCTTAACACCTCGAAGCAAATTACATATAGGATTTAAGTAATAATAAATTTTAATAAATTTTAAATAACACATTAATTTTTTTATAATGTATCTTTTTTATCTAGGTGTTAATAATATGTATTTCGTGTATCAATAGATTATATGGATGTTATACACAAAGAACTTGATATTATCATGGTCGCTTGTATACTAGGAGGGGAATGACTAGTGGTTGGTGCATGCAGGGGTAGAGTAAGAAAATAAAATTAAGAGGGGCCAAATTAAAAGAATTATTCTAAAATAGCCAAGATTTCAGTTATTTTACTACTAAAACTATAAACATTGTTAAGGGAGGGGCTAAAAAAAAACATTTTCTTAGAGGGGTCGGGGCCCCTACCTCCACCACTAGGTGCAGGCCCCACTATATTGCTCTAACATGGTTAAGATGTTTTGCCCTTATTGGGTAATGTGAAAATTTGGCCTACCTCGAAACATCCTGGATTGTGTTGGTACCGGTGACGAGTTGTATTAAATTAGTCGTTAGAGTAAATGAAAAGGGAAATGATTGGTAATTCACGCAACTTGCCTAGATCCTTAAAATGCTACGAGAGATCAACTATTTATGAAACGACATCTCATAACTGGTCTAGATACTTGAATGAGATGGTATCTTCTCATAGCACGCTAGTTTATTGCACATACATGGACATATTTTCTAAGGTATAAGATTGTTTATCATGAATGTGGGTATGTAGTTAGGGAGGCAGGTCTATTTTCGAGCATTTCAAGCTTGTTTATGAGTTAAAGTAATTTTGGTGATGATCCTTACACGGGTGTTATAGGCTCGTCCTCTAGTTGAATGAGTTGGGGTGGTGCAAACCTGTCCACAAGCGCTACAAATCCGTCAACTAGTTAGAGTGATTTTTATATTTAGTTAACATGTATGTTTTAATGTTTTAATAATTATGAATTTAGTTTAAATTTAATAAAATGCTATGTTAACTTTGATTGTGTTCAATCATGAATATTGAATTGTTAAATTTGATAAATTATACCGTGTGTTGATTTTTTAATTATGTCGGGGAGAAGAATTGAGGCATATGATGTTTTTTTTTTTTGGCCGAGAGTTTAGAGTCCGAAAAAAATTATTCTGACCACTCTTTTAGGCGAGTCACATGCTTTTTGGTGTTTTGGCCATGGTTTCTTTGTTTTTTTATTTTTTTTTCAACATCGGGTGCTGCTTGACTCGACTCTTCTACCATGCTGATGCCGCCTGATTCTTGGCTGCTTTTTGGTACCTTTGTACTTGTTTATTTCATTTTCATTTTTTTTTGTTTCTCAGAAAGAGAGAGGGTTCACATTTCACAAGCTTGAGCATCTATAAATATTATTTTTATTTTTGCCCCTCTTAAGTTCTTAACTACGATACTAGCCTCGACTTCTAGTTCGAATTTTGTTACTAGTTTTTTTTAAATGTTTCATATTTACATTACTAGCTCCAATTAAAAAGAAATTTTAGTTCCTGGCTCGACATGGATGCAGTGGGAGTTATTCTAAAGAACGTAATGTTCGTTGGTAAATGTGTAATTAATTTGTTTATACATCAATTTCTGGACTATTCTTTTTGTCAGCAGATGTTTTATTACAAGAAAAGGCACAGTGGTTCGTGAAATTGGAAGTCGAGGAAGACTGATTTTTATTACTGTTTCCTACGTGTAAACCAAATTCTACTCGAGGTCAGAGAGTAGGACTGCAGGAGATAAATTCATTGAATTGTAAGCAACAACATACAGATTGTACGTTTTGTAGAGTATTAAGGAGGAATTAAAATCTGTTTATCCTGTGCTGGAAAAAAGTGGCCGCCGGTATACTTTGCCCCGATCAAATCTTTTGATCTTTTGAAGACATGATATCGTAATTTGTGAGACCTGAAACCCCCGAGGCCAAGGTTCAGTATCGTCCAAGCATGTGAAGAAGCTTGTGATGATTTTCACTAAATTTCATGCTACGGGGTTAAAATAATAATAATAAAATATATATTATTTTAATATATTTTTAAGTTAAAAATATTTTTAAAAACAATCTCTATTATATTTTTAATCAGGTTCAAAAATAATATTTTAAAAAAATAATTGCGGTTGCTTTTTAAAATATTTTTTTACTTGAAAAGATATCAAAATAATTTTTATTTTATTTTTAAATTTATTTTTAATATCATATCAAATCAATTAAAAAAAAAGTTTTAAGCTAATTTTTTTTTTAAAATTCGGTTGAAATGTTATTACAAAGAGTATGTGACAGTTGCGAGGATTGAGAAAAGTGTTTAGTAAAATTTACAGGATTACATTAATATACTTGAAATAATTAGGTAGATAACATAAAAAACCACCACAGTGGATGTACTTGAGGCTCAAAAGCCCACCGGAGCTCTCCCCTCAAGCAGGGCCTATTACGATAGTCTTGGCCACATGCAGCCCCAGTTTAGGAACATGTTTGATTTGGTATTTTTTAAGAATTTGGATTTTTTTA
>Ga0307510_10009118_pt1 | contig 11811 bp, 10 predicted proteins | sample 12_EM_MG_FD_207224 | JGI IMG/M metagenome (GOLD analysis project Ga0307510, IMG submission 207224) | Populus trichocarpa ectomycorrhiza microbial communities from riparian zone in the Pacific Northwest, United States - 12_EM | ecosystem: Host-associated > Plants > Roots > Unclassified | place... | reverse complement strand
TCGGCCCGTCGACAGCGTTGCGCACCTCGGGGCGGCTGATCGTGATCGTCCAGACCACATCGTCGCGTTCGACGAGAACCGGGCTCATGGCGTGTGCAGCACCAGCGCGACCGTCTGCAGCGCGAGTTCGTCGAGGTCGACGCGCTTGGTCGAGCGCGCGGACCTCGACGAGGCGCGGTACCAGGTCGCCGAGAAGTTGATCGCACCGAGGATCATCAGCCGCGCCAGCTTCGCGTCGGCGCGCAGCAGCCCCTGCGCGTGCAGGTCGTCGAGCGTGCGCTGCCAGATCGCGTCGTAGCGGTCCTTCAGCTCGATGATGCGGCGCTTGTACTGGGCCGGCAGCGAGCGCCAGTCGTAGAGCATCACCGGGATGAAGTCGCTGCCGGTGTCGTGCAGGATGCCGTAGTGTGTGCGCACCAGGCGGTGCAGGCGTTCGGGGGCCGGCAGCGAGACTTCGCTCAGCGCCTCTTCGGTGCGGTCCAGCCCGAGGCGCAGGCCTTCTTCCATCACCGCCATCAGCAGCTCGTGCTTGTTCGCGAAGTGATAGAACGGGCTGCCCGAGCGCATGCCGACGGCGTGCGCGATGTCGCGGATCGTTGTGCCGTCGAAGCCCTTCTCGCGGAACAGCCGAGCCGCGACGCGGATCAGGTCGGCGCGCCGGTTGTCGGGTGCCGCGCTCGTGGCGGCCTTGGTTCGGGGTGCGGTGGCGGGGCGAGGTTTGGCCGGCATGAGGCCCTTCGAATCGGGTGCGGTTTCGGGTTTCTACGCTGACACACGCCAGCCCAGGTCGCTACAAAGCAATTGCTTGCTTGGCAAGCCGAGAATAGCAAGCCGCGCTTCGCCCCGCAACGGGCGAACGCCGCGGCACCGGCCGGAGACACCGACCTTGCAGGCTCTTCAGATCGTCATCAGCGGCATCGCGCAGGGCTGCATCTATGGCCTGATCGCGCTCGGCGTCGTGTTGATCTACAAGGCCACCGAGACCGTGAGCTTCGCGCAGGGCGAGCTGATGATGCTGGGCGCCTTCATCGGCCTGCTGCTGATGACGGCGCTGGGCTTTCCGTTCTGGATCGCGTTCGCGGCCGCTGTCGTCGCGATGGGCGCCTTCGGCATCGCGCTCGAGCGTCTCGTGATCCGGCCCATCCTCGGCCAGCCGGCGTTCTCGATCGTGATGCTGACGATCGGCATCGGCTATGTCGCGCGCGGCGCGATCACGATGCTGCCCGGACTGGGCACCGAGACCCACACGCTCGCGGTGCCCTACAAGGACCAGGTCTGGAACGCCGCGGGCCTGGTGCTCAACGTCGAGCAGATGGTCATCATCGCTGCGACGCTGGTGCTCAGCGCCGTGCTCTACGCGGTCTTCAAGCACAGCAAGGTCGGCGTGGCCATGCAGGCTGCGTCGCAAAACCAGCTCGCGGCCTACTACATGGGCATCCCGGTGAAGCGCTTGAACGGGCTGGTGTGGGGGCTGGCCGCAGTGGTGGCTGCCGTCGCAGGCTTGCTGCTCGCCCCCATCACCTTCGTGCACGCGAACATGGGTTTTATCGGGTTGAAGGCCATGCCCGCGGCGGTCGTTGGCGGCTTCGGCAGCTTGCCCGGCGCGCTGGTCGGCGGCTTGATCATCGGCGTGGTCGAGGCCATGGCCGGCTTCTACCTGCCTGAGGGCTTCAAGGACATCGCCGCCTACGTTGTCGTGCTGGTCATGCTCGTCGTCAAGCCGAACGGCTTGTTCGGCGAGAAGCTGCGCAAGAAGGTCTGAGGTCGCCACGCCCATGCGCTACATCTTCAAGACCGCCTACGACCAGGACATCCGGCTCGCCAAGCACGGTGGCCACGTCTTCTGGTACGGCGTGCTGATGCTCGTGCTCGTCGCCGCGCCCTGGCTGTTTCCCGAATACTGGCTCGCGCAGCTGACCTTCGTGCTGATCTATTCGGTCGTCGGCCTCGGGTTGATGCTGTTGTCGGGCTTCACGGGGCTGTTTTCGCTCGGGCACGCGGCGTTTCTCGGCGTCGGCGCGTACACGCAGGCGGCGCTCACGCACCACGGCGTGCCGGCGCCGATCGCGTTGATCGCGGCCGGCTTGTTCTCGGCTGCGGCCGGCGTGATCGTCGGACTGCCGGCGCTGCGCGTGAAGGGCATCTACCTCGCGATCGCGACCCTCGCGTTCGGCTTCATCGTCGAGGAGGTGTTCGCGCGCTGGGAACGCGTGACCGGCGGCAATGCCGGCATCCACCTGAGCGCGCCCGACGTGTTCGGGTTCAAGCTCGACAACGACGTGTCGTTCTACTTCGCCTGCCTCGTCGTCACGGTGCTGGCCACCCTGGCCATCCTGAACCTGCTGCGTTCGCCGACGGGCCGAGCCTTCGTCGCGATCCGCGACTCCGAGGTCTCGGCACAGAGCATGGGCATTCATCTCGCGCGCTACAAGACCTTGTCGTTCGCGATCTCAGCGGCGCTCGCGGGCGTCGGTGGGGCGCTGTACGCGCACAAGCTGCAGTTCATCTCGCCCGACCAGTTCAACATCCTGCAGTCGGTCGACCTGGTGCTGATGATCGTGGTCGGTGGCATCGGGTCGGTGCATGGCGCTTTTCTCGGCGCGATCTTCCTGATCACGATGCCGCAGGTGATCGCGCTCGGCAAGGACGTGCTGCCGGCCGCGATCGGCCAGGCGCCAGGGCTGCAAGGCCTGGTCTACGGCCTGGTGCTGATCGCCTTCGTGCTGTTCGAGCCGCAGGGCCTGTACGGCCGTTGGCTGAAGCTGCGCACCTACTTGCAGATCTTCCCGTTCTACCGCCGCGGCATGTTCCAGCGGCAGAAGAGCTACCTCAAATCGGACCGCCTGAAATGACGGACCTGTTGCTCAGCGCCACCGACCTCAGCGTCCGCTTCGGCGGCGTGCTCGCGGTCAACCAGGTCAGCTTCGATGTCAAGCGCGGCGAGGTGTTCACGCTGATCGGGCCGAACGGCGCCGGCAAGACGACGGTGTTCAACCTGATCAGCCGGCTCTACACGCCGACGACCGGCGCGATCATGTTCGAGGGCCGAAACCTCGCCGAGCACGCGCCGCACGACATCGCGCGGCTGGGCATCGCGCGCACCTTCCAGAACATCGAGCTGTTCGAGCACGCCAGCGTGCTGCAGAACCTGCTGATCGGTCGCCACACGCACCGGCAGACGGGGTTGTGGAGCGAACTCTTCTTCACCCGCCCAACCCGTGCGGCCGAGATCGCAGCACGCGAGAAGGTCGAGCAGGTGATCGATCTGCTCGACCTGCAACACCACCGCGAGTCGCTGGTCGCCGGCTTGCCGTATGGCGTGCGCAAGGTCGTCGAGCTGGCGCGGGCGCTGTGCACCGAGCCCAAGCTGCTGCTGCTCGACGAGCCGTCGTCGGGCCTGAACGTCGAAGAGACCGACGACATGGCGTTCTGGATTTCCGACATCCGCCACGAGCTGGGCATCACGGTGCTGATGGTCGAGCACGACATGGCGCTGGTGTCCAAAGTGTCGGACCGCGTGCTCGCAATGAACCAGGGCGAAGTGCTCGCGATGGGCACGCCCGGCGAGGTGCAGCGGCACCCCGGCGTGGTCGAGGCCTATCTGGGGTCGACCGACGACGTGGCCAGCCTGCGCAGAACGGTGCTGGCATGAGCACCGACAACACCATCCTGCAACTGCTGAACGTGGAAAGCGCCTACGGCCCGATCCGGGCGATCCGCGGCGTCAGCCTGCAGGTCGTGCGCGGCCGCATCGTCACGGTGCTGGGCTCGAACGGCGCCGGCAAGAGCACGATCCTGAAGACCATCTCCGGCATCATCGATCCGCGCAAGGGCAGCATCGCGTTCAAGGGCGAAGACATCACCGCGCGCGACCCGGCGCTGATCGTGCAGCGCGGCCTGAGCCACGTGCCCGAGGGCCGTGAGGTGTTCCCGCTGCTGTCCATCCACGCCAACCTGATGATGGGCGCCTACACGCGGCGCGACCGCGATGGCGTGGCCCGCGACCTCGAGGCGGTGTACGGCTACTTCCCCATCCTGCGCGAGCGGGCGGCGCAGGACGCCGGGCTGCTGTCGGGCGGGCAGCAGCAGATGCTCGCGATCTCGCGCGCGCTGATGGCCGCGCCCGACCTGATCCTGCTCGACGAGCCCAGCCTGGGCTTGTCGCCACGGCTGACGCGTGAGATTTTCGAGATCGTCGTGCGCATCAACCGCGAGCGCGGCACGACCATTCTGCTGGTCGAGCAGAACGCGAACATGGCGCTGAACGTCGCCGACTTCGGCTACGTGCTCGAGAACGGCCGCATCGTGATGGAGGACGACTGCGACAAGCTGCGTGAGAAGGACGACATCAAGGAGTTCTACCTCGGCATGAAGGAATCCGGCGTGCGCGGCGAGCGGCGCTGGAAGAAGAAGAAGACCTGGCGCTGACGACCATGAGCAATCTCTGGGACTTGAGCCACCTCCAGCCGCGCGAAGGCATCGTCGTCGAAGGCGATACCCTGGCCGCGATGTTCTGGAACGCCGTCGCGCTGCGCGGCGACACCGTCTTCATGCGCCAGAAGAAGCTGGGCCTGTGGCGCGAGTGGACCTGGGACCAGACCGCGCAGGCGGTGCGCGAGATCGGCCACGGCCTGCTCGCGCTCGGTGCCGAGGCCGGCGATTGCGCGTCGATCGCGTCCAACACCGTGGTCGAATGGGTGCTCGCCGACCTGGCGGTGCTGAGTTGTGGGGGCGTCTCGAACGGCATCTACCCGACCGACGCGGCCTCGCAGGTGCACTACCTGTGCGAGGACTCGCGCACCCGCATCCTGTTCGTCGAGGACGAGGAGCAACTCGACAAGGCGCTGGAGGTGCGCGAGCGTCTGCCGCTGCTGCGCAAGATCGTCGTGTTCGATGCCGAGGGCTTGCGAGACTTTCACGACGACGGCGTGATCGACCTCGCGGCCCTGCGCGAGCTCGGCCGCCGCCATGCCGCCGACCACCCTGTGGCGCTGGCTGCGCGCGTCGCCGCGTGCCGCCCCGACGACCTCGCCATCCTCGTCTACACCTCGGGCACGACCGGCAAGCCCAAAGGCGCGATGCACTCGCACCGCGGCCTCGTCTACACCGCGCGCGGCTACAACCGCATCGTCGCGCAGGACGAGTCCGACGAGCGCATGTGCTTTCTGCCGCTGTGCCACATCGCCGAGCGCATGGGCGGCGAGTACTTCGGCATCTACACCGGCTCGAAACTCAACTTCGTCGAGAACCCCGAGACCGTGCCCGAGAACGTGCGCGAGATCGCGCCCACCGTGTTCACGGCGGTGCCGCGCGTCTGGGAGAAGTTCTACTCGGGCGTGATGATCGCGCTGCGCGAGTCGGGCCCGCTGCAGCAGTGGGCGTATGCATGGAGCATCGGCGTCGGCGGGCGCATCGCCGACCTCGTGCTGGCGGGCCGGCCGGTCGGCGCGGCGCTGAAGCTGCAGTTCGCCGTCGCCCGGTTGCTGACGCTGAACAACGTGCGCAAGCTGATCGGCATCCACCGCGCGCGCTTTTGCGTGACCGGCGCGGCGCCGATCTCGCCCGACCTGGTGAAGTGGTACCTCGCGCTCGGCGTGCCCATGGTCGAGGTCTGGGGCATGACCGAGACCTGCGGTGCGTCGACCTATACACCGGCCGCGCGCATCAAGCCCGGCATGATCGGGCCGTCGTGCCCGTTCAACGAGGTGCGTGTCGACGCGGTCACCGGTGAGTTGCAGGTGCGTGGCACCAACGTCTTCATGGGCTACCTCAACCTGCCCGAGAAGACCGCCGAGACGATAGACGCCGACGGCTGGCTGCACACCGGCGACGTCGGACTGGTCGATGCCGACGGCTACCACCGCATCACCGACCGGATGAAGGACATCATCATCACGGCGGGCGGCAAGAACATCACGCCCAGCGAGCTCGAGAACGACATCAAGTTCTCGCCGTATGTGACCGACGCCGTGGTCGTCGGCGACAAGCGGCCCTACCTGGTCGTGATCGTGATGATCGACCAGGAGAACGTCGAGAAGTTCGCCCAGGACCGCGACATCCCGTTCAGCAACTACGCCAGCCTGACCCGCGCGGCCGAGGTGCAGGCGCTGATCCAGGGCGAGCTCGACCGCGTCAACAAGAAGTTTGCGCGCGTCGAGCAGATCAAGAAGTTCTGGCTGCTCGACACGCAGCTCAGTGCCGAGGACGACGAGCTGACGCCGACGATGAAACTCAAGCGCAAGCTGGTCGAGAAGAAGTACGCCGACAAGATCGATCTGATGTACCGCTGACCCTTGGTTCCCAAAAGGAGACAGAAGATGAAGACATTCGCCAAGACCCTGATCGCCACGACGCTCGCGTTCGTGGCGGGCCACGCGCTCGCCCAGTCCAAGGCGCCGCCGCAAGGCGTGTCCAAGGACGAGATCGTGGTCGGTTCGATCCAGGACCTCTCGGGCCCGATCGCCGGCTTCGGCAAGCAGGTGCGCAACGGCATGCTGCTGCGCGTCGACGAGATCAACGAGCAGGGCGGCGTCAACGGCCGCAAGTTGAAGCTCATCGTCGAAGACTCGGCCTATGACCCGAAGAAGGCCGTGCTCGCGGCGCAGAAGCTGGTCAACCAGGACAAGATCTTCATCATGGTCGGCCACATCGGCACGGCACAGAACCTGGCCGCGATGCCGGTGCAGTTCGACAAGAACGTCGTCAACTTCTACCCGGTGACGGCGGCGCGCGAGATGTACGAGCCGTTCAACCGGCTGAAGTATTCGTTCGCGGCCACCTACTACGACCAGATGCGCGGTGCCGTGCCCAAACTGGTGAAAGAAAAGGGCGCCAAGAAGGTCTGCACGATGTACCAGGACGACGAGTTCGGGCTCGAGGTCGTGCGCGGCGCCGAGGCGGGGCTGAAGACCATCGGCGCCGAGTTCGCCGAGAAGACGAGCTACAAGCGCGGCGCGACCGACTTCTCGTCGCAGGTGGCGCGCATGAAGGCGGCGGGCTGCGATTTCGTCGTGCTCGGCACCATCATCCGCGAGACCATAGGCGCCATCGCCGAGAGTCGCAAGACCGGCTTCTCGCCGACCTTTCTCGGCTCGAGCGCGAGCTACACCGACCTGATCCACAAGCTCGGCGGCAAGGCGATGGACGGGCTGTACGCAACGATGACGGTGCAGAACCCCTACCTCGACGATGCGAGCAAGGCAGTGAGCTTCTGGGCCAACAAGTACAAGACCAAGTTCAGCGAAGACCCGACAGTGTTTTCGGTCTATGGCTACAGCGCGATCGATGCGTTTGCCGCCGGTGCCGCGAAGGCCGGTGCCGGGCTGAACACCGACAGCTTCATCAAGGCGATGGACACGATGACCATGGAGCCTGACATGTTCGGCAGTGCGAAGGTGACCTTCACGGCGACCAAACGCCTGGGCAGCGACGTGACACGGCTGTCGCAGTTGCAGGACGGGCGCTGGAAGGTGATGTCGGAATACTTCAAGCCGCAGTGAGGTGCAAAGCGCTGTGTCGACCTGGGCTTCGGCGTCTGGCCGGGGGGGGGCGAGGCCAGAGTGTGGCGTCGCGGTAGAGTTGAGCTGGCGGTGCGATCGTGCACCTCTTTTGCCAGAACCAACTCCAAAGCGGGTCTCGATGAAATCATTGCGTGGCATTCTTGCGGCGTCGTTTTGTGCGCTGGTGGCCTCGACAGCGTCGGCAGCCATCGAGATCGTCGAGGCGGTCGACTATCTGCCAGGGGCGACGCCCCAAGAAGAGTGCCACTGGGAGGCGGGCGTCGTGCAGTCCAGCGTGACGAAGTCCAGAAACTTCGTCGCCCTGGCCTCTGCATCGTCGTTGGGATCGAGCCCGCGCCTGTCGTTGCAGGTGGTCCAGTTGAAGCTGTCTCGCGCGGCGAAGAAAAGCGAGTACTCGGTCGTGGTCAGGGCCAATGTCGCTGATGCGGACAAGCTGCTCGCCACGCGTGAGTTCCAGGAAGAAGATTCCTTCGACAATGGCCGATCGGGTTGCGACGCTCTGCGCGCCATCGGCGCATCGCTCGGCGAAGCTGTCGGGGGCTGGGTGGCCCAGACGCGGTTCATGAAGTGCGGCATCGACTGCGACGGTATCCATCCGGACGAGCCCATCGTCATGGGCGCACAGGTGTTGCTCGGCGAGGCCGACGCTATCAACGACACGGTGCGCAACGACTGCCGCTTTCCGACCGCCATGGTCAGCCTGCTGGTCAAGACCTTCAACGACTACGATCCGCCGCCGCGCGCGAAGCTGGAATCACGCGCCATCGATGTTCAGCAGTATGCCGGTCGCCGACTGCTGCTTCGCGTCCACAACGTCCATGCGTTGGGCGGCGGCGGCTGGACCGGCCCCAAATGGATGGACATGTCCGGCGAGTTGTGGGACGGGAAAACCTTGGTCGGGAACTTCGACGCGCACACCACGTCGGGGCGGGGACTCACCACCTGTCGATCGGTCGATTCGTTGAGTGAAAGCGCGGCCGACAAGATTGTCGAATGGCTGCGCAGCCCGACGCTGGGTGCCAGCCTGAATTGAGGACGGGCAGGGCGGTGCTGATGGCTGGCCTGGCTCACACACCGAGCTGCCGCGCCGCGAGTTCCTTCATGATCTCTTCGGCGCCCCCGCCGATCATCATCACCTTGACCTCGCGGTAGATGCGCTCGCTCTTCGTGCCGCGCATGTAGCCCATGCCACCGAGGATCTGCACTGCGGCGTCGGCGCACCACTGCATGGTCTGGGTCGCGTGGTTCTTCAACAGGCAGAGTTGCGCGACCCACTCGGCGCCGTTGTCGCCCGCGTCGAGCCGGGCCACCAGCGCGTGCAGCCAGGCTTGCGTGCTGCCCAGGCGCATGCGCATGTCCATCAGCTTGTGGCGCGTGACCTGGCGGGAGGCGAGCGCCGCGCCGAAGGTCTGGCGCTGGTGCGCCCAGTCGAGTGCTTCGTCGAAGCAGACCTGGGCGAACGCGAGCGCGCCGGCCGCCATAAGCAGGCGCTCGCCGTTGAAATTTTCCATGACCATGCGGAAGCCGGCGTTCTCGTCGCCGATCAGGTGGTCGGCCGGCACGCGGCAGTTCTCGAAGTGCAGCTGGGCGGTGTCGCTGCACCACCAGCCCATCTTGTCGAGCTTGGTGCGCGTGAGGCCGGGCGTGTCGCCGGGTACGGCGAGCAGCGAGATGCCCGAGGCGCCTTGACCGCCGGTGCGCACCGCGAGCGTGATCCAGTCGGCGCGCATGCCAGAGGTGATGAAGGTCTTGTCGCCGTTGACGACCCAGTGGCTACCGTCGCGCACGGCGCCGCAACGCAGCCGGGCGACGTCCGAGCCGCCCGAGGGTTCGGTGATCGCGAGCGCCGCGACCCGCTCGCCGGCCAGCACGGGCGGGATCACGCGCTGCTTCAACGCCTCGCTGCCATGCGCGACGATGGGCGGCAGTCCGATGTTGTGCGAGAACAGGCTGGCCATCAGCCCACCGCTGCCCGCACGCGCGATCTCTTCGGTCGCGATCAGGCGAAACCAGGTGTCGGCCGGTGTGCCGCCATAGGCCTCGGGGTAGCCGAGGCCGAGCAGGCCCAGGTGGGCGGCACGGCGGTACAGATCACGCGGAAAGCTGTTGGCCTCGTCCCACGCGTTCACGTGCGGTGCGATCTCGGCCGCGACGAAGGCGCGCACGCTGTCGCGGAACAGTGCGTGTTCCGCGCTGAACGTCACGTCGCCATCTCCACCAGCACCTGCCGCGCGCCGACTTGGTCGCCGACGCGGGTGTGCACCGTCGCCACGGTGCCGGCGAACGGCGCGTGGAGCTGGTGCTCCATCTTCATCGCTTCCATCACCAGCAGCAGCGCGCCGGCCTGAACGTGCGCGCCAGGCGCTGCCAGCACCTGCGTGACGCGCCCGTGCATCGGCGCGCGCAGGCTACCGGCCGTCGCAACGCTGGTCGACGCGGCACCGACGAGGCGCAGGTCCTGCACGGTCAGTTCGAGGCCGTCGCTGAGCCACCAGGCTTCGCTGCCGTCGTGCACCGAACGTGCCGACACCGGCCGGCCGTCGACGACCGCGTGCACCATCGAACGACTGTCGCGCGCCAGGCCTTCGACGCGGTGCACGGCATCGCCGCAGCGCGCCGTCAGATCGGCCGGCGTGCCGGACAGCTGCCACAGCTCGACCCGTTCGCCGACGCGCAGCGGCGAACTGCACGCGACGTGGTTCGACGAGGTCCAGCCGGCCCACAGCGCCGGCGGTGCGGCCGGCGCGAGCGTGGCGTTGGCCGCGGCGATCAGCGCGTGCAGGCCGGTGCCGGTCTCGTTGGACCGGGCGGCGTTGCTGCCGAAGTGCTGGGCCAGAAAGGCGGTCGTGACGCCGTCGCCGGCGAACGCCGGGTGCCGCAGCACGCGCGCGAGCAAGCCTCGGTTCGTGGTCAGCCCCAGGCAGACCGTGCGGTCCAGCGCGTCGGCGAGCTGGTGGATCGCCGCGCCGCGGGTGGGTGCGTGCGCGATCAACTTGGCCAGCATCGAGTCGTAGAACGGGCTGATGACGCAGCCGCTGGCGAGCGCGTGGTCGCAGCGCGCACCGCGCGGCGGGTGCCACAAGCGCACGGTGCCGGATTGCGGCAGGTAGTCCTGCGCCGGGTCTTCGGCGCACAAGCGCACCTCGATCGCATGGCCACCGGCTTCGAAGCGTGCGAGCACCTCTTCTTGCGTCATCGGCAACGGCTCGCCGGCGGCGACGCGCAGCTGCCATTCGACCAGGTCGATGCCGACGAGCGCCTCGGTCAGCGGGTGCTCGACCTGCAAGCGCGTGTTCATCTCCATGAACCAGAAGTGGCCGCGCTCTGGGCCCTCCATGTCGAGCAGGAACTCGACCGTGCCCGCACCCACGTAGCCGACTTCGCGCGCGACCGTCACGGCGACCTCGCCCATGCGGCGGCGCAGTTCGGGCGAGACGGCGGGCGAGGGCGCTTCCTCGATGATCTTCTGGTGCCGTCGCTGCACCGAGCAGTCGCGTTCGCCGAGGTGGATCACGTGCCCGTGCGTGTCGGCGAAGACCTGGATCTCGACATGGCGCGGCGCGAGCAGCGCGCGCTCGATCAACAGGCGTGCGTCGCCGAACGCGGCCAGCGCTTCGGCGGCGGCGCTGGCCAGTGCGGCGTCGAGTTGCGACAGGTCGGTGACGAGCCGCATGCCGCGGCCACCGCCGCCGGCCGTCGCCTTGATCATCAGCGGCAGGCCGACGCGCAGCGCCGCGGCGCGCAACGTTTCGGGGGACTGGTCGTCGCCTTCGGCACCGGGCAGCACCGGCACGCCGGCTGCGGCCATGCGTTGCTTCGCGCGCGCCTTGTCGGCCATCGCCGTCATCGCGGCCGGCGGCGGGCCGATCCAGACCAGACCGGCGTCCATCACGGCCTGCGCGAATGCGGCGTTCTCGGACAGGAAGCCGTAGCCGGGATGAACGGCCTGTGCACCGCCGGCGCGGGCGGCGGCCATCAGCGTGTCGATGCGCAGGTAGGAGTCGGCGGGTCGCTCGCCGCCGATCCCGACCACGGTGTCGCAGGCCTGGGTGTGTGGCGCATGGCGGTCGGCGTCCGACGCGACCGCGATGGTCTTGAAACCCAGCGTGCGCGCGGTGCGTGCGACGCGCGTGACGATCTCGCCGCGGTTCGCGATCAGGATCGAGTCGAATGTGCTCATGGGCTGGCCCAGACCGCCGGGCGCTTTGCCGCGAACGCTTTAAGCCCCTCGGTCGCGGCGCCGCTGCGCAACGCGGCGGCGAAGGCGAGGGCGGCGACGTCCAGCGTGTCG
>Ga0307510_10009117_pt1 | contig 11812 bp, 15 predicted proteins | sample 12_EM_MG_FD_207224 | JGI IMG/M metagenome (GOLD analysis project Ga0307510, IMG submission 207224) | Populus trichocarpa ectomycorrhiza microbial communities from riparian zone in the Pacific Northwest, United States - 12_EM | ecosystem: Host-associated > Plants > Roots > Unclassified | place... | reverse complement strand
TTGGGAACTGGGGATCTCGCATCTCGCGCGCCAGTACGTCATGACCAATTACAGTCTTCTTTTGCTTTTCACACTCCCACATAATGCCCGCAACTTACCGATGAGAAGCCTTCCACGCATGTTACGGGACCCACGATTGGCACGCACTCTTCTCAAGCCTGCCCGTGCCCGCAAATGTCGTCGTGTCCAATTCAGTCTGTTTTCAGATCCGCTCGAAAGCCCCGTTCTCTGTATTGGCTGGGCCTGGGCGGCAAGGAGCTATTCTCAGCTCGGAACTAGCCGTAGCCCGTGAATATGCGTGAATGTTGCTGATCAAACTTTAACTAATTTAACTAGTGGAAAAGCCCCCCGGATGCCACCCCACTCGAGCCCCACTTGCCTCGTGTTCGCAGCTCCACAAACCTTTCCCCGAGGGGAACATGCGCGGCGCGCGATCTTGTTCCCCATGCCATGAACGCGCAAAGAGCGAAAACCGCCACACTCACTTAGAACGAAGGTCTGGCCCCGGACAAACCCCAATTTATCCGCGTTATTCCAGTTCCAGAACGAGTTCCGTCGGGGTCAATGTATCTGTCAACACGAAAACGGCAGATAGGATAGAACACGCGTGTGAGCATGTTTTCCATCATCATTCATCGTTCATTGTGCCGTTCGTCGTCGTCGTCGTCATCGTCAGGAGACTACCTAGTTTGGGTTTACATACAAAAACTTGTTCCATCATTGTACCGTATGACGAGGTGGATTCTCTATTCTTTCTTTTGGGTCTCCGAAGGACGAACGCGTGATACGCGGCCATTCCGCTTTGAGGTCATTGGAGTTCGCGCCGCTGGCGCCATGAGCACTGGCACGCCTCCTGTGCCTTCTGGGTTCTCTTGTATCGTGCCGGCCGCACGTAAATATGGTGTCGCGCAAACCATTTTCGAGCGGGATAGGACGGGTGGCATGCGTGTCCTGGCCAATCATGAATCGAAGCTGCATTCACGGCATTCCTCCCACCCTCTTCACACTTTTCACCTGCATATATGATACCGGTGCTCTCGTACCAGCGAGATCCAGCGGCAAATGCGGCGTCAGTAGCGGTATTCGCTGGTGCTGGAGGGGTTGATGCCATCCCTCCTCAACCCGCGGTCCTGCATTAACGTCAGACAGACTCATATGGGCGCGGGCGTGTCACTCCGACAACCCTGGGTGGAGTTTACGAAAAAGAGAACATTCTAAAGCAGGACAACGACCTCCTCTGCACCACACGCACACGCCTTCTCGTCCGTCAACGTCAAAAAGAATACAGATGCTTCCAGAAGATGGCTCACATAAGCAATAACATTCGTCGATATGCTGACATGAAATGGCAGCGCCCTACAAATGATGGGATGACGGGTTGGGGTTATTGGGTGCTGAGTAGAAAGTCGTACCAATTCCCAGGATTTCAATCGCACGACATGAAACTTTCTGAACGGAGTGAGACTGTCAGTACAGTTGCCCCTAGCGCTCAATAACGGCAATTGAAAAGAACCCGCTGGTTGTAAGCCAACCGACGGTGGCCTGCATGCAGACCAAACAAAAAAGGAGATAATTTACGGGCGATAACCCATCAATGGATAACCATAAGATGCCCCTTTCTCTTTTCGTTTGTCATCGATCGGTGAGTCGAACTTTCCATAAACCGCGTGTTGAGGCGGGATTGTCGGCTCATCCCGCCTCAGACGCGAGGATCTCGTTCGGCCTTTGCCGTCGTGTCTCAGCGGCCGGCTAACCACCGTGGTGAGTGGATTGGTGCCAGCATGCATGGCATAGCTTTGCAGGTGATACGCTCACCCGTCCATCACCTCACGGTAAACAGCAAGTCCCTGATGAACCTGGAGGCAGTGCGCGGTTTGAATGGTAAGGGATCGACGTGGCCAGTGCCAGTTTCAGTGCCACACCAAAAATCCTGTACTGTCATTGATACCCTTCTCACTTTTATTCCTCACATTCTCTGTGCATCGGGCTTGTCAATGCGACGATACGATGCGGTGACGTACCATTACAGTAATCGAAAACACGTTTCGAAAAAAAATAAATCACATTTGGCACCTGGACCTGTATGAGTACGAGGCGGCCCAATCAAATTGTAAGGTGGTTATCCCCGGGTTCTCACACTCTCGGAAAGCAAATACCGAACGAAATCATAGGGCCCCTATGAAAGTTAGAGATTGGAGATTGCACAAAACCGTAGCCGGAAAGGGGCGGGAACGAAACCGATTGGATATAAGTGTTTGGATGACCCCCCGAAACTCCCGGAACATTCGCAGCTTCTCTACAGTACCAGGATATTTTGTGTGCGCATATCTGTTGAGAAGCTCCGCTCGCCGCGCGATCCGCGCTTTTCATAGATTTGGGCAATAGACGACGACTGTGTAAAGACGTCACATGATGAAAAGCTGTACAGAGAAGCAAATCATATTTTCTTCGCGATATTACGGTTATTTTCCACTTTTGGTACGATAAGGCAGGTCAATAATAACAGGGATGATGAGACGCCAAAAAAGCTACGATTTGTTGTGTGACACCAAAAGACAAAAGGAAGTTTGACTGTAAATTAGATGCGCAGGTTGGGTTGGGACGCGGCAAGTGGGCCATAGAGACAGACAGTTGGCAATCGATAAACAACACATTTACGAAGAGGTGGACGAAAGAATTTAGCCGAAGGACAAAAAAGGAGAGTGATCGAGAAGGAGTGGAAGAGTCCGTCGAGAATATGACAAACAATGAAAACAGGAATGGAGATAAAGAGTGTGGCGAGGTGGCGAGGACGCGCAGTGAGTGACCCCGAGTGATTGAGCGGGTTTGACATATCCGCGCTGAGAAAGGAGGGGTTAGAACAGAAATAGGAAAACACACAGACCTCAGTAAATATGCGTAAGATAAAATGCACATGAGAGAAGCAGAAACAGTAGGAGAGACGCAGAACAGGGATAGAGAAAATGAGAGATCGCCAAGGATATAATAAACACTTGATCACAACACAAGGCAGGGAATGGGAGCTGACGGAAAAGAGAAAAAAACAGGGCGGTGGGAAAAAAAAACGAGTTTCGGTTGAGCACCCTATGTATACCTGGTGGCGGCAGCATAATCATCTGCTGTAGTGGGAGAAGGAACAGGTTGCGGATAGACGCCACCACGTTCTGTACCATCAAATGCGTTGGGATACGCTGCCGCAGGATAGCCATTTACATGGGGGTGTGAATAGTCGCCACCACCGCCGTACGTGGTCACACTGTACGAGGGGTATTCTTGTGTTAACTGAGATTGAGGCGACGAATGCGTGTCTGCTTCTGAAAATTTGAACGCAGGTGGCGGAGTGTAAGGAGACTGCAGGCCGCGCAATCAGTTAGTCGGTGGTTTGACCACCGAGTTAAGCTAGGAAGGAAATAAAAGCGACTCACGCTCTGGGTCGAATGAAGAGCAAGAGCAAGCTCCGAGCTTCCGCTCGATTGGGGGGGAATAGGTGATTGGCCTACCCCAACGCTGCTCAAGTTGAGGCGCTCGCAGTCGGACGTAGGTGAAGGATAGGTGACGGTCCCATGCTCAGACACATACCCGTCGCTCCCCGCTCTTGCCGGGCTCGGACTGCATTCCCCTGCTGCGCCACCACCTACATGTAGCCTGCTCAACATCTCACTCGTCGATACACATGACCCTCGCCGACCATCTTCGTCAATCCCGTGGCCCTCGCTGGTGACGTCTGAAAAGTACGGACCGGCGCTACTCGCAGTGCTAATCGTCGTGCCCGTATCGCTCGCCGTGCCATACAGCGAGACGACGGACCCAACCGAGCGTCGGTATACCCCACTCTCCATCGTGAAAGTGTATTCCGATTCGAGCTCCGACGAAGGAGTAGAGGGCTTGCGCTCAGGAAACTCATAGCCGCTGGTTGGTGCCAAACCTGTAGTCCCCACAGAAGGTGGCATACCAAACGAGTACCCCGCGTCCGGTGCGAGCGCCATCGCGGCCGTACCAGCACCAAACGGATCTGGGTTGTTCCATGCGAACGCATCCTGCTGCTGCTCTTCCTCCTCAAGCGGGACGACGCCGGTTGGTGTAGGAGGGTGCGATTGGACGGGCATCGGTGGTACAGGTGCTGAGAGATGCCGTGACTGAGCGTTCGGTGCATGGAAAATAGCCGGGACAGATGCACGATGTGCAAGGTTCGGACGGCGTGACTGCGATTGGAAGGGGTGGAACCGCGCCGGATGGTGAGTCTGTGAGGCATGTACACCAACGCCACCAGACGGTGCAAAGCGGTTCGTGGGGAGGCCGGGCATGTCCATACCTTCCGAAATGGAGGCACGCATGTACGGTGCCGCTTGGGGTGGTGATAAACCAGGGGGTGGGCCCGACGGCGGTGGATAATCTGTGTGCGTGGCAGAGGAGCGACGGATTGGCAGAGCATACGGATGTTCTGCCAGTGCACCGGTGGAGCGGCGGTGGTGAAGGATGTGAGGAGGCAGGACGGGAGGGGGGAACGAAGGGGGTAGGTGATAGCCATTTTGATGTGAGGAAAGCAGATGTGGCGCTTGAGGTGGGAATGTTGAAGATGGTAATTGTGGGGGCGATGGATCTTGAGGGGGTACGAGGCTGAGAACGGGGAGGGAGCTACGACGGAGGCCGTATGCCGAAGAGTTCGACTCGGGAAGAGAACGAGTGGGGATAGGATGGTGTTGTTGGTGATCGGGCAAGTCGTTTGTTGGGGGTGTAGGGAGTTGTGGGGGTTGCCATGATGCATTCTGAGGTGCGCGTGGAGACGGCTCGGGCGTCTGGGGCTCGTTCTTGGTGACGGGGGATGCGCCTGATGGAGGCACTGAATCGGCAACAACGTCTGGCGTAGCCTCCGGGGATGGTGAAACATCAGCGGGGACCGAGGCTGTGGAGGCTGTGGCAGCGGAGACGGTGGACCCACCGATGGAGGAGGTAGGGGTGGGCGACGAGTCCTTTTTGGCGAAGACCTTCTTTTCCTTTGCGCGCCTATTTTGGAACCACACCTTTTCGTGAAACGATATGAGGTCAGATATTCCTGTGTCGAGGAGGGGAAGGAAGGGGAGACGAAAGAAAAACGCGAGTAGAAGAAGAGGGGAAAAAAGAGAGTGGGGAAGGAGAGAGTGGGACGGACGAGGCACATACCTGAACCTCCCTAGGCGACATCTTGAGTTTTTTGGCGAGCTCTTTGCGCTTTGGCGCGTTCGGTTTCTTGTCAGTGACAAAGACGCCCTCCAATATCTCGAGTTGGGCCGGGGTGGTGCGCTTGCGAGTCTTGATGGTGTTGGGAACGTATGTATAGAACATTTTCGAGTCCACCTTTGCAGGATCCACGCCGGGTGGAATGAGAGAGGGGATATAGTGGCGATGGGTAGGAGCTAGTGCTGGTGCGGATGGTTGTGATATAGAGGGAGAGAAAGAGGGGGCGGGCGAGTTTGAATGGTCACCAACTAGCATAATCCTTAAGAAGGGTGACGAGAAGGGAGGGGAAGGAAAGAGTGGGGATGGAGAGGGGAGATGAAGGGGAGGAGAAGAGAGAGAAGGTTGGAGTGAATGGGAGAGAGAGAAATAAGGACAGGGACAAGTCCAAGGCAAGCCAACTTTGAGCCAAAGCCAACGGCACTCTCTTGTTGGAAAAAAACCGACGAAACGAAACGGTAAACGGGCTCTTTTTATTTTTATTTTTATATTTTTACGTCTTACACAGATCGAGATCTCGTCCCAGTAACTCAACTCAACTCACAACTCAATTTCTTTTTTATCCTTCTCGATTTCCCACCATTTTAAAATAAATTAAAATAAAAATTATAAGCTGCAAGTGAACGATCCCCGTTTCTGATCGTCCATCATCCCTCCTTCTCTCCCATCACTCGTCCCACATACACATCATCAAAACAATTACCCGATCCTCCGTGTCCTCCACCTCTTCTGCCTTTCTTCCTTCCTGTCCCCTCAGTCTCTGACTTTTCCTTGCGCCTACCTCCTGGGCCCAGATCCTGTCATTCGTGCTTCTCGGTAAAGCGCTGCCGTCAGGGGTGTCTGATTACGCCCTAAATTCCAATTTTTTTTTTCTCAATTTCAAACTCCGATCTCAACTTACATCTTGATCTCACCCCGCTGTCTCGTCCCCTTTATCTCCCATGTCCGCTCGTTTCGCACTTTTCATTCCCTTTTGGCATGGCATAACTTGGGCATACTATATTTTGCACATGAACAACTACTAGAGGGAACAAAAAAAAAGCTACTCTTAGCAAAGCATCAATAGGGCGTTCGTACGTATTCAAAAAGCAACTATGGGGACCGGAAACCAGTTTGGTGTATCATACTCGATTCTTTTTTGCTAACTGCTGTATATATAGTAGTTGGGAATGGATTGTATGCATGCAATGTGGTTAGATATGTAGGGATGGATCAATGGGTGACGAAAAAAATTGTACGAAAAAGAAATGTATAGGCATGCCTCGTCGTCTGTTTCAGTCATCCGTCGACGGGGTGGCCAATCCATCCTCCATGGAATGTATGGTCAGTGGCGCGCTCTAGTAAAGCATAGCACCGAGGGTGAGGCACAAGGTACGCTCCCGACAGAATCGCATCAATGTTCCGGATACAATTTGAGGCAATTGCGACCCGCCTCAAAACTCGCACGCGACGGGGCACTTCTGTTCGGGACCGGGGGCCAAAGGGCGGATGGATGGGAGGTGAATAGCTTTGGGTCCGGTGATGAAGATGAGAATGATGATGATGGTGATGATGGTGATGATGGGTGGTGATAGTGATGAAGAGTCAACCAAAAATGGTCAAACAGTCGAGGAAGGCGGGTCATGCGGCACACAGATGGTAAGCAAAAATAAGTGGCGCTGGCGCAGATAGTAATCGGAACGAATGAGCAAATACAAAGCCAGGGGGAGCACCGACGAGGAGTGACTGCTACCTCGGCGTGCATCCATCACGCGAAAACGGAGATCAAGGCACGATCTCGCAAACCTGAATTGTTGACAGGCAGCTTGGTGAGGCATTTGTGTCCACCTACGCGCCTACGTCCATCGCGTCCCCGGCGCTTGTTTCGGTGGCGGTCACCACCACCGCTGGATCATGACCCAATACTCCTGCGAGGAAGCCGGCAGGCACGCCTGCCAGAGGAGATGCCGTGAATGGTGGCTCACCCGCGCGTTGTGCTTCCTCCATCAGCCGCTCCATCGCGGCCCGGGTTCGCACCACGACAGGATGCTCGCACACACCCCCACTCTCGATCCGCGCAGCGGGATTAGAACGTAGTAACGCGACAAGCAACCCCCGCAGCTCTGTCGATATGTCTGCAGGAAAGTCAACCTGCGAGAGGTCGTCTTGTCGGAGTCGGTGCCATGGCTCGCCCCTGTGGATTGCGGTGATAGGCGAACAAGAAGGAATGACATGGGATCGAGTGTTGGGTGTGCATGTGAGCCAAGTCGGAGGTGAAAAATATCAAGCGAGAGGGAATCAGCGGTCGGCTCACAGTAAAGTTTCAGGGTGATGGGAAAACACTTACTCTCCAGGCACGACAATGTTCGACGCCGTTTCGAGCACGGTGATTCCAAAGCTACAACTCTCGGTTAACTCGGGCACGATATCAATACTGTACGTGAAGCAGAGAAACGAACCTGAACATATCCGCGGCTTTACCGTAACGCCCCTGCAATACCTCCGGTGCTAGATACTGCTTATCACCTTCGCGCTCAAAGGCCGTCCTGACCGCACGCAAGGATGCCTCCGGGCCTGCTGGCGATGTCAACACCGGACCAGGCCACAAGGACGCCATTCCGAAATCGCCTATCTTGAGCCGTCCCTCGCGCGTGATGAAGACATTGGCAGGCTTGAGATCCAAGTGGATTGCACCGGCGCCATGAATAAAGTGAAGACCCTAAAACGGGGAACAAACAGCGCCCGATGTCAGCTTGGTTCCAGACCGACCGACTGACTGACAGTCGGCTCGCCCCGCCCGTGACGGACCGTGCGCTTGGCACTGAGGCTAAGCCAAAAGCCGATCAGGGACAAAGCGAGAAACTCTGGAGACGTACGTTGCTCAAGTCTGCGATGATCTTCCACACCCTTGCTTCGTCCAGCCAGGGGAACGTCCGTCCGTATTCCCAAAGGAAGTGAGCAAAGTTCCCAAATTCGCACAGCTCCGTCTGGATGTACAGAGCGTCATCCTGTTCCCAGCTGTCGATGTACGCCAGCACGTTGGGATGTCGCGTGCCTGAGCCATTTGCCACTGCATACGTGCTGGACAGATGTTGGAGGATCTCGACCTCCTCACGTAGCCGAAATCTAAAAAGGAGTTCAGTCAGTCTGTAAGTGCACAAAAGAGAAGAGAGAGAGGACGGGGCTTCGGGGTCACATGAGCCATGACTGGCCAGCGAGCAAAAATGACAAGATGAATGGAAGGATGGGCCATCCATCAAAGGTAAACGGACAGGAAACCAAACCAAACGGGATTTGATCTACCTCCTCGCCACGCCATTATCGGAAAGGGGACGGAAAAGGAAAGAATTGTGAGAAGAAATCTGACCTATGTCGGACACCCTCAAACCGCTTCGACCTTTTCACCGCCGTTATGTCTCCACTCGTGCCTGGGCTTGAACCGCCATCTTGTCGCCGCACTTTCATCGCCTTACCAAATTCGCCGCTACCCAGCTCCCCTATCTCCACAAACTCACGCTCGAACCTACCCGGTTGCGCGTAGGTTTCAAACGAGGAACTGAGACCGCTTAGCGAGGTCCGCCCGTGATGTACGTCACCTCGCGGCAAACTTTGCTCTTGTCTGCAAGCACTCTCCTGCTGCACCGTCTGCCGACGTTTTGTGGGCGAAGCAAGCGTCGTCGTCGTCGTCGATGCATCTGACGAGTTGGATGCGGTCCGGTTCAATGTGAGGTGGCTTGGGATGCTCGACTTGATCGGGGAAAGCCTGGGCGGAATACGTGGAGGTGGGAGTTGCCAGCCTGTTACACAAATCTATCAATTCCTGTGCGAGATGAAGCGAAAAGGGAGTTGAGACGCACTGTGCATGGTACTTGTAGTGGCGCCAATGGGGCTACCATCCCCACTCATACTCCCGCTCCCAGCCGTAGTGCTTGAGATGGCGCCGCTGCTGCTTCGGCGTAACAACCATCCCGTACCTGCGGCTTTGCTGACACTAGGCCGCCCAAGGCCAAGCCCATCGTATAATGCTTTGCGTTCGGTTGGACTAGCGTCATGTTGACCCAAATCCTCGTCGCTGTCCTCAGCGCTTGGTGCAGAGCCACGACCGCGGTTCATCTTGGACAGTAGCGGGAATGCCGCCGGCAAGCTCTTGCGTGGCATCGTCTTCTTCCGTTTGGCTTTGGTTTTGTCGGTTTGTCCCTTGGCGCAGCCTTCTTCATTGTCGTCCTCGCCCTCATCATTTCCAAAGTCAAACCCGATCTTGCTCGCGACGGCGCTTTGCCACAGCCGGGCACCCCCAAACGCTGCGGCCGTCTTGACTCGCTTCTGTGGAGTGCCAGGTGGGCGCATCCCTCCACCTCCATCAACACCCCCTAGCTGTGCGTGTTCGCCGTGCCGAGCCGCTTGCATGAGTGTGTTCAAGATGAATGCATCGACTGACCCGACATCTGACACGCCGAGCGACGAGGCAGTAGACGAGGAAGGGTTTAAGAGCGGCCAGCCGGTGCTTGTGGATGGACCAAGGATCGGCGTGATGAGCTCCTGGTCGGAACTGCCACTTCCGAGTGTGCTCACGCTCGTGGACGCACGCGGCATTGAGAGGCTCACAGACTCGGAGCGGCCAAGAGTATACCGATGTCGTGGCGCTGGTGGTACAAATTCAGGCGCACCATTTGGGCCAGTACCATTGGTCTCGTCCTCAGACAGCACGATACCCGAGTCGCGAGGGCGATATTTCTTCTGAAGCTTGGATATACCTGGGGCAACTTTGGAACGGGGTGATGGCGTACTTTGCATCACATTGACACTGAGAGAGGATACGATGGGGGTGCTGTCCCACCCGAAACTCGTATCTGAGCCAATGTCGCGTGAGTGCACAAAGCTGCTGCTGCTGAAAAATAGATCCACCGCGCCTTCATCGTCCATAGCGGGTACGTCCACTTCGACCGGGGCAAAGTCGCTTTCATCTTCGTCAGAGATTTCGCCCATTTCGGCCTCACGCGAGGGCATGAATTCTGATGTGGGGGACGAAGAAGTCGCAGGTATCGCCCAATTGCCACCAAAGTCGCTTTCGCCAGCCTTGCTAAAGAGAGGCGAGTCAGGTCCTGCATAACTGTGTCGAGAAGCAGCACCCGGACGTCCAAAGTCGGGCTGGGGTCGCGAATGTGCCGGTGTACTGCTCGCGTTCATCGGCGACTCAATTGCTATCACTGTGGCTGGTCGTGGGCGTGCTGGTGTTGCCGAGGATACGGGACGGCGGGGGATGGCGGGACCAAAGAAGAGTGTCGCGCTGCCGGAGCTCTCGATACGCTTGTTGGGAGAGCGTAGCTGCGCGCTGGAGGGTTTTCGCGTGCGCATCAGAGCTTTGGCATCATCACGCCTTGTACGTGACGAAGAATTAGGCGCGTTGCTAGCATGTATTATCCGTTGCCGGCGCCTAGGGGACGCCATAGGTGATGAAGGTGTGGATGAGGTACAGGAGCGTGTAGTGGGAAAGGCGACGCTAGACGTGGTCGACCTACGCTTTGGTTTTGCGGCAGCGAGAGTGTGAAATAATGACTAGACCACATTTTAGCAAGCGAAGACAAAAAAACACTTCCACATGATAAAGACTATGACTCACATGCGAACCACTGCTGGTGCTGTCCATCAACTCTTGGCTTACCGGCCGACTGCGGGCCAACCGCTTGGTAATGTGACCACCAGGGGACACGTCGACAGCCTCTTCCTCCTCACCCAAGATAGCATCACTCTCCTCCTTGTCTATCCGTAAGCGAGCAAGGGTCGCTGATTCGGTACGCAAAAGACCCTCTGTCTCTTGGCTAGCACGTTCGCTTCGAAATTTTGGCGCGCGAAGAGGTGCGAGACGGCCAAAGGAGCCAGCCCCAGCGGCCTTTGTCACGCAAAGGGGAGTCATGCCGCGCTTTGGATAAGGAGCTGTGACCGGTAGTGGTGTTGGTTTCCGCTTGATACCGACGGTACCGGACGACGCTGAAATATTGCATGGTACAGAGGCCTTCGTGGCTGGAGTCGAGGTGGCCAAGGTGTGGATAGTCGTTGTGCAAGTGGGAGATGACGGGCTGGTGAGCGCTGAGGGTGGTAGCGGTGGCGGCATCAAGGCTCGCTTGACTCTGGGGTTGGATGGTCGAGCAGTGACCTTTGGTTTTGAACGAGAGGGAGACGAGCCAGTTGAGAGGAAGAGGCCCTCGTCATCCTCTACAGGAGCTGAAGGTACGATGGATTGGCCCTTGTTCAGTGATGGCTTTGGGGCTTGTGAAACTCGCCCAGGATGGACTCGGAGAGTCCTGGCAGTAGACGTAGACGAACGGCCGAATATGTCCTCTGGCTCCATGGGTCGAGTGTCTAGGTCAGAGTCACCATCAAGGTCTGAATCTGGAGGCACGAAAGATTTCCTGCGGAGAGGGGATGGGGTAAGCGCTTGTGAGCTATACTTGTTGCGCAAATGACGAGATGAAGGCATTGAGGGAGAGGTAAGGGAAGGGTGGTGTTGGGCACGGTTTTGTTGAGTTTGTTGTTGCTGTTGTTGTCGTTGAAGAATATGGTGATGATTGTGATGATAAGGGGTGAAAAGAGAATGAGAATGAGAAGAGCGTAGGATCAT
>Ga0307510_10009116_pt1 | contig 11814 bp, 9 predicted proteins | sample 12_EM_MG_FD_207224 | JGI IMG/M metagenome (GOLD analysis project Ga0307510, IMG submission 207224) | Populus trichocarpa ectomycorrhiza microbial communities from riparian zone in the Pacific Northwest, United States - 12_EM | ecosystem: Host-associated > Plants > Roots > Unclassified | place... | reverse complement strand
AATGGGTTGACCATAATTTCTCTATACAAAGAGACGCACACACTTGTAGATTGCATGATATTAATTTTCTTATATCATAAAATCCCAAGCTTTTATTCCATTGAAGGAAAATCATATTTTCATAAAATAAAATGCATATAATAGTACCAAAATTCTCTAATCAATCTTATACGAAAAGTAATGATTAATTCCAAGAGAAACCAAAACTTAGAATAATAATAATAATAATAATAATAATAATAATAATAAACAAATCGAATGGGTCACAAATCTAAGCCCATGCAAGCTTCTTTTTGTTTTTTACCATGTTGGAGTTAACCACTGCCATTCTAAACACATGAATGTCAATAACATCAATTTTCAGTGTCAGAAAAGGCATCCTCTCTCATCAATTATCTCCTCTCTCAAACGTAAATTAAATAAAACATCATTTAAATATAATCGCTACAAAAAAATAAAGATTTAAATATAAACACAAAATATAGCAACAAATAAAAAATCCCCTCAACCAACCAAGACTTCAAAAGTACAATCTAATAAAAAATCATAAAACCAATCTAACACTTCAAAAATATCATTTACTGAAAGTCCTTCCAAACAATCCAAGACTTCAAGAATGCCATTGAATGAATAATAATGATTAATAAAACCACATTTTGTTAATGGATAAAAAATGAATTTTGAAATAAACGCTGCTGCTGCAATAATTGTTTTCTTTACCTTAGATGTCTGTGAAAAAATAATTTTATTTCGAAAAGTATTTTTTAAATTGCTGAAAAATAAATTATGTTTTGATATTTGATAATATCATAAAAAATAAATTATGAAAAAATAAATTATTTTCTAATGTTTAAATAAAAAATAAGATAAAAATCATTTTATAGACTTCATTACATGTATATTTATAAAAGTTGATAAATAACACATTTTTGAGTTACTATCTTTTTAAAACAGTACAGTTTTTATTTTTATAAGAAAAAATTTAGTGTTTGTAGAACATTGATAATAAATTTCTTTTTTATATATCCTAATTTTATAACACAATTTATATGATTTAAAATATATGATTATTGTATAATATAACATATTTTGTATTCAAATATATTTTTTAGTAATAGTATCTAAATTAAAGTACTATAAGTAATAATATATCAAATTAATATACTTGTGTATTAATATGTCCTAATATATTATTTCCTATATAAATATACTAGTAATTTGTTATTTTTTTTAATAATATTATATTTTCAAAATTTTATTAATATATTATTATTTTTATATATAAAAATAATAAATAGTTGTACCATTTAAGTTTTTAAATCTTTTATTAAAAATATTTTCTGCTTTTTTAAATCGAAAAACACTTTTCTCCATCTAAAACTTATTATTTTCTTGATTTTCTTAAAACAGGAAACTTCAGTACCCAGTTTTTCATAATATAATCAAACATGAAAGAGCTAGAAAAATACTTTATAGAAAAACACTTTCCAGCAAACAAGACCTTAAAAACATACTTTTCAAAAATCATAAAATATCTTGAACTTCCAGATCATGCACGATGATAACGACTTCCATTGAATATCATGCATAAATAGCTAGCCTTCACAGGCATCTGGATTTTAAAAGACTGCGTAACTGGACAACAGGCATCAGCTGCCCAATCGTTGGACAAATTTTTAGTCAAAATAATTCTCGGCATGTAAAGTAGAGCAAGCTCATTAACAACACATCATTTTCAATCTCTAAAGCATTTTCCTAGCTGGTAAGCCTGTAGGATTCTGGACAGGGTAGCCATTCTGAGGTGTAATTATTGACCTTTAAGCAGATCCAATCGTTTATGCCAAGATTAAATCCAGAACACAGTGGAATTAAAACCAAGGAAAAAAGAAAATGAATTAAAACCTCATTCCTGGTACATTCACAGATCTCTAAAGCCTAAACACTCGGAGTACCGCCGAACATGGCGGAATAAGATGTAGATGTGATGTAGAGCACAAATTCTGTCATTTATTCTTCAAATTACCCTACATACCATCTTGTCCAACCAAAAATGTTGAAGCTCTTTGCATACGATGGTTATTAGTCCACTGTCTATCCATCCCTTTCTGATAATACAAAATAAGCAGATGTTAGGTCCTGCTGCTCATCCCATGCACCTCAAGCCTACTGAAAAAAAAAAAAAACAATGTGCAACCTAATTACCTCAATTTGACATAATAGAGACTCTAAAAAATTGCCACATCCAAGTAATCCCCAATCTGCATAAGTGAAATACAAGTTAGTGACATTCAAATATGGTTATGATACAGTTTGTGAGAGAGGGCCATCTTGGTTTACCTGGAAGCCAAGCTGAGCCAATGCTTTGTTGTCATCGAATTTCCCATTTCTATGAGAATTGGTCTTGCCCACCTTCATCAAGCAATGTAGAATTCACAATCAGATGAAAATAGAACTTTACAGCAGGTCTCATTATACCTCAAGCAGGACAGCAGGCAAGCATTAATAATGCTAAAATGAATATTAAGATTATATTCACCCATCCAACAGATGCTTAAATGCAAAAATGAAATACAAGGACATAAACTGACTCTGGAGAAAAGGGGTCATGTAACATATAAATGTGATATGAGATCTTCACATATAATTTTTTGGGATGATAGCACTGAAATGAAACAAGGAAAATAGCATGATTTGTTCTTACTCTTGGTGATACCCATCGAGAAAAGATGACAAACATGATTGTAGCCAAAGAACATTGAAATGATGCTTTTGCACAAGCCATGGGTTGATGTCACCATAAGCTTTTGAAAGATGGGGGAGGCGATAGGAGATGGCTTGTGCATTCAGCATATATGAATCAAAAAAGAAAAAGAAAAAATATCCTCGCATACACAGTGCACAGAGAGAACTAACCTCTCGTACTACAAAACGACCATTTTTATCAGGATATACAAAAGCAAAGGACAGTCTTGCATCTCTTCTCCTAGCTGCTGGAGTCACCTCTTTGACCTGTGAAAGAGATGGGATAAAAATGGCGCCAAAAATACTAGAACTAAAACACTCAATGCAGAAAATAGCATGCATCACCACTGAAAATAAGAAACAGTTGATTTGGCATAGGCATGAATAGTGCATTCATGGAAGAAAACAAAAATTAAGAGACTGTTCTGATGTACTCATGAATTCTCAAACACCAAATATGTTTAGTCAATACCATTTCAAGAGCATCCATGACCCCAATTTCTAATCTCATTACATCTCTGCACAGAATAATATCGCAAAGAAACAGATTCTGCTCTGTGGATAGCTAAACCACACTTCCTCCAGGATGCAGGACCTTAGAGAAAACCATAATGGGTAGTTTTACAACCTTAATTTCTAATCTGGTTTTATCTTATGAACAATTGCTTCTGAAAAAACAATGAGATCCCACATGGAGACCAGCAGATCAGAAACTGCCCCGGGGAAAAAAAGAAATTTATCACATAAGATTCCAGTGCTATCCCCAAAAAAGTAGTAGAACCCCTCCCCTTTCTTAGAAAAGGAAAGACAAGAGCTTCAAACTTCCAATTGCGAGTATCAAGTATCCAAGCTGATTGTCTTTTATGTATATCTTATTCTAAGAACTTATGACATCTGCAAATAAAGAAATAAGAACAGACTGCATGTTTGCTCCAACTCTACTATGCAATCTCCTTGTCCACGCACCCCCCCCCCCCAAAAAAAAAAAAATAAATAAATAAAAATCCTTAAGTTCAGCCTCAGCCCATACTGAAAGGAAACCCAATGCAAAAGCATTTGGATGCTTCACAACCTTGGGAGAGCATTCACTCCTAGGCCATCGCCCATAAACGACAAGCCACTTCCCATTCAACGTGTATAAACAAGGCAATACAACATCATCTTAACTTACCAGATCAGTTAACTCGCGAAGAGTGGCATCCTTCCACGTATAAATTTGAACCTCATCTTTCGGCTCCTTGCCTCTCACTGCAAAATCCTCGTTGCTATGATGATCTCCAATCTGCCAGGAAATTCAGTAAGTCACAAGGTACAGTTCAATTTCTATAAAGATTATTACAATTTGTACCAAAAATTAAAAATACCTTAGTGAAAACCCGAAGCAATAGGGGACATGTCTGCATATTAAAAAACAAAATAAACAAAAATAATAATTAGAGAGGTGTAGTACATTTGCAACCCTAGAAAAATCCAGAAAGGGAGAAAGAAACGTGTACCTTCTCACGATCAATAGGAGGAGGAGGAGGAGGAGGAGGAGGAAAAGCTCTTGCAGTAAGAGCAAATGGTCTACCTCCTTGTCTCCTCTGCATTTCTGCCATTCCCGCCATCGATCGTTTTTTTTTTTTGTTTTGTTTCCCCTTGCAGACACTCTCAAGAGAACAGTAGAGAAGCTTCCTCGTGTTTGCTCCTTCGAATTGATAAAGTGAATGATAGTATGAAATATAATTTGGGTTTTGGGTCTGGGCTGGAGAAGTCTCTCGATAAGCTAAATCTACTTCGAATTCAGCCCATTGGATCTGTGACTTTATTTTTAGAAAAGTAACTACATCATTATCGGCATGCATGCATTACATTGGGGGTAGAATTAATTTTTTTTAAAGGAAAAAAATATCAAGTTATTACCTAAAATAAAGAAAAAGTTTTAATCATGAAATCAAAATTTAATGTATTTTCAATGACATTTTTTAAAAATATTTAGAGGTGATATATCAGATGATATTTTTTAAATATTTAGAGGTGATTTATCAAACAATATTTTTTTTTTAAATATTAAAATAACAATATATTTTACCTAAAATATAAAATTTTTTCATGTTTATATTACCTTAGATCCTATTGAAACTAAACCTGATTGAAACACTAAAAAAACCAGCAGATAACGAGTAGGTCACAATGGGAAAGATAACTCGACGCTGCATCAAACTAGATGAGCGAAATTTCTTTTGAGAAATAATGCTGAGAATATTTACATCGACGTTACGGCGAAAGCCCAGCAGGCAACACCTTCTAATTCCTTGGATCAGGATACAAGAAGCGTTGCTTCCCAGCCAAGAGGGACAAGCATCTACTTGATGAAATATGAGCCGCTTGGAATACATGGTGTAATGGAATAGAACCTCACCTACTGTACAGTTATTCTCATGATGAATACACAACAACGATGCCAACCCCTCTCAGAACATTACATCCAGCCAAGCTGCTACACAGCCCATAAACCCATCTTGGCATCTTTCTGCCATTCTCCCTTCATAAATCAGGTAAATTTGGTAGCTCCAGGCAGAAAGCAGTTTGATTTAAAAAGTAAGATTTTTTCGAATAGATGAAATGAAATAAATTCTTGTCAAATCCCAATGCTCCAAACAATCTGTAAATGATTTAAAAAGAGTCAGAAAATTTGTTGTGTGAATTAGGTTTCGTTCTTGTACCACTGTGCAAGATCTAGGGTTTTCTCTCGTGTTTCCTTTATTTTCCTTTTCGGTTTTGTCTTCATCTCTTTCCATCCTTTGATCCTCTGGTTTTATCAATGCTGCTCCTCTCTCATGTCTACTCTATAATAAACTGATTAGAGTAAGGGCAGTTTAAGTGGCATATCAAATTCTTTGCCCCATCTTCAAAGTTTTAGCCAGCATAATAGAGAAAAGATAAGTATACCACAAATTAATGTTGCTGCAATGCAATTCTTCAAACAAGTTCAGAGAAGTAACGAAAAACCTCTCTTTAGACGGTCAAAAGTACGTAAATGGTTTATGCTGGCTGCATGCTTTGGCCACTCTTGCCTATTGATGAAATTATTCGTGGAAGAAAATCTGATTTTGTAAAAACTTGCAACTCTTCTGGTTTTGGTTTAATTTCACGTTGAATAGCATACACACAATTGATTGGTTCTGATTAGGTTTTCATGTAAAGGAGTAAAGATTTTTACTGTGATAGAAAGATATCAGAATAAATACCACTATTTTTATATTTACCGACGGAATTTTCCGTTGGTATTTATACTATCATTCCATTGGTAATTAATTTACCAATGAAATTACTGACGGACATGCTCCGCCGGTGAATCTTTCGTGGGTAATTTTTTGTTCGTCGGTAAGTCCGTTGGTAATAAAAAAAAATATTATTACCGATGAATTTACCAACAGAAAAAGCGCGTAAAAAAATTATCCACTCTATTCTGTCGGTATTTCCCTCAGAAAAATACTGTATGTAATTCCGCCGGTAATTATTTAAAAATATTTTTTAAAAAATCCAATTTACAAAACTATAAAATAATGAAATTAATATAAATCAACACTCTATAATACTCAAAACGCTTGGAAAAAAGAAGAAAAAAATCATATGAAAAAAAAATCCCACAACAATATTCATACAATTATTAAGAACAAAAAAAATAAAAAATAAAATAAAAAAACAAATATAGTGAACAAAAAAACACGAAAAAAGAAGAAAAAAGAAAAATCTTACGTTAATGTAGTTGCAAGTGAAGCTAAGAAGAGAAAAAAAAAAACAAATTCATACCGTATATTAATTAAAAAAACTAAGAAGAAAAAAGAAGAAATGAGAAGAATACATACATGAGCATGGAAAAAAAGAGAAGGAGTTGAGGAGAGAAGAGAAGAGAAAGAAATGGATATTGATGTTTTTTACATATGGAAAAGAAGAAGAACAAAGGAGCCCCGTCTGTTATGAAATTAAGAATTCAAGGCTTTTTATTGAGGCGTTTTACCGACGGATAATTAAATATTAATATTTTTAATCATTTCATCGGTGATTTCGTCTGTAATATTTAATTTAAATTTTCAATTTAATCAAAAATTTTTAGAAATCACCAAATATCACCGACGACTTTTCAATCCGTCGGTAATATTTAATTTAAAATTTTAATTTAATCGAAATGTTTTAAAAAACCGCCAAATAACACAGACAAATTTTCAATCCGTCGGTGATTTTATCTGTAAAGAACAGTAATTAACAGTGCAATTAGGAAGTGAACAGTTTCAGAGCTCTCTGGAACCGACATAATTTTTTGTTGGTGATTCCCTTTGTAATTGACATGATGAACAATATTCACAGTTTACCAATAATTTTATAGATGGATTTTACCGACGGAGTTTATTTCATCGGTAATTCTGTTGGTATAAATGACACGTCATCATTTTTTTTACTTTGTTTTAATTATTTTTTTCCCACTGTAATTTTCTTGGTATATACCGAGGGAATATGTCCGTCGGTAAATCGTTGGTAAACGGTGAACAATGTTCATTATGTCAATTACAAGGGAATCACCAACAGAAAATTCTGTTGGTATTTTTCAAAGAGCTCTGGAACTGTTCACTTCCCAATTGCACTGTTAATTGTTGTTCTTTACAGACAAAATCACCGACGGATTGAAAAGTCGTTGGTGTTATTTGGTGGTTTTCTGAAAATTTTCAATTAAATATTACAGACGAAATCACCGACGGATTGAAAAATCATTGGTGATATTTGGCGGTTTCTGAAATTTTTTTTATTAAATTGAAAATTTAAATTAAATATTACAGACGGAATGATTAAAAATATTAATATTTAATTATTCATCGGTAAAACCGTCGGTAAAACGCACCAATAAAAAGCCTAAAATTCCTAATTTCACAATAAATGGGGATTATTTATTCTTCTTCTTCTTCCCCATATGTAAAAAACATCAATATCTACTTCTTTCTCTTCTCTTCTCTCCTCAACTCCTTCTCTTCTTCTCCATGCTTAGGTATGTCTTCTTCTCCTTCTTAGTTTTTTTTAATTAATATATTTTATGATTTTTTTTTTCTCTTCTTAGTTTCACTTGCAACTACATTAAGGTAAGATTTTTTTTCACTATATTTGTTTTTTTTAATTGTTTTTGTTCTTAATAATTGTATGAATATTGTTGTAGAATTTTATTTTTATATGAGATCAATTTTTAGTTGATTTTTTTTAGTTGAATTTATTTTTTCATGTTATTTATTTGTTGCAAATTTGTTTGAGTTGATTTTGTTTTTCTTTTTTCCAAGCGTTTTGAGTATTATAGAGTGTTGATTTATATTAATTTAATTATTTTATAATTTTGTAAAACGAATTTTTTAAAATATTTTTAAATAATTACCGACAAAATTACATACGGAAGTAATTTTTTTTGCATGCTTTTTTTCTGTTAGTAAATCTACCGCTAATAATATTTTTTTTATTACCAACGAACTTACCGACGGACAAAAAATTACCGACAAAAGATTCACTGACGGAACATTTTCGTCGATGATTTTGTTAGTAAATTAATTACCAATGGAATGATAGTACAAATACCGACAGAAAATTCCGTCGATAAATATAAAGATTGTGGTAGTGTGTGGAGACAAAGACAAATTTATGGAGTTTGATGAAGCAATTAGAGATACTGTCACCTTTAAGGATCATTCAAAGGTTGCAATCAAAGGAAAATGTATGATTTTGATGAAGTTGAAAGATGGAACTCATCAATTTATTGGTGATATCTATTATATACCAACAATGAAAAGCAATATATTGATCTTATGACAATTGTTAGAGAAGGGGTATGAGATTAATATCAAAATTATACTTTGACATTACTTAACACTAAAGGAGCTATAATTTAAAAGGTAGTCATAACAAAGATGTTTGGAAACTTCAAGCAACCAATGATTAAGGAGTTTGAGATGATGAATATTGATCTCATGTCCTACTACTTAGAGATTGAGATCAAACAAGGAAAAGATATAATCTTTGTGAATAAAGAGAAGTTTGCAAAGGAGGTTCTCGAGAAGTTCAAGATGGAGAATTGTGCAAGAGTAAATACTATGGTTGAGTGTGGAGTAAAGATGTCAAATAATGATGAATGAGAGAAGATAAACTCTACAACATTCAAGAGCTTTGTTGGGAGTTTGAGATATTTGACATGTACTCATCCATATATTCTTTTTGGAGTAAGACTTGTGAGTAGATTTATGAAGACACCAACTATGACACACTTCAAAGCATTAAAACGAATTCTTGAGTATATCAAAGGTACAGTTGATTTTGGTTTGTTCTATGATTATTCTAATAGCTTTGAACTTATAGGTTATAGTGATAATAATTGGGTTTGAGATATGGATGATAGAAAGAGCACTACCGATTTTGTTTTCTACATGAGAGACACAACATTAACATAAAGTTCAAATAAGTAATCTATAGTCACTTTGTCAACATGTGAAGCTGAATATGTAGCTACTATATCATGTGTTTATCATTCCATGTGACTAAGAATATTATTGAAAGAATTGTGAATGCCAGAAGAGAACCTATGAAAATTTATGTGGACAACTCATCAACCATTATTTTAGCTAAAAATCCAGTTTTCATGACAAAAGTAAGCTTATTGATACAAGATTTCATTATCTAAAAGATTGCATTACAGACAAGAAAGTTGAAGTCAAGTATATGAAGACACAATACCAAGTTGTGGATATCTTCACAAAGCCATTAAAAAATGATGTTTTTATCAAAATGAGAGATATGTTGGGAGTTATGAAGAGATCAAGTTTAAGAAGGAGTGTTGAAAATTAAACTTGATTTCTGGTTTTTTTGAAGAATAGAGGTACCGGTCCACCGGTTCAGTCGGCAAACTACAATTTTTGTTCAAATTAGAATTTATTTGTATTAGAGTTTAATTCCTTGATTGTTTAGAACTTTATACCTATAAAAAGCTTGTGATGTAGTATTATTAAGTAGTACAAAAGAATGGAGAATAACTAAAAAAGCTTAGAGAAAAACACTTAATAAAAGTATACTTTCCTCTCCATCTTCTTCTTGTTATTAAGTTTTTTAACTTTGCATTAATGGTTTTATCTTATACCACATTTATCTTTCTTCCAACATATTGATCCACCCTAAAGTCCAACAATTGTATAGAATAGAATTATGAGTCGAAATTTTAATTGAAATTGTCTGACGTATCATCCGTTTCACTAATTATTCAATGAGTTTGATTTTCTTCTTTTCATTTACCGTGGCCTTTTAAATCCTTCTTGTTTTCAATATATTTAAGCACCAAGTTCTCAGCCATCTGCTTATCAGGTTGGTGATGACGAATTTGGCTACATGCTAGCTGATGTTTTGAAACAAAATAGTGTCGACAACTCTGGCATGCGTTTTGATCCGAATGCAAGGACTGCACTGGCATTCGTGAAGCTGAGAGCTGAGGGTGAGCGTGAATTCATGTTTTCCGCAACCACAGTGCTGATATGCTTGTTCAAGAACAGAACTTGAAAAAAAAAAAAAAAAGGCGTTAAGTTTCCTTGTAGAAGCATATTGGAAACAGGAATTTTCAAGATTGTTGATCCAGTAATTGTTCTGGGATTTTAGACAAGCTTTTGTTGTCAATCTTTCTTAAATTGTTATGTTGATTTTGGCATGTTGCTTAAACCCAAGGGTCACGATTTATCACTTCAGTATCTTGCAGGTCTTGCTGCTATAGGCTGTTAGCCTGTATAAGTTGATAAACCATTTGCTCTTTCTTAATTTTTTTTTTTATTCGAGGAAACCCTACTCCCGGAAAGCGCACTTTGTGGGTTCAGGTGAGCGAGTAAAACCTGGGTTATCTCAGGCTATTATAAGAGGTGCACGCCCTGACTCGAACTCGAGACCTGCTATCTTTCTTAAAATTAGTTTGATTGAGGAGCCTTGTAAGTCATCTCATCTTGCTGCCTTGGACATTGCTAATAAGAAGGCTGGTTGTCTCCTCTGTTATGACCCAAATTTGAGACTGCCACTATGGCCATCTGAAGAAGCTGCGGAAAGGAATCGTGAGCATATGGAATGAAGCTGACATTATAAACGTGCATGTTTGAACAATTTGAGATTTCGATATGAAATATCATCTTTCATATCATGAAAGTGAATAATATAGTGGAACCGTGCTCATTTAAATTTGCAGATAAGTGAGAGGAGGAAATTGAATTCTTGACTGAAGGTGCTGATCCGCAGGACGACAATGTAGTGTTAGAGAAGTTTTTCCACCCCAATTTTAGGCTTTGCTTGTCACTGAAGGCGCAGATGGCTGCAGATACTATACAAAGGTTAGAATTTACGCCGATGTTAAGGATAATTTACGCTCTCATTTGGTCTCAAACTCTTGATTCTCGGAAATAGTGTCAGCGGGGTGTTTACTTTTGCTTCAGGAGACCGTGTAAATTAATTTCACAACATGTTTAGTCCAAGCAGAACGACATTCAGTTCCTTTTCTTTATGCCTAGCTGCACGAACTAATTAATTACTTCTTTTCGGAACTTCATGCTGGAATTCAAGGGCTAGGTTTCTGGTATTAAAGTCCATGCTGTTCATACAACTGGTGCTGGTGATTCCTTTGTGTGGGTAGAAGACAGAATATCTTTGCTGCAGACCTAGATCTAACTGTAAAAATTCTATGTAAGTAGGTTATAACTTACAAGTAGGCTGTTTTGAAGAACTTAAACCCTTCCAATTGGTTCTAAATGCAAACATTAATACACCAGTTTGAAATATTCCAAACCCACCTTGCATGTTGCGTTTCAAAAATACATTTGTCATGGAAAGGTTTTAGTGTTTTCGGAATTATTTTGATGTATAAATATACAAAATAAAAAGAATTTGAAAAAAAATTATTTTAATATATTTTCGAGAAAAAACAGCTTTCACTACAATATTATTATATTGTTTATGCAAGCATGGCACACATGTTAGCCATTGCCATGTCCTCGGTAGAATAGCTTCGGTTCCCATAACTTGTCAAGAAAGCTATAGAAT